>Ga0187865_1003792_pt1 | contig 11941 bp, 9 predicted proteins | sample June2016WEW_11_1_2_FD_132989 | JGI IMG/M metagenome (GOLD analysis project Ga0187865, IMG submission 132989) | Peatland microbial communities from SPRUCE experiment site at the Marcell Experimental Forest, Minnesota, USA - June2016WEW_11_100 | ecosystem: Environmental > Terrestrial > Soil >...
GAAGGTGCCCGCTCAACCAGGAGCACGGGATGGCCGACCAGGGCAATGTCCAGAGCGGCCTGCATCCCCGAGATTCCTCCGCCGATGACCAGGGCCTTGCGTTCCATGGGGATGCGCTTGGGGTAGAGGGGCTCATTCCCGCGGGCTTTGGCCACGGACATCTTGATCAAATCGATGGCTTTGGCCGTGGCTTCGGCGCGATCTTTGTGGACCCAGGAGCACTGCTCGCGGATGTTAGCTATCTCCATAAGGTAAGGGTTCATCCCCTCTTGTTTCACCGTATTCTGGAAGGTCCGCTCGTGGAGGAGGGGAGAACAGGAGGCTACTACGACCCGGTCGAGCTTATAGAGACGGATGTACTCTTTAATAATATTCTGGCCCGGATCGGAGCACATGTATTTATAGTCCCGGGAGATGACCACACCTTTCTCCCCGGCCAATTCTTCCGCCACATACTTCACATCTACCGTTCCGGCGATGTTCGTCCCGCAGTGACAGACAAAGACTCCGACTCGCGCCATGGTTCAATCCTTTAAAGAATTTGTTCACGCAAACTGGCAAAGGACGCCAAGAAAGCCATTCAAACGGCCTAGAAAAAACTGTTTAAGGAGGCTATTTCCCCATTTGGTGCTTTGCGTTCTTTGCGCCTTTGCGTGAAATTATTGTCGTAAATTTTTGCTTTCCAGCAGAGAAAAGGGGTCTATGTTTAGTTTCTTCAAACCCAGGGCCTCTTCTCGCAGGCCCAGGCAGATTCCCAGGAGCTGGGTGAAGTAGAAGACTGGCAGACCAAAATGCACGCCGTATTTTTTCTCCACCTCTTCCTGCCGGAAATCCAGGTTAAACTGGCAAAGGGGACAGTCGACCACCACTGCTTCTGCCCCCAAACTCTTGGCCATGTCCAGCAGATCACGGGTCAACTTCAAAACGATATCTTTCTTGGAAACCGAAAAAGATCCCCCGCAGCATTCCGTCTTGAAGGGCCATTCGATGGGTTCTCCGCCTAAAGTCCGGATCAACCGGTCAAGGTAGGAGGGATAAACCGGATCATCAAAAGCGACGATTTTTTGGGGTCGGGCCGACAGGCAGCCGTAATAGCAGACTACCTTCATCCCCTTCAGATTCTTCTCCAGAAGTTTCCCAATGGCTTCCAATCCGTATTCATTGACTACTGCATCGGAGATGTGGCGCACCTTAGCCGAACCCTGAAAGTCAGCCTGCAGGATCTCCTTCACCTTCTTTCTTAGATCAGGATTTTCCCGGATCTTATGAGCTGCCGTGCGGAGGCGATTGTAACAGGCGGCGCAGGGAACCAACACCTCCAGGCCCATCTTCTCGACTTTCACCAGATCTTTGGCCGGCAGGACCACGGGCAGAAGAAGATCGGAGGCATGGGCTGCCGAGGCCCCGCAGCAAGTCCAGTCTTCCACCTCGGTTAGCTCGATGGATAATTTTTTAAATACCGAGTCGATGGACTGCTGGTAGTCGGAGGCAGTCGAATGGAGTGAGCAACCCGGGTAATAGGCGTATCTCATGCCTTCTTTCCTTCGAAAGCTTGGGTCCGCTTGAGAATTTCCTGGAATTCCTTCGGGTTCTTCATCCGAGGGGTGGTCACTTTGAGTTTCCCCTTAGAAAAGAGTTTTTGACCCAGGCGCCAGTCTCTCAGAGGATTCAGGGTCAGCAGGTTGTATTTTCCCATGAGGTACAAATCATTCACCCGGCCGAAGCGTCCCACCACCTCCAGGAAGAGTTTGTGAAAAAGGGATATTTCTTTCTCTGCCTGGGTTTGCCCCTTGCCGAGGGCCAAGATCCGCAGAGCATCCATCACCGCAGCGATGTCGATGTTTTTGGGGCAGCGGGAAGTGCAAGTTTCACAGGAGGCGCAAAGCCAGATGGTATGCGAGGCCAGCGCCTCTTCCGGGCGTCCCAGCTGCACCAGGCGGATGATTTCGTGGGGAGGGAAGTCCATGGTATAGGCGACCGGGCATCCGGCGGTGCATTTACCGCACTGGTAACACCCGTCGATATTCTGCCCGATCATTTCGTTGACGCGGGTAGCAAAAGACCGGGAAGGGTCCTCCATAAAAATCTTCATTTCGAACTCCCCTGAGGCTGGCAGGCTAGCACAATTATTCTATCGAGAACGACTGGATTCTCTTATGATTTCCCTCATAATCCTTCGTCATTATTCCCTGGGCAAGGTCACGGTAAACGTGCTTCCATCTTGGACCTTGCTTTCCACGTTGATCGTTCCATGGTAACGGTCAACGATATGTTTGACCAGAGACAGACCTAAGCCGGTGCCTTCCTGGCCCATTTCTTTGGCATTCTTAGCCCGGTAGAATTCCTCGAAAATCCGGGGCAGGGATTCTGGCGGGATCCCGATTCCTGTGTCCGAGACCACGATGCGAACGCCGTGGTCCTGGGAGCTGAGTGCCAGGCTCACTCTTCCCCGGGGAGGAGTGTATTTCACCGCATTCTCTAAAAGATTCCCCAGGAGACGCTCCAGGTCGTCTTCGTTGGCCTTGATGGTCAGCAGGGCTTCCGGAACTTCTACTCGGAGGTCGATTTTTTTCTCTTCCACCTCCGATTGGACCGTGTCGACGATCCGGTTGACGATGCCGTTCAAGATCACATCGGCCTTCTTGGCTTCGGGAAGTTCTCCCTTGAGAGCTCCCAGCGCGAGAAGGTCCCGGATCAGGCTCTGGAGAGCGATTAGCCTCCGTTCCGCCCGGGCAATCAGCCCCTTTTGTTTTTGGAATATCTCCCCGGCGTATCCTTCCAGGAGAACCCGGAGAATGGATTGAATGGCGGCTACCGGGGCTTTGAGCTCATGGGCGACCGTGAAGACGAAATCTGACTTGGCCTGCTCCAGATCCTCTAATCGCTGGTAGGTTCGGGCGTTTTCGATGGCGACGGCGGCTTGACTGGCGAGGGTGTTTAGAAAATCGATTTCCTCATCGGTGAAACGATGGATCTCCCCGGTGTACAACCGGAGAACTCCGATGGGTTTTTCCCGCACGCTCAGGGGAACGCAGAGGACCGAACGAATCCCCTCCTTGGCGGCTTCCTCGGGGTACTGGAATCCCGGGTCTTTGGTAACGTCGAAAACGGCCACTGCCTTTCCGCGTAAAGCCCCGCGGTCCACCAGGCTCTTTTCCAGATCGACCGGCCCCTTGGCCAAATACTCCTTGCTCAACCCATAAGCGGCGCCGACCCGGAGCAGGTGCCGTTCCTCATCCAGCAATCGGATGGAGCAGGCTTTCGCCTTCATCGCTTTGGTAGCCAGCTGGGCAATGGTGTTGAGCACCTCGGTAAAGTTGAGGGTAGAAGTTACCGCTTTGGCAATATCGTAAAGGGACTGGGTTTTGTTGTAGGCATTCTCCAACCGCTGCTTCAACTGGGCTAACTGCCGGGTTCGACCCCAGAGCTGCCGGGTGATCGAAGTGGCCAGGTAGATGGAAACATAGATGGCGCTGCCGAAAAAGAATAGGGTTCCCATCACAAAGAAGGGCTGGTTATAATGCGGCGCCAGGAAACCCGGGATGGAAACATGGGGGATGATTCCATAAAACTCCAGCAGGGCCATGGTTCCTACGAGAAGGACCCCGACGGTGGCATGAAAGTAACAGGCCTTCGGAGATAGAAGAATGCTGGCGATGATGGCGTGGAAGATGAAATAGAAGATAACCGGGCTCTCGATCCCTCCGGAATAGTGGACCAGAAGAGTCAAGGCCAGCCAGTCAATGGAGAACTGGATACTAGCGAAGCGACTGAACTGCTCAATTCCGGCTGAAGGGTCTTTGCGGAGGGTTCTGAGACGAAGGTAAAAAATTAGGTTGTAGGCGGCAATGGCCGATCCGACTAGAAACAATTCCCCCTGGCGGATGAGAATCCCGACCAGAAACCCAATTACCCAGGTGGTCATCACTACACCCAGGGCGGCAAAGCAGCGGAGCCGGATGAGCCAGGAAACTCGCTCGATGAGCTCCTCTTCTACGGGCAAGCGAAAGGGAATTCCCTCCCATTTCTGCTGGGGTCCTTCCAAATTCTTCTCCACAAGGTCGGCTTGGTCAGGCAACGCGCGAAGTAGCAGCTAAGTATTATTAAACAATGGGAAAATGGTTGTCAACCGGATTTTAAAGAATAGGGGTTATCTTCCGAATCTTTCGTAGGTCCGTGGGCTGTGTATCATAAGGATCCTCACCCTCCTCCGCACTGAGACTGTGTCGTAATGTCATTGCGAGGGAGTGAAACGACCGAAACAATGACTACCCCTTCTCCCGTTGCAATCTTCGCCTTTAATCGGTTCCCGGTACGGTAAAGGCCTGCAGGACTCCGCCATCGATCACGATCTCGGTGCCGGTCGTATAGCTGGAGGCATCGGAAGCCAGGTAAATGGCCGCACCGGCTATTTCATCGGGTTCGCCGATGCGTCCCATGGGCGTCATCTTGGCCATGGCTTCTTTCTGCTTTTTGGCCTCTTCCGGTGGAAGATGGAACCAGTGCGAATCTAACATTTTCGTGCTGATCGGGCCGGGGGCAATCGTGTTCACCTGGATATTGAAGGGCGCCAGTTCTGCGGCGAACGCCCTGCTTACCATTCTGACGCCGGCCTTCGAAATACTATAAATACTTACTCCAGGCTCCGGCTTGAAGCCATCGATGGAAGCGATATTGATTATTTTCCCGCCGCCCTGCTTCTTCATGTTCCTGGCGACAGCCTGGCTGGTAAAATAAAGCCCCTTCAGGTTCAGGTTTATGATGGTGTCCCAGAGACGCTCCTCGGAATCCAGCACAGTTCCCATGGCCGGGCTGGCGCCGGCATCATTGACCAGTATGTCAATCCTGCCGAACCTGTCCATCACAGTCTTGACCATCTTGTTTATCTCTTCCATCTTGGCCAGGTGGGACTGGACAGGAAAGGCCTCACCCCCGAAGGCCTTTATTTCCGAAGCAGTCGCTTCCAGGTCGTTCATCTTACGGCTGGTAATCGCCACCCGGGCACCGGCCTTGGCGAACCCCTGGGCAATTGCTTTTCCGATACCCCGGCTACCACCCGTTACGATCGCCACTTTGCCTTTAAGCGAAAATCTTGAAAGATCAAACATGCTTTATTACCTCCTTGGAAATAATTAAATCCTTGAACGGGTTTGAAGAAACAGGCCTCCTTGCCTGAATACCTCAGAGCGTTTTCTTAGCCAACTGCAGGGAAATGACCCCCGGCGCGTGATGGAACCGCGAGGCTGGCCGCGTCGCACTCTGGCTCAGTCGTTGACCGGAGGGAAGCTCTCTCCTCTCAAAGGAGGAGGGCAGGGACTATATCGTTTTACCCCCGTCTATGGCCATGACCTGCCCGGTGACATAACTGGAGGCATCGGAGGCGAAGTATAGGATGGCCCCTACCATCTCTTCGGGTTCACCTACGCGCGCCATGGGAGTCGTGCTCATGGCCATTTTCAGGATATCCGGGTTATTCCAGAGAGCTTCGCTGAACCGGGTTTTCGTCAGGCCTGGGGCTATGGCATTCACCCGAATATTGAACTGGGCCCATTGCATGGCCATCACCCTGGTGGCCATGATCACCGCGGCCTTGCTTATAGAATAGACCGGAAGCAGGTCGGGAGAGATCCCGGCAATGGAGGAAACGTTGATAATTTTCCCTCCCCCTTTTTCTCTCATGATTCGGGCCACTGCCTGGCTCAGGAAGAACAACCCCTTGAGATTCAGGTTCATAATCGAGTCCCAGGCGCGCTCGTCCACGTCGATCGCCGACGCCATCGTGGGATTGGTAGCGGCATTGTTCACCAGGACGTCGATCTTCCCCAATTCACCCTTGACCTTGCTAACGAGATTATTAATCTCCTCCATCCTGCCCACATGGGCCGATACCGGAAAGCATTTCCTCCCGGTTTTTCTAACCTGTTCCGCCACTTTCTCCAGGTCGGGAAGTTTACGGCTGGCAATGGCAATGTCGGCACCGGCCTGAGCCAGTCCAATCGCAGCTGCTTCTCCAATTCCCCGACTGGCCCCAGTGATTAGAGCAACCTTGCCTTTCAGAGAGAAATCCATTTTGTCACCTCCGATTTTTTAATAAACCTTGCTTGAGATCGCAAGCCCAATCCAATCTTTGAATATTTAAGTCTGGTCCCTTGAGTAACGGGGTTCAGCCCAAAGGCCCTTCACCAGGCTTTAAGGAATTTGATGATCAAATCGTTGACCTCCACCGACCGCTCCTGATTCACCCAGTGGCCAACGCCAGGCATTAATACTTTTCGCTTAAGGTTGACAACGTTTTTTTCGAGAGTATCATAGGCTTTGCGGTACAGGGTGATAACCGGATCTACTTCACCGGCCACAAACAGGGCCGGCTGGCCGACCTTGGCGCCGTCCAGGAACGGAGTCATCTCCCAGTTCCGGTCAATGTTCCGGTACCAATTCAGTCCACCCCGGAAACCGGTCCGCTGGAACTCACCCGCAAAATAATCTACCTCCTTTTCTGTCAACCAGGATGGCAGGGCATCCGGCATAGAAGAGGCATCCGTGGCCTTTTCGGATTTGTTCAACATGAAGCGCCACCGTTTTTCCGGGGGCGGGGCTCCTGAGAGGGAGTATAAGGTCATGCGCATGGTCCTGCGAATATCGGCCTCCATATCGGCTTCGGCCCTTCCGGGTTCCTGGAAGTAGACCTGGTAGAATACCTGTTCACCGGACATTTTTTTCATGATTTCCGGGGGCGGAGTTTTCCCGCCTGAACGGGGTAGGAAGGGTACGCTCAGCGCGATCATCGCGGGGAAAATATCCGGCCGGAGCAGAGCGCAATGCCAGGCGACAACCGCGCCCCAGTCATGGCCGATGATGAACGCCTTTTCTTCCCCCAGGGCTTTGACGAGACCAACCATATCGCCGGCCAACTGAAAAATATTGTAGGCTTCAATCGGGTCAGGCCGATCGGTCTGCCCATAGCCGCGCTGGTCGGGCGCGACAGCGTGGAATCCCGCTTCCTCCAGCGCCACCAACTGATGGCGCCAGGAGTACCACAATTCCGGAAACCCGTGGCACAGGATCACCAGCGGGCCTTTTCCTTTTTCCGCGATGTGCATTTGGATGTTATTGGTTTCTACGAAACGGTGGGATATCTCCTTCATGTGTTCTCCTAGAATTTTTTCCTCCTCATCCAGAGACTGAGTCATACTTCGTCAGGCCCGCGCCTGTCGAGAGCCTCCAGGTCGAACGAAAGGCGGGCATCCAGGAATATGATATTTTTGAATAAAACCACAACTGCATTCCCGTTTTCGCGGGAATGACGGCCCTTTTCCTTCGTTACGAGACCGTCTTCCAAGGCAGAGGGAAGCGAAAAACCCCCTAAGGTTTTAAAATTTCGTCGGCCAGTTGGCCAACTGGTGCTGGCTGACCCCTCCCGTTGTCCGGTCCTGACAGATCTCCAGCGCCCGGATGATGTAATTCCGGGTTTCCTTGGGGTCGATGACGTCGTGAAGGTAGTGCATCCCGGCGGCCGGGTACGGCGCGCTGTCTTCAATCAGCTGCTGAACCAACTTATCCCGCTGGGCGACGAGGTCCGGGGAATTTTGAAGTTTTCCGGCAAAGACCACATTGGCGCCGATCTCCGGGTCGACAAAACTCATCTCGGCGGTCGGCCAGGCAACGAGGAATTCAGTCCCACACCCTGACCCCGCCATATTCCAGAAGGCCATCCCGTAGGTTTTTCGGACGATGATGGAGATTTTGGGAACCGTGATCTGACCCAGGGCGTTCATGTAATTCATCACTCTCGCACCGACCCGCTTACGCTCTGCTTCCCTTCCCACCAGAAAACCCGGGGTATCATGGAAGAAGAGCAGGGGAAGGTTGTAAGAATCGCAGAGGCAAAGAAAACTGATGACTTTATCGATACCGTCCGTATCCATGGCCCCGGCGTTAAAATAGGGCTGATTGGCAATGATCCCGACCCCCTGGCCGGCCATGCGCGCCAGGGAAGTGATCACGCTCTTGCCAAAGAGTGGCTTCAGGGGAAAGAGGGTTCCTCCATCCACGATGGCCTGGAGGATTTTGTTCATGTCATAAACCCGGTTTCTTTTTTCGGGAAGCAAGTCCAGGATGCGGTCCATGCGACTTCCCGAACCTTTGGGAACAGATTTGACCGGGGGCGGCTCATCGCAATGGGAGGGCATGTAGGAGAGAAATTCACGGATGATGGCGAAACAGTCCTCCTCGTTTTCCGCCACCCGGTCAGAGTTCCCGGTGACCTCTGCGTGCACTTTCCATCCGCCGAGTTCTTCGTCCGTGATTTTTTCGCTGATGGCCAGCTCTAGCACCCGCGGTCCAGAAACACCCATGGCACTGCCCTTCACCTGGACGACAAAATCAGAGAGACAGGCCATCCAGGTCGGCATGCCGTAACATTCCCCCATGATCGCGGTCGCCATGGGGGACTTTCTCACCCGGCTGTTGAGCTGGAGGAAGGTATCAAATCCTCCCCCGCCGAAGGATCCCATTCCCCTGGAGCCCATGATATCCGGCATGCGTGCCCCGCCGGCTTCTCCCAGGTAAATGAGGGGGAACCCTTTGCGAAGGGCGATCCCTTTAATCTCACCTTCCTTATGGCCTGCCACCCGGCTGGAGGTGGCTGCCAGGACCGTAAAGTCATTGGCTACCACCGCCACGGTTCGCCCTTCGATTTTGCCAAACCCGCCGATTTTGCTGTCCGCCGGCGTTTTATCCTCCATTCCGGGAATGTCGGAATGGTTTAATTGGCCAACTTCCAGAAAGGTCCCGGGGTCCAAAAGGCGGTCGATGCGCTCGCGGGCCGTAAGTTTCCCCTGGGCGTGCTGGCGCTTTACCTTTTCCGGCCCTCCCATCTGCAGGGCCCTCTTCTTCCGGCGCTGTAATTCCTCCAGTTCTTTTTCGAAGGGCATGGTTACTCCCGGGAAAAAGGGTAAAAGGTAAAAAGGGGAAAAGGCGAAACGGGAAAAAGGAAATAACGATGAACGAAGAGCAGAGAGCCAAGAGAAAAATCTCTTCTCTTTGCCCTCCGCTCGATCCTCAGGGCTTTTTATTTTTTGGTGTAGTCGTACCAGCCTTTGCCGGTCTTCTCTCCATAGTGGCCCTTCATATATCTTTCCACGACGCTGGGCGTGGGCAGATCGGCGAAATCACCGGTCTTCCTGAATTTCTCCATGGACATGGTGTAATTAAGGTCGATTCCGGTCAGGTCATTCAGGCGGAAGGGGCCCATGGGGTGCCCTGCTCCGTAGACGCAGGCTTTATCGATGTCCTCAATACTCGCGACTCCCATCTCCAACAACCATAATGCTTCACGCCGAATCACCCTAAAGATCCGGTTCAGAAGGAATCCATCCACTTCTTTCTTGAGAAGGACCGGAATTTTTTCCAGCTTCTCGGAAAGATCCATAGTGACCTTGGCCGTCTCGTCAGAGACGTGAGGCCCTTTGACCACTTCCACGAGTTTCATAACCAGAGCCGGGTTGAAGAAATGCATGTTCACCACTTTAGAGGGCCGTTTCGTGGCGTCGGCGATGAGGGAACTTACGATATAAGAGCTATTCGTGGCCAGGATCGCCTGGGGCGGAGCCACCTGATCAAGCTGGGCGAAGAGCTTTCGTTTGACATCGAGGATTTCCAAAACCGCTTCGATGACGTAGTCAGCATCCTTGGTCGCTTCTTTCAGGTCCGGGGTGAAAGAGATATTCTTACGAGCCTGCTCGGCTACTTCCTTGGTTATCTTTCCTTTTTCCACCCTTCCGGGCAGGTAGGTATCGGCGAATTTTTCGGCTTTCTTCAGTACTTCGGGGACGACATCGGTACAGGTCGTCTTATACCCATGAATGGCGCATAGAAGAGAGATCTGGTGTCCCATGTTCCCCCCCCCGACCACGCAAATCTTTTTGATATCATTGACTGTCATGACACCCTCCTTTTTTTAAAAATGAAAGTGTAAGTGCATGGTAGGGGCGATTCATGAATCGCCCCTACAAATCTTCCACTTACACTGATTCAATAATCGTCGCCACACCTTGCCCGCCACCAACACAGGCATTGGCCATGCCGTATCGGCCGCCCTTCGCCTTCAGGATCCGGGAGAGCGTTCCGACCAGCCGGACCCCGGTGGCTCCCAGGGGGTGACCGATGGCCAGGCCTCCACCCATGACGTTGACCCGATCAGGGTTAATGCCCAGTTCTTTAATGCAATACAGGGGGACGATGGCGAAGGCTTCGTTGATTTCCCAGTAGTCAATATCTTTGGCCTGTAAACCGGCGGCCTTAAGCGCTCTCTTGCTGGCCGGGACCGGGCCGGCACCCATGATGGTTGGGTCTACGCCGGCAAAACCGATGGATCGAATCGTCGCCATGGGCTTGATCCCCTTCTTCTGGGCCACTTCTTTGGACATTAAAATCATAGAAGTCGCCGCAGCGTTAAGGGGAGAAGAATTCCCTGCAGTTATCCATCCATCCGGCTTAAAGGCGGGCTTCAGTTCCTTCATTCCTTCGAGGGTCGTATCTCCCCGGACGGCCTGGTCCCGGTCCACGACCATCATCTTCCCATCTCCCTGTTCCGCTTCAATGGGTAGAATTTCATCCTTGAAGAACCCTTCCTTCTGGGCCTTAGCGGCCAGCTGGTGCGAGCGGACACCCCATTTGTCCATGTCTTCCTTGGTGAAGCCGCCCTGGGAGCAGAGTTTCTCTGCGGTAAAGCCCATGTTCATGGTAGTCACCATGTCCCAGTGCTTGTAAGCGGGGTCCGTGAAAAGACGGAGGTTGAGGGAGATAGGACCGTCCGGCCTGGCCAAGGAGCCCATGGCAACCCGGGTCATGTGTTCCATGCCCCCGACCATCACGATATCGGCAAATCCCATGGCGATTTCCATGAAACCGATATGAATGCCGGCCATGGCCGACCCGCACTGCTGGTCCACGAATTTAGCGGAGATCGTCTGGGGAAGATTGGCCAGGAAAATAGGGAAACGTCCCCCATAACTCCACTGTTCGGTGACTCCAATCGCCGAGCCCACGATGAAATCTTCGACTTCCTCGGGTTTGATCCCCGTCCTTTTAATCACTTCAGGAAGCAGCCTGGCCAGTAAATCATCCGACCTGACTTTGAAAAACCAGTCTCGAGGGGGGTCGTTGGGTCTGGACCTGGATTGAGCCGTTCTCAAGTATCCTGCGATCACAACCTCTCTCATTTTGGATTCCTCCTTTTGATGGTGAGCTAAGAGCAAAGGGCTGAGAGCAGAGAGGAGTAAACAGGTGATGGCCTCTCTGCTCTACGATCTCTGCTCCTCGTTATTTCTTTGGCGTTTCCGGATTTACCTTCCGGTCTTTGATCCCGGCGATCTTTTTAACCAGCTTTTTGCGCGATTCTATATCGTATTGAGTCGTAATGGCGATAGACTCCATAATCGGCGAGCCCCCTCCGTGGTAAGCTCCCATTAAATGGATTCCCCCGGTAGCGGAACAGATCTGATCGCCCACATATCGCCAAAGCTGGGCCGCATCCTCGGGATGAATGTCCGGATTCCGGGTGATATACTTGTTCAGAAGATCCTTGGTCTCCGGATTCATAAAATCTCCTTCGTAGGGGAAGGTGGCCGGAATGCCGCCGGAAATATCGCACAGAATCTCCGCTTCCCGGTAGACCGCCTCGCCGCTCAGGCAGCGGCCGACATTGCAATAAATCGAATTGGGAATATAACTTCCAGGACCGTACGCCCGGAACCCTAAACCTGGCATGTAAACTTCCGGTTTCCCCATCTCCGAAGCGGTAAACCCCGCCGCATAACCCAACTCCGATACCCGGATGATTTCGGCCAGCTTATCCCGGACATGCGAAGCCTTGGCAATTCCGTTGTACTCAGCCGCTAAGGCCACCGTTCCCAGCATCAAATCCCCCAAGGCCGGTTTA
>Ga0187865_1003795_pt1 | contig 11939 bp, 12 predicted proteins | sample June2016WEW_11_1_2_FD_132989 | JGI IMG/M metagenome (GOLD analysis project Ga0187865, IMG submission 132989) | Peatland microbial communities from SPRUCE experiment site at the Marcell Experimental Forest, Minnesota, USA - June2016WEW_11_100 | ecosystem: Environmental > Terrestrial > Soil >...
CTCCGCCTCTCGCTCCTTCCTGCTCACGCCGCCGCAACTCGCCTTGACAGTCATCACCGCCCTCGCCCCCGGACTGCCCTGGTTGCTCCTGATCCTCTACCGATGGCGGCCAGCGCGCCTCTTGGTGCTCCTCGCGGCCCTGAGCCAGTTCGGAATGCTGGTACTCAATGCGGTGAGCCGCCAGTTCTTGCAGGATGCGGAGGTCGCCCCCTTTGCAGCGGTAGGGGCTGAACCGGTCAATCTGCAATTGGTCCCCCTGGTCCTTTTCCTGCTTTTCTTTCTGGCGGGCTCGGGGGTCGTAATCTGGATTCTCGTGAAAGTCCGGCAAGCCGAAACTTCCCTGGCGACCGCCTCCCGATAACCTTTTCAATATTCGGGCCATGATGATAAGGGGCCTCCGCTGGGGAGGCCCCTTTCGATCGCTGCCAACTGCGCTTTCCAACCCGCGCGCTAAGGCAACCGCACAGGCCGCATTTCCTGCGCTGACCTCAACAAAGCCCCTATCGCGGCCACGTTCCCGCGACTTTCCTGCAGGCTCACCCTCGGGGGTTTCCCCGACAACACCGCGTCGGCCAGGTCTTCGATCTCCCCACGATACAGCTCTTCGCCTTGGACGGTGATGGTTTGCTTCTCCGTCTCGCGGATCAAGGACACCTGGCCGTTGATGTCCGGCTTGTACGGATGAGGCGTGCTCAGAGTCCCTTCGCTGCCGATGATTTCCACCCTCGCTCGGTACGGCGTCCGAAACCCGCAGTCGATCTGAGCAAAAACATCTCCGGGAAATCGCATCGCCCCCACGAAAAGCTCATCTACCTCGGAAGGACCACGGGTTTCCCAGCCCATCACCTCGATCGGCTCAGAGCCGATCACGAATCGCGCATAACTGGTCGTGTAGCAGCCCAGGTCCCAAAGGCTCCCTCCGCCGAGCTTTGCGTCCAGGCGGATGTCCTTCTCCCGGGAGAGAAGGAAACTGAAAGAGGCCCGTACTAGGAGGATCTTGCCAATCGCCCCTTCTTCCACCAGCTCCTTGACCTTAAGCGTCTGGGGGTGATGCCGGTACATGAAGGCCTCGGCTACCACGACCCCCGCCTGCCTTGAGGCAGCGATTATCCGGTCGACTTCTGCAACCGAAAGTGCCAGCGGCTTCTCACAAAGCACGTGCTTTCCCGCTTCCACCGCCTTCACCGCCCATTCGCCATGCAGGCTGTTGGGCAGCGAGAGGTAGACGACGTCTATGTCCGCATCCGCGAGCATGGCGGAATAGCTCCCATAGGAACGAGGGATTCCCAGTTCCGATGCGTAAGGCCCCGCTTTCTTCATGTCTCGACTGGCCACCGCGACGAGCTTGTTCCGCTCCGAGACGCGCAACGGGTTCACCAGAGCGCTGTTGATGCGCGCCGTGCCCAGAAACCCCCAACGCAACACACCCTCGGCCATTTTTCATCCCCCCCACAGAATTCATCCCACAAGTCCGGCCCAACTCGGGAAGTATAGCATGCGCCCCATCTCCGCTTACCCTGCTATCCAGCCGCCTCTCGAAAAGGACCCCCGGCATCGCCCGACTAAGATTCTCGGGCCCCGGATGGGCGAGACCGAACGCCTCTCACACACGCCCGTCCCTTCTCTCCAACGATCAGAGGCAGTAGAATTGCACTGGGCCGGGCTTCCCTCGCCACGCTCAGTCAAAGCGCCGGAGAGGCACCTGTCAGACTCTCAGCCGATATCCAACAAGGCGACCGTCGCGAGGGTTCGTTTCGCGTGGCCATTTCCTTGCCAGCTGAGAGGCAGGAGGGCGGTGCGCTCACGACCACCCCCTCCTTCAATGCCAAGCATTGCCGGCCGCCGGTCCCCGTCCATACGGCATCAGCGGCAGGCAAAATCGCATCTGTGCAATCCCTGGGGATCCCAGACCAGGTCGCGAATCCACCCCCGCTGGAGGCGACCGAAAGGAGATCCGAACTGTGTCTGATCCACCCGTTGCCAAGCTGGCCGAGTTGCTCGTAGGGTACTCCGTCGACGTCAAGCCGGGCGAGCGAGTGCTCATCCGGGGGGATTCCAATGCCGAGCCCCTCCTGGCCGAGATCTACGCCAAGGTCCTTCAGGCGGGAGGCCAGCCTGTCCTGTACCTCGGGTTCCCACGACAGGACGAGATCTTTTACAAGTACGCCTCCGACAGCCAACTGGACTTTGTCCCTGATCCTCTCCGGCTCATGTTGGAAACCTATGATGTGTATATCCGGATTCTCTCGCCCGCGAATACCAAAGCGCTCAGCGAAGTCGATCCCCTACGTGTCCAGCGGCGCCAAAAGGCCCTCGGGCCCACGCTCCGGACGATCATGGGCCGTTCTGCCAGCGGGAGTCTGCGCTGGACCCTTGCCCCCTATCCCACTTCAGCCATGGCCCAGGACGCGGAAATGAGCCTCACCGACTATGAGGAGTTCGTTTTCCGCGCCTGCATGCCTGACCTGCGCGACCCAATTGGCTACTGGAAGGGTGTTTCTGCCAAGCAAGCCAGAATCATCGATTGGCTCCGAGGAAAAAGGGAGATTCGCGTGGCAGGCCCTGAGACCGACCTGCGTCTGAGTATTGCCGGGAGGACTTTCATCAACTGCGACTGCCACCTTAACGTCCCGGATGGCGAGGTCTTCACCGGCCCCGTCGAAGATAGCATGGAAGGGCAGGTGTCCTTCTCTTTTCCAGCCATCTACCAGGGACGCGAGGTGGAAGGCGTTAGGCTCTGGTTCGAAAAAGGCCAGGTCGTCCGAGCGACCGCCAAGAAGAACGGGGACTTCCTCCAAAGAATCCTGGATACGGACGAAGGGTCCCGTCGTGTAGGGGAGTTCTCGATCGGCACAAATGAGGGAATTACACGATTCACGCGTGAGATTCTTTTCGATGAAAAGATCGGGGGCAGCTTCCACATGGCCCTGGGTGCCAGCTACCCCGAGTCGGGGGGAACGAACCAGTCCGCCATCCATTGGGACATGATCTGCGACCTCCGCCAGGGTGGTCGAATCAAAGTGGACGGCCAATTACTTTATGAAAATGGTCAGTTCGTCATTTAGCTCGAGTCCATCCATCGCGCCGATCCCTCTCGGCGGTCCGCGCACCGACATGCTCCGGGCGGAGGCGTTGTCCACATCTTCTCAACCTGGGCGGCCGTTCCGAAGCAGGAAACCCACGACGACCGTGGAAGGGCTGCAGTTCTTGCTTCCAAGGACTTCCCGCCTCGCGCTCGCGCCTATTCCCAAGAGCGATGGGCGTCTGCCGGCGCTTGTCGGAAAGACATACCCCCAAGACCCTCAGGCGGAGGCGGCTGATCCTTCCTGGACCTCGCCCTTCGAAAGGCTTTCCGCAAAGCTCTGCACTTCGTAGGTCAGCAGCCGACTCCCTGCGCGCCTCCACGCGCCGGCGGGCTGACCCATTTTTTCGCAGAGCGAATCCAGGAATTGCACAGGATCGGGGATCTTCGCCCAAACCTGGGGTAGAAAGGTAGCTCTGCGATTCCCTACGTTCAGGATGACCCCATCTTCGCCGGGTCTCAGCTTCCGCAGCAAGTCCTCGGGCGAATCCCAGTGCACCGCTACCGGGCGGGTCAGCACGGAGATCTCGATCTCGAGCATCGGGACCTCCGCCGCGACCACCGGTGGGAAGCGAAAGTCGTTCTGAGCGGCATCGGCCGCATGCTCCCACACATCCATCGCCAGGGATTGGCGGGGCTCGATCGACCCGATACATCCCCGCAGTCGTCCACCAATCGTCAAGGTAACAAAGCAGGCCCCAAGCTCGAGGAGGGTCGGGTCCAAGCCTTCCAGGTCGGCCTGCGGAGACCACGCGCCGAGCGCGGTCCGCTCGACTGAGCGTCGCGCCATTCTCAACAGTGCTCTTTGCTCGACTGGACCTAGCATTGGCTCCTCCCCCGGATCCCCTCCACGCCAGCGCGCGCCGACCAACGCACCCTTCAATCTATGATATCCCCGATTGGAAGAACACGAGAGACGTTTGCTCCCAGGCCACCTCCGCGCCGACAACCTCTCCCAAGACAAGGGTATGGGATCCCCCGGCAAGCTCCTTCTGAGTTTGCAATCCAGATAGGATGCAGCCCCGCGACACACGCGGGCTCCCGTAACCACGGGTCCGATCCGAGTCGCGGCAACGATCAGACCAGAACTAGCGGCTCACGAAACGCTCTCAAAAGAGGCGGTCGTCGGCCGCGAGAAGGAAAATCGCCAAGCATCTCCTTGGCAGGGTCCTCTTCAGGGTGAGACTTACGGTCTCCATCACCACCACGACCAAGGGCGGTTCGAGGGGGACGGGGCTGTATGAACTGACGGCCATCCCCTCTCGCCGATCACCTGCTGCGAGGTCACCCCACAAACGCCTCTCGCCCATCTTCGCGTGACGCGTCTCAATCCCTCTCTACTTTTCGCCATGGCCTCCCACCCCTTCGAACGCATCCCAGCAACCAGCAGTGCGCTCGTCAAGATTGCTTGTCCATATCCTCCGCTCAGACCAAGGCTCTCGGTGCGTTCTGCCATTGCACCGCCTCAGACCTTGACCACGAGACCGCCAGGTGGGGTGCTCAGCTCGCCTTCGCCCCAGCTGCTTCGTCCGGCGCGTCTGCAGATCATAACAACCCAAAGCGGGGTCCCTCACTGCGGGCAATTCCCCCGGGTTCACCCCAGGGTGGCGCCTATCCGCCTGCAGGTGTTTCGATATACTTCGCTGTCATCCGCAGGGTCCCGATCCCAACCCGGTCCACGCCTACCGCCCGCTCGTGGGATCACGGGCGAACCGTCTGCCGGAAAGCTGAACTCGGTGAAACCCACTAGCTGGCACCTGGAACGGGACCAAGATTTCGTCTACCGGGTCTCTCGGCCCGACGAGCAAGGGCATTACCCCATCGCCCTTCTTTTGCATGGTCGCAGCGGAAATGAAAACTCGATGGAGGTCTTTGTCCCGACCCTCCCCGAAAGTTTCCTGAAGGTCTGCCCGCGGGGCATCCTGCCCGATGAGGACGGGGGCTACACCTGGCACCCTCGACTCCCAAACCGCAGATGGCCAGAATTGCGGGATTTCGACCCCGCCATCGCCTCCCTTGCCAGACTCATGAGGTCCGTCCAGGAGCGACATTCAGCCCGGGTTGGGCAGATGATCGTGATAGGATTCAGTCAGGGAGCTGCTCTGGGCTGTGCCTTCACCTTGGGTTTCCCTGCCCAAGTCAAGGCATTGGTTCTGCTTGCGGGATTCGTTCCAGACATTCCGCCGGAGAGGAAATCTGAGCGAGTCCTCCGCGACAAGCCGGTCTTCGTGGCCCACGGTATCGAGGACCCGCTGGTGCCGATCAGTCTCGCCCAAAAGGGGGCCCAGTCACTTGAAGAGCTAGGAGCCCATGTCAATCTATGCAAGACCCCGGCGGGCCATAAGGTTGGTGCAGATTGCCTTCGCGCGCTCAGCCAATGGTTCAATCGGCTCCCGGCCTGAGGCCGCCCCACAACCGAAGCCCCCAAATCCGAAACTCGTGACCCCGCGCGGTCACCTCGTTCTGCGGCCGGTTCATCCCGGTGCGCTTTCCTCTGCCTCTTTCCCCACGGCAGTCATGATTCTCAGCTTGCTGGCCGGCTGTGGAACTCCCGTATCCAGATTGGCCACGACTCGTGTCAGCCTCGCCCGCCCCCTGCCACAGACCGAGATTCGACCGGAAAACATTTCAAGCCTGACGGAGATTGGCCAGCTCGGAAACGGCTGGCCTTCCCGGCCGGCCCTGACGCCCAACGGGAAGGTTTTCGGTTTGGCCACGGCATTGGGCGTTTACCTATACAGTTTCCCAGACCTAACCCTCCTGAGAATGCTCCCCTCCGACACGCCCGTGCTGACCGTCGCCTTCTCTTCCGACTCCGCCCTGCTCGCCCAGGGCGGATCCGACGGCACGATCACGGTCGTGCGCGTGGCCTCAGGCGAGAGGCTGTTTCAGATCAGCGCCCACCCGCGCGGAGTTCGAAGCCTGGCCTTCTCACCCAACGGCAATTGGCTTGCCTCAGGCAGCGAGGATGGTACTGTCAAGGTCTGGGATCTGCCCAGCGGCGACCCACGCTTCAGCTTCGGCGGCGTCGCCTATGGGTATTGGGGCTACGGCGTCCGCAGCCTCGCCTTCACCCCGGATAGCCAGCTCCTGATTGCGGGTGGTGACACCGGATACGTTTCCCTTTGGGGCATGACAACGGGCGACGAACAGCCAACCCTCAAGGCGCAATCCGGACTGCTCTTCGGCGTCGCCGTCTCGCCCGACGGGCGCCTGCTGGCCTCTGCGAGCAGCGACGGCACGGTGGCGCTCTGGGATCTGTCCCGACGCACAACCCTTCGGATTCTCTCAGGTCACCCGTTCGGCGCCTGGAGTGTCGCCTTCTCCGAAAGCGGCACGACTATCGCCGTCGGTGCAGCGGACGGCACGGTGCGACTGTGGCAAACTTCCGACGGAAAACTGCTCGCCACGGTCCACGCTCATGACGGCGTTGTCGACACCGTCCTTTTCACCTCGGACGGGACCCGCCTGATCACCGCCTCTTCCGGGTACAGCGTCAAGATGTGGAGCCTACCGCAATTTAAGCCTTTGCCTTTGCCCTTCGGTTTCTTACCGGCCATGCGTGCGGTCGCTTTTTCGCCGAACTCCAGCACGGTCGCCGCAGGTTCAGACGACGGATTCGTTCGCATTTGGCAGACGATCTCAGGCCGTGTCCTTGAGTTGCCCCCCGGCTCCCAGCTCGCAGGCACCCCTGTCATTGGGGTCAGCTACTCTGCCGACGGACAGGAACTGGCCGCTGCCCACGGCACTGCCGACACGGTGGTCGTGTGGAAACTCCAGACTGACCAGCCGATCGCTCAGCACAAGCTGGCGGGCTTGCGAAGCATGGCCTTCAATCCCGATCAAACTGAAATCGCGTTGGGGGCAGGGGATCTCGAATTGTGGGACTTCACCACAGGATCCGTTCGCCAGATCACGACCTCCAGCATCGTCACCGCCCTGGCGTATGCTCCCGCCGCTCTCGCAGACAAGAGAACCCCCCTTCTGGCCGCGGGGGGCGACGACGGCTCCGTCACGCTGTGGGATCCGGCCACGGGCGGCTCTTCCCCCTTCGAGGGACGCCACGCGGGCTCGGTGACTTCGGTCGCATTCAGCAAGGACAGTTTGCTACTTGCCACTGCAGCCGATGACGGGATCGTGAAACTCTGGTCCGTGGCGGATCGCAGGCTGCTGGTTTCCTTCTCGGCCCACAGCGCCGCGGCCATGGTCGTCACCTTCTCAGCCACGGAGCCGCTTCTCGCCTCCGGGGGCATGGACGACACAGCTCGGCTGTGGAACGCCAGCACCCAGGTCGGGCTGGGCGCCCTGCCAACCTTGAACGGCTGGGTGTTCGGCGAAGATTTTTCCAGCGACGGGCGGCTGCTAGCCACGGCCTCGTGGGACGGCACGCTTAGGTTGTGGGGGATTTCGAGGTAGCCCGTTTCCCGGGACTGCTCCTCAGAGGGAGCTCGCATAGAGCCCATGGATGGCCGTTACTGCGGCCGGGGAGGGGGCCAGGACCCACAGCGTGCTCGCGGCAGCGGTGAACAAACAAGTCGACTGGTTGTCGGAATGCCAGCAGTCCTGGCTTGGGCCAGGAACCTTTCCCCCACGAAACCGTTCACCCAAGTAGACCCGCATCCCGCTTACGAATTCGTCAGCATCCCCCTGAGAATCCCACACCCAGTGGACGGACATGGCGACTTGATCGGTCTGGTCCTCATAGTAGATTTGCAGGTGATCGCCCCCCCACCCGCTCGCCGCGGCCAGGGCCCGAGCATCCGGCAACTGCGACGCCGGGTCCGAGCCGTAGCCCAGCAGGAGGTAAGTATCCCACTCGCCCAGGGTGTTCACGTCAATCGCACGCCACCCTTGGCCCAAGGCCGAGCTAATGTCCGGATCTTGAACCGAATCGGGCTTCTCCTGACTAACGTATTTCTCGGGGTGAAGGATTTGCGCCGTGCTATCGGGAAGCTGCCGATAGGCGGCATTGACTCCGGCCCAGCTCCCACGAGCATACAGATAATTCACAAAGGCTAGCCCTTGCACATAGGGGAAATTGGCGTCCTTGCTCGCGTAAGGAGGAGGAGAATCCTCGGGAAGCGCGTAGCGAGGCTGGTCCGACTGGGTGTACTTGACAATGTCCAACAGGTCCTGTTCCCCTGCATACTTGTCCAGCCATTGTTGCATGAGGAGAGTCGCGTCCCCCTCGCTCAGGGCCTGCACGGCCTCACAGCGCTGTTCATCGCCCTTGCAAAAACCAGGGTCCTCCAAGTACTTCAACCCGAAGTTGGCATCCACCAGCGCGTGATCGTACTCGTGGGAGTAGATGAAACGATCAACCCCAGATAATCCCGTGCCGATCACGAAGATCGCCTTTCGCGAGGGAAGGTAGAACCCGCCGATCCCGTCCGCCATCTGATTGAGGGTGTGTTTGGCTAGGTCATAGGTCGGGGTGATTAGCCCCAGGGCTTTCAAAGCACGCGCCTGGTCTTGCACGTCTTGCACAGAGCTCTGGGCCAGAAACGCGCTTTCCAAAGTCTGCTCCGCCTCGGATTGTGAGATGACAAATCGCGGCAGACTTGAGGTCATGGTGAGACCGCGCAGATCCGAATCCTCGATCTGGACCAGATCGAGAGCCGACGAAATGGTTGCATTTGGGGTGGGCAGCGCGGGGGTGGGTGTGACGCTCGGACTGGGAGTCACCGAGGGAGTCAAGGTGATCGTTGCGGTCGGGGTATGGGTCCACTCGGGGGGAAGACTCATTACCGCGGCCGGAGTCGATGTGTAGAACGCGGCCCCCGCAGTTGCCGTCTGTCCTCCTCCTCCGGGGCCGACACGCGTTTGAGATCGGAGGTACGCCAATCCCATAGCCCCCGCGCCCAAGAGGATGACGAGCAGGAGCACAACAATGACCGCAACCATCCAGCCCGGGGCCCGCTCTGCTTTGGCTTTCGTAACCTTGGGACGCGTCCGGGATGTAGGCTTGGCGGTTGGCGCCGGCCCAGAGGGGCTTGCCGCAGTAGGAGCGACGACCACGGCAGGGGACGGCTCAGGCGCCGGCTCAATGGCCGGCTGCTCCTCCTCCCCCGCCTCCTCGGACGTCTCCTCCTCGCCCTCTTCTTCCTCATCAAAAATGACCGGGGTCACATGTTGATCAGGAACCGCAAAGGGGGTCTTTTCCTCAGGTTCTCGGACTGATTCCGCCACCTCGGGCGCAACAGGTTGCGCAGGTGGAGCAGGCTCGGGAGGGAGAAGCTCACCCTCCCCTGTGACGAAAGGCGGTGTGACCGGCTGAGGGATGGGCTCGGGCGGCGCCACCCCGCCCAGTTTCTCAAGCCGAGCCCGGGCGTTCGAGTTGCCCGGATTGATCCGCAGGACTCTCTCCAGACAGTCCCGCTGCTGCCCTGGGTCGGTCACCGCAAAACTGAGCAGGAACCAGCCCAACTCATTCCCAGGATACTGGGTGACCGCGTCGATCAGGACCAGCCGCGCATCGGCGAGCCTTCCATCCTTCAGAAGCTCTACGGCTAGCCGCAACTCCTGGGAGGTGGGGTTATCCGTCATCCCTCTCGGGCTCCTGGCGCCTATCGCCTGATTGTAGCATCGACAACCCAGACCGGTTGCGGTTCACGGAGCGCTTGGCCCCGCTCAGACGTGCCGACCTAAGCTGCCGCGCTCCATTCCTCACCCGTCCTAGGGCTCGTAAGTCGCATCAAGGTAAGCGGCAAGCAGCTGATCCTCTAAGACGTCCCGTCCGGCAGGTTGCGCCGAGAGACCATAGATCGCCCCACTCTCCGCGACAGGCTTCTCCGGATGCTTCGCATACTCAACGGCTGCGCGCAGGTCCTCCACAAACCGCTCCGCAACACCCGGCAGCATTTGCCGCAAGGTGAGGCAGAAGTGGATTCCTGGCGGTAACTGGCAGGCATTCATGCGCCAGCCCTTTTGGGCGAGGTAGTCGTTCACGTGGTAGATATCGACCACGTCGGAGAGTATGGCGATCAGGAAGGTCGAGTTCCCCGCCGTCTTGAGCTCGGGGATCTTCGCGATCCCGGCCCGGATCTTGTCAGCGGCCTTCATGATCGCCCGAGCCGCCTCCAGATACCCATCCTCGCCCATCGTAACCATTGCGGCCCACGTCGCCGCCGTCAGGCCTTCCGATCGGCTGCCCTGCAAGGTCGGCGAGGCATACATCCCACCCTGCCATCCGGCGGTCCCGAAGTACTGAAACTGGCGAAGGTGCTTGTTGCGGTATAGCACCACGGAGGTGCCCTTCAGACCGTAGCCATACTTGTGCGTGTCACAAGACATCGAAGTGACCCCCGGCAGGCGGAAGTCAAAAGGCGGCACGGGGTAGCCGAGCTTCTCGATCCAAGGCAAGAGGAATCCACCCAGGCAGCCATCCACATGCAAGCCCAGGTTATGCTCAAGCGCCAAGTCCGAGAGCTGTGACAGAGGATCAATCAGCCCATAGGGATAGTTGCCAGCTGACCCGGCCAAGGCAATCGTCTGCGGCGTGATCAGCGCGCGCATCGCCTCAACGTCCGCCAGATAATCTCGCACGGGAACTCGAACCAGGCGGATCCCAAAGAGGTGAGCCCCCTTCTGAAACGCCGGGTGAATTGTGTCGGGAGCGATCATCTCCGGCTCCGGGATTCCGCGCTCGCGACGGGCCCATTCCCGGTAGACGAGCATCGCGTTGAGAATGCTCTCCGTACCTCCCGAAGTGACCGCCCCACAGACCTCGTCCTCCGGATTGCGCTGTCTGGCGGCCTCGCCGTTGAGCATCGTCGCGGTCATGCGGATGATCTCCCCCTCCATCTTCGTCCCGCTCGGACAGAGATCCCGCTGCAATAGATTGCAATGCGAGTACAAACTGAAGACCCGGTTGAGATAGGCGTAGTGCTCCATGCCGCCGTGGTAAAAGGTTCCGGACACTTGGCCCTGGTCCCATTTCTTGTTTTCGCTCTCCGCCATGAACTTGAGCTCCCCGAACACCTCCTCGGGGTTGAGACCTTCGGGAGGAATCCGCAACTGGGCGGCGAAGCGTTGCCGGTAGGGATGCAGATCGCCAAACACGCTGGACAGGGCATCACTGGAATCGCTCGAATTGGACATGGGGACCTCGCTAAGGCGGACGCAGATCAGGAACCATTGAGGGCGTGAAAGATCGGTTTCAGGGTCTTTTGGCACGCCATGAATTGCCCAAAGAGTTTGTCATAAACGGCCCGGTTCTCCTGTCTGGGTTGAAACACATGGGCTATCTTCACCAAGCCTGGGATTTCGTCGATGGCAACCAGATCGAGACGGTTGAACGCCAGAAGCGCGATCCCAAGCACGTTGCCGTTGCGGGGATCAGCCATCTGATGAATTGGCAGGCCCGTGACATCTGCCATAATCTGAGCCCAGGTGTCGGATTGGGCTCCACCCCCAGCCAAACGTAGGTAACTGAACTTCCGGCCCACGAACTTCTCCGCCGAACCCAGGAGCCAGCGCCAGTTGTACGCGGTCCCCTCCAAGACAGCTCGGGTCATGTGCGCTCCCGTCGTCTGATGTGAGAGATTAAGGAACCCCCCCCGCATGGCCGGATCATCCCGAGGACACAAAATTCCGTTGAACCACGGCAGAAAGAGCAATCCCCCACTCCCCACGGGGGCTTGCTCGGCAACTTGGTTCATGCGCTCATAGACGTCACTGGGAGCGCCCTGGCTGTTGAAGGAGCTCTTGAAGTAGATCTGATTCCGCAAGTAGGAGTCGAGCACATCGCCGTTGTTTCCCAAGTCACCGAAGATCAGGTAGCGGCCGCGCAGAGGGCTGGGCATCGTGGTGATGAAGCTGCTCAAGTCCGTCCGCTTGAACGGAACATGGCAAGCCA
>Ga0187865_1003798_pt1 | contig 11927 bp, 7 predicted proteins | sample June2016WEW_11_1_2_FD_132989 | JGI IMG/M metagenome (GOLD analysis project Ga0187865, IMG submission 132989) | Peatland microbial communities from SPRUCE experiment site at the Marcell Experimental Forest, Minnesota, USA - June2016WEW_11_100 | ecosystem: Environmental > Terrestrial > Soil >...
AAAAAAGCGCCTGTCCATCGGCGGCCTTCCATAGGCAGGTCGGCGCCCGCGGTGAGGCGTTGCGATTCGGACAGGCCTAGCGGCTGGGTGGCCATGGCGAGGGCGTTGGAACTAACAAGCTGGCTGGGCGTGAGCATCAGCCACCCCGGCGAATGGGAACTGGCTATCGCCAGCGGGCCCGATGAGCCGGGGCGGTGCACCTTCACCGATCGCCACTACCACCGCCTGAACATCCAGTGGCGGAAGGTCAAGCAGCCGCCCAAGCTGGAGCTGCTGCTGGAAAAGTATCGCCAAAGCGACAAGGGCCAGCTCCGCGAACTGTCGCCGCTGGGCAACCTGCCGGCCGGTTGGGTGGGTCTGTTGCGCAAGGCCGCCGAGGAAGGGGTCGTCACGTACGCCACCAAGGTCTTTACCCTTTGCGAGCCGCTGCTGCTGGCGGAGGTCACGCTGGTCTGGCCCAAGGAGCAGCAGCGCGACGCGGCGTTGGAGGCCGCCATCCTGAAGTCCGTGGCCGCGGAGTCTTCCGCCTGGCCGCGGCTGTGGCAGGCGATGGGCCTGAGCCTGGACCTGCCGCGGCCGTTCGATCTTCGCCGCAACGATTCCAAGGTCGGGCGGGTGAGCTGGGAGTTCGCCGCCCCCGGCCACACCATTCCGCCGTTCGTCGTCCAGCGCCTGGCCTTGCCGGAATATTGGATCAAGGGCAGCCTGATGGACTGGATGAAGAAGCAGGTGCCGGCGGGGCACAAGGCCGTCAAAGAGGAGGCCGCCGTCGTCAACGGTCATCCGGCCTGGCGGCTGATCAGCCGCGGCCGGGCCGACCTGTGGTCGAGCCTGCGCGGCCGGCGGCTCCTGCGGCTGGACCTGGCTTGGCTGTGCCCCCAGGAAAGCCGGGTCTACCACCTCATCACCCATCGGACGAGCAGGACGGAGGAACCGGCCCTGCCGGAAGGGCTGGTCATCCGGTGCTGCCGGCCGGTGCCGCAGGTCCGTCCCGGCAAGGTGAGGAAAGCATGAAGTGGCGCGGGCAAAAACAGTTGCAACCCCAGCCGTCCGCGGCTAATCTGCTTGCGGCCGTCCCGTACCGGAACCGGGCCATGGAGATCACCTTCCGGCCCGACGGGAGCGCCTTGGTGTCCATACCGATACCCAGGCCGAAGTTCCTCGTGCCTCCTTTGAGCTGGATTTTGCCGTTTTCCCCCCACCGACGGGTGGAACTGGAGCCAGTAGGGGCGGGCGTGCTGAGGATGTGCGACGGTCGGCGAACCGTGGAAGCCATCATCGAGGAATTCGCCGCCGATCACAAATTGTCGTTCCGCGAGGCGCAACTTTCGGTGGCGCAATTTCTCCGGCAGTTGACGCAGCGCGGGTTGATAGCCGTCGTGGGCGGGGGCAAGGACGACCGCGGATGAAGGCGATCGAGGTCCGAGAGCAGGTGCGCTTGCCGCTGGGGCGGTGTCTGGAGCTGGTGCTCAGCGGCCTCAAATACCGCTTGTTCCGCGCCGCCATCACCGTCACGATCATCGCCCTGGCCGGCGCGTTCCTGATGGTCATGCTCACCGACGGCTTCACCGCCCGCCAGGTGGCCAAGACCGTCGCCGAACGCATCGCCCCGCGCGAAACCTTCCGCTTCTGGGTGGCGCGGATCTCCCTGCCCCTGATGCCGCTGCAACTGGCCGACGAACTGGCCTCCGCCAAACCCGGCCAGGTCGCCTGGGAAGAGTTCGCCGCCTGGGGCCGGTTGAGCGCCGAAGACCTCAATCGCCTGACCGAGGCGGCCCGGCGCCATCACAAGTATCTGGCTTACTTCCAGAATCTAGGCGAGGGACAGCGCCGCGGCCTGGTCGGGGCGGTGACGGATGAGGCCCTGTTCGCCGATCTGGCGGACCCGGCCAAGTTCGCGGCCTTCCGGGAAGCCCTCAAGACGTCCACCCAGCAGTTCCCCACGTCTGTCGAGGAGTTCCAGCAATTCCTGAAGGACTGGCAGGCCGCCGAACCGACGCGCCAGAAGATCCTGGCTGGCGACGCCGCGGCGGTGGAGCAAGTCAAAGCCAAATTCCTCACCGGCGCTCAGACGCCGCAGGCGCTGCTGGCCAAGGCCGACCAAAACCTCCTGGATACCCTGACGTCCCTGGGGTTCCACATACCCGCGGACATCCTGCCCCTGCTGCGGGAGCAGGCAACTTGGAACCTCGACGGCAAGACGCTGATCTCCCTGTACGTCGGCCCGGCGGCGAACCAGACCGGCGCCGACTTGATCGGGGCCGGCGAGGGCGACAACGGCGGCGCGGAAACCTCCGAGGAGCCGGGCAACGCGCCTAAGGCCGAGGCGGAGGCCGGGCCCACTCGAAAAGGCGTGGTGCTGGTGAAGAACCTTCTGGCCACCCGCCTGGACGTCAACGTCACCAAGCTTAACGATCAGATGCTTTACCACTACCTGACCTCCGCCGAAGGCGCCAAATGGTTCGTCGACGCGACCGCCTGCGACAAGAAGCTAGGGCTAAGCGCCAAGCGAGTGCAGCAGGTAGCTGCCTACGTGGTGAACGAAAGCCACCTGGAGGACGTCAAAAATAACGTAAGCCAGGTCGCCGGCTCGGAGGGCTTGCTGGGATTCAACAACCGAACGATCTCCCTGATCTTGGTCAGCTTTCTGGTGTGCATCGTGGGTATCGCCAACGCCATGCTCATGAGCGTCACGGAGCGCTTCCGCGAGATCGCCACGATGAAGTGCCTGGGCGCCACCGACGGCTTCATCATGATCAACTTTATTCTGGAATCGGTCATGCAGGGCGTCGCCGGCGGGGCCATCGGGGTGGCGCTGGGATTCCTGCTGGGGTCGCTGCGGGCCTGGAGCTCGTACGGCCTGCTGGCGCTGGGGAGCCTGCCGCTGTGGCCGATTGTGGCCGCGGCGGGCGTGGCGCTGGTGGTCAGCATTCTCATTTCGGCGATGGCGGCCGTGTATCCGGCCTGGGTGGCGGCGCGGCTAGCGCCGATGGAGGCGATGCGCATCGAATAGCGAGCGGCCATGAGCGAACCCCCCACCGTCAAAACGCCTCCGGTTGCAGGAGCCTCCGCCGGCCAACCCAAGGTCGAGCGGCCGGTCATCATCCGCACGCGCAAGCTCAAGAAGTCCTACCGCATGGGCGAGGTGACCACCGAGGCCCTGCGCGGCGTGGACGTGGAAATCTACCGCGGAGAATTTATCTGCGTCATGGGTCCCAGCGGCAGCGGCAAGAGCACCTTCTTCAACATGGTCGGCGGGCTGGACAGCCCCACGAGCGGCCGGGTGTTCATCGACGAGGTGGACGTGGCCCAATTGAACGCCATCGAGCTGGCGTTCCTCCGCTGCCGCAAGATCGGATACATTTTCCAGACCTACAACCTGGTCCAATACATGACCTGCCTGGAAAACGTGACGGTGCCAATGGCCTTCGCCGGCGTCAATTCCGACGAGGCCCGCGAGCGAGGCATGGGGCTGCTGGACCTGGTGGGGTTGAAGGACCGCTGGTTCCACAAGCCCATCGAGATGTCCGGCGGCCAGCAGCAGCGGACGGCCATCGCCCGGTCCATGGCCAACCGCCCGGCCATCCTGCTGTGCGACGAGCCCACGGGCAACCTGGACCTCAAGACCGGCGCCGAGATCCATCAGATTCTCAAGAAACTCAACAAGGAACGCGGCGTGACGATCATCTGCGCCACGCACGACCACCGGTTGATCGACATGGCCGATCGCATCATGTGGATTCGCGACGGCCAGGTGGAGCGCCTGGCGGAACGTTCCGACGTGACGGTGGAGACCGGGGCGATCGGAGGGACCGAGCATGAGTAGGCCCCGCGTCATCTATGTCCTTCTGGCGGCCCTGGGATTCGCGGCGGCCGGCGGCGCCGTCCGGGCGGCCGGCCCCCTTTCCCTGCAAACCTTCGAGAACGACGTGCAGGCGCTGACGGCCAACCCTCACCGTCTGGCCGGGTATCCCGACGGCAGCCTGGCGGCGGGCCAGTACGTCCTGAAGCGGCTGAAGGACATGGGCTTCGGCAGCAAGGAAATCTTCACGCAGGATGTGCCGGTGATCCAGCCGATCACCACGCAGAGCGTGCTGGTGGTGGATGGGAATTCCTACCCCATCGTGCCGATGCGGCCGAACATCCTCCAGGCCTCCATCACCCCCGCCGAGGGGCTCAGCGGTCCGGTCATGTACGTCGGCAAGGGCGACATGCCGGACTACGGCACCGGCGACCCCAACAACAAGATCGTCGCGATGGACCTGGATTGCGGGATGAACTGGCTGAACGCCTTTGCCTTCGGGGCCAAGGCCATCCTGATCCTGGGCCCCCCGCCGGGGGGGGGAACCGACGCCCTGGCGCAGCACCACGTGAACGTTCCCGCGAATCTGCCGCGGTTCTACGTGCCTTACGAGCTGGCCCAATCGCTGGACCTGACCAACCCCAAGCGCGCGGGCGAGGTGAAGATCCTGGCCGCCTGCCAGTGGAAGGAGCTGCGCGGCCGGAACGTCATCGCGGTGCTGCAGGGCACCGATCCGGTCTTCGACAGCAAGGATGGTCTGCGTCAGGCGGTCGTGCTGGCCGCCCCGCTGGACAGCTACTCCGAGTCGCCGGAACTTTCCCCCGGCGCCCGCGACGCCGGAAACTGCGCCGCCCTGCTCCAGATCGCCGAGTACCTGCGGGCCCATCGGCCGCGGCGCGACGTGATCCTGTGCTTCTTCGACGGCGAGGCGCTCAACCACATGGGCTCGCGGGCCTTCTACGGGGCGCTGTTCCGCCGAATGAAGGACACCAAGCTGGCCAGCATCTCCCTGGACGAACGAGCCAAGCAAGAGGCCGCCGAAACCCAGCATTACCAAGAGATCCAGGACATCCTCAAACAGACGGACCTCATGGGCCAAGCGACCCGGAAGATCAATCGCTACGACGACATGATGCGCATGTTGCAGGCCGAGGCCAAAACCTTGGGCGAGGAGACGGACGAAGCGCTCCGCCCCAAGCGTCTGGCCCTGGATGAGACCCAGGACAATCAGAACAGGTTTCGCAAGGCCGCCAAGACCGCGACCGGCAAGGACAAGGCCGCCCTGGAGGCGAAGATTGAGGCCCTCCAGCCCACCCTTGAAACGTTGCAGAAGCAAGTCGACGCCCTCCAGGACCAGAGCGTGCAGTGGAACAACGTCCAGCGGGACCTCCATTACGAGCGGAGCGATCCCAACCACAGCGAGACGCTCGCCCGCGTGGTGCAGGTGACGCGCGAGAATTGCCAGCGGCGCCTGGCCGAGCTGGCCCAGGACACGGAGGAAACCCAACAGGCCAAGCACCTGTACAACAACATCGGCCCCAAGCACAGCTCCATCGTCCTGCACGTGAGCATCGACCTGGGCGACGCCCAAAGCCGCTGGACGTTCATCCACGGCGACGACTCCCTGCCGATGGACAATGACAAAGTGGGCATCTACGCCCAGCACTTCAAGACGATCACCGCCATCGCCAAGGCCATGGGCGAGGAAGCATCCGACTTCGAGCCGCGGGCCGTTTCGCAGCTTTACGACAACCGCATCTTCGCCCCGGCCCGGTTTGCCGACAGCGGGGCGATGGCCCGGATGTTTTCCCTCTGGAACCTGTCCGTGATGACGGTCATGGACCGCATGCCTCGCCAGGGGCTTCCGACCGACACGCGGGCGGCCCTGAACCGCAACGTCCTGTTCGACCAGGTGCCGCAGGTCTCTGCGCTCCTGAAGCGCCTGATCGACGACGAGGAGTTGGACATGCCGCCTTCGGCCCGGCCTGAAGTGCGATATGCCGAGGCCACCTGGTCGAGCTCCAACGCCAAGAGCAGCGGCCCGGGGGTGAAACTCAGCGGAATCGGCGGGGCCCTGCGGTCCAGGTCTCTTCGGGACGCCTTCGTCGCCATCCTTCGCAACGACGGCTGGACGAAGATGCCCGTCGAGTCGTTCATTCCGGGCTTCGTGGACCCGATCATGGCCAAGACCAACACGCACGGCATCTTCGAGATCGGGCCGTATTCGACGTCCTATTACAGCAAAGAACCCTACACGACCAACGCCAGCAAGAAACCTTACTTCGTCGCCGCCTCGTTTGACCAGTCCACCAGGGACATTAAGTCGGTTGTGGCCCCTCGCGGATTGATCAACGCCATGTCCAACACGACCAAGCTGAACGGCAACGTGGACTTCACGAAGGCCGGCGTGCTGATTTTCCTGACGCGAGCCAAGACCTTCGTCAACTACGGTTCCGACCGCGGCGCCACCGCCTCCATCGCCATGGGGGCGACGTCCACCACGGCCTTTTCCAAGGACCGCAACCTGTTGTGCGAATGGGGCGATGTGACGACCATTTTCGCCCCCGCCGATACCAAAGGCATCAAGTTGTTCAATAAGTCGGCCCTGGTCGAACTGAACAACACCAACACCAAGGACGGTTATCAGGGCACGGGGCTGTCGCTGGACGACCCGTTCGATCACCCTTCCGCCGAACCCATGACCGCCCACGACCTGCGGACGCTGAACGAGTACCGCCTGCAATTGCTGCGGGAGGTCCGCATCCATCAGGAGTCGCTGGAGGACCTGACCGGCCGGGCCAAGGACCTGGAAATCGACGCCCAGACGCATCACGGCCAGGCCTCGACGGATTGGTACGTCGGCACGCTGTCGGCGGCGGCGGCGTTCTCGCGCCTGGTCTATATCCCCCTGATCGACGTGATGAACGACCTGGTCACGGCCGTGGTGCTGTTGATGCTGCTGGCCATGCCGTTCGCCTACGCCCTGGAGCGATTGCTGATCGGCACGCCGCACATCTACCGGCAGATCGCCTGGTTCGGTTTGTTCTTCCTGCTGACGTTCCTTTTGCTGTTCGCCGTCAACCCCGCGTTCAAGATCGCCTCCACGCCCGTCATCATCTTCCTGGCCTTCGCGATCATCTTGCTGAGTTCGCTGGTGATCTTCATCATGGTCCGCAGGCTCCAGACGGAGGTCCGCAAGATGCAGGGGCTGTCGGCCACGGTGCATAGCGTGGACGTTTCGCGCCTCAGCACGATGATGGCCGCGGTGAACATGGGCATCTCGACGATGCGCCGCCGCCCCTTGCGGACGCTGCTGACGGCCGTCACCGTCGTTCTGCTGACCTTTACCATCCTGACCTTCGCTTCCTTCGGAAGCAGTTGGGGCATTTGGCGCACCTACGAAGGGGCGATGAGCAATTCTCCGCCCCACATCGCCGTGCGGCATCCGCTGTGGAGCCCCATCGCCGAGGGCGTTTACCAGACCATTCGCGGCCGGTTGGGCAAGGACGTCGAGGTGGTACCCCGCATCTGGGTGTCGGCCACCGCCCAGGAGGCCAAAGACGCCTACCTCGCGGGCGCCAGCCTGGAGAAACTGTTGTCGGACGAGCGCCAGGAGCGGATCGTGCCGATGGCGGCCGCGTTGGGGCTGGAGATGGCTGACCTGAAGGATGCCAACGGCAAGCCCCGCCAGGAAGAGCTCCTGGCCGCGTTCGATCCCTCCGCCCGGCTGGACCTGCTGGCCCGCGACGGCATCTTCCTCACCGAGGCCGTCGCCAAGGACCTGCGGCTCACCGCCGCGGACGTCGGGAAGGCCCGGCTACTGCTGAGCGGCATGGCCTTCACGTACGGCGGGCTGGTGCAGGACAAGCTCGCCACCGTGAGCATGCTGGAAGGCAGCAGCGTGCTGCCGGTGGACTACGAGGCCTCCTCGGGCGAGTCGCAGGAAAACCTCTCCCAACAAGCCAACCTCCAATTGTCGCTGGCGGAAATGCCCCAGGTGCAGAGCGCCCAGTACGTCACCTTCAACGTGGACCGCGTGGTGGTGATCTCCGCGGCCCGCGCCCGTCTGCTGGGCGGCACGATCCGCTCGCTGTCGATCTATCCCGTTGCAGAAAAGGTCTCCGTCATCCGCGACCTGGCCGACACCGTCGCCCGCATCACGCAACTGCCGACGCACGTGGGCGACCAGGGCGGCGTGTACCGGCTGATCTTCACCTCCCTGGCCAAGGCCAGCGGCTGGCGAGACCTGCTGGTGCCGGTGGTGCTGGGCGGGTTGATCATCTTCGCCACGATGCTGGGCAGCGTCAGCGACCGCGAGCGGGAGATTTACACCTTCAGCTCCCTGGGCCTGGCCCCGCCCCACGTGGCTAGCCTGTTCTTCGCCGAGGCGGCCATGTACGCCGTCATCGGCGGCATGGGCGGCTACTTGCTGGGGCAGGTCGTCGCGCGGTTGCTAGCCTGGTTGGGCGGCACCTTCGGCTGGTCGGTGCCCACCATGAACTACAGCTCCACCAACGCCATCGTCACGATCCTGATCGTCATGGGCACGGTGCTGATCTCGACGATCTACCCGGCGGTCAAGGCGTCACGATCGGCCAACCCGGGCATCCAGAGGACTTGGCAGATCCCCAAGCTCCAGGGCAATCTTTACGATCTGATCTTCCCCTTCACCGTCTCGACCTACGACATCACCGGCGTGGTGAGCTTCCTGAGGGAGCATTTCGAGAACTACACCGACACGTCGCTGGGCGTTTTCGCCACCACGTCCTGCTCCATCTTCCGCCAGAAGGGCAACGACATGCTGGGTTTCCGGGCGACGGCGGCCCTGGCACCGTTCGACCTGGGCGTGAACCAGAGCTTCGCCATGCTCAGCCAGCCCAGCGACATCGAAGGCATCGACGAGGTCCGCATCCTGATCTACCGCCTCAGCGGCGCCCCCGGCGACTGGCAGCGCGGCAACCGCGTGTTCATCAACGATCTGCGGAAGCAACTGCTGATCTGGCGATCGCTGCCGGCGGAGGTGATGGACAAGTATCGCGACAAGACGCTTGGGGCGTGGGACAATCTGCCCGTCGAACAGGTCGACCCTGACACCGTGGGAGCCTCCGCGTGACCACCGTCCGCTACGACAAAGAGCTGGAAGAATTCCGAAACCTCATGAAGGTGCCGCAGACCTTCGAGGAGGGCTTCAGTTTCGCCTCCCTGATCGGGGCGATATTCGTCGCGATGGTGATGGTGCCCGGCGCGATGTACATGACGCTTCAGGCCGGCGTGGGCGTCGGTCCGGCGGCCCAGTGGGTCACCGTCATCCTGTTCCTGGAGCTGGCGCGGCGGGCGCACAAGTATCTCAAAAGGGCGGAACTGTTCGTGCTGTTCTACATGGCCGGGGCGGCGATGGTCCAGCCGTTCCAGGGGATGATCTGGCAGCAATTCTTCGTCCAGAGCCAGTCGGCCATCGGCATGGGCGTGGCGGAGCACCTGCCCTCCTGGTACGCCCCCAGCGACCCCGACGTGCTGGCCACGCGAAGCTTCTTCAACCCGGCCTGGTATCCGGCCATCGGCATGGTCCTGTTCAGCACCATCATGGGCCGGCTCAATGGCACGATCCTGACGTACGGACTGTTCCGCGTCGCCAGCGACATCGAGAAACTACCGTTCCCCATGGCGCCCATCGGCGCTTCGGGCATCATGGCCCTGGCGGAGCAGCAGGAAGAAGAAGGCCCCGGCGGCACCGAGAAACCCGAGAGCTGGCGGTGGCGGATTTTCAGCATCGGCGGCATCCTGGGATTGAGCTTCGGGGGGCTCTACCTGGGCCTGCCGGCGATCTCCTCCGCCATCCTCGGCCAGCCGATCACCCTCCTGCCCATCCCCTTCGTGGAATTGTCGGACAAGACCGCCGACTACCTCCCGGCCGTGGCCACGGGCATTAACCTGAACATGGGCCTGCTGGTCACCGGCATGGCGATGCCGTTCTACGCGATCCTGGGCAGCTTCATCGGCCTGGTCATCACGATCATCGTGAATCCGATCCTCTACAAACATCAGATCCTCTCCAGCTGGACCCCCGGCGATTCCACGCCCGCCACGTTGTTCACGAACAACATGGACTACTACTTCAGTTTCCACATCGGCGTTTCCGTGGCCATCGCCATCGCGGGCATCTGGCAGGTGGTCCACCAGATGCGGGCCAAGGCCGCCCTCCGCAAGCAGCAGCAAGCCATGCGCATCCAGGTCGAAGCCGAATCCTACACGCCCCCCGGCCGCGGAGACATTCCCGCCCTTTTTATCATCGGCACGTACGTCTTCACGTCGATGTGCTACATCCTGTTTAGCGGCTGGCTCATTAATTGGAACCGGGGCGTCATGAACGTGCTGATGTTCTTCGCCTTCATCTACACGCCCATCCTGAGCTACGTGACGGCGCGCCTGGAAGGCCTGGCCGGCCAGGTGGTGACCATCCCCATGGTCCGCGAAGCCTCCTTCATCCTGTCCGGCTACCGCGGCGGCGTGACCATCTGGTGCCTGCCCACGCCCATGCACGATTACGGCCGGGGCGTCGTCCAGTACCGCCAGGCGGAACTCACCGGCACGCGGTTCTGGTCCGTGTGGAAAGCCGAGCTGATCCTCGTGCCCGTCGTGCTGGTCGCCTCGATTTTCTTCGCCCAGTTCATCTGGTCGCTGGGTCCGATTCCAGGCCCGGAGTTCCCCTACACCGAGGTCATGTGGGAGCAGGAAGCGGCCACCCGATGCATCATGTGGAGCTCCACGCTGGGACGATTCAGCACGTTTGAGGAAGCCTTCAATTGGAAATACCTGGCGATGGGCGGCGGGTTCGGGACGGCGCTGTTCGCGATCATGTGGCCTCTGCATTTGCCGATTCTGCTGATTTACGGCATCATCCGCGGCCTGAACCAGACGCTGCCGCATCAGGTGCTGCCTGAGATTGTCGGGGCGCTCGTCGGGCGCTATTACTTCCAGCGAAAGCTGGGCACCAAATGGAGACCGTACATCCTCGTGGCCGCGGCGGGATTCCACTGCGGCATGGGCTTGATCACCGTGTTCAGCGTGGGCCTGAACTTCCTGGCGAAATCCGTCATTAAAATTCCGTTCTAGGTTTTAATTTTAAAACCATCGAGAGAGACGCGTCGCATGGCGAACCCAGACGTCATCATCTGCTGCCGGGGGCTGACCAAGACCTATCGCATGGGCGGCCAGGAAGTCTACGCGCTGCGCGCCATGGACCTGGACATCTTCCGGGGAGAGTACCTCTCGGTGATGGGTCCCAGCGGCAGCGGCAAGAGCACGCTGTTCAACATGATCGGCGCGCTGGACAAGCCCTCCAGCGGCTCGGTGACCATCGGGGGCGTGGACCTGACCACCCAGACCAGCCTGCAACTGGCCTACATCCGCAACCGGCACATCGGGTACATCTTCCAGGCCTTCAACCTCATCCCGTCGCTGACGGCTTTGCGGAACATCATGCTGCCGCTGCTGTTCAGCGGCATGGACAACGCCGCCGCCGAAAAACGCGCTACGCAGGTGCTGGAAGAAGTCGGCCTGGGTCAGCGCCTGCACCACCGGCCGGATGAACTCTCCGGCGGCCAGCAGCAGCGCGTCGCCATCGCCCGCGCCCTGGCCATGGCGCCCAGCATCATGCTGGCCGACGAACCCACCGCCAACCTCGACCTGCACACCGGCGAGGAGATCATCAACATCCTTCGCGGCCTGTGCGACCACCACGGCGTGACGGTCATCACGGCCACGCACGACTACAAAATGCTGGACAAGTCCGACCGCATCCTGTGGATCCGCGACGGCGCGCAGGAACGGCTGGAGGAACGCCGCGATCTGGACATCCGCGTGGGGAAGGTGGAGTAGTCCCGCCGCTATTCTTCCTCGATCGTCTTTCGGCTCATCAGGAAGGTCACGCGCTCCAGGATATCCTTTTTCAGCGCCTTGCGCAGGATGCGCCTGGCCGCGGCCATGTTGGTGCGGCGGGTCAGGTGGATCAGGAGGATGTGCGGATTGTGCATGCCTTCCAGCATTTCCGGCAGGTCGGCCACGTGCACGTGCTTGCCCGCCCGGGCGCGGTGGAGATGGTCGTCGTCGAAGAACGTGCACTCGA
>Ga0187865_1003802_pt1 | contig 11921 bp, 13 predicted proteins | sample June2016WEW_11_1_2_FD_132989 | JGI IMG/M metagenome (GOLD analysis project Ga0187865, IMG submission 132989) | Peatland microbial communities from SPRUCE experiment site at the Marcell Experimental Forest, Minnesota, USA - June2016WEW_11_100 | ecosystem: Environmental > Terrestrial > Soil >...
TTGCTTAGAACGCCTCCCTCCTGGCCCCCTCCTCTGGCACAGGAAGCATTCCATGGACTGGCAGGAGATTTCGTAAAAATCATCGAGCCGCAAACTGAAGCGGACCCGGTTGCACTCTTAATTCAATTCTTGACGGTAACCGGGAACATTGTTGGAAGTAAACCCCACTTCCGAGTAGAGGCGGATACCCATTATTTGAAAATTTTCAGCGTCCTTGTGGGGGAAAGCGCCAAAGGAAGAAAGGGTACATCTTGGAACCACATTAAGAATATTTTCGGCCAGATTGACCAACCCTGGAGGGAAAAGAGAATTATGAGTGGGCTATCATCGGGGGAGGGTTTGATCTGGCAGGTTCGGGATGAAATCATTAAAAGGGAACCGCTTCGCGAAAAGGGAAGGTTTACGGGAGAATACCAGGAATATGTGGACGACCAGGGGGAGGAGGATAAGCGCCTACTGGTTATAGAGCCAGAATTTGCGGGTACGCTCAGGGTAATAGGCCGGGATGGAAATATTCTGTCTCCAATCATCCGCCAGGCCTGGGACGACGGAAACTTGAGAGTCTTGACAAAGACCTCCCCAGCGAAAAGTACCGGCGCTCATGTGTCAATTATAGGGCATATTACGCGGGACGAACTGAAACGATACCTCGATAGGACCGAAATAGGAAACGGCTTTGCAAACAGGTTTATTTGGGTTTGTGTAAAGCGGTCTAAATCATTGCCGGAAGGGGGGCAAACTGTAGATCTCGCCCCAATAGAAAAAGGAATCAAGGAAGTAATCGAATTTGGAAGGGGTGCGGGTGAGATCACAAAGGATAGCCAGGCTACAGAGTTATGGGCAGAAGTGTATCCAGAACTTTCGGAGGGGAAGCCGGGGCTATTTGGGGCGGTTACCTCCCGAGCGGAGGCACAGGTAATGAGGCTCGCTTGTCTCTATGCGGTTCTGGATATATCCCCAAAAGTACGGCAGGAACACCTATTGGCAGCCCTCGCCATTTGGGATTATTCGGAGGCTTCGGCAAAGTACATTTTCGGGGATTCCACCGGGGACCCGATTGCCGACCGGATATACCAGGCTATCAAAAATTCTCCCTCCGGGCTGAGCCTTAGTGAAATGCATGACCTATTCCAACGGAACGAGAACAAGGGAAAAATCCAATCCGCCCTTAACTTGCTGGAGAGGTTCGGCGGGGTTCAAAGAATCTCACGGAATACTGGAGGCCGGCCCGTTGAAGTTTGGCGGGTGAGCGAAAAAACGAAATAAACGAAAAGAGGGGGCTTATTTCGTATCTTTCGTTCTTTCGTATCGATATTTAAAAAGGTGGAGTCATGAGCTATCTGTCGCAGGCATTGAGCGCACAGGCGCTTTCCCCCAAAAATGCAACCAGTGGAAGCATGTCGAGGGTCTTTAGATGTGCTCTGGAGGAAATTAACCGCGAGTATCTCCCAGGTACCATCGATTACGTCAAGACCACAGATCCCGAGCTTTGGGAACGGATTCTTTCGGCAGAGGATAAGTTGACTGAAGCATGGTTGTCTGGCGCCGCCGAAGAATTTCATCGGGTCTTGGACGAATGGGAGAATCTCCACCGGCAGGCCATTGAGGTTTACCGGAAGCATGGGAACGGAAACCACCTCTTGAGTTTGACCTAAGTACGCTTCAGTTGTGGGCACATTTCGGGCACAGAGCGTAAAAGAACCTTGAAAGAACCGGTACTTACAAAGGCACAGAGGACCAACAATCCGATGAGCGGGCTTCCCAAAAGGCTCTATTCCATCAAGGAGGGCGCCTTCTACCTCGGAAGAAGCGTTTGGGCTGTCAGAGAAATGCTATGGGCCGGAAAATTGCCATATGTCAAAGATGGCCGTAGGATTCTACTCGATATTAACGACATGAATGCCTGGGTAGAGAAAAATAAAATTCGCTTCACGTATTAAAATAGGGCTTGACAAATATTAATCCAATGGATCATAATGCAAAACATGAGTCCTGACGATCTCAAAAGATGGCGTAAGAGAAACGAATACAGCCAGGCCCAGCTTGCCAAGGCTTTGGGTGTGATTCCACTCACTGTCAGCAGATGGGAAAGAGGGGTCAGGGAAATTCCGTCATTCCTGCACTTGGCCCTTGAGTGTTTGGAAATGAAGGGAGGTGAAAAGAAAGGAAGAGGGACGCAGAAAAGAAAGGAGGTGAAAAAGAATGGGCGCAATTTATAAGCGAGGCCAAATCTATTGGATTAAGTATTATCGCGCTGGCAAGCCTTACCGGGAAAGCGTGCATTCCGGGAAAGAAACCGAGGCCAAAAGGCTATTGAAACTCCGAGAAGGTCAAGTAGCAGAAAATAGATTCCCGGGGTTGCGTGTTGAAAAGATTCGTTTTGAGGAGCTGGCGCAGGATCTTCTCAATGACTACCGGGTAAACGGCAAACGGTCCATCGACCGGGTAGAATTAAGTCTGAAGCATCTTAAAACCTTCTTTGAGGGGGTAAGGGCTATTGATGTTACTACAGACAGGATCAAGACCTACATCCTCCAACGGCAAGAGGAAGGAGCCGAAAACGGGACTATCAACCGAGAGTTGACAGCCCTAAAACGAATGTTTAATCTTGGCCGGCAAATGACCCCTCCCAAGGTAGTCAATATGCCTTTTATTCCTCACCTTGAGGAGGGAAATGTAAGACAGGGCTATTTTGAGCACAATGAATACCTTGCCTTGAGAAGAGCCCTTCCCTTTTACCTGAAGCCTGTTGTCTCTATGGGATACTACACAGGCATGAGGAAAGAGGAAATCCTGAGCCTCCAATGGGACCAAGTTGACCTGATGGAAGGAAAGATTACTCTGAAGCCGCAGGACACCAAGAACAAGGAGAGCAGGGTTATTTACATGGAAGGGGAGTTGCTTGAAGTCATTCACTTCCAGAGAGCGTTGCGGGAAAGCAAATTCCCAGAATGCCCCTGGGTGTTTTTCAATGAGGAAGGAGAAAGAATCGGGGATTTCAGGAAATCATGGAAAAGTGCCTGTAAGAAGGCAGGGCTGAAGAGACTTCTATTCCATGACTTTAGAAGAACGGCAGTAAGGAACATGGTCAGGGCCGGGGTGCCGGAGAGGGTAGCTATGATGATCTCCGGCCATAAGACCAGGAGTGTCTTTGAAAGATACAACATAGTCAACGAAAATGACCTGAAGTTAGCCTCCCAAAGAGTAAAGGAGTACCATTTGGAGCGAGTTAAATTCGAAAATGGGCACAATTTGGGCACAGTGCAGGCACCGGGCACCCAAATTCAATCAGAGGGACAGCCCGTAATTCATTGATGGACAAGGGTTTAGAGGATGGGAAGGCTTGAAAGGCTTGATAATACTATAATAAAAAAGGGACTGCAACATAACCCATTGCAATCCCTTGATTTTTTTGGTAGGCGGTAATGGATTTGAACCATCGACCTCCGGTATGTGAGACCGGCGCTCTAACCAACTGAGCTAACCGCCCATGAAATACAGTGCCTAAAATGCCTCAAGTGAGCTAAAGTGACTTAAGTTTAAAAGGCAGTCCCTTAATTATAAATAAGGATACAGAAACCCGGGGAAAATGTCCAGCCAAATATTCAATCTGTCCTTTTATCGGCCCCCTCCCGTCTCTTTAGGAAACCGGTGGTCAGCTTCTTCCTTTCGAAGGCATTCAACTTTTCAACCCCCCTTGACCCACAATTGCCATGACAGTATAATCACCCTACCCAAGATTGTTCTTGGATCATTGACTTGATTGACTCCTCCACCTTCCATATTGGGGGTCAGGGAGGGGTACATTTAGGTCGAGGGGATTCGCAGCTTAGGAAATGTTCTTTGGAAAGATATTCGTTTTAACGGATGATCCATACTGTTAAGCGGGGCCAAAGGCATGAAAAACTATTTTGCCTTCGCGGAGCACGGCACCAGTTACAAGCAAGAAACGCTTGCCGGTATAACCACCTTCCTGACCATGGCCTACATCATCGTCGTGAACCCGGCGATCCTCGAGGCAGCGGGCATTCCCAAAGGACCGTCGATGACTGCTACGGCCTTATCAGCGGTTTTCGGCACCCTGATCATGGGCTTCTATGCCAAACGTCCTTTTGCCATCGCGCCGTACATGGGCGAGAATGCCTTCATCGCCTTCACCGTGGTCAAAGGGCTCGGCTATCCCTGGCAGACTGCACTTGGCGCAATCTTCATCGCGGGGGTCCTCTTTACGGTGCTCACGGTGGCCAAGGTGCGGGGATGGCTTGCCGAAACCATCCCCCCCTCGCTCAAATACAGCTTTGCCGTCGGGATCGGGTTGTTTCTGGCCTTCATCGGGATGAACGAGACGGGTATTGTCGTACTCGGCGTGCCCGGTGCACCCGTGAGTCTGGGCAAGCTTTCTCAGCCTTCCGTCCTCCTTGCCTTGCTCGGCTTTATTATCATTGCCTGGCTCATGATCAAGCGGGTGATGGGTGCGGTCCTCATCGGTATCCTCGTCACCACGCTCCTCTCTTTCTGGTGGGGTATATCGGCCATGCCGAAATCAGTGATGAGTTTGCCGCCCAGCCTTAGCCCGATCTTTATGGAGCTGAGCATATCCGAGGCGCTGAGCCTCAAGAGCCTCCCGATCGTCCTCATCATTTTCGTCATGGCTTTCGTGGACACGGTGGGAACCCTGATCGGACTCTCCGCGCGGGCCAACTTGCTTGACCCGAAGGGCAACCTGCCAGAGATCGAAAAACCTATGCTGGCGGATGCGCTCGCGAATCTGATCGCCCCCGTGCTCGGAACCACCACAACCGGGGCCTTTATCGAGTCTGCGGCCGGCATCACCGAAGGGGGACGGACTGGCTTTACGGCGCTCATTGTGGCCGGACTCTTCCTGCTGGCCCTGTTCTTTGCGCCTCTTTTTACCGCGGTGCCGCCCCATGCTTACGGGACAGCGCTTATCGTGATCGGCATTTTCATGATCAGCCCGATCACCAAAATTGACTTCACTGATTATACCGAACTCATCCCGGCCTTTCTCACGATCGTACTGATGATCTTCACGTACAACATCGGTGTGGGGATGACCGCCGGACTGCTTTCCTATCCCGTCTTTAAAACATTGGCCGGCCGGCACAAGGAAGTACCTCTCGGGATGTGGGTATTTGCCGCACTCTCGTTGCTTTTCTATATTTTCTATCCCTACAAGTAAGGACCCTGAAACCCGTTTAGCAGCTCATTTACGATTCTAACCGACCTGGCCTGAGCCAAAAAGGCATATTGCCCAAGAAATCCCCCCCAACCCCCCTGAAGCTGTGATGAAACCCAGGGACTGGGGAATTGGAGAATCTAACCATGTCCAGAGGTAGGGAAAATTCGCTTGCCAAAATGGGGCGCTGTTTTCCTCGTTGCCCGGGGAGCACTGAACTGATGGATTGCCCCAATGAAAATCTTATCGTATTTACCCTGGTTTGCTCCAGTATGCCTACGCTCCTTTGCGGAAAGTGAGGTGAACCCTTTGGATAAACGAATGTCCCGCCGGATTTTGGCGGAGCAAATTTTTCCTCCCCCTGGACAACGAGAGAGGCTTTCCACTCCCTGATTTGAATTTTTTCACAGCTTCCCTTTGCAAAGGGGGGCAAGGGAGGATTTCGGAAATTTGTTACCAGTTCGCGCACAACTTCATTTCCAAGAGACAACAGCAGGGGGCTCCCATATCTCGTATTCATTTTTTCTTGACACCCCCTCCACCTTTCCATACAATTTCGGAATAGAAAATCGATCCTTTCAAAAAATTATAATGATCTTGGTACATTATAATGAAACGATCTAGATCCAGAAGGGGTAATCAATGGGTAAGATAGGAATCATTGGCGGGTCTGGGCTTGATAATCCCAAAATTCTAAAGAAGGCAACCGAAATTGAAGTTGAAACTCCCTATGGTGCGCCTACGTCGATTCTTACCTGCGGGGTGATTGAAGGGGTTGAGGTAGTTATAATCGCCAGACATGGGAAGAACCACGCCATATTTCCTTCCAAGGTGAATTTCAGAGCGAATATCTGGGCCCTGAAGGAACAGGGCTGTACCCATGTCCTGGCTTCAACTGCGGTTGGTTCCCTGAGGGAAGAGATAAAACCGGGCCACCTGGTATTCCCGAATCAGTTCATCGACCATACCAAGAAAAGGGAATTAACCTTCTTTGACGAGGATGTTGTTGTTCATACACCGATGTCCGATCCTTTTTGTGCCAACCTGATCGGATTGTGCTCATCATCTGCCGAAAGGATGAAAATACCCTTTCACCAGAATAAGACCCTAATTACCATTGAAGGCCCTAGATTTTCTACCAAAGCGGAAAGCCACATGTTCAGGAGTTGGAATGCCGATGTCATAAATATGAGCACGGTACCCGAGGTGAATCTGGCCAGGGAAAAAAAGATGCATTATGCGGCCATTGCGATGTCTACGGATTACGACTGTTGGCGAGAGGGGGAGGAGTCGGTAACCTGGGAGATCATCATGAAGATCATGCAAAAAAATGCTGACAATGTGATAAAGTTATTTCTGGAGGTCATACCCAAAATCGGGAATTATAACGATGTCTGCGTAAAATAATGGGAGGGGGGAACGAGTATGCCTATAAAATCCCGAATCCGAACTGTACCCGATTATCCCAAAAAAGGAATCCTGTTCAGGGATATAACCACTCTGATTAAAGACCCTGTGGGATTCAGGTTGGTGATTGATAATTTAACGCAAAGATATATAAAGGGGGATATTCCCATTGACTTGATCGTGGGCATCGAGGCACGCGGTTTTATCATTGGCGGTGCGCTGTCTTATACTCTGGGAAAGGGTTTCGTACCCATCAGAAAATTGGGTAAGCTTCCGGCAGAGGTCGTGAGACATGAATACGAGCTTGAATACGGCAAAGATACGGTTGAAGTGCATAAAGATGCATTCGGAAAAGGCGCGAAAATCCTTGTGGTTGATGACCTGCTGGCAACCGGCGGGACAGCCCTTGCTGCTGCTTCACTGGTGGAGAAACTGGGCGGTTCGGTGAGTGAGTTGGCATTTCTCGTTAACCTTCCGGATGCCGGTGGATACGCCAAATTAAAAAACAAGGGATATAATGTTTTTTGCCTGACGGATTTTGAAGGAGAATAAAAACTGCTAAAATGGGGTACAAATCTATGGCCCCGAAAAGACCCCCATTTTACGAGCCCCTGCGGGCTTTCCTCTTTGTCCTGAAGAAGGAGAAATTCTTTCTCATCCTGGGGATTACCTTAACCATCCTTTTTGGCGGGGCCATCGCTCTCTATCTGTTCGAGCATCAAGTCAATAAAACCGTCGACAGCCTGGGGGACGCCCTCTACTGGGCGGTCATCTCTATGACCACCACCGGTTACGGGGATATTACTCCCTCCACCACCGGAGGCCGGGTGGTCGCCGTAATCGTCGTCCTGTCGGGGTTATTCTTGCTCTCTACGGTCACGGCCACGGTCGCCTCCGTATTCGTGGAGAAAAAAATCCGGGAGGGGAAAGGCTTGGAAACGATCAAACTCAGAAACCATATCGTACTCTGCGGCTGGAATCGCAACGCCGCGGAGACCATCGAATCCCTCCTCCGCCTGTTGCCCGCAAAAAATCTGCGGCTGGTCCTCGTCAATGAGCTTGCGGAGGAAGAGGGGGAATCCCTGCGTTATAAATACCGCGACTATGATTTCAAGTTTCTCCGGGGCGATTTTACGCGGGAAGATGTGCTCGCCCGGGCCAATATCCGGGAGGCAGAATCGGCCATTCTCCTCGCCGATACTTCCGGCCAGCATTCTCTGCAAACGGCCGATGAACGGACCATCCTCGGTACGCTGGCCATTAAATCTTTGGCTCCGGAGGTGAAGACCTGCGCCGAACTCCTCAACTCGGAGAACCGCCAGCATTTGAAGCGGGCCAACGTGGATGAGATCGTTGTCCGGGGGGAGCATATCGGCAGCCTCCTGGCCGGGGCCACGGCCTCTCCGGGCTTGCCCCGGGTGTTTACGAGCCTTCTTTCGCCGGAGGAGGAGAACAGCCTTTGGAAGGTTGCAATTCCGTCGAGTTTTATCGGCCAACGGGTGGGGGATCTGATAAACCATTTCCGGGAGAAACATCAAGCGATTTTCATCGGACTTTTGAAAGCGCAGAAGGGCTTGGCCCTGGAAAACATCCTGACGGATGATTATTCGGCCATTGACCAATTCATCAAGCAAAAATTTGAAGAAGCCGGGCAAGATTTCCCCGGCAAAAGAGAACCGATGGCAGTCTTGTTGAATCCGCCGGAGGATACGGTGCTCACCGAGGAAGATGCCGCCGTGGTGATCGCCCGCAAGCGTCCCTGAAAGGGAGAAAACATGGACGAAGAGAAATTCTTAAAGGCAACCTCCATTCTGAAGGACCTCAGCGCCGAGGAACTGCGCCAGTTTTTGCGAATTGCCCGCCCCGTCCAGATTCCCCGGGGGACCGCCATTCTCCGGGAAGGGGAGGCTGGAGACACGATGTATATCCTCGAAGAAGGGATGGTCGAAGTTTCCAAGACGATGGTCATGAGGCCGGCAGGGGCGGAGCATTCAAGCCGGGATAAGATTTTAAGCAAGATATCCGCGGAAGATCATGCGATCTTCGGCGAGGTGGCACTCTTCGAGCAAAACAAGCGGACAGCCACGGTTGTAGCCTTGACCGATTGCTCTCTCCTGGAAATCGGCAAGGCCGATTTCCTGCGCCTGGCCGAGGAAAACCCCCACCTCGGATATAAGATCACCCGCAGGGTTGCGGAACTCCTCTGCTCGCGCCTGCGGAAAGCCGGCGAGGACACGGTTAAACTGACCACGGCGCTTTCCATCGCCTTGAGCCGATGAAGCCGGAGGTAAAGCCTAAGGCACAGGGCGGCCGGGGAAAAGAGCTCGGAGTTGAAAAATTGATACGGCGCCCCGGAGACACGGTTAACCGGAAACCAAGGCAATGAAAGAGGGAAGCCGCGGAGAAGCGGGGAACCGTGGACTCGGAGAAAAAGAAATAAAAACTATTGGAGATGAGTTATGAAAATGGAAGTGGACCTGGAACAGGGGTTTTTGTTTAAAGCAGTCTGTGGCGGCCATGAGGTGCGGACCGATCAACATGCTGCCGAAGGGGGGACGGACAAGGCCATGACCCCGGCGGAGCTCTTCGTAGCCTCTCTGGGAACGTGCATCGGGGTGTACGCGGCCCGGTTCTGTAAGCGCCACAACTTGCCGACCGAAGGGATGAAGGTACTTCTGGATTGGACGGTGGTCAAGGACCCCTGGCGTATTGGCTCCATCAAAGCCGAGCTTCATTATCCTCACTCGATTGCCGAGGAAGAGAAAAAAGGCTTGCTACGCATGGCCGAAGCCTGCTTTGTCCACGAAACCATCCTTCATAAACCGGAAATAGTCGTCGAATTAAAATCTTAGAAACCTGTTCTCCCGCAGAGATCGGTTTTTCTCTTGTCCTTCCCTGTAATGCCCGAACTTAATCTTACAGACCTGGGCCTAGTGGATGTTTCCGAGTTCAGGATCATCCACTTCGAACCCTCTTGATTCCGATTCTATTAAAGCAATTCTTGGAATTCTTCAACGGAGAGTTTGGCCTGCTTGATAATGTGGGCTAATGTCGATCGTTTGATTGGACGGTGAGCGGGAACGATGATCTTTAAGGTTTCCCCCGGAAGATGCTTCTGAAGACGGATATGACTGCCTTTCTGCCTTACGACCACCCAACCATTTCGTTGCAGCGCCCGGATGACCTGCTCGCAATTCACACTGGGAACTTTAGTCATACCAGCAATTCGACAAGTTCGGCATTAGGTTCTGAGGCAAGATCATCTTCAACCGGATCTAAGTATAAATCAATTGCTTCGCGAATATTGCGGAGGGCTTCTTCCCTGGTATCACCTTCACTAATACAACCCGGAAGAGCGGGAACAACAGCCGTGTAACCCCCCTCTTCGCTAATTTCGAGTAAAATTTTAAGCTTCATCTGATCCACCTCTTTTTATAACATAGCAGAATAAAGGCTGATCTGCAAGCCAGCATCCAGCTCGCGCCTTCCAATGACTACGTTTGTGAAAGTCAATAAGACCGCAAACGCCAGATTCTGCAGCCGATGGCTGCAGAATCTGGGCCGTTTCAGATTGATCAGACATTGTCTGACGAATCGCACCACCTGGAGATTCGTTAGACAACGTCTAACAAATCTCCTTCTCGGAAGATTCTGCAGACAGTGCCTGCAGAATTCCCAAACCTTTTTAAAAGCGGGGCATGTCGTTAAGGTTTATTTTCAGAATTTTTTTCCGTATTCTTGAATCCGTACCTTGGATAAGGCGTCAAATAGGGGAAATCCCTTTGATTCATTCAATGAACCAACCCGGCTTCCTGAAAACTATAAAGAGCTTTCTTGGCAATCGCTTGGCCAAAAGCGGTTTTATTCAGGCTCCAGGGTGGGGGGTGAGCAGGACAACCCCTTCCCCTCTCTCCAAACAGGGGAGAAGGAAAGGGCTCGGGCGGTTTCCTCCTAATAGTTCTTCTTCAAGAACTCAATACTTTTCTTATGGTTGTCAAAGCATTCCTCGATCGTGCCGGCCTGAGCCAATTCGATGGCCACCCAGGGAACCTTGTTCTTGGCCATCAGGTCCAGGATGATGTTAAAATCCAATTCATTTTCTCCCAGGATCGGAAGGGGCTTGTGTTCAGGCGATGAAGACTTCAGATGAATATAAGCCAGCTTTCCAATATATTTCTCCAGAAAGGCCCGGGCATCCTCCGGCTTTGTCCACACCCTGGAAACACAGTGAAAGTTCGCCGTATCGAACTGCAACCCTACGTTGGAGTTTACGTTCGCGAAAAACTCCGTGATGCCAAAGGAGGTAACGCCGTCCCCTTTGATCACTTCGTTGGCATTCTCCGTCGCATACTTCAGACCCATTGCTTTGGTCTGATTTGCCGCCTTGTTGGCCGCGGTAACCAGGGTATTGAGTTCGGCAAGCGTCCAGGCCGTCTTCTTTGGATCGAGGTTGAATTCATTCCCTCCACAGGACGCACGGGCGGTTCGGGGCCCTTCAAAGACTGCCGCATTGGCTAACCCGCGGGAGAAGACTTCCTCAAAATTGGCATCCATGAGCCCGACTGCCATCGCATAGGCAACCCCAATCTGCTTGCCCCTCGCGTAGTCGGCGATTTTTTTGCATTCGTCAAGGGTTAACACGGCGTTGGGATCGCGAAGCTCGATCCAGGTAAACCCCTGATCACTGGCAAAATCGATCAATTTGTTCGTGTTTTCGAGAGTGACGGGCAGCACCCTCAGAAAATTCGCCGTGGTAAATCCGACTTTTAGATTTGGGTATTTCTTGAGAACAATTTTTTCGGCGGCGAAGGCAGTGCCTCCAAGGAATGCCCCCACCAAAAGCAGAATTCCCATAATGACCAAAAACTTTTTCCAGGACAGATTTTTTCCTTTCATCTTAGCCCCCTTTCTTTTGATCCCCATAATTTTGTATATGCTCCTTCTTCTCTCTTATCTTCCATTAACTTATCCCCATCCGAAAACTCGGGAATTCCCCTCCCCCTCTGACGGGGGAGGGTTAGGGTGGGGGCGATAACGATTGGGATATCAAGGCTTTTCATTTCTATTCCCCCTCACCCCGCCCCTCTCACCCCGCCCCTCTCCCGCGAAAGACTGTGTCATAATTCGTCATGCCAGCGCAGGCTGGCATCCAGGCGAGTTCGGCCAAAGAAAAATATCGTGTTATTTCCGATAACTTATTCTTTTTCAAAATCCCTATAGGGGTAGGGAGGGCCGATTGGTTTCGGTCCCCCCTCCCTCCGAACCGGACTGGCGGATCTCCCGCATCCGGCTCTCCGGTCGGTGGTTTTACCTCAAA
>Ga0187865_1003809_pt1 | contig 11879 bp, 5 predicted proteins | sample June2016WEW_11_1_2_FD_132989 | JGI IMG/M metagenome (GOLD analysis project Ga0187865, IMG submission 132989) | Peatland microbial communities from SPRUCE experiment site at the Marcell Experimental Forest, Minnesota, USA - June2016WEW_11_100 | ecosystem: Environmental > Terrestrial > Soil >...
CCAACATGCTGCTGCTCGACTCCGCCAAAGCCGGCTTCTCTCGAGAAGCCCTGGCGAAAGCTCTGAAGGCGGAGGGTGTCCACGTTTCCACCTGGGTTTACCCCGAACAGCATAAGTTGACGATTTACTCGGAACCCCAGTGGTGGCACCATCCCCCGGTGATTCCCACTTCCATGCCGGGCAATGATTTCATTAACAACCAACACATCTTCCTGCCGCTCCTTTACGGCGAGGCCGACGAAGTGATCGATCAGTACGTCAAGGCCTTTCAGAAGATTTGGGCGCACCGGTCGGAGCTTGCTTGAAGAGCAGGTATCAGGTGCCAGGTGTCAGGTGTCAGGTGTTAGCTGCCGAGTGCTGAGTGTTGGGCGCGGCAATAAAGGCCGGTGTAGCGCGGACCTGTTTTGTAGGTCCGCGGCTCGTCCCCGATGGGCAAGGAAAAGCCGCGGACCTACAAAACAGGTCCGCGCTACACCGGCTTCGCCCAAAAGGCGGGCTCAGATTGACAGCGCCTACGCGGATTACGCGTGATGGGCCTATGTTCAACAGACTACTTGGCTCGTTCCTGTTCGTTGCTGCGTTGGGTCTGTGCATTCAGCAACCCTCCGGCCAGCAGCCCATTCACACTGACAAGCAAAACCTGCTGATCTACTATGACGGTGCAGGGGCCTCTCATCGCGTCAAGACTGTTGCGGATTGGGAAATCCGCCGCGCGCAAATCCTCCACAACATGCAACTGGTCATGGGGCCGCTGCCCGCGCCCTCGAGTGCACCCCTGGATGTCCAAATCGAAAGCACCGTGGAACTGGCCACCGCGCGCCGCCAGAAGATCACGTATCTTGGCGCGGACGGCGACCCCGTGCCCGCTTATCTCTTCATCCCCAAATTGCGCAAAGGGGTGAAGGCGCCGGGAATCCTCTGCCTCCACGAAACAACTGCTGTGGGAATGGGAAGTCCCGCCGGATTGGGAGGTAGACCCAACCGCCACTATGCCCTGGAGCTGGCGGAGCGCGGGTTCGTTACCATAGCGCCGGATTACCCCAACTTCGGCGATTACCATTTCGACCCTTACGCGCATGGTTATGCCAGCGCCACCATGAAAGGCATTTCCAACCACCGGCGCGCGGTCGATCTCCTTCAGTCTCTGCCGGAGGTCAATCCTGACCAAATCGGCGTGATCGGCCATTCGCTGGGCGGGCACAACTCTATTTTCGTGGCGGTTTTCGATGACCGCATCAAGGCCATCGTATCCAGTTGCGGGTTCACGTCATTTGAAAAATACTATGGTGGGAACCTCGCCGGCTGGAGCCATAAGGGATATATGCCCCGCATTGCCGAGGTCTACCACAAAAATCCGGCGGAGATGCCCTTCGATTTCACCGAGGTGCTGGCAGCGCTGGCGCCGCGGCCGGTCTTCATCAACGCCCCCGTCGGTGACGATAACTTCGAGGTCTCAGGCGTAAGGGGTTGCGTGGCCGCTGCCCTTCCTGTGTATCGAAATATCTACAAGGCGGCGCACAATCTGCAAGTGGTCTATCCACCCGGTGGTCACGATTTTCCGCCCCAGGCCCGCGAAGCAGCGTACAAGTTCCTGGCGCGGGCACTCAAATCGTCACACTGACGCCGCCTGTCATCCTGAGAGTTTGTGACTTTTTTAAATTCGCGCATAAGTAGGGATTGAAAACAAAAGACCTAAGCACCCGAAAATGGCCTACAGATCAAAAAAGTCACAACCTCTGGGCGCAGCGAAGGATCTGAATTTGTCCTTACTGGCAAAGACAACTACAGATCCTTCGTCCCGACCAAACCGGGACTCAGGATGACAGGGACGTTACGTTGCCGCCCTGAATCACCGGCGGTCACGTCACACTGTCATCCTGAGCGTAACCCTGCAATGGCGCGCGCCGCGACTCTGGTAAACGTCGAGGGGTTCGTATCTGCCTTCCCTGGCCGTTAGGGCGTGGGGCCAATGCGGCTTTCCACGCGGAACAGCTTGTAGTCGGAATAACTATGGATGTTGCGGTAGTGCTGCCTGTACTTTTCACCCACTGGCGGGTTCTCAACAGTAATCCCTTGACGGGTACCACCCGTAAACCCGGCGGCCGGCTTCAGCACGTTTACGGACAGCCACGCATCCACAACGACTTTGTCAGGCAGCATGACCGCCCCGGCAACCCCGGGAAGTTGCACGGGGGCATAGTCGATCCGGGTGGTTTCTCTCTGCAAGCTCGTGTGGGGCGGCGGCGACAGCAGATCGGTTTCGAGGCGCATGATTCCGTGGGTGCGGTGGTCGATCCACGCCAGCCCCTGAAACAGAAGCGGGATCCTGCGCTTGCCATCGTAGAGATTGGCGAGGCGTAGGTTCCCCTCCGGGATTTGCGCAAAACCCACCACGTCAGTTTCCTGCTCACCCAGCATCTGTCGGCCAAAATAGCGGTAACGACAGGCCGCCTGATTGTGTGGGTCGAAGTACAGCAGGGAAAGCGTGAAGCCGGAAGTCAGGGGGTGCGAACCCTGGAGCCCGTTGTAGTCGATCTCGTTCCCCTGGGGGTCGGTCCGGTACTCCGCAAAAGTCTCCCCGCCCGCCGTTGGCCTTCGCATCAGCAAATAGCGGAATTTCTGCGAAGACAAGTCCTTAGACGATGGGCTGTCCACCTGCCACTGAATGGATTCCGTGGCGGTGACATTCGGAAGATTTTCAATGAAAGCCGCCACGCGCTCGCCCGCTTCCTGCAAGATCTTTGCAAGGTTCCCCTGGCTCCCCGCCGGCTGTAAGCCCTTGAGTTCCCTTCTGCCGCGAATCTCCTTGGGCGTCCAGTCGATGACGGTGTGGGCCTTCCGGTAGACTTGGAGCTCTTCAGGGGTCAACGTCGGTGGCGCCGTTTGCGGCGCCTGCGCAAACGTAGTGCGGAGAATGAGGAGGACAGCGAGGAGTGCAACTGCGTCAGCGGCTATCGCCAGCTTTGGCCTCATTGCGAGCGCCTCCCCTAGCTTTGGCATCGTTATCCCGTAATGACAATTTATCATTACTGTATGCTAGCCAGTAATTTCCTAATAGCGCCAGCGCCGAGGGTTGTCAAGTTGAAGTTCGCGTCGGCCAAGAAGCGCGGTTTCATGCGCGGGGACTCGGCATGGAACGGCGCGCCGCTTCCAGCTTTGCATACAGGGCCGGGTTTTTGCGGCGAGCCTCTTCGCGCATCCACTTGAAGTCCGCCCGCCCCTTTTGAAGATAGACGTCAATCGATTGCTGGTGTGCCAAGTAAAACGCGATGGCGCCGTACGCTTGCTCCAACCTGAGCGCCGGAAATGACTCGACGATACCCTCCGGGGACTCGCCGCGCAGAAAGGCGTACACGACAGAATCGAGCGAAACCCGAGTCCCGGAATCGAAGTAGCCACCATGGCGTTGTTCAAGGTACTGATTTTTCATCCCAAGCCTCTTGCTTGTACTAAAACCCGCCATGGGCAAGCGGACACGTGAATGCGTAGCTTCCTGAGCCGACCTCGTACACGGACGCATCGTTTTCCATACGCAGGAACTTGACTCCGTCCGCGTGGCCCGCGGGTTTGCCATTTTCGCGCACGGTTTCGGCGTCTTTCGCCGGCACGTAGACGGTCGCCGCGGCGTTGGGTGGCACAACAATGCTCCAGTGAAACTGCCCTCTCTCGGTCTGCCAACTGCTGGCAATCTTACCCTGCGGCGAATCGAGCGAGGCTTTGGCGAAGGTCAGCCCAGGGACCACCCGAGGATGCATCACGATGCTCTTGAAACCCGGATGCTCCGGGTCGTAGTTGATGCCGGCCAAGCTCTGATAAAACCACGCCTCGAGGTCGCCGGTCTGAATCAGCAGGGCTTCGCTATTCATGCCGGGGTCGCGTGTGTCCATATCGTAGCGTTCCCAAATGGTCGTGGCGCCTTTGGCGATCATATAGCCCCAGCTCGGCCTCTTCGTGCGCGTGGCAATAGTCAATGCCACGTCGGCGTGCCCCGTTTCCGTAAGCACCTCCATCAGCCACTGCATCCCCAGCAGGCCCACCGTGGTGTATCCATGATGCTGGATCATGATGTCATCCACCAGATTCTGGATAACCCTGGGGCGAGACTCTTCGGGGACCAGTCCAAACGCCAGCGGCAGCACGTAGGAGGCCTGGGTAGCGCCTTCGTACTGGGCAGTCTGGGGATTGAACAATCGCCGGTTGAAGCCTTCGCGAATCTTGGCGGCCTGGTCCGTGTAATGCTTTTCATCTTCGGTCTTGCCCAACCGCTGCGCCGCCCGTGCCATGAGTTTGACGTTCAGGTAGCAGTAGGCCGTGCCGATCAGGGGCCGGCTGGTGGCGCCGCGGTCCTTACCCTTCCCGTCCATGGAGGCGGCGTCGCACCAGTCTCCGTATTCCGTTTTGTCGACGGTGTAATCCGCTTTCAGTTGGCGGGCGCAGTAATCCACCCACTTTTTCATGGGCTCGTAATTCCCTTCCAGGATGCGCCGGTCGCCATAGAACGAGTAATACCAATCCGGAATGATGGTAAGAACGCTGGGCCATGCAATGTCACCGCTGTAGTACACCCAATAGTCGGGAGAAACATCGGACTGCTTGCCGTCGGGCCGCTGGTCCAGGAAGACATCGTTAATCCACTTGTCGTAGAACGCGGCCACGTTGAAGTTGAAGGCTTCTCCTTCCCCGTCCTTTGACGGGTCGCCGGTCCAGCCCTGGCGTTCGTCGCGGTCGGGATCAAGCGGGACGCCGTTGCGCAGGAACATGCGCTCCCCCCACCGCACGTTGCGATAAACCTGGTTCAGCAGCGGAATGGAGCACTCGAAGGAACCAACCGGATCGAGGTTGTTCTCCACCACGAGTCCGGTGAACTGATCGGCGGTGACTTTCCCCGGCAGGCCGGTCACTTCCACGCGGCGGAATCCCTGCCCGCGAAATCGCGGGCTCCACGTCTCCACCCCGACGCCTTTGAAAATGTAGGTGTCCGTCGCCAGCGCGCTGCGGTTGTCTTGGGAGCGCAGCGAGCCATCAGGGTTAAGACTGTAAGCTTGCCGCATCTTCACCACGGTGCCGGCGGGAGCAGACGCGCGCAAGCAGACTTGGCCATAGAAATTTTGTCCGAAATCCACCAAGTAGGTTCCCGGCTTGGTTTGACGGATGGACACAGCCTTGAGCACCTGGGTGATGCGGGTCGGTTCCAGCATTTGGGCTTGCAGGCGTCCGCCGGGCGAGTCCATCAGGTCCACCTTTTGCCAGCGCGTGTCGTTGAATCCCGGCTGGTCCCAGCCCACCATTTCATTGCGGGCGTCGTATTCCTCGCCATCGTATTCGTTGTTCGTGCGCGTCGGGCCGTCCGCCGTGACCTTCCAGTCGCCGTCGCTCGCCACCCGCTGGCGCGTGCCATCAGCGTATTCAATTTCGAGTTGAAGCAGCAACCTCGGGTAGCCATAAGTCTTGAATCTTACGGGATGCTCGTTGCCCCCCCTGGGGGCGAAGAATCTCCCGTTGCCCAGAACCGCGCCCAGGGCGTTCTTGCCGGGCTTGAGTTGACGGGTCACGTCAAACGTGACGTAGAGGATTAGCTTGGAATACTCGGTAAGGGCGGGATCCATGATGTGATCCCCCACCCTGCCACCGTTCAGGTAAAGGTCAAAGAACCCCAGGCCGGTCACGTATACCGTGGCGCGACGGATCGGCTTGGGGGCTTCGAACTCCCGCCGCAACATGCGCGCAGGAAGGTGCGTGCGCGCGTGATCGCTGGGTAGCGTCTGGTCCCCGCTGTTCAAGCCGATCCACTTCGCGTCCCAGTCGCTCGACTGAAGCAATCCCATGCTCCACAGAGCAGGTTCGCTCCACGCAGAAGCCTTGCCATCCTGGTCCCAGATTCGCACCTTCCACCAGCACGACTGACGCGATTCCAGAGCCTTGCCGATGTAGGTAACGTGGTTACTCTGGTCGGAGTTGACTTTGCCGGAATCCCATAGGTCAGCCTTGCCGCCGCGCAGCGCTTGTTCCGTCGAGGCGACCTGAATCTGGAAAGCCGTCTGTCGCAGACTGCGCCCGGCAGGCGGAGCAGCTTGCAACTTCCAACTGAGCCGGGGAGTGGTGCGGTCGATGCCGAGAGGGTTTTTGAGGTACTCGCAACGCAGGTCCACGGGGTGTAATACCGATTCCGCGGCCAGAGATTGCGAGAAAAATGTCGAGGCAATGATCAATAGAGACGATAGGGTGCGTTTCATGCGCGCCAGTGTACCTGATTTCCATGGCCACGGCTATTGAAGCAGCGAGAAACGGAAACAAATTTTCCGAATCATGTGACGAGCGGGGAGATAATTTGGATTTACTTCCCTCGCCCCCTTGGGGGAGAGGGTGCCCGAGGGACGAGGGCGGGTGAGGGGGTCAGCACTTAGATGAACGCGCTGAATCAAATTTGAATTAGGCAGCACGGCTTTGACCCCCTCACCCGGCCCGCCCCGGCTGGAGAAAGCGCCGGTGGCGGTCCACCCTCTCCCCCAAGGGGGCGAGGATAGCAAGTTCGTATCGAAACGACGATTTCCCTTAAAGGGGAGAGGTTTGTAAATTCAAATTAACAACCCCCTCGGTCGCCGCGGCGATAGTTCTACCCCTCAAGGCTCGGGGCATGACCCCCCAAGAATTGTTAAAGGTATGAAACCCCGCAACGGACAGGTACGTCTGATTTAAGGAAGGCAATTGCTGGTGGAAGGTAGCTACACGCGCAGGAGCAACACGCTACCGTGGGCTTCCAAAAATCACTTTTGCCCCCTTGAAGCAATCACCCCTCCACAGGCTTCGGGGGAGCCAAGGCCTTTTGTGCAGCGCCGGGCCGTCAAGCCGTGGCGCTATTTGAGGAGACAGAATGAAATTCCGGATCTTTGGAGCACGAGCGCCCCTCGCGGAATTGCTGCTCCTTTCGTTGCTTTCCCCAGGATTTCTGCTTGCGCAAGCTCCCTCCGGCGCGGTTCACGGCCAGATTTCGGACCCCTCGGGCGCCGGCGTCCCCAGCGCCAGGGTGGCCGCGGTATCTTCCACCGGGCAAGCCAAACCGGGCGTGGTTCATGCGGATGGAACATACGATATCAAAGGCCTGGCCCCCGGAACCTATACAGTCAGAGCCCGCGCCAAGGGCTTTGCAATTTTTGAGCAGCAGAACGTCCAGGTGTCCGCCGGCACGACGGGCAAAGTTGACATCGCTCTCAAGATCGCCGAGGAAGTGGAAAAGGTGGAGGTCACCGAGGAAACCACCAAGGTAAGCGTCAATCCCGAGGATAACGCCAGCGCCATCGTGATCAAGGGAGAGGATCTGCAAGCGCTCTCGGACGACCCGGATGAATTGCAGTCGGAACTGGAAGCTCTGGCGGGGCCCTCCGCGGGACCCAATGGCGGCCAGATTTACGTGGATGGATTCACCGCCGGCCAACTGCCCCCCAAAGCGGACATCCTGGAAATCCGCATCAATTCGAATCCCTTCTCCGCGGAATATGACAAGCTGGGCTATGGGCGCATCGAAATCACCACCCGGCCGGGCTCCAGCAAATTCCACGGCCAGGTGATGGGCGATATCAACGCCTCGCCTTTCAACACGCGGAACCCTTTCGCCGGGCAGGAACCGGGGTATCACACGGATTTCTTCAACGCCAGCATCGGAGGTCCACTCGGCAAGAAGGCCTCTTTTTTCTTCACCCTCTTTCGCCGTGACATTGGCGACGACGCCGTCGTGTCCGCGTTTGTTCTCAACCCCACCACTCTCGCCGAAACTTCGCTAAGCCAAGCCGTCGCCAGTCCTCATTCCTTAACCAACCTGAGTCCGCGCGCTGACTTTCAACTGAGCAACAACAATGTCCTCTCGGTTCGCTATCAGTTTTTTGACAACAATGCCACCAACAGCGGGATCGGGCAATGGACTCTTGCTTCGCAAGGCATCAACAGCCACAGCAACGAGCATACCTTGCAGATGAGCGACACGCAGGTGTTCAGCGCCAAAACGCTCAACCGCTTTCGTTTCCAATACTTGCACGAAAACTCCAACTCCGCGGCCGAAACCATTGGCACCACCATTTCGGTGCTGGGAGCATTCAACGGGGGCGGCAGCTCTTCCGGGACGCCCACCGATTCACAAAACCACTACGAGGTGCAGAACCTGACCTCCTTTTTCTTCGGCAAGCACACCTTGGTGGTGGGAGGCCGTTTGCGGGACGTGCAGGATTCCAGCAGTTCCAATGCAAACTTCAACGGGACGTTCACGTTCCCTTCCCTGGATGCCTACCAAACGGCCGAACAAAATCTTCAATCTTGTGCAAACAATGGAGGAACGAACTGCCAGACGAGTGGGGCCAGCCAGTTTCTCATCGTCGCCGGAATTCCCCTCACCACCGTCAACCTGCTGGATATGGGGCTCTTTGCGCAGGATGACTGGAAACTTCACCCCAGTATGACGCTCAGCTTGGGCTTGCGCTGGGAATCGCAAACGGGTATTTCCGATCATTCCGACTTTGCGCCGCGCGTGGGTTTTGCCTGGGGTCTGCATCGGCGCAATAACGCGGCGGCGAAAACGGTTCTACGCGCCGGGGTGGGAGTTTTTTATGACCGGTTTACAGAAGGCCTCGTCCTCAAAGCCGAGCGCTTGAATGGCACGCACCAGCAACAGTTCCTGGTTCGGTCGCCAACCTTTTTCCCGGTCATCCCCAGCATCGGTGGCCTGTCCAGCTATGCGGTGACCCACGCACGATACCAAATTGATCCCACTCTTCGGGCGCCCTACATGCTTACGTCCGCCCTGAGCATTGAGCAGCAGGTTTCGAAAAGTGCGACGATTTCGTTGACTTATCTCAATTCCCATGGAGTTCACCAACTTTTGACCAACGATATCAATGCCCCTCTCTGCGGGACCTTTTCATTGGGGCAACCTCAGTGCGGGACACGGCCCCTGGGCAGCGCCGCCGGCAACATCTACGATTTTCAGTCCGGCGGCCTTTTTAACCAAAATCAACTGATTGCCAATGTCAGCTTGCGATTGAGCACCAAGCTTACGCTCGGCGGATTTTACACGCTGGGGTACGCGAACGCCGACACCAACGGAAACGGTGGGGGCTTGATCATGAACCCGTACGACATCGAGCAGAACTATGGGCGGGCGGGATTTGATATTCGAAACCGTGTGGTCCTGTTCGGTAATTGGAACCTGCCGCATCGGACCAGCCTCAGTCCCTTCGTGGTCGCCTCCTCCGGATCGCCTTTAAACGTCACCGTGGGACAGGACTTGTTTGGGACAGGCTCCTTCGATGCCCGGCCGGCATTGGCCGTAGCGGGCGCCACGTGTAGCACCCCCCCCACCATCATCTATTGTACCTCGCTCGGAAACTTCAATACCCTTCCGGCGACCCCCCAATCCATCATTCCCCCCTATGGCTACGATAATCCCGGGCAATTCACCTTTAATCTTCGCCTGAGCAAGACCTTCGGCTTCGGCAAAGAAATTCAGAGACAGACATCAACTCGGGGCGGCTTTGGTAGGGGCGGTGGAGGTGGTGGCCGCGGTGGGGGCGGCCTTGGCCCTGGCGGGCTAAGTGGGGGCGGTAGGGGCGGCGGTCTCTTCGGCGGCGGGGGAACAACCAACAATCGGCGCTTCAGCCTCACGCTCAGCGCCAACGCCCGGAATCTCTTTAATGACGTGAACCCCGGGCCACGAGGCGGGGTCATCGGCACGCCCCTATTCGGCAAGTCGGACTCGATTGGTGGGCTCTTCGGTGGGGGTGGTGGAACCCAGGCCGCGAATCGTCGCATTGATTTTCAGGCGACCTTTACGTTCTAGCAGGCCGTCCCACTTAGCATTTTCCAATTAACAGGGGGTGGCGCATACATCGAACTCAATGTATGCGCCACCCTTGGCAATATATGCTGCTGCAAGAAGTTGGCCGGGACACCACACTAGTGCGTGACCGGCGCATTCCGCATACTATTTGGCTTGATGAAATGGGCCGCCGCAAAGGCGGCCCACACCCGCCATTTATCCCTTACCTAAACAAACTAGCCTCAATGCTGTCCACTTAAACTGAGAACTTCCTACCCTCGCCCCCTTGGGGGAGAGGGTGGACCGCAACCGGCGATTTCTCCAGCCGGGGCGGGCCGGGTGAGGGGGTCAAAACCGTGGCGCACGATGCAAACTTGACCGAGTCCATTCATGTTAGTGCTGACCCCCTCACCCACCGCCTTGCGGTTCCCCCTCTCCCCCAAGGGGCGAGGGAAGAAGAATTTTTCGTAATTGTCTTTTGATCGAGAGCATCACTGCTTCAATTTCAAGTCACCAAGGTGTTGGCGCGCCGTCTTTCTTGTGATACAAAGGACAACTTCTCAAGGCCTATGACCGCCTCGGAAGATGCCTCATAGACCGCTTGGGTTCTGATCTGCCCAGAGAATGCCCTTATGCTGCTGCCATCACTCAAGAAATCCAGGGGACTTCGGCTCGCGATCTTGTTCGCACTCGTGGTGGCAGGCGCTGCGGAGCTGAAATTTGCCGCCCCCGCGCAACAATCCCCTGGCACGCCTTGGATGAACAAAAACCTTTCGCCCGATCAGCGCGCCGGGCTGGTTATCAAGCAAATGACGCTGGATGAGAAAATCAGCATCGTGACCGGCTATTTAGGGTATCCCACCTTTCGCAACTTGCAAGCGCCGGAACGATCTCTGGGCGCTGATGGCTTTGTCTTTGGGGCGCCGCGGTTGGGCATTCCTGACCAGCAAGAGATTGGTTCAGGTTTAGGTGTGACCGATCTGGGCAAGCGGGCACACGCCGAGTCCACCGCTTTCCCTTCCGGCCTCGCTCAGGCCGCCACGTGGAACCCGGACCTTTCCTATGAGGTCGGAGTGGTGATTGGCCGCGAGACGCGCCAGCAGGGCTTCAACGTACATCTGGGAACCGGCGTGAACCTGGCGCGCGAACCGCGGGGCGGGCGCACGTTCGAGTGGATGGGCGAGGATCCGCTGCTGGCTGGGAAAATGGCGGCGGCGAAACTGCGCGGCATCCAATCGCAGGGCATCATCTCCACCAGCCACATCTTTGCGATGAACGATCAGGAAGGCGCGCGGGGGTCCGTGAACTCCCTCATCGAGCCCCGCGCCTTGCGTGAGTCGGACCTGCTGGCTTTCGAGTTCGCCATCACCGAGTCGGATGTGGGGGCGGTGATGTGCTCGTACAATCTCGTCAACGGCGTGTATGCGTGCCAGAACAAATTCCTCCTGACGGATGTCTTGCGGCGCGACTGGGGCTTCAAGGGCTACGTGATGTCAGACTGGGGCGCGGTTCACAACACGCTGGAGGCGGCTGCGGCGGGGCTGGACCAGGAGTCCGGCAATCCGTACAAACCGGGGGCGGTGGTCATGGATCGCAACTTTGGTATGTACGGCCCCAAGCTGAAAGAAGCCGTGGAAAAGGGTGAAGTGCCGGAAGCGCGATTGGACAGCATGGTCGAACATATCTTGCGGACCATGTTCGCCCACGGCGTCATCGACCATCCGCCGGAAGTGCAACCGATCGATTTAGCTGCTGGCGCGGCGGTGGCGCAGCGGGCGGCGGAACAATCGGCCGTTCTGCTTAAGAACGCTGCCCAGCAACTTCCTTTGAGCAAGAACCTGCGCTCGATTGCCGTGATCGGCTCCCACGCCGATGTGGCCGTGCTCGCCGGCGGAGGCTCCTCGCTGGTGTATCCGCCGGGGGGGGGGAATGCCGTGCCATCGCCGGCGCGGCGCGCGCCGTTCTGGGACCCGTCCTCACCGATGAAGTCAATTCAGGCCAAGGTCCCCCATGGCGCCGTGCAATACGACCCGGGCACGGATTTCGCCTCTGCCGCCAAGCTGGCCGGTTCTTCGGA
>Ga0187865_1003813_pt1 | contig 11871 bp, 12 predicted proteins | sample June2016WEW_11_1_2_FD_132989 | JGI IMG/M metagenome (GOLD analysis project Ga0187865, IMG submission 132989) | Peatland microbial communities from SPRUCE experiment site at the Marcell Experimental Forest, Minnesota, USA - June2016WEW_11_100 | ecosystem: Environmental > Terrestrial > Soil >...
GACGGCTCGGGTCGGACGACCGAGGTCACGTTGCTGCGGGAGTGGCTCGAGGTCGAGGGCCACGCCGTCGTCGACACGGGCCTGCGCCGCTCCGACCTCGTGAGCGACGAGATCGACCGGGCGAAGCAGGGGCATACGCTCGCATCCACGACCCTGGCCCTCCTCTACGCCGCGGACTTCGCCGACCAGCTCGAGAACAAGATCGTCCCGGCCCTCGCGGCGGGCAGCACGGTCCTCGCCGACCGGTACATCTACACGCTGATGGCGCGGGCAATCGTCCGCGGCGCCTCCCGCGAGTACGCCCGACACCTCTACGGGTTCGCGGTCCGTCCCGACCTCATCGTCTTCCTGGACGCGCGGCCCGAGATCCTGCTCCACCGCTCCATCGGGAAGTACGGCTCCCTCGACTACTGGGAGTCGGGCATGGACCTCTGCCTCTCCCGGGACCTCTTCGAGAGCTTCTTCCTGTACCAGGAGCTCCTCTCGAAGGAGTTCGAGTGGATGACGGCCGAGTACGGGTTCCACTACGTCGACGCGAACCGCATGCCCGAGCAGGTGCACGCGGACTTCCAGCGCATGGTCGCCCCGCTCTACGGGGCTCGATTTGTCGCTCCGGGCCGTTCGCCCCGAGGACGCTCCCGCTCCCGGGCGGTCAGTCGCGTTCCGCGGCGAGCTGCTTCCGCGTAAGCAGCCAGACGAGGCGACCCGCGCCCGGGCGGACCGAGCTCGAGAACTCGAGGCAGACGGCACCGCCCTTCGTCAAATGGACGACGGACAGTCCCTCGCCCGTCAACGCCTCCCCCACGAACTCCGCGAGGGTCGGCTCGTGGCCTACCAGGACCACGGTCTCGCGAGGCCGTGCGGAACGGCGGATCCGGTCGAAGATTGGGGTCGCCATGTTCCCGGGGGCAAGCTCCTCCCAGGTCTCCGGCGAGGGAGCCCGCTCCAGCTCCCGACGGATCAGCTCGGCCGTGCGGAGCGCGCGGTCGGCCGAGCTGGTCGCGAGCCGGTCGGCGGACCGAACGACGTTGGCAAGTCCCCGGGCGGCGCGTCGGGTCTCCGTCTCGCCCTTCCGCGTCAGCGGTCGAAGGTCGTCGTCGGGCCAGCGGGCGGGGTCCCGGACCTCGGCCGGCCCGTGGCGTACGGCGATGACGCGAATGCGGTTAGGTCGGGTCTGTCTGCGCGGCACGGATCCTTGGGGAGGTCAACCGCAGGCGTCGAAGTAGAAAATCTCTCCGCCGGCTATGGAGTTAGCGCCGGATATACGCTGGCGCGCTGCCCCGGGACCTTTCCGTCGGTCTCGGCTCTCGGCGCCCACCGATCGAGCGTAACCTGGGCGATGTCCTGCGCGTAGGCGACCGTGCGACCAATCGATTCGAGGATGCGCGTGACGGCGGCCGCCGTCGCGGGGGGCATCGTGCCGACCCCGACGGCCGGAAGAAGTCGGTCGGAGAGGGCGCGGCCCGAGGCCTGGAGCGCGTCCCCGAGGTCGAGGAGGTCATTGGCGGCGGCCCCCTCCCTCGCTTCCAGGACCCCCTCGAGGTGCTCCATCGCTTGTCGGTGGAATTGCCGCAGCGGGGTCACGGGACCGGCCCCGTTCGGGAGGTCCACGAGGCGCCGACCAAGCTCCCCAAGAACGACCGCGTGATCCGCGATCCGCTCGAGGCTACGGGCGGTCGTCCAAAGACCGAGCCATTCGGATCCCCTACCCGCTGTCCCGAGCCGTATCGCGGCGACCCGCTCGACGTACCAGGCGTCTCGGTCGATCTCATCGTCCCGGCGTTCCCAGTACCCCTCCTCCAGGAACGGAAGGTGGGACCAGCTTTCGACCGCTTCGCGGTGGAATTCGACCACGAGCCGCCCCATTCGGGCGATCCGATGGTCGAGGGGAATCGGGCTCTCGAACGCGAGGTCGCGCAGGTGAAGAACCCCGGCCTCGTCCGAGATGATCTCGGGCTGGCGGGTCCTTCGGCAGAACGTACGGACCACCTGGCGGGTTCCCGCCGTCATGTTCGGGCGTTCGCGGACCGCGAACTCGCGGGCTCCGGCCAGGTAGGCGCCCAATAGGCGACGGAACAAGTGTTCGGGCGGTTCTCTCCGACCGACATCGAGGGTCGCTCCTTCGAACGACCCGAAGGTGGGCGAGTCTTCGTCCCGCCGACCGGGCGGGATACGAGCCGTGACGATTGGGTCCGCTCGATCTTGCTTCGGAGGAAAGGACGATCGTGCCGGGGAGCCGGAGACTTCTCCGCCCGTTCCCGCACCGTCCCCGAGGGGGTTCTTGGTCTTCATCGAGTTGAAGAAGCAACCTGGACCATATATAGAGTTCCAATTTAGACTATAGTTCATGCTATAGCTATGGTACGGAGCAGGTGTCGACCCTCCCTGCGGGAGATGGGGTGCGTGCGGACCCGTCTTTCCAACTTTCCGGGGTTCGCGGGCGTCCTCTCGGCAGGCCCGTTCTGGAAGGATACTCCATAAGAGTGGGGAACATTCCCCCGTCGCGTGGCCGTGACCTCCCCCCGCCGGTTCGCGCGTTATCGCCCCACGGAGGGCGAGGTCGCGGGCCGTCGGATGTGGGCGGTCCCCCGCGCGGGGCTCTGCCTCTCCGTCTTCGTCCTGGTCGGGGACCCGAAGAACCCGAACCTGGTCGTTCTCGGCCGCCCCTCGGCCTCAGCGTCATGGGCGGAGATGGGGAATCTTGAGCCCGTGTCCCTCGAAGCTCTCCAGGAGCACTGGGTGTTGCCCGCCTGCCACCTCGTCGAGTTCGAGAGCCCCCGGTCGGCGGCCGAGCGTGTCGTCCACGAGCAGCTCGGGCTCGAGCACCTCGAGCTGCGGGGTCCCGAGGTCTTCTCCGAGGCGTACCCCTCCCAGGTCAGCCCTGAGAGCGGAAACCATTGGGACCTGCACTTCCTTTTCCGGGGCGACTGGCCCCACGGCCGTGAGCTTCACTCGCCGGCCTTCAAGGAGCTTCGGCTCATCGACACCCGGACCGTCGGCGCCCCCAACCTCGGGCGAGGGCACGGGGACATCCTGCTCCTCGCCGGTTACCCGCTCGGTGCTCGCATGGCCTGAACCGTCACCGACCGAGCCGAGTTCTACGAGCGGAGGTAGAGCACCCGACCGCCGCGGAGGGTCGCATGGACGCGCGCGAACGCGAGGAGGTCGTCCATCGGGTCTCCCTCCAGCAGCACTAGGTCGGCGCGTCCGCCCACGGCGACCGACCCTGTATCCTGGCCGACCCCGAACCGCTCGGCCGGTGCCGTGGTCAGCATCCTCAGCACTCCGCGCGCGTCCATACCGGAGCGAGACAGCGCTCGGAATTCGTCCTCCGTCGCGTAGTCGGTCATGTAGCCGACATCCGTGCCGAAGAGCAACTGGCCGCCGAAGATGTGGAATTGGCGGACCACCTCGTAAATGGGGTCAAGGTACTCGGGACTAGCGCTTGCGGTGTCGGCGAACATCTTGAGGGTCGGGATCATCGCCATCCGACGGTCGACCATTTCCTGAAGGACCGACCCGTCGACCCCCTCGGTCGTGTCCGGAGGATGGGCGAGGACATCTACGCCGGATCGAATCGCGATGTGAGTCCCCTCGAGGTTCGAGGGGTGGCTGTACACGAGCTGGCCGTGCGCGTGGGCGACGTCCGCGGCCGCCCGCGCGATCGGCTCGGGCATCGTCGTGACCTTCCCCCGCGCGACGTACGAACCGGTGAACAGTTTGAGGAGGTCGGCGCCGCGAGCGATGTTCCGTTCGGTGATTCTCTTCGCGGCCCGAGCGGTCGAGGGCTGCGGCAGGAAGGGACGGAACCAGAACGGGAGGCTGTCCCGGAGGTAGTACGGGATCCCTCTCGGAGGGAAGATGCTTAGGCCCGCGGTGTAGATCGAGGGGCCGAGCAACTCCCCGGACTCGATCCTCCGACGCAGGGAGAGCGTGGCCCGGGGGTCGGAGCCCGCATCAACGACCGTGGTAAACCCTCGGCTCGTGAGCATCTCGCGGAGCTGCGCGTTGAGGAGGGCCGGAGGCTTTCTCGCGGACGACCTCCACTTAGCCTCGGTGAAGTGTACATGCGCGTTCCAGAAACCCGCGGTGACGACCCGGCCCTCTCCCGGCATGACCCGGGCCTCCGAAGGGATGGAAACCCCGTCTCCTACCGCGACGATCCGACCGTTCCGAACGAGGACCGTTCCCCGGTCGATCGGAGGTGCGTCGGGAGACGGGTAGAGCTTGGCGTCACGGATCGCAAGTGGGTGCCGACCAATCGTTCCGCGGACCTCGGCGACGGGCGTGTTGCCTTCCGCCTCGGTTCGGGAAAACGACGAAGGGGACTGTCCCACGGACCTTCCGAGCGGGGGTTCGTCTATATCCCTTCCCGCGGCCGACAGCTCTCCGAGTCGCACGAAGGGGCCTCGGGAAATCCGGCTCCGTGTCCGGGGCCCTTCGCCGGCTCACCTCGCTCCCTCGGTCGATCGTCGAGACCACGATTGATACAACCCCCGTCACGGGATGGGCCGGGGCGGATTCGAAAGGCCGGGCGGTTCGAATATTGTGAAAAGTGCTTCCGGCGGGATGTGAACTATAGTTGGTTCACAACCTGTGAAATGAACCGTGGCGAACGTGCGTTCGACTGTTGTTCGAAACATTATATCGACGTAACCCGTGGCTCCATCTGATGCCATGGCATCCTGAACTTGGTGGGACGGAGGGCGGGCGATGATTCTCGATGCGACATGCTCGCTGAAGCGCCTCTGGCCCGAGCGCGCTGACGTTCGGATGGACATAGACCTCCACGCTCGTCCCGACGTGCGCGCGGACGCAACCCGCCTTCCCTTCCGTGACGAGTCGTTCACAGAAGTTTACTGCGATCCACCCCACTTCATCCGTTTCAATGGCGACCATACGTGGCAGACACAATTCGATGGGCGCAACTACCAACGCGCGGAATATTCCCGGTTTTCCTCCTGGCCGAACAAGCGAGCTTGGCTTCACTTCCTCGATTTGAGTATGGTAGAATTCGAACGGGTCCTCCGACCGATGGGAAATCTCCATTACAAGGTTCCCGATGGTTCACGTTCGCATGGTCGCGTAGTCCACTACGAGGACGTACTCAACGCCGCCGAGAGCGTCGGGCTTGAATCGAAGCCGTGGAAGGCATACATCTCGGGAGGCTTCCTTTCGAATGCCAACGTGAGACGCGGACGAGCGGCCTCGACAATCTTCGAATTGTGTCTCTATAAGAGGGACGGCGTGTGACCGAAAGACGCTCTAGAGTGGTCAATGTCGTTGCCACGGCGAACCTGGGACAGGAGATTGACCTAGACCGCGTAGGGCTCGTCGTCGGCGGGAGGTATGATCCAGAATCCTACCATTGCGCTTACCTCAAGGCGCCGCCGATACGCGGTAGAGTCATCATATTCGCGAGTGGAAAGATGATTGGCGTTGGAACGAAAACGCTCGCCGAGGCTCGTGACGACTTGGGTTTCGCGGCGAGAATCCTGAATCGAGAGGGTATTTCCCGATCCAGTACGCTCACAGTCACCATTCAGAACATCGTCACGACGTTTGACCTCGATGAGGTTCTCGACTTGGTTGGCCTGAACGCCGAACTTGAAGAGTCAGTCTACGATCCGGAAGTCTTTCCGGGGTTGGCGTGGAAGCCCGGCGACTTCCCCGCCCACCTCCTCATCTTTGGTTCGGGGAAGGTCGTTGCGTCGGTAAAAACTATGAAGGACGCGGCGCGGGTGACGAAGTACCTGGAGAGCCGGGTCTTTCATCATCACAGTAGCCGATCGGCTTGAAGTTAAGGTCTGAGCTCGGTCAAGAGACGCTATGACCTGTCCGGATGGCTTACTATCTTTTTCGATCTATCGGGGGAGCGCCGAGGGGGAGAATCTCCGCCGTGACGGGTCGGCCGTCCTCGGCGTTTGAACTCCCGAGGCGTATTCCGCCACGAGCTTTCCAGACTCGCGCCGTACCGGACTGAGCCACCTCGGCACGCCCTCGGCGACGGACGGGAGTCGACCGATAAGCTTAGCGGAGGCGCGGGGGACGACGCTAGTCGCGGAGGGGGTACCACCGGCAGTTCGCGCAGCCCACGCCGCGCTCCTCGCCGGGGATGAGGACCCCGCAGCTCGGGCAGGGCGCGGGGGGACGCACGGAGAGCGAGAGGCAATCGAAGCACGCTCCAGCGCGCCGGTCGTCCGGAAGGACCACGAGGTCCTTCCCGCAAAAGAGACATCGAGAGAGGCATTCCTCGGGCAAGTCGAAGCTCCGACTGTCCGCAAAAGAAAGCATCGCGGCTCCACCAATCGGCCGGTACATAAGGACTCGCGCGACGGGCCCGCCCCGACGCGCGCCGGACCCGCGTCCGGGGGCTCAGGGCTCCTTCCAGCGGGCCTTCACCGCGGCGATCACGAACAGGGCGACCGTGAACGCGATCAGTACCCCCCAATCCACGACCGCGCCCGAGAGCGTGAGCGGAGCCAGCCCGCACGACCCTTGGACGAGCCCGGCGGCGTAGGTGGTCGGGGAGATGAGGGCGGCGACCTGGGCCCACCCCGGGAGAGCGGAGAGCGGATAGTAGACCGGGGGAAGCACGGTGAGGACGAGCGAGATCATCGGGCTGAAGAGGAACGTCTCCCGCACGTCCTGGAAGTACGTGGCGAGCGTGAACGCGAGCGCGCTCGCGAACGCCCAGACGAGCACGAGGACGCCGGCGATCACCGCCAGGTTCGCCACCGTAGGGTGCCCCCACGCGACGAACAGCGCGACGAACACCGCGAGCGCCGGCAGGGAGTACACGAGCTCGCTCAGCGCCATGCCGGTCACGTAGATCGGCGCCTCGACCGGCGAGGCGACCACGACGTCCTGGAACTTCAGGTCGTGTCGGTAGTGGGTGAGGTCGCTCTGCAGGCTCGTCCCGACCGTCATCATCGTGAGCACCATGCCGCCGGTGATCCCGTAGTCGAGGTAGACCCCGCGCGAAACGATGAAGATGAAGAAGAGGAACGAGAGCGGGGACGCGAGCGTGTTCACGATGTAGAGCGGCGTCGTCCGGATGGGGATGATACCGTTCAGCTGGACGAGGGTGAAGACCGAACGCAGACGGTTGCGCTCGCTCACGCTTCGGCCTCCGCGAGGGTCTCGTCCTTCTCCGAGGATTCGGAGTCCTCCTCGATCGACTTTCCGACGACGTCCAGGAAGATGTCCTCGAGGCTCACGGGACCCATCGAGATGCGAAGACCTCGCTCGAGGGCGCGTCGGGCGACCTCGTGCGCCTCCCGCTCGCGGGTGAACAGGAGCATCCCCCCCTCGATCTCGGAGACCTTCCCGTAGGAGTCGAGCTCCTCCCGGGGGAACGACCCCTGGATCGTGACGCGGTAGGGGTACCTCACCCGGGCGCGCAGGTCCGCCGGCGTCCCTTCGAGTTTGAGCCTCCCGGACTCGATGAGCGCGAGGCGGGACGAGAGGGCTTCGGCCTCATCGAGGTAGTGGGTCGTCAGGACGATCGTCCGGTTCTCTCGGCTCGCCCGACGGATCGCCTGCCAGACCTCCCGCCGGGCGATCGGGTCGAGACCGGTGGTCGGCTCGTCCAAGAAGAGGACATCGGCGTCCGAAGCCAGCACCATCGCGCACATCGTGCGTCGGCGGATCCCCCCCGAAAGACGCGAGACGAGCAACCGACGGTACTCGGTCAACGAGAGCTCCTCCAGGACGTCCCGCGTCCGGCGACGGGACTCCGGAGGGTCGAGCCCGCGCAGTTTCAGATAGAGATAGATGACCTCCTCGACGTTGAGGAAATAGAGGGGACGCGACTCCTGGGGCACGCAGGCGATGCGGGTTCGGATCGCTCGCTCCTCGCTCCGGATGTCGTGCCCCAGAACGAAGACCGTTCCTTGCGTGGCGGCGAGCTGGGTCGCCGCGATCCGAACGAACGTCGTCTTGCCGGCGCCGTTCCGCCCGATGAGGCCGTAGACCCGCCCCGTCGGGATCTCGAGGGAGAGGTCCTCGAGCGCGAACTTCCCCGGCCGCGCCTTCGGGTACGTCTTACCGAGGCGGACGGACGAGATCGCGGACGGCATCCAACTTCCCCGAGCCCCGGCCGTCCCCTTAATGACAAGCCACGCCGGACCCGCTCAGCTCAGGATCTCGGCCAAGCGGTGCTCCGACCGGCCCCGCTGGATTTCCTGAGCGATGCGCTTCCCCGTCGAAAGTCCGGGCTCGAGGAGGTCGGAGTACGGGCTGCCCGAGATGAACAGGTTGGTGCCGGCGACGATGCGGGTCGAGACCTCGAAGACCTTGAACTCGAGCCCCTCGGTCATGATCCCCTCGACGCAGAAGGGGCCGACCATTCCCCCGAACAGCTCGATCGACCGCTCGACGATCCGAGCGGCGACGTCGAACGCTCTTGGGAGCAGCGATTCTCGGAGGATCACGGGGACGTTCCCGGTGACGACAAACGTCGGGCGGATCCCGGCCTTCAGGAGCTCCTCTTCGGCCCCCAGCTTGTACAGCTCGTCGATGTTGGCCTCGTCCCTCCGGTCCATCCCGAGGAGCTCGAGGGAGCCGTGACCGACACGGTAGCCGCGGTCCGAGAGCGGAGAGTAGAAGAAGTGCATGTAGTACCGGGTCCCGAGCACGTACTCCTGGATGACGTGCGGGCCGGTCGGCGTGAATCCCTCGAGCGCTGCGCGGTTCTTGGCGAGGAAGAACCCCTTGCCGCCCTTCGCGCCATAGTACTTCACGATCACCGGCCCGTCGACCTCGGACGGGTCGTCGTAGCGCCGAGGCATCGGGACGCCGGCCGAATCGAGCCACTGCCTCTCCTTCTCCCGGTCGGACTCCCAGGCGAGGACGGCACGGTTCCCGAACACGGGAACGTCGAGGTCGGCGAACGTGTCGGCCCCGACGTACTCCACGAACGACCCGTGAGGGATCAGGATCGCTCCCTCGGCCCGGAGCTTCTCGGCCGCCGAAGGGAGGTCCTTCGCGCGCGGGACCGAGAGGAATCGGTCCGGCCGCGCGAGAGGGAACGCATCGTAGAACCTCGGGGGAGGCCCGACCGAGATGCCGAGGGTCGGGAACCCGAGGGCGCGCGCCCCGTGGAAGATCTGCAACGACGAGTGAGAGCACAATGTGGCGATCGTGGGCGTCCGGCCCTCCAGGGACGCCAGGCGAGACTCGGAAGCGAGGGGAATCCCCATACGGGGGAGTACGGGGAACGAAACATAGCCTTTGCGCGAACGAGGGGCGACTAGGGCTCCGACGGACCGTCCTCGAGCTCCCAGTACCACTTCACCCGACGCGCCCCGGTCTCAGCGACCTTGCGACGGACCTCCGGGTCGACCGTCGGGTCCCGGATCAGCCGGCGGACCTCCTCGGGGGTGCCCGACGCGACCCGGGCCGCGAGCCCGGATCGCTCGAGGAGAGGTCGGACGCTGTCGAGGGAGTACTGCCACGCTTCCTCCCGACGCCGCACCGCCACGGAGCGGCTGCCCGGGACGCGATGGACCCCGAGCTCTTCGGCAGCCCGGTGGAGCTCCTCGGCCGTCCGGCGAAGCTCGCTCTCGAGGCGCCCCTCCTCGGCTCGGAGGGATTCGAACCGGTCGACGAGGCCGCGGAGCCGTTCCCCCTCGGCCGTCGGCACCGAACGGAACTCGGGACACCGGTCCTGGAAGTCGCACCGGGTGCAGTGGCGACCCGGGGAAGGCTCGAACGCCTCGGCCCGGATCCCGTCCATCGCACTCCCGAGCCGGTCGTGGAGCCCGGCGAGCGCGGCGCGCTCGCGCGGCGCGGTCCGTAGGGGCGTCAACGACCGAAGATGGTAGAGCGTCAGGCCCTGAACGGGCTCGGCGTAGTTGCTCTCGACCAGCACCTGGTAGAGGCTGAGCTGGTCGGACTCGCGGGCGTCGTCGTTTGAGAGGTCGCGCGACGTCTTGTAGTCCACGATTTCGAGTCCCCCGGCCGGCGTTCGGTCGATCCGGTCGATGTAGCCGTGGACGGGGATCCCGTCCCAGCGGGCCTCGAGGTGTTCCTCGACCGCGACCGGCAGAGGTCGCTCCCGCACGAGGAACTCGTAGTACCGCAGCAGGATCTCACGGCCGAGGGCGCGGTAGCGCGACTCCTCTTCCGGGGAGGCATACCCCTCGCTCGACCACGCCCGCTCGTACGCCGCAAGCATCTCTTCGGAGCTCATCCATCGCCCCGGGGGCGGGGCGCCCGAACGGGCGTGCCACTCGTCGAGCGTTCGTTGTCGGTCGTTCTCGCCGGCCCGTCGGGCCGAGGGGACCACGAGCGGCGCGACGAGCTCCTCGAGGACCGAGTGGACGACCCGTCCGAAGGTGAAGTAGCCCCGCGGGGCCTCGGGAAGCTTCTCGACGTAAAGGAAGCGCCAGCGCAGGGGGCATTCCTGATACGCACGGAAGGAGGAGTAGCTCAGGGCGGGGATTGCGGGCACGGTCCGAGACCCGCCCGCGGGTTCATCTGGTTTCCGGGGGCGTCGCCCCGGCGCTTCCGGTGCCTCTTAATGGCCGGCGGCGGGGGCGCCCAGGACGACGCTCTCCCCGGTCGCTCCCGCTTCGCTGGGCAACGTGCCCCGAGCCTGCGGGTTGGTAAGGTTCTTCGGGAGCCCGAGGAGCTCGAGGAGCTCCTTGTAGTGGTTGCGGATGGTCACCGGGGTCACGTTGGCGACCGCCGCGATCCGGTCTTGGCTGCGGGGCTCGCCCATCAGGTTGGACGCGATGTAGATGATCGTGGCGAGGATTCCGTTCGGGAGCACTCCGCTCGTCGAGTAGACCTGTTCCACCTGCTCGAGGAGCGAGAGGACTTTCTGACGGACCTCCTTCGAGAGGTTCAGGTCCTGCGTGAACCGAACCAGGTAGTCGCGCGGCTCCACCGGCTTGAGCCCCAGCTTGAGCTCCCGGGCGAGGAGCGTGTAGGCACGGCCGACCTCGATCTTGGTCGCCTTGGAGTGGGCGATGATCTCCTTCATCGTCCTCGGAACGTGGCATTGGCGGCAGGCGGCGTAGACGCTCGCCGCGACCAGCGCGACGATCTTCTTCCCGCGGGTCGCCTTGTGCTCGAGGGCCCGGCGGTAGATGTACGTCGCCGACTCCTTGACCTCCCGGGAGAGGCCGAGGACGCCGGCGAGCCGGTTCAACTCGCCCAGCGCGACCACGAGGTTCCTCTGGTGGGTGCGCGCGGCGCGGAGCCGGTGGTTGAGCTTTCGCAGGTGATAGAACTTCAGCGAGGTGTTCCTCGACAGCGAGTTCCCTTGGAAGTCGCGCGTCGGGACGCCGATCTCGCTGAAGAGGCCCTTGTCGGGCATGAGGGGAGAGATGACGGGACCCCAGCCGCGCGCCTCCCGGCCCGTGTCCTCCTTCGACCCGCGCTGGCCACGGTCGCTGACGAGGGCACTCTGGTCGACCACGAGCCCGCAGTCGGCGCAGACGATCTCCCCGCGGATCTCGTCCCGGATCAGGTGGGACGAGCCGCAGTTGGGGCAGACCTCGGCCACGGGGGGAGCCTGAGGAGCGGCGGCCCGGGCCTCGAGAGGGGCGGGCCGGCTGGGAGCTTTCACGCTCGTCGCATGGGGATGTCGCCCTGAGGGTGCGGGAGAGCTGGCCTTCATAGCTTGTAGCCTCCCCAAATAAGGGCTCCTATTTATAGGTTCGTTCGTTCCATGTATCGTTTGTATGCTACACTTGCTACACCATGCGCCGGCGTAGCATGCCGTTTCAGGCCGGCGTCGCCGTGAACAGGCAGCCGCGGCTCGCGTGCTTGGTCGGGTCGGGCTTCGAAACCTCCCAACGCTGACCCGTCCGGGTCTCGAAGACCGTGCGGAGCAGCTGGGGGCACATCACTCGGCCGATC
>Ga0187865_1003814_pt1 | contig 11870 bp, 14 predicted proteins | sample June2016WEW_11_1_2_FD_132989 | JGI IMG/M metagenome (GOLD analysis project Ga0187865, IMG submission 132989) | Peatland microbial communities from SPRUCE experiment site at the Marcell Experimental Forest, Minnesota, USA - June2016WEW_11_100 | ecosystem: Environmental > Terrestrial > Soil >...
CAACTCCGGTATCAAGCTGCGAATCGATTCTAGCTCGTCCTTGGCACATTTCGTGAAGGCGTCCAAGACCTCCTTCTGTGGGCCAAGTCGCCAGAGCATATCTAAGAAGTGTTGATAATTACGCCATTGACCTTCGTACAGGCCTACCATCGAGTAAAACTTGATAATTGCTGAAACCGACTTCGCATTCAACGACCCCAGAATTGCTGAGACCGCCTTATATATTTCGGTAATATTAGACCGTAAACCGACGGCCGAGGGCAGAAAGTTGGATTCGGAAGCCTGCCTGTTCAAAGTCTTCTCAACTTGTTCTAACTCAATCATGTAAAAGTTAACGATTTCGAAAAGTATGGCCGTTGCTATGGCACGCTTTTGCCTTTCGCTTTCCTCTCGTTCTGCGTCGCGCTGGTCTTTCATTTGGTCTTGCAACTGTTTCGACGAAGACCGAATCTGAATGATGACTGCAGCAAAGGCTATGATCCCCGCTACCAATGTCATCAAACCATCTAGAGTGAGTTTTGCTTCAAATTGCATTTCAGACTTCTCCTATGGCATCAGATGTCCTATGTCAGGAAATGCCACCGTTCGAGCAACTGAGCTGCCAGGACTATTCACCAGCCCGCTGAGCTCCATGCAGGACACCTACGATCCGAACCTCCTCATCCAGGACGCGATAGACCACGATAAAAGGAGCACCCGCCACCGGCAACTCCCGCGAAGCTCTCCTTCCTGGGCGACCGAGGTATGGGTAGTAAGCTAGCTTTTCCACCGCCGCGACAAGTCTGGTAAACATGCGGTTCGCCGCCCCGAGGTTGTCGAGCGCGATGTAATGCCAGATTTCGTGGGTCCGCTGCCTCGCCTCAGGAGCCCACACTATTCGCATGAATTCGGCTCGTCGTGGGATTTGCCGCAAACGCATTTGGGTGGCGGGAGTTCATGATCCGAGCCCAAGGAAAGCAGCCAAGGCTTCATCGCCTCATGCGGAATATAGTGACCAGACTCGATCTGCGAGATGCCGCGCTGGATGGACTCGAGTTGCCGCTGCTGTTCCTGAACATAGACCGCGATGGCATCGGCGACAAGGAAGTTTGCGCTACGTCCTGCGGATTTCGCGAGGCGATTGAGTTGCCGCTTGACCTCCGGAGTCAAACGGACGCTGACGGTCGTACTCCGTGTGTTAGCCATGCACACATCCTAGCGCATTAACCCAAACGGGTCAAAACAATCTCTGAGCACGACTCACCCTATTCCTTAAACTCTTCCGTCATCATAACAAACCGATCAAACAGATAAGCCGAATCGTGTGGGCCAGCGTCAGGACCGGTGTTGGAACAGTGGACTCAAACGCCGCCCGACCTATTCAATGTCGACAGGTCACTGCCCCACACGCTGGAGCAGCGCCTCAGCCAGGCGGTCCAGTTTCGCATCCAAGGCGATGTGAAGCTCAGCGGCCTCGTTGAGCTTCGAACCTGCACTGGCCAGCAGTCCGTTGATTTGTGCTATCCGGCGGTCGAATTCCTCGAGTGTCATACGTCCGAAAAGACCCCCTCACCCGTCCGGCCCCCGGCTGACGAAAGCGCCGGCTGCCGTCCACCCTCTCCCCCAAGGGGGCGAGGGTTAGGGATTCCAAGATAACCCATTAAATCACCGCTCCCCTCGCCCCTTTGGGGGAGAGGGGCTGGGGGTGAGGGGGTTCCATATTCGAGTTACGCACAACCAGAGAGGCGCTTTCAACCTTTACCCTTTAGCCTTTATCCTTTGAAAGTCTCCATCATCCTTACAAACCGGTCAAACAAATACGCCGAATCGTGCGGGCCGGGCGAGGCCTCGGGGTGATACTGCACGCTGAATAGGGGCATCGTTCTATGCCGCAGGCCTTCCAGCGTATCGTCATTCAGGTTCTTATGGGTCAGAATCACCTCACTCGCCTTCAGTGAATCCGGGTCCACCGCAAAGCCGTGATTCTGGGCGGTGATTTCCACTTTCCGGGTTTCCAGGTTCAGAATGGGATGATTGCCGCCGTGGTGGCCGAACTTGAGTTTGTAAGTCTTCCCTCCCAGGGCGAGGCCGATGATCTGATGGCCGAGGCAAATCCCGAAGATGGGCACGCGGCCCATCATGTCGCGCACGGCCTGCGCGGCGTACGCGACGGGTTCAGGGTCGCCCGGGCCGTTGGAAAGAAACACCCCATCCGGCTTAAGTTCCATGACCTCCGCTGCGGTAGTCGTGGCGGGCACGACGGTGACGTGGCAGCCCACATCCACCAGTCTGCGCAGAATGTTTTGCTTGATGCCGTAATCATACGCTACCACGTGGAATCGCGGTGCAATGGGCGGGCGGCTTTCTCCGGCCATAATGTGGCGCGACGGCTCCGTCCAATGATAGGGCGAGCTTGCCGTGACGTGGCTGGCGAGGTCGAGGCCGACCATGCTCGGTGAGGCCTTGGCTTTCGCCACCAAACCCTGCTCGTCGGTGTTGACCGTGGAAATGACTCCGCGCATAGCGCCGTGCTTGCGCAGGTGACGGACGAGGGCGCGCGTATCGATGTGAGAAATGACAGGAATGCCGTAGTTCGCGAGGAATCCGGACACTTCTTCTTCCGAGCGCCAGTTGCTGGCCAATTCGGAAAGCTCACGCACCACCAAACCTTCCGCGTAAGGTCGCGCGGATTCACAATCGAGCAGGTTCGTCCCGTAGTTCCCAATGTGAGGGTAGGTAAGGATTACGATCTGCCCCGAATACGAAGGGTCCGTGAGAATTTCCTGGTAACCGGAAAGAGAAGTATTGAAAACGACCTCGCCAAAACGTTCGCCGGAGGCGCCAAAACCACGCCCCCTAAAGATTCTTCCGTCCTCTAGGGCGAGAATCGCGTCCATTCACTCCTTGCATTTTGGATTTTAGATTTTGGATTTTGGATTAAGACCCCCCCTTAATCCCCTCTCTGCGGAAGAGAAGACGAAGGGGAGGCCTGCCTTTCAATCCAAAATCTAAAATCGCAAATCGAAAATTATTTCACCCAACCCATTTGGCTCAACGGCCAGTATACAAAAACCGCCTTGCCGTAAATGTACTGCCGATCGACGGTGCCCCACTCGCGACTGTCATTCGAAGAGCTGCGATGATCGCCCAGCACAAAGTAATGATCCGGCTCAACGCGCACCGGGGGGTAACTCTGATCGTCGAGATAACCGGGGGGAACGTAGGGCTCGCTTAGGGGCTTGCCATTCACCAGCACGTGGCCATCGCGAATACTTACCTCATCCCCGGGCAATCCGATCACGCGTTTGATGTACGACTTGGACGTATCGAGCGGATAGCGGAAAACCACCACCTCACCCCGCTCGATGGGCCGGAAGCGGTAGAGAAACTTATTGATGAAAATCCGCTCGTGGTTTTCGAGGCGGGGCATCATGCTGGTGCCCTCCACCTGCACGGGCTGGTAGAGAAAGACAATGACGATAAAGGCTAAAAGCACCGACAGAATAAGGTCGCGCAGCCAATAGCGAGTCTCGAAGAACCAATTGTGCGCAGTGCTCGTCTCTTTCCGTTCGTCAGCCGCCGCCAATTTGATGTGCTCCTCGCCCCGCTGGTGCTTCGACCTATTTTTATACCATAAATTCGTCGTAGCGTACCAGAGTTGAACGGTCCCGCGCGGGCCAAATCGTGTGCCAACGTTGCCGTGTACTCAAGCGCGGCCGGTGCTTCATCCCCCGCGCAAACACTTCCCCGACCATTGCTTTTCCGCAACCGTTTGTGTACAAACAAAATGGGCATTCAGTTCCAGACTTACAACTGGGATTCGAATGGGTTAGGGGATGTGGTTGAGCTGGCATAATCCGTTTGCGAAGTTAGCGGCATGCGCACTGCTTGCCGGATGCACCTTTCTGGCCCGCACTCCCCAGTTGGCGCAAACTCCCTCGCCTGAGGCGCAGGCGGTAATGCCCACCACGGCCGAGGCACCGGCGTATTCGGCCAATCGCGGCCACTGGAATTTCGGCGCGCAGGTGGGATACTCCATGGAGTACGGCTTGGATTGGCACGAGGTTTCGCACATCCAGATGCTCATCGCCCTACCTCAGCTGGGCTTCATCGTGCGAGATTTCCAGCGCTCTCCGGTGCGCCGCTTCGAGATTATCAACGAGGGAATTCTCGGCGGCGCCGTTCACCCCGAGGCCTACTTGGCCGGTGATGCCTTGATCTTCCGGCTCGATGGCAGGGACCATGGCCGATGGGTTCCCTTCTTCGATGCCGGCGCCGGCGTGCAGCGCACTCCTTTGAGCATGCACGTCCCGGAACTAAATGGATTCACCCAGTTTTCGCCGCAGGGGGGATTCGGCTTGCAGTACTTTATCCGGCCGCAGCGTGCCTTGGTGTTCGAGTGGCGAACCATCCACATGTCAAACGCCAACCTCGTTCCTCCCAACATGGGTTTCAACAGCAGCATGCTTACGATTGGCTTCCGCTGGCTGCGCCGGCCCAGGTAATTTTGGATTTTCGATTTTGGATTTTGGATTGAAAGGCCAATCACTCCTGAACCCCCTGCGGCCGTCGGTTTGTCAACGCTGGCAAAGCGCCTGTCAAAATCAAAGACCTTTCTTTGCCCATCCGTCTCTTGCATATAAACGCGTCCCAACCTCAAAGAAGGCCTTTCCTACGGCAGGCCCCCAGCACACTTTACTGGCAAACTTCGCTTTTCCTAAGGAGGGGAGGTGCGAAGTGGGGGTGCTTCTTAATCCAAAATCCAAAATCTAAAATCCAAAATCATCCAAAAATGTCTTTAACCTTCTCGGCGGCACGGCGTTCCAAGGGATGATTATCAACGCGCACGAAGGGAGCGAGAATTTCCAGCCAGCGCCGATGCTCACGCGACAGGCGGGTGGGCGTGACGACGAAGACGGAGATGTAGAGGTCGCCGTGGCCGCGGCTTTCCAAGGTCGGCATACCGAAACCACGCAGGCGAAAGACTGACCCGCTCTGGGTGCTCTCCGGGATGCGCAGGCGCTCCTCACCGCGGAGCGTGGGCACAGTAATATCCCCTCCCAGCGCGGCCTGGGAAATGGAAATCGGGATGGTGTAGTAGAGGTCGTTACCGCGCCGCTCGAAGAAAGTGTGCTCGCGGATTTTGAGAATCACGTAGAGATCCCCGGGACCGCTGGCGCGCGTGGCCACGCCCCCTTCGCCGGCTACCCGCAGGCGGGTACCATCGTCGACGCCGGGCGGAATCCTCAAATCCAACACCCGCTCCGTGTTTACGCGGCCTTCGCCATTGCAGTCGCTGCACATCTCGCGAATCACTTGGCCCAGCCCTTGGCATTGCGGGCAAGTGCGGGTCACGGTAAAAAATCCCTGCTGGTGCCGAAGTTGCCCGCGCCCGCCGCAGGTGGGGCAGCTTACGGGTTTGCTTCCCGGCTTGGCGCCCGTTCCGTTGCAGGGATTACAGGCCTCCCAACGCGGAATCTTGATCTTGGTGTCCAAGCCGGTGGCCGCTTCTTCCAGGCTGATTTCCAGGTCGTAGCGCAGATCCGTTCCGCCCGCGCTACGGCTGCGTCCGCGGCCGGTCCGGCCAAAAACGTCGCCGAAACCAAACAAGTTGCCGAAGATATCTTCGAAATCGGAAAAGATTGTAGAGTTGAAATCCGGCGCCCCGCCCCCGGCGCCTCCTACGGCCGCGTGTCCGAAGCGGTCGTAGGCTGAGCGCTTCTGGGGGTCGGCCAGCACGCTGTACGCTTCCGTAATCTCTTTGAACTTCTCTCCCGCTTCCTCTTGGTTGCCGGGATTCCGGTCGGGGTGGTGCTGCAAGGCGAGGCGGCGATAAGCGCTCTTAATCTCCTGCTCGGCGGCTTCCCGTGTTACGCCCAAGACCTCGTAATAGTCACGCTTCTGCTTCAATCCTCAACCTCAGTTGTGCGGAGATTCATCCGAAGGCCGTGCCCGGCCGCGTGCCCTTAGCCGACCGATATGGATCGCACTGCGCTTTGCCCCTTCACTGGTGACGCCGGCCGGCGGTGGTCCGCATTTCTCACCACGTTTGGACGCTCTAAGCGGGCTGCCGGAAGGGCGGGGCTTTAGCCCCGCCGTACCCGCCCAGCCACTTGATGGGGCTTTAGCCCCTGAAGCCACACGCCATGGATCGAATGGCCCACCGTGGCCAATTATCAGGCCACGGCTTCAGGGGCTAAAGCCCCTTCCTATTCCCGTGCCGTTTCGGCGGGGCTAAAGCCCCGCCCTTCCACACCCGTTGTGAGAAATCCGGCGTTGCCTTACGATTCATCCGCAGTGTCTTGTCCGGGCTTGCCTCCTACCGCCACCTTGACAATCGACGGGCGCAGGAGCTTGTTCTTCAGTTTGTAGCCGCGCTGCAACTCTTCCACAATCTCATGCTCGCGACGGCCTGGGGCGTTCACGGTTTCGACTGCCTGATGCAGGTAGGGGTCAAACAATTGGCCGGCGGTCTCGAGCGGCGTCAGTCCGGCGCGGCCCAACACCTCGCGAAGTTCACGGTAAATGAGTTCCAGGCCTTGGTAGAAAGCCGCCGGCACGCTTTCGTCGCGGTGCCGAAGGGCGCGCTCGAAACCGTCGAGGGTGGGCAGCAAGGAGCGCATCAGATCTTCCGCCGCGTACTGGCGCAGATCCTCTTTCTCCTTTTGCGTGCGTTTGCGGAAATTCTCCAGCTCCGCCTGCTTGCGCAGCAGACGGTCATAGAGGTCTTTGTTTTCGGCCAGCGCTTTTTCGTAAGCTTCCGCCAACCCCGCGGCGGGCGCGCTGGGCGCCGCGACCGCAGCTTCCTCGTTGGCAGGCGCGGATTCGTTCTCTCCGGCTTGGCCGGATTGGGTCATCATCATCCCGTCTCTTTCGTTATCCATAGATTCCGTGCCATCCGCTATCCGGGACGCCCCCGGCGCGCGCCGTCCCATCTTTTCGGGGGAAAAGCCGGTTCAATTGGAACTGAGCAGGCAGCTACATAGGTGGGCCACATACTCGACCGTGCTCATGGCGCGATCGTACTCCATGCGCATGGGTCCCACCACGCCCAGAGCGCCCACCGCGCGGTTACGGTAGTGCAGCGGCGCCACCACCAGGGTGCAATCGTGCATCTGCTTCTCGGCATTCTCCCGCCCGATCAGGATGCGCACGCCCGCTTCCGGGGTTTGCAGGCAGGCGCCCAAAATCCGCCCCAGCTTGGCTTTCTCCTCCAAAGTTTTTACGAGCTGTTTGATCTTCTGCACATCTTCATATTCCGGGCTTTCCAGAATCTTGGCGGTGCCGTCCACAATCAGCCAGCCCGTCTCCTCTTCCGAAAGCGCGCCCCACATGAAGAGCGTGGCGACGTTCTTAAGCAGGCGGTCGCAGAGGATCTTGTCGGCCTCCATGCGATGGAAAACTTCCAAGCGAATGGTGCCGAGTGACCAGCCGTGGAACTCCGCGTTGAGGAAGTTGGCGGCTTGGTCAAGCTCCTCCTGCGTGAACTCGTCCTCCAGGCGAACCACTCGGTTTTCCACCAAATCGGGCTTGGAAACGATCACCACCAGCACGCGGTGGTCAGGAAGGTTGATAAACTTGATGTGCTCCAGCAGCTTTTCTTCCAGCGCCGGCGCCAGCACCAGGCCCACGTTGCGCGAAACCTCGGAAAGGGTGCGGGAAGCTTTGACCATCAACCGCTCCAGCCGGTCGCCGTCGGAGCGCAAGGTCTGGTCAATGTAGCGCTCCGTGTCAGGGGACAGACGCACGCCCGTCACCACGCGATCCACGTAAAAGCGATAGGCCTTTTCCGTCGGAACGCGCCCCGCCGAGACATGCGGTTGGCTCAGGAAGCCGCTTTCTTCCAGCACCCCCAGGACCGAGCGAATGGTCGCCGAACTGACCGGGGTCGGCATCTGCGCAGCTAGCGCCTTGGACCCTACGGGGAAACCACTGGCGATGAACTGGCGAACTAAAGCCACCAGAATTTCCCGATCGCGATTTGAAAGGTCAATTTGCCACTTCATCTTGGCCCTAACTGACAAGATATCAGAAAGGTCGAGGCTAATGACGCCTCAATTCATTCTATCGGCGGCGGTGTGCGGTGTCAAGATTACGCGAATTCGCCAAAATCTTACTCCTTACCTAGTAACTCTCCAAAGGTGGCCGCATCTCCACTTGGAAAGTTGAGTTGCAGAAGGCAAACCCACTTACGTTCTGGCTCCAAAACTTCTGGTGGAGCCTCACGCGGATCGGAATATTCAAAACCTTCAACCCCCGTGAAGTCGAAAGTCGCCTCTAATTTCAAACCTGTCACGACGACCCCTGAATCATCAATGAGCACGGAAAAGCGCACAAACGGAAAGTTTGCATCGTCTTTAACAAGCGCAAGGAAGCCGACATTTGCTTCGGCGCTGACAAGTACAACAAATATTGGCGATGAACGTTCTTTCCAACTGTTGAATAGTAGCTTTGCTTGTTCAAGAGATGAGCGCATGTTTCTTTACCTTTCTGGACTCTTAGGATTCAAAGAGGCGTCTTTCTTGGCCTCGGACCTTCATTTGAAGTGCCAGCGTCCATTGCAGGTCTTGCGTCCAATACAATGATCTAACGCTCTCCCAATCCCCACTCCTACCGTTGCAGGCCCAACCGGATTCTTCGTTTCCGGGCTTCTCGTCTCTCGCTGATTTTACGTCTTGTGACGCGGTATATCTCTTGGAGTACCCAAACAGCGCAAGCCGCGGCGCTGAATAGCATCCACGCCCCAAGCAGAAAATGCACCAAGGTTCGGTGGTGTCCTAAATCTGTGTTGATGGCGATTTTCTTGGAACAAGGATTGCCTCATTGGGCGTGCTTTTCAAACCTTAGTTTTGAGAGGGTCGCTTGGACAAAAGCGGCAATCCACCACGGAATCGCGATGACCCCAAAAGCGAGGGCAGCAAGCAAATGAACGCCGCTAAAATCTTCTGGATACGACCCTGTTCGCAACCACAACCCCACGACGATAACCTCGGGAAGCACTGTGGCCGCCAGCCATAGCTGAAGTCCTGGGGGCATGAAGAAACTCAATCCCTCCGCGAAGCTGAGTTGCGGCCACTCTCGGGAGCCGTCGGAGAATTTGGTTTTACAAGAGCGGCAAGTACGGCTTCCAGGGCCGAGCAAAATGGGTTTTTTAGTTAACGTTCTGGCGTATGTCCACCCACATGAAGGACAAGCGCTCCGGTAATACTCAATGATTCCAATTGCCATGCCCCAATCCGCGAGACATCTCCCTTCGGGGAGAAGTTTAGTCTTGCATTGCGTAGGTGGGAAGAGTAAAAAGAGAAGGGTGCCGCTAGAACGCTGCGCCGCTCACAACCCGCCTTCGGGACCCGACCGCCATCGCGTCTCTCCGTTAGTGGGACGGCAAAAACCATGAAAGTTGGGGATTGCCTTGCTGTCAAGAAGATTTGCGATGTCGCTTGGACTATACGGCCAACCAAACGGAGCGGGCCATAAATGGAGAATCAGGCTTTTTTTGGCATTGTTGCTCATTATGTGTCACGCCCTAAAGATGTTGTTCAACGGCTTCACGGCTGCGGATACCTGGCTTCTGGTTATCGAGGTGATGGTGCTGGCCTTAATTTCATATGAGGTCATCTCCAGTGTCCTGCACAAGCGGAAAATGGTTCAGCGCGTTGCGGAAGTATTTCCCTTCGTGGAGAGGGGCCAAAAACTCCACGCGTCTGTACCCGAGCAGCGAAATGATATGTCCGCTCAGGATATCGAAGCTAATCAGATGTGGATGGAGAAGTTCAAAGCGTGGGATTCTGAAACGCAGGCGCTTCTTTCCGATAAGTCTTCCAAGGCTGCTTCCATTTTTATCCATGTGGTTACCGCCGCAAAAACTGATCGCGCACGCTGGGACAGTGGAGGTAGCGTGCATTATCTTTACGGCGACATCGGAAACATCTACCAACTGCTGCAAATAAAGCTGGATAACTTGCATAGGATCATAGAAAATCCAGATGCTTACTTTTGAGGTTTTTCGCAGGGCGAGGATTTTTATCGCCTAATCGCCACCCGCGAGAGGCGCTTTATGTGGTCAGTAGTTCTTCCAACCCCCACAAGTGATCGGTGACGCCTGCTGCCAAGGCAGGACGCGGCGGGATTCTACACCTATTTCCAGCAGTTTGTCGGTTATCATGGGGTGTCCTTTCAGTCTATAGTTTGATGCCGCTGAGAGATTCCAGCCATCAACGCAGATTTAGGACACCACCGATCTTCCTGCTTCTTCTGTTCGCATCGGTGTCGGCTGGCCATATTTCCATCTATCCGCCGGATTACACCTAAAGGTAGGTGTCGATCCGCTCCATGATGTCCACGAGGTTCTGTATCTGCCGGTCGAACATCGGGCACTGTGAGGTTGGGGTTGACGTAACGTCCCAATTTTCCTCGATGCCGGCGGTGTGCTGGAACTTGGTCGTCGCTTGGGGAGCCATCTCTTTTTTGAAAAAGTCATTAACCTTGGCCATCCAAGCGTTCCATTCTTCCACCCACCGACCTTCACGCTCTTTTGTGAAGTCAACGCGAGTTCTTGGCCACGGGCAGCGCTCGCGTATCTCCTGGCCTTGCGAAATCAGAGCCGAAAGTCCGTTGATCTTCCTTTTAGAATCTTGCGAGGATAATAGAATCTTACCAACAGGTACAAGACCAAGTTTTTCTTTATATGATCTGATAAGGTCATCCTTGGCAGCCAAGCGGGAAGCATAGACGTACTTTTCCAATATCCACCAAATTGCGATTAGCCCTAGAAACCAAGTAAATAAGAAGATAAGCGGGGCACCTTGGATCACGCTGTACTGTCTTTCGACGTGGTTGAGCAGCCAATCCATGGGACGCCTATCTTATCGGAAGCGCCCCGTTTTTCAATCGGAAAATTAGGCATCTAACCTACCATCTATTTCTCAGCCTGAGACATTGCTCTCGACTCAGAGTACGCACGGGTTCTATCGCAGTGGGTTTGCGAAGTATACAATCCCCCCTTTCTTCTCCCGTGCGACACCGAGGACGAAGTGCGCCATGCCATTCCTCGGTTTCAAGCGCGGGGCCTCGCGTTCTTCGGCGATCGCTCCGTCCCAGTCGCCCTTGCGTCTGAGCGCAATGCCAAGGACCAAGCGCGCCGGTGCAAGATTGGGGTTCAAGCGCAGCGCCTCGCGATACTCCGCGATCGCACCGTCCAGGTCTCCCTTGTTTTGGAGCGCGAGGCCGAGGTCGTAGTGCGCCAGGACATTATTGGGGTTCAAGCGTAGCGCCTCGCCTTCTTCCCGGATCTGGCCATCCCAGTCGCCCTTCTTTCCGAGCGCCCTGCCGAGGTTGACGTGCGCCATGTCATCCTTGGGGTACAAGCGCAGCTCCTCGCGATACTCCGTGATCGCACTATCCCAGTCGCCCTTGTGTGTGAGCGCATTGCCCAGGTCGTAGTGCGCCCGTGCAAGATTCGGTTTTAAGCGCAGCGCCTCGCGTTCCTCCGCGATATCTCCGTCCCAGTCGCCCTTGCTTCCGAGCGCGACGCCCAACTCGAGGTGGGCATTTGGGTTATGGGGATTTAGGCGCAGCGCCTCGCGTTCTTCCGCGATCTCTCCGTCCTAGTCGTGCTTCTGTCCGAGCGCGAGGCCGAGGTTGACGTGCGCCTCGGCATAATTGGGGTTCAAGCGCAGCGCCTCGCGATACTCCGTGATCGCGCCATCCCCGTCACCTTTCTTAAAGAGCCCGTAGCCGAGGTTGTTGTGCGCCAGGGCATTATTGGGGTTCAAGCGCAGCGCCTCGCGTTCTTCGGCGATCTCTCCGTCCCAGTCGCCCTTGTCTCCGAGCGCCACGCCGAGGTTGACGTGCGCCATGTCATAATTGGGGTTCAAGCGCAGCACCTCGCG
>Ga0187865_1003828_pt1 | contig 11829 bp, 9 predicted proteins | sample June2016WEW_11_1_2_FD_132989 | JGI IMG/M metagenome (GOLD analysis project Ga0187865, IMG submission 132989) | Peatland microbial communities from SPRUCE experiment site at the Marcell Experimental Forest, Minnesota, USA - June2016WEW_11_100 | ecosystem: Environmental > Terrestrial > Soil >...
CCAGCGCGAGATCATCCAGGGCGACATGGACGCCGAGCACGCCAAGCGCGAGCTGATCGAAGCCAACTTGCGCCTGGTGGTCTCGATTGCGAAGAAGTACACCAATCGCGGCTTGCAGTTCCTCGACCTGATTCAGGAAGGCAACATCGGCCTGATGAAAGCCGTGGACAAGTTCGAATACCGCCGCGGGTATAAGTTCTCGACTTATGCCACATGGTGGATTCGGCAGGCAATTACCCGCGCCATCGCCGATCAGGCGCGTACGATTCGCATCCCGGTGCACATGATCGAAACCATCAACAAGCTGATCCGCACTTCGCGGCAGTTGGTGCAGGAACTGGGACGCGAGCCTACGTCGGAAGAAATCGCCAAGCGGATGGACATTCCGGTGGCGAAAGTCCGCAAAGTCCTGAAGATTGCGCAGGAGCCAATCTCCCTCGAAACGCCGATTGGCGAAGAGGAAGATTCGCACCTGGGCGACTTCATCGAAGACCGTGCGGTAGTTTCACCGGCCGAGGCCGTGATCAACGTCAACCTCAAAGACCAGACTTCGCAGGTGCTGCGCACGCTGACCCCGCGCGAGGAAAAGGTCATCAAGATGCGCTTCGGACTGGAAGACGGTTCAGAGCACACGCTCGAAGAAGTCGGCCAGTCGTTCGCAGTCACCCGCGAACGCATCCGCCAAATCGAAGCCAAAGCGCTAAGAAAACTGCGCCATCCATCGCGCTCAAGAAAGCTGCGAGCGTTCATGGACGGGGTTCGGGACTAGCAATGCTCACGTAGGGACGGCCGCCCTCGGCCGTCCAAGCGGAGCGAAGCTCCGCAGAATCTTAGGGGCGCGAGCGATCGCGCTCCTTTTTTTGTTTCGGCTATCCCATGTTTCGAAAACGACTGGCCCACCCGGCTGATTTGACACCCCCTTCCCGCAGGTGTACATTCCGCTCGAAAGAGGGTCCATCGCTTATCTCAGCAGCTAATTGCTCCTAACAGACAACCTGTTTCGGTTCACAGATAAGGAGGATAGGGTATGGCAAAGCGATTCGCCATAGCAGTGGCGGTGGTGTGTCTCTGCAGCCCCTTCGCTTTCGGGCAGGCGCAGAAGACCACCGATCAACCTAGCAAATACATCTGGTACGAGACCGCCAAGATCAACGGCGGCAAATACGAACTCTTCAACAAAGTCATGGCGCAGTATCGGGAGGCCACGACGACCACGGCGCCCGAGGTGCACTGGATCGCGGGAACGCCCATTACCGGCGACTCCGACCGCGTCACCTTCGTCACCTTCCACGACAACCTGGCTTCCCTCGAGAAGACAATCACCGCTTTCGAAAAGGTGGAGGAGGCCATCACTCTCAAGAACGCGAGCTTCGCCACGCAAGCCGCCGAAGCCGAAGCCGGCTCGCACTGGGTGCTGGCCGAGTACAGCAAGGAGCTTTCCTACCGGCCGGACATGGTCCCGATGGCCAACACCACCTGGTGGGCGACCAGCCTGTTTAACCTCAAACCCGGATGCGAATATGAGTTCGCCGACGTGGTCAAGCAGGTGACCGACCTGCACAAGAAGGCCGGCGACAACGAGCACTGGACCGCCTACGAAATTCGCGCCGGCTATCCCGAACCCTCTGTTCTCTTTGTGACCACCATGCGCTCCCTCGCCGACATGGACCAGGAACCGCCGGCGGCCACCAAGGAACTGTTCGAGAGCACGCCCATGCGGCAGATGTTCCAGAGGATCGGCAAGGAGTGCATCTCGCACATTGAGACCACCTATTCCCGGGTGGAGCCCAAACTGAGTCGCGCGCCGCAGTCGCTGATTGCCGCCAACCCGGATTTCTGGACCATCAAAGAAGAGGCGCCGGCCGTCGCCACCAAGAAAGGGAAACCGAAGAAGGAGGCCGTCGTACCGGCTGCCCTCAAGGAAAAGGAGAAACAGTAAAGGTCAGGTATCTCAGAACGGTGGACGATCGGAAGGGCGCGAGCAATCGCGCCCTTTGTTTTTGCTCCACGACTCCCCCGGTACCAAGTAGTTAGGAGGTCGCGGACAAAAGTGCCTGCCCCACACCCCTGCTAGAATCGAACTATCCTCATGGAAGCCGCTCGCATCCGCAATTTTGCGATTATTGCGCATATTGATCACGGGAAATCCACGCTCGCCGACCGGCTGCTGGAGTTGACCGGGTCGCTGGCCATGCGCGAAATGCAGGAGCAGGTTCTGGATTCGATGGACCTGGAGCGCGAGCGCGGCATTACGATCAAGGCTCATGCCGTCCGCATGATGTATCCGGCGCAGGATGGACAGATTTACCAGCTCAACCTGATCGATACGCCGGGGCACGTGGATTTTTCTTACGAGGTCTCGCGCTCTTTGGCCGCCTGCGAAGGGGCGCTGCTAGTGGTGGACGCTTCGCAGGGAGTGGAAGCGCAGACGCTGGCGAACTCTTATTTGGCGATCAATCATGGCCTCGAAATTATCCCGGTGATCAACAAGATCGACTTGCAGAGCGCCGACGTCCCGCGCACCAAGGAGATGATCGAGAGCGCGGTAGGGCTGGATGCGTCCGATGCGTTGCTGATCAGCGCGAAGACCGGGCAGGGCGTGCCGGATGTGCTGGAGGCGATTGTGAAGCGCGTTCCGCCGCCGAAAGGCGCGCCGGAGCGGCATCTGCAGGCGCTGCTGTTTGATTCGTGGTTCGATCCGTATCGCGGGGTGGTGGTGCTGGCGCGTGTCTTCGAGGGCCGGTTGCGCAAGGGGCAGAAGATCCGGCTATGGTCGAACGGGCACGTTTTTCAGGTGGAAACTCTGGGTGTGCTCACGCCGAAACCGGTGGAGATCGACGAACTGGTGGCGGGCGAAGTTGGGTTCCTGATCGCGGGTATCAAGAACGTCGCGGATACTAAGATCGGCGACACCATCACGGACGATGACCGGCCGTCGCTGCAGGCATTGCCCGGGTTTGAAGAAATCAAGCCCATGGTTTTCGCGGGACTGTACACGGTGGACGCGCACGAGCACACGCAGCTGCGCGAGGCGCTGGAAAAATTGCGGCTGAACGATTCGTCGTTTTTCTTCGAGCCGGAAAGTTCGGTGGCGCTCGGATTCGGCTTCCGGTGCGGCTTTCTGGGGCTGCTGCACATGGAGATCATCCAGGAACGGCTGGAGCGCGAATACAATCTCGACCTGATCACGACGGCGCCGGGGGTGCGCTACCAGATCACCAAGACGGACGGAGAGGTGATCGAGGTGGATAATCCTTCGCGCTGGCCGGATGTAAGCGAGATCGCGAAGGTGGAAGAGCCGGTGATTCTCGCGGTGATTTTGACCAACGAGGAATATGTGGGCGGCATTCTGAAGCTGGTCGAAGAGAAGCGCGGGAAGCAGAAGAGTTTTGAATATGTGAGCTCTTCGCGGGTGATGCTGCAGTACGAGCTACCGCTGAATGAAATCGTGCTCGATTTTTACGACCGGTTAAAGTCGGTGTCGCGGGGCTACGCATCGCTCGACTATCACCTGTCGGGCAACTGGGTATCGCCGATGGCCAAGCTCGACATCATGGTCGCGGGCGAGCCGGTGGATGCGTTGTCGACCATCATCCATCGCGACTTTGCATACGATCGCGGGCGGGCGCTGGCGGCGAAGATGAAAGAACTGATCCCGCGGCAGATGTTTGAGGTGGCCATCCAGGCGGCGATTGGGGCCAAGATCATTGCCCGCGAAACCGTGCCGGCGATCCGCAAGAACGTGATCGCCAAGTGCTACGGCGGCGACATTTCCCGCAAACGCAAGCTGCTGGAAAAACAGAAGGCAGGCAAGAAGCGGATGAAGCGCATCGGGCGGGTGGATATTCCGCAGGAAGCGTTTCTGGCGGTGCTGAAGGTGGGCGAGGGCAGCAGCTAGGCACTTCCGAAACCCTGGAACTCAGCAACACTTATCTCGCAAAAGGCCACCGGTGGGAGGTTATATGTCACGAATCAAGATGATCGTTGCGCTACTCGCGGGTTGCACAACAGTTGGGCTCGCACAAAATAGTGCTGACGCTCAATCACAAGTTCAACCCCCTCGGCCGTCAAGGATTCGCGTTTCTGGTGGAGTGATGCTTGGACTGGTCGAACACAAAGCGATGCCAGAGTACCCCGAAGAGGCCATGACGAAGGGAATTCAAGGCGACGTGATTTTCAAGATCACCGTCGATGAAACCGGAAAGATTGTACTGAGTGTGCCTGTCGAAGGCGACCCGCTGCTTGTTGCTGCCAGTGTGGATGCGCTGCGAGACTTCCACTTCCGCCCCTACCTGCTCAATGGAGCTGCGATCAGAGTCGAGAGCCAATTGGGGTTTCACTTCTCACTGGAGGGGAAGGGTGTCGAAACCAAGGGTCGCGTGGACTGCATGTCATCGATTCCCGATCGGCCAGAGTTTCGGACTGGTGTCGTGAACGACAAGGGTGCGTTGGTGCTCGATCCTCGCAAGGTGTCAAGCGTTGAGCCGCAATTGCCGCCTGAATTGGCGGGCAAGTCGGGGTCAGTGTATCTGACCATTACCATTGGTGCGGACGGCAAAGTTCAGGATGTCAAGGTTGTAGGTGGCGATGAACCGTTCATTAGTCCTGTCGTTGCTGCTGTGAAGCAGTACGTTTATGAGCCCCAGTTGGTTGACGGGAAGCCGTCCGTCGCGACGACCCAAGCCAGCTATCACTTCGGGCCCCGGCATTGAGGCAAGTTCCAGCTCGACCATTGATGAAAAGTCGGGATTTCCGCACCCTGGCGGGTCTGTCGGGACGGTTTACGCGACCGCCAGCCGCTGGGGATGCGGGCTACAGCCTTTCGGATAATGTGCAAATCTCAGATTTCGTGACGAAAGTGCTGATTCGCAAGCGGTTGCGCCGATTGGCGTGCAAACGAGAGTTAACCAACTTAGAAACATAGCTTTAGGAAAGGCTCAGGCGGCTCTGAAATATCCCAACCGGCCGGTCGGTGCCGCTGGATTCCGGAGCCCGTCCTTCTCATCCACAAACTTTTCCACAGGGTAGAGGTGCCTCAGGGTTGAGCTTTCCCGGCCTTTATCGGTCCTTAACCGGTCATCGGTCTTTCGGGAGGCCGGGCTACTCGCCGGGTTCGTTGTTGCCCTCGAGCATGTTCGCGAAGCGCGTCGAATTGTGCAAAAACGCCAGATTGAACTTGCCGATGGGGCCGTTACGCTGCTTGGCGATGATGATTTCGGCACGGCCTTTGAGGTCGGGGTCGTCCTGCTTGTAGAGCTCTTCGCGGAAGATGAACATGACGACGTCGGCGTCCTGCTCAATCGACCCGGATTCGCGCAGGTCGGAGAGCTGCGGCCGGTGGTCGCCGCCCCGGCTTTCGGGAGCGCGGCTGAGCTGCGACAACGCCAGCACGGGGACCTGGAGTTCTTTGGCAATGGCTTTCAGTCCGCGCGAGATGGACGAAACTTCCTGCGTCCGATTCTCGAAGCGCTTGCTGCCGCCGGACATGAGTTGCAGGTAGTCAACGACCAGCAGGTCGAGGCGTCCTTGCGACTGTTTGAGGCGGCGGGCTTTGGCGCGCATTTCGCTCAGGGAAATGCCGGGCGAGTCGTCGATGAACAGGAGCGCGTTCGAGAGTTCCTCCATGGCACGAACGATTTTTTTCATGTCGTCGCCCCAGAGCGAGCCGGTGCGCATCTTGTGCGCGTCCACAATGGCGCGCGAACAGAGCAGGCGTTGCAGCAGCGCCTCACTCGACATTTCCAGCGAGAAGATGCCGACCACCTTGCCGTCGTCGATGGCGGCGTTCTCGGCGATGTTCATGGCGAGAGCGGTCTTGCCCATGGAAGGCCGCGCCGCGAGAATGACCAGGTCGGATTTCTGGAGGCCGCTGGTCTTCTCGTCGAGATCGGTGTAGTGGGTGGCCAGGCCGGTGATGCGCTGGCCCCGTTGCAGCAGCGCATCCACCGAGCCAAACGAGTTGCGGACGATCTCCTTGATTCCCTGAAAGCCCTTGCCAATGCGTTTCTCGGAGAGCTGGAAGACGGCGGCTTCGGCGTCGTTGAGGATTTCGTCGGCGGGTTCGGCCTGCTCGCTGGCTTTGGCGATGGCGGTATTGGCCACGTTGATCAGCCCGCGCAGGATGGCCTTGTCGCGGACGATTCGAACGTAATGCTCGATGGAAGGCCGGTCGGGCACGCCGTCAAGCAGGCCGGAAATGTAGCCGACATCGCCGACCGCTTGCAGATCCTTCTTTTGCTCCAGCTCCTCAACCAGCGTAATGATGTCAATAGGCCGCGAAGATTCGGCCAGTTCCATCATGCGCGAATAAATCCGCCGGTGCGAATCAATGGAAAAATCTTCGGGCTTGAGGTGCTCCGCGGCGTCGTTAAAGGCATGATTGTCAAGCAGGACAGCGCCCAGAATGGAGCGCTCGGCCTCGATGTTCGCCGGCAAACGGCCGATGCTGGTTTCCAGAGTCGCCACGATGTTTAAGTGAGTGCGTTGCATCGTAACCTTTGTTCCACCTGTGGAACAATGTTCCGTGCTGTGGAACAAACGGAAAACGCGTCCGAAATTGAATTTCTTTCGGCGATTGAGCTGCGGTGCCTTACACGTAGGGACAGCCGCCCTCGGCTGTCCGGCCGAGCGAAGCTCGGCGGCGCCTGCAAGGCAGTATGTCATAGGGCGAATAAAAAGCAAATAACTTCTCAGGGGACAGCCCTTTTCGCGTACTTTACGAAAAGGGTGGATGACGGGCGATTTATCTGCACAAGAGTTCCCGAAACTTCTCTCGCATAAAAGAGCTGTTCGGGTCTGGCTTGCGTCCCAAATAGCCAATAGCTAAGGTTCGCGATGGGTCGAACGTATGATGGTTTGCGACGAACGCGATTGCACGTCCGCTGCCGTCCTCGATGTACCAGCAGGCGGGGGACTCTCCGCTCACTGCTGGACGGAGCAGCATGGGAGCGGTCTCATCGAAAGTCTGGCCGCCAGCGATGCCTTCGTACCATGAGGTCGGACGGTCCGGTCTCCAGTCAGCAAGCTCGCCAGCACTGACAAGCCCAAGCCTCCGCGATTGCCCCGGAAAGATTCTGACATCTACCGCACACTCGCGAAGGTCCGACACTGTGACTTCGATCTCGTCCCATAGCAGGTAGCCCGCGGGAACGCCGGTCTTGAGTTGTGCGCGGCACATTTCCTTATCGATCGCGTCGGCCTGCGACCAATCCCAAATCGCAAAGGCCGGTACAGGACGGTTCGTCTTTGAACAGTCGTATTTCGCGTACGCCTCAATGACAGTTCTGCGCTCGATATCTTGTTTTCGAATTCTCATCGCATCGTTTTGGAGTCGGCGCGGTAATCCACATAATCGCGTCTAGGCCTGATCCCAGACCTTTGCCGCGCCGCGCGGATTGTTCCCCCGCCTCAGTACTACTTGTGAACTCCGCTAACCCTTCGGACGAGTTGGCTAGGGCTGGTAACGCCAGAGGTCGTTGAGGTTGCCGCCCGCTCCCGTCGAATCTAAACCGTTGCCCCCGAAGAGCCAGAGATTGCCACTACTGTCAGTCCAGCTGACGCCGTTACCCCGTGCACCTGGTACGTTGCTGGCCGCTGCGACACCCTGCGTACCGTAGACGCCGCTCGCATTTCCCGTGTTGGCTCCCCTCACCCACGTCCATGCCTTATTCGTGGGGTTGAACTCCCAGAGGTCGTTGAATAGGACTTCCGAAGGGCCACCCGAACCAGTGTTAAAACCTCCGAAGAGCCAGAGATTGTTGCTGCTGTCGATCCAACTAACGGCAGCTAACCGGCTTCCTGGAACATTGCTGGCGGAGGCGACACCCTGCGTCCCATAGACGCCTTGTGCATTTGCTGTGCTGCTCCCGCTCACCCAAGTCCAAGTCTTAGCCGAGGGGTTGAACTCCCAAAGATCGTTGAGGTTCCCATTCGTCCCCGTCGAATCGTTACCCATTCCCCCGAAAAGCCACAGATTGCCGCTCGTGTCGATCCAACTAACAGCGTTCCACCGGCTTCCGGGGACGTTGCTGTCGGCAGCAACGCCCTCCGTGCCGTAGACGCCGATTGCATTCACCGTGCTGCTTCCGCTCACCCAAGTCCAAGTCTTAGCCGTGGGATTGAACTCCCAGAGATCGTTGAGGTCTCCAGCCAACGGGAACGAATCATAGCCCGATCCTCCGAAGAGCCAGAGATTGTTGTTGTTGTCGATCCAACTAACAGCGTTCGACCGGCTTCCAGGGACGTTGCTGGCGGAGGCGACACCCAGCGTGCCGTAGACGCCCTTTATTGCACCCGCTGCGTCGCTCCCGCTCACCCATGTCCAGGTCTTGGCCGTCGGGCCAAACTCCCAGAGGTCGTTGAGCAACCCATTAGTCCCACCGCCGCCGAAGAGAAATAGGTTGCCGCTAGTGTCAATCCAAGAGACAGAGGCGTACCGGCCTCCGGGGACATTGCTGGCGGAGGCAACACCCTCCGTGCCGTAGACACCGATTGCATTCACCGTGCTGCTTCCGCTCACCCATGTCCAGGTCTTGGCCGTGGGGTTGAACTCCCAGAGGTCGTTGAGAAGGCAACACACTCCCGTCGAATCAAGGCCATTGCCTCCGAAGAGCCAGAGATTGCCGCTGGTGTCGATCCAACTGACGGCGCTCCATCGGCCACCGGGAACATTGCCAGCCGCTGCGACACCCTGGGTACCGTAGCTGCCCTTTGCATTTGCTGTGTCGGCTCCGCTCATCCATGTCCATACTTTGGTGTTAGGCGGCGGTGGGGGAGGCGTTGGGGGAGAAGGCGTGCTGCCCCCTCCGCCGCAGGCGGTGAGGAGAAGGGCAATCGAGAGAGCGAGGATCGTAGGCAGGCTCAACAACGTCGCAAGCACTCTTTTGACAACAGGACGGAACACGGGCATAAAGGTCGCCGCGAGACTGCGTAGCTATTTCATCGAACGAATTCTATACCGTGCTGCCCTGGCCTCGGCGGCAAGGTTTACCGTTTCTTCCCCGCGCTCTTGACGCTTCGGTTGTTGTCGATGCGCTTGGGCTTCGACCACGGCTTTTTCGTTGTAGGCTCTGTGAAGTGGCTCCACCCTTCATCACGCTGTTCTTGCGTCAACTGTCCGTTATGACGCTCGCAGGATTCTCTTGCTGCATCCATCCCACGCACGATGTCTATTGTCGTTGAGCCATGGCCCGGATGGTTGTTGTGCAAGATGATTTCGTAGTTGCGCTTTGACTCGTCGACGCGCTTATACAGGGTGGGTTGGCGGTGGCCCCCGAGCACCCTTAGGCCCTTTTTCTTTTTACGGTTTTTCGGCTTCGCTCCCAAAATTATCTTTTCTTCCATCAGAAAGCCTCTAGCGCGACAGAGTAGCACACTAAACGCCCGCGTTTCACAAAGGGTAAGATTCGACACGTGTGCGGACGCCAATAAAACCGGGCCTTCCGACGGCGGGTGGCGCAGCCTATCGCGAATCGCCTGAACTCACGAGGGTGGCCCGTCCAAGCTCCGTTTGGGCGGGGCCTTTGACTTCTTTTTTCATCACAAACAGCCGGGTCATGCGTCACAGACTTCCAACCCATCCAGTGCGACAATGGGGATCAGATTGGGGCAGTCAGACGTGTGCCGTCTCCCAAGACGGCCCTCAAAACTGCCCCAAACCCATTTTCAGCGCTCTTTGAGAAGCTAAGTCCTTGATTCTGGAATACTTTACCTATAAGTCCTTTAAACTGAAAGACCTGGCGGGAATTTCCTCCTAACCCTATGATTCCAATAGACCGGGGGGAGGGGGGTAGTGGTAAACACGGGTTAATACCTTTCTAGTAAACAGCCGAAAAGCGGAAAGGACAGTCCCAGAGAAATTAAGGTTCACACTCTCCAATAGTCGGGCCGCCACTGCTGGACGGCTTTTTTGATCTCGGGGGCGGAGAGCTTCTCGTTCAGGGCTCGGGCGGCAAGCGCGGGGAGTTCCGCATCGGACGCGAAGCGCAGTGCGATTAGTTGGGATTCGGTGAATTCCGCGATGCGGGGACGAAGGGCTGCGTCGAGTAAGGACGCGAGCCGCAATCTTTCTTCCAGGCGAATGACGCGGTCCTGCACCTTTAGGGCATAAAGCCGGAGCTTGAAGATGACGGCCATCGCCGCGATCATGACGACGACCACCCATGCCGAATGCAGTCCTGGCCTTCGGACCAGATGGACGATGGTCGCGAGCAGCGTGATGGCGAATACAGGCAGGATGAAAAAGTGGAAGAGCGGATCTCGGCGCGTGTGATTGGAAAAATTCTGCGGGGCTCCGTCAGCCATGGGGGAAAGCTCCTTTTGAAACTCGGAACATCATCGCACGTTTAGACGGGACGCTACTTACTTTTCGAGGCAGAAGGTTCGCTGCGGTTTTGTTTTGCGCTGACCCTGTGGCAGCGCGGAAGATTGGGAATGGGGGAGGCGTCAAAAACAAATGCGGCTCGGGCCAGCCACCCGAGCCGCATTGTTATCGCGGACGTTCTGACTGCCGTCTTTCGCCTGGGCGAAAGATCATCGCGCAACTGCACTCGTAAAAGCGCCCTGCATCGATGCTCCCCTGAGGCTTGCGCTTCAGGGTTAGGATCCAGCGCTTCCATCCTCCTTGGAAGAAGGATTTCTGAGGAGGCCGCAAAGCCCGGGCACCAGCGCACTGGACATACGCCGATTTTCCCCCGGTGACTCACTCTCGAGAAATCACCGGCAACGCTGAACCCTGATCGGAACAGATTCAGAACATCTCACGCTTTTGACTGCAAGCACTTTGCCGCAGGAGAAAAATTAACGCAACCGCAAACTGCGGCTCCGTTGTGTAAAAACTGTGGAGCGGAGAAACTTCCTGTGGAAAGGGAAGGAAAAGTGTATTTTTATTGGCGCGGCGATGCGGCGGGAGAAACTGGTGGGCGGCGTAAAAGCTCGGATTCAAGCAGGTTCTTGGGAAGGGCACGAGTTCACTCGTACCACTAAGACGTTGAAACGCGCTCACGCTTTAGCGCCTGAGGTGTGCTTTTTCCGCAGCCTACGCAGGCTGCCGTACAATTACCTCCGATGATTGCGCATCTTCGAGGAACTTTGCTGGCGAAGCGTCCGAACCAGGCGATCGTGGAAACTCATGGGGTTGGCTATGACGTTGCGATCAGCGTGCGGACGTTCACGGAAATGCCGGCGGCAGGCGCTGAAGTCGCGCTTCACATCCACACGCACGTTCGCGAGGACGCGCTCAGCCTGTACGGATTTTTGCGGCTGGCCGAGAAACAGCTTTTCGAGAAGCTGCTGACGGTAAGCGGGATTGGCCCGAAGCTCGCGATCACGATTCTGAGCGGCATGCCGGCGGACGAGATGGTGGAAGCCATTCGCGGAGGCGACCTGGCGCGGCTCACGCGCATTCCAGGAATCGGCAAGAAGACAGCGGAGCGCATGGTGCTGGAGTTGCGCGACAAGCTGCCGGCGCCGGCGGGAGCGTCCGAAATGAGCGCCGCGCTAGCGAGCCCGGTAGAGGAAGACGTTGTTTCCGCGCTGGTGAATCTGGGCTATCAGCGCGCAGCGGCGGATAAGGCGCTGCTGGCAGCGCGAGGCGGCAAGAGTCCTCAGAGTTTTGAAGTGCTGTTTCGCGACGCGCTGGGATCGCTGTCGAAGTGATTTTGCGCCAAGAAGCTACCTCATGAATGTTTTTGGGAAGGGCACGGCTTTACAGGCTGCGGAAAAATGAACCAAGGTAGTAATTTCAGGGCTTTTTGAGTCAAAAATACTCCTGTAAGTTGTTGAATCTTGGTTCGAGAAAATGCTCGGATTACTAACTTGAGTCATTTTTCC
>Ga0187865_1003829_pt1 | contig 11826 bp, 8 predicted proteins | sample June2016WEW_11_1_2_FD_132989 | JGI IMG/M metagenome (GOLD analysis project Ga0187865, IMG submission 132989) | Peatland microbial communities from SPRUCE experiment site at the Marcell Experimental Forest, Minnesota, USA - June2016WEW_11_100 | ecosystem: Environmental > Terrestrial > Soil >...
GCCCAGCGGCAGGTGGCAGAAGAGATACCCCACGGTGACCTCGATCTGATAGCCCGGCGGGTGGCAGACGCCCAGCAGCGGACAGGCATATTGCAATTCGGCGGAATCCCCGGAGGCCGGGCCGGGATGGAGGGTCATCAGATAGACCGCAAACACGACGGCCGCCAGGCCACCCGCCCCCGCCCAGGCGTGCCACTTTTTTCGGCCTTGCGATGGCGGGGAATCCTTCTCTGCCGAAGGCCCACTGAGCTCTTGCTGGAGAGGCTCGTTCATGCACTCTTCCTGCGATTCCGTCGCCAAGCGATGGGAGGAAGTGTAGCTCCAAGCAAAAGTAAGAATCAACGGGCCATAAAATTTCCCGTAAGGTGGAATGTAAAACCACGCCGTGGTCGTAGGCCGGAGGATCTATGTACGAATGCTACCGGCGTCTCCGTATCAGCGCCATCCCGCCCGCTGCCAGCAGCGCCAAAGTCACCGGTTCGGGGATGGGCGCGTCCGGCGCCGCGGCGGGCGCCAGGCCTGTGGAGCCCCAGTTCCGTGCGATCGAGCCGAAGTCCGTGCTGTCCACGGTGCCGTCGCCGTTGAAATCGCCATCGGTCCAGGTCTTGCCGCTGAGCATCCAGTTCCTGGCCAGCGCGCCGAAGTCGTTGCCATCGACGACGTTGTCGCCCGTGGCGTCGCCGGCCATGGCGCCCTGGAAGGTCACCACGTAAGATTGGGTGTTGGCGTCGATCGCGCCGCGGAAGATCGGCCAGTAGCCGCCGGCGGGATTGTTGGGGTCCAGCAGCAGTTGGCCGGCGATGTTGCTGGTGATGCTGGCGAAGGTCCCGCTCATGCTCGTGGAGGTAATCAGGGCGAACGTGTCGCCTTGATTGGGGCGGTAGCCGTTGAGGCCTTGAACGTTCAGGGCCCCGGCCAGGCTCACGGTCCCGCTGGCACCGATGAGGCTGTGGCCGTTGGAATCCAGTTCCATCGACACCTTGGTAGACCGTCCGCTGCCGGAGTTGATGGTCAGATTGCCGGCCTGGATGGTGGCCGCCTTGGCCACGTAGAGTTCAGCCGTGCTGGAAGTCCCCAGGGCCAAGATCATCGGCCCCGTGGCCGCCAGGCTGCCGCCGGTGATGTTCATCACCCCGTGGGCGTTGCCGTCGTACCCTAAAATCGTGCTGCCGCCGGAGGTCAGCAAGCCGCCGCTGAGATTGAACGTCCCGTCGGAGCCGGCATACTCTCCCACGTAGAGCGCGAATCGCACGAGGTTGGTTCCGCCGGATTGGTTGAACGTTCCCCGCCCGGTGTATCCCACGTTCTGAGACCATAGCGTTCCCAGGGATCCGCCAGCCAGGTCGTACGTCCCGTCGGCGCCGGCGTACTGCCCCAAAAACAGGTCCGTGACGATGTTGGTTCCGCCGGACTGGCTGAAGTTTCCCGTTCCCACGTAGCCGATGTACTGCGTCTTGGCGCGGAGCGATCCGCCGCTGAGGTCGTACATTCCGTAGGCATTGGAATCGGCTCCCAAGGTCAGCTCGGTGGCTACCGTGTTCGTTCCGCCGGACTGGCGGAAGACCCCCGTCCCGTCGGTGCCCACCCACTGCGTCCAGGTGCTCAGCGACCCGTTGACCAGGTCGTACGTCCCGCAGGCGCCGGTGTTGTAGCCCAGGTGGAGGCTTTGCGTTCCCGTGCTGGTCCCGCCGGACTGGATGAAGTTCCCCGTGCCGTTGAAGCCGACGTACTGGTCGCCGTCCATCCGCAGCGATCCTCCGCTGAGGGTGTAGGTTCCGCTGGCGCCACTGTCGGCTCCCAGGATGAGATAATCTCCCGTGTTGGTTCCGCCGGATTGATTGGCGACGCCCGTTCCGGAGGCCCCGACGTACTGGGCCAGCGCGCTCAGCGATCCGCCGCTGACCGTCAGTGTGCCGCGGGCGTCGGCCACGCCGCCCAGGATCAGGTCGGTGCCGACGGTCAGCCTCCCGCCCGTGATGGCCAGCTCGGCGTCGGAGCCGGCGGCGTTGGCGACGTACAGCGTCCCGGCCTCCTGGCCGATGTAGCCGACGGTGGCCTTGCCGGAGTCGATCTCCGTGCAGTCCGCCAGCGTCGGCTGCCAGGGGATGGCCCAGTTGGTGATGAGCTCGTAGCGCCCCGTCCCGCCGGACCAGACGATTGTCGTGGGCGCGGGGATGGGGGCCAGCGAGTTGAGGTATTCTTCCAGATTGGTGTAGCCGTCGTTGTCGAAGTCGCCGTTGTCATTGTTCACGTTGGGGTCTAGGCCGTGGGCGATTGCCCAGCTGGCTGCTATGCCGCCGCCACCGCTGCCATAGTAGTTGGCGTCCCGCGTGGCGACGGGGTACGTCGGCCAGCCGCCGGCGTCGGCGACGCTATTGTAGAAGCTCCCCGACGTGCCGTAGGTGCGGACCTGGGCGATCACGTTGGCGTCCACGGGGTCGCGGTTCCAGGGGAAGGCACCGGCCTGGCTCAGCACGGTCGCCAGGGCCGCGTCGGCGGTCTGGGTGTACACGGGTGGGACGCTGAACGACGCGCCTTTCGGCGTATACGATCCGGTGAACATGCCCCAGCCGGAGGCGGTCCCGTCCAGGACGCCGTTGCGGTCGCCGTCGATCTTGTTGCCGGATTGGTAGATGGCCGTATCGCTGCTGACGCTGTCGAAGGCGAATTGATTGCCGCTGGTCGTGGAGGGGCCGGCAATGCAGTAGTTGCCGACGTAGTTCATGTTCACGTATTCCCCCGGGATGCCGCTGTAGCCGCAGTTGTCGGTCCAGTTGTACATCACGTTGTTGCGGAAATCGAGCGTCAGCAGCTTGTTGTTGTACGTGCCGGCGCGCGGATTGCGGCTGCGGTTGTCCGCATAAAGGCAGTCATGGACGCTCAGGTTGCAGTCCACGTCGGGGCGAAACAGCGAGCCGTAGCTGTGATTGTCGATGTTCAACCCCTCGGCGATGGTGCAATACTGAATGGTGGCGTTGGTGGTTTGCTTGGTCGCGGAGAGCACCTCGTCCTGGCTCCAGGAGGCCGAGCAGTGATCGATGATGATATTATTCCCGTAGAGCAGGCCCATGGCGTCGACGTCGTTGGTGCCATTCCCCATGCGGCAGCGAATGTGGCGAATCGTCAAGTTATTGCCGTAGACCTCCACGTCGGCGTTCTCTAAGCAGATGCCTTCCCCGGGGGCGGTCTGGCCGGCGATAGTGATGTTCTCCCCGTAGATGTACAGGGTGCTCTGCAACTGGATGGCGCCGGAGACGTCGAAGACGATGGTCCGATTGCTGTAGGTGGGGTTGGCGTAGATGCCGTAGCGCAGCGTGCCGGGAGTGAAATCGTCGGCCAGGCTGGTGACGTGGTACACGTCGCCGCCGCGTCCGCCGGTGGATTCGGCCCCGTATCCCTCCGCCCCTGGAAAGGCCGGGATGGCATAGGCGGACGAGGTGGACAGAATTAGGATCGCAAGCGCCGCGATCCACACATGCATGGACGACCCCAAGGTAACGTGTCTCATGGAAGAACCCTCTCTTTTTATAATCCCTGACCCTTTCGGGCGCGCCACGCTATCTCCCTGCCTGCCGGCAGAGAGATGGAAACGCACTCTGCGGACTAGGAATAAAACCCAGGACAAACGGCGGGAACACACACGAGGGTTCCCACGCATCAGGTCCTGACCCTCTCATCCTAAGGCGGGAACGGACACCATCATACCACGGTTCTTTTACTTTTCGGTCACGGTTCTTTTACTTTTTGGACCCGATTCCAAGACCCAAATGGGTCTCGGAACAACCGGTTTTAAGCTTCAATATCTCCTTAGGTTACGATCGATTTTAGAGGTGTCAAGCGACAAAAAGATACGAAAAGTTTCGTATGCCGGCATGTCTTCTTCCGCTTCCGGCCACCAGCCCGCCGCGACGCACGAGTGCAACCCGTCGTGAAGGCCCTTTTTCGCGATTCGTATTACGATTCAGTAAAAAAGTATTATGTCTGCCGCTCCGCCGGCCCTACAATGGGATGCGACGCCGAGGCGCGTAGGGGCCTCGTTTCGTCACGCCCTCTTTGAAAAAAAAGGTTCGGAATCATGCCGGCAATACTGGCGATGCACATGGCCAACGAGTTGCTCACACCGCCTGTGGCAGCGGCCACCTTAGTGCTGGCGGCGGTCGTTGTCGCTGCCGCGAGCCTGTGGGCCGGAAAAAAGCTTCCCGCCGACCGCGCCCCGCTGATGGGCGTGATGGGCGCGTTCGTCTTCGCCGCCCAGATGATCAACTTCTCCCTGCCGGGCATGCCGGGCACCAGCGGCCACATGGTCGGCGGCGTGCTGCTGGCCATCCTGCTGGGGCCGGCGGCGGGCATCGTCACGATAGCAGCCATCCTCATCGTCCAGTGTCTGCTGTTTCAAGACGGCGGGTTGCTCGCGCTGGGGTGCAACATCATCAACATGGGCGTCGTGCCGTGCCTGGTAGGCTGGGGCGTGTACCGCCTGCTGCTGGGACCGGCCGGGGCGGCCAAGGCGGGCCGGCAATACCTGGCTGCCTGGGCGGCCTGCACGGCGGGCGTCGCCGGCGGGGCGGCGCTGGTGCCGGCGGAGTCGTACGTCTCCGGCGTGCTGCGGATCAACGTCTGGCAGTTCCTCCAGGTGATGGTCGGCGTGCACGTGCTGATCGGATTCGTGGAAGGGGCAATCACGTTTGCCGTGCTGGCCTATCTTCGCCGCGTGCGTCCGGCGGCCGTCGGCCTGGCCGGTGCGGAGGGCCCCCCCGGCCGCGTGGGCGGCAAGGGCGTGCTAGTTTCGCTGTTAGCCACGGCCTTGCTGCTGGCCGGGGTGGTGAGCTGGTTCGCCAGCACGCACCCCGACGGCCTAGAGTGGGCCTACCAAGAACATTTCAAACACGGAGATAAACCGGCTGTGGAAAACGCCTCGCCGGTCGTCGCAGCCGTGGACCGCTGGCAAGCCAAATGGTCGCCGATGAGTGACTACGCCAGCCGCTCCGCGCCGCTGGGCCAGGAGCCGCCAGCCGCGGAAGCAGGAGCGGGAGTGGGATCACAAAAGGCGTCCGCATCCGCCGCCTGGCCGAACGTCAGCGGCTGGGGGTCCCTGGCCGGGGTGCTCGGCACGCTGGTGACGCTGGCGGTCCTCTATCCCGTCACCCAAAAGTTCCGCCGCCGCGTTGTGGCGCCCGGGACGGCGGAAACCTCCTAGCCGCCGGGCGTCGCCGCGGGAAAAGGGTCGCCATGCATCACCATCACCTAGACCGCTTCGCCCACCTGGATTCGCCCGTCCACCGCCTGGACGCGAGGGCTAAGTTCCTGGCCGCCGTCGCGTACACGGTGACAGTCATCAGCTTCGACCGCTACGCCGTCGGCGTGCTGGCGCCGCTGGCGATCGGGCCGGTGGTCCTGCTCTGGCTGGGCGGCGTGCCGCTGGGATTTGCGCTGCGGCGGGCGGCCATCCTCTGCCCGTTCATCGCAACGCTGGCCCTGTTCAGCCCGCTGTACGACCGCCTACCGCACGCCGTGGCCTTTGGGCCCTGGGCGTTCCAGATCGCCGGCGGCTGGCTGACGGCGGCCGACGTGACGCTGAAGTTTACCCTCGGCGTGCTGGCGCTGACGGCGCTGGTGGCCACGACGCCCTTTGCACTGCTGCTGGAGGCCCTGCGGCGGATGGGCACGCCGCGGATGCTGGTGGTGCAGTTGGGGTTCCTGTACCGCTACATCTTCGTGCTGATCGACGAAGCCATGCGGACGCGCCGCGCGCGGGACTTTCGCGGCGCCGCGGCCGCCCCGGCCGGACGGCGCCTGGCCGCCACCGGCGGCGTCATCGCGTCGCTGTTCGTCCGCACGCTGGACCGCAGCGACCGCATCCACGCCGCCATGCTCGCCCGCGGATACCAGGGCGAGCCGCACAGCCTCAGCCGCCTGCGATTCACGCTTACCGACGCGGCCTTCCTGATTCTGGCGGCCGCGTACCTGGCCGCCTGCCGCTGGGTCTGGCCGGCGATGCTTTGGAGGATTTTTTGATGATGATGGCCAACGTCCTGGAAGTCCGTGATTTGATGGTCCGCTACGCCGACGGCACCGTGGCCCTGCACGATGTCAACCTGGCGGTGGGGCACGGCGAGCGCGTCGCGGTGATCGGGCCCAACGGGGCGGGCAAGACCAGCCTGCTGTTGGCCGTCATGCGCGGCGTGCCGTTCGAGGGGAAGATTTTCGTCGATGGCGAGGCCCTGACGCGCTTCACCCAGACCCGCGCCCGCGGCCGATGCGGCATGACCTTCCAGAACGCCGACGACCAGCTCTTCATGCCCACGCTGCTGGACGACGTGGCCTTCGGTCCGCTGAACCAGGGCGCCCCGCCGCCGGCGGCCGAGGCCGCCTCGCGTGCGGCCATCGCGGCCGTGGGCCTGACCGGGCTTGAGCATCGGCCGGCCCATCACCTCTCCGGAGGGCAGAAGCGGTCCGCCAGCCTGGCCACCATCCTGTCCATGAACGTCGCGATGCTCCTGCTGGACGAGCCGGGCTCCAACCTCGACGGCCGCTCGCGCCGCCGCCTCATCGACCTGCTGGCCGACCGGGCCGAGGCGATGCTCCTGGCCACGCACGACCTGGACATGGTCGCGCACCTCTGTTCCCGCGTTATCGTGCTGGACGACGGCCACCTGGTGGCCGATGGGCCGGCGACGACGATCCTGTCTGACAAGCCGCTCCTGGCCGCGCACGGATTGGCATAACAACTACGCCACTGATCGACATTTCCTCCACCGACATCCACCGCCACGTTTAGAAGTGCCAGTCCATCCGTTATCCAGTGCCAGACGCCGTCGCGCGTTACATTGCCGACCACCGCTTGTACCGCACGGGCGGCTCGCACGAACGATAAGCGAGCGTAACCACACCTTTGGACTTGCAAGGAGAGCGTCCCATGCCGCAGTTGAACGATCCCGCCGCCCTGGAATCCGCCGTTCGCCAGACCGTCTCCGGCGTCACCGTCTCGGATATCCATACCCACTTATTCCCGCCTTCTCACGGCAAGATGCTGCTGTGGGGCATCGACGAGCTGCTGGTCTTCCATTATCTGGTGGCCGAGCTGTTCACGGTGGCCCCGCGCGGGCTGACGTACAAAAAATTCTGGGTCCTGCCCAAGACTGCCCTGCGGGTCGACATTTTCGTCGTGGATCGGCCTTCGGCGGCCAAGGTTCTGAAGGCAGCTGGCTACAAGACGGTGGCCTTCGCCCGGGCCCGCAAGTGCGGCCACCTGCACGTGGAGGGCTGCTGGTGGTTCTGCAACAATCCTAGCATTGTCGAGGAGATGCCAGGGAAGCGGAGTTCGCCATCCGAAATAAGGCTGGCTAAGCGGCGCCGCAAAAGAAGGACACAAGCACCACAAAAGAAGCCGCCGAAATGGCCTCGACGTTTGGCCGAGGCACTGCTGGTGACGTTGACTGTGTCCCGACTCGTTTGGGTGGGAAAGAAGGTCGTCGATCTCGTGGTCGGTTGTTTTCGATAGCAGCCCCATGTCTTCTAAAACACCCTGCGGGTCACGAATGGCAAGGCGGCCCGGTGCGGTTGCATTCGCGAGGACGGTTGGTACACTAGCGGCCATGAGCGAAGCACCGCCCAAGTCCATCACCTACAAGGACGCCGGTGTGGACATCCAAGCCGGCGACGACATGGTGGACCTCATCCGTCCGATGGTGGAGCGGACGCACAATCCCCGCGTGCTCGGCCCGTACGGCGCCTTTGCCGGCCTGTTTCGGCTGGACTACAACGAAAAGCTATTCAAGCGGAACTATCGCGAGCCGGTGCTGGTGGGCTGCACGGACGGCGTGGGGACCAAGCTGCTGGTGGCCATCGCGGCCGGGCGGTTCGACACCGTCGGTATCGACCTGGTCGCGATGAACGTCAATGACCTGATCTGCACCGGCGGGGAGCCGTTGTTCTTCCTGGACTACATCGGCACGGGCCGCCTGTCGCCGCCGCGAATGGCCCAGATCGTCAAGGGCGTGGTGGACGGATGCCAGCAGGCCGGCTGCGCGCTATTGGGCGGGGAGACGGCGGAGATGCCGGCCATCTATCGCGGGGAGGATTTCGACCTGGCCGGCTTCGCCGTCGGCGTGGTGGAGCGGCGGAAGATGGTAGATGTTCACCGCGTGGAGGTCGGCGACACGGTGATCGCGCTCGCCAGCGACGGGCTGCACTCCAACGGGTACGGCCTGGCGCGTCGCGTGCTGCTGGAGCGGGCCGGCTACGGCCTGGACGACCGCCCGCCGGAGCTGGAAGGCCGAAGCGTCGGCGAGGAGATGCTGCGGCCGACGCGGATTTACGTCAAGAGCATCCTGAAGGTGCTCAGCCGCTATCGCGTGAAGCGCGTGGTCAAGGCCATGGCCCACATCACCGGCGGCGGCCTGGTGGGCAATGTGCCGCGGGTGCTGCCGGAAGGGCTGACCGTGCGGATCAAGCGCGACAGTTGGACGGTGCCGCCGATCTTCAGGCTCATCGCGGCCAAGGGCCCGGTGGACGACCTAGAGATGCTCCGCGTGTTCAACATGGGCGTGGGGTTCGTGATGATCGTGGCCCCGCCGTTCGCCCGGTCGATCATGAACGAGCTGCGCCGCCGCGGGGAGCGGTGCTGGGTGCTGGGCAAGGTGCGCAAGGGCGGGCCGGAATTGGAATGGGCCTGAGCCGCCCGGCGCGGTGCGTCATTTCGATATTTGGCATTTCGAAGTCGGCCAACTCGGTTTACAGTAACCTCGTCGGGAAGCGGTGGAATGAGTCATGGCGGATAAGAAGTCCACGATCCTGGTGGTCGGTTCGGTGAACATGGACCTGGCCGTGCGCAGTCCGCGCATGCCGGTCCCGGGCGAGACGGTGCTGGGCGAGGGGTTGGTCGTTTCTCCCGGCGGCAAGGGTGCCAACCAGGCGGTGGCCGCGGCGCGGCTGGGCGGCAGGTGTGCGTTCATCGGCTGCGTGGGGAAGGACGCCTTCGGCCAGCAGCTGCTCGCCGGTCTGAAGGCCGAGAGCGTGGACTGCTCCTGCGTGCAGGAAACCTCCGACGCCCCCACGGGCATCGCCGTCATCATCGTGGACGCCAAGGGCGAGAACGCCATCGTGGTCGCCGGCGGCGCCAACCGGAGCCTGGCCCCCGACGACATCTTTCCCTGCGAGAAGATGTTCGCATCCGCCTCCGTGGTGCTGCTGCAACTGGAGCTGCCGCTGCCGACCGTTCGGGCGGCCATCGATCTGGCCCGCCGTCACGGCTGCAAGATCATCCTCGACCCGGCCCCCGCGCACCGCCCCCTCGACGAGGCGCTGTACCAGGTGGACATCATCTGCCCCAACGGCCTGGAGGCGGAGTGGATCGCCAACCAGGGCCAGCCCGTCGAGGAGCGGACGGCCAAGACGCTCGCCAGCGACCTCATCGCCCGCGGCGCCGGGGCGGCCGTGGTGAAGCTGGGGGCGCGCGGCTCGGTCGTCGTCACGGCCGACGGGCACGTGTATTCCGTCCTGGCCTACAAGGTGTCCGTCGTGGACACCACCGCGGCCGGCGACGCCTTCGCCGGCGCCCTGGCCGTGGCTGTGGCGAGGGGCGATGGCATCCACCAGGCGGCCAAGTTCGCCAACGCCGCCGGGGCGCTGGCCTGCACGCGGTTCGGCGCCCAGCCGTCCATGCCCACCGCCGCGGAAGTGGCCGACCTGATGCAGGACCAGCCGCTGTAGCTTCGGCTGAAACCCTCCCCACGCTGCAAAGCGCATCGCCTCGTGGTACACTTCTTTGCATTCGCTCCATCGAGCAACGTCGAGGTATGCGTTGAGCATGGCGGGTTCCAAGACACGTCGGGAAGGGCTGGGCTTCGGCGAGGTGATTCGGCTGAGCTGGCCGACCAGCCTGGCCATGCTCAATACCACCCTGCTGCGGTTCGTGGACGGACTGATGGTCTCGCGGGTCGGCCCGGCGCCGTTCAGCGCCCAGTTCCTCGGCGGCATGTTCGCCTTCATCCCCGAGAGCTTCGCCACCGGCATGCTGACGGTGGTGAACACGTACGTCAGCCAGAACTTCGGCGCCGGCCGACACCGCCAGAGCGGGCGGTACGGTCTGGCGGGGCTGTCGGTGGCGCTGGTCTTCGCGGCCGCCATCGCGCCACTGGCGTTTATCGCCAATCACATTTTCAATCTCTTCGGCCACGCCGCCGACGTGACCGCCCTGGAGACGATGTACTTCCAGTACATGGTGCTCAGCGTGCTGGTGACGCTGCCGGCCCGCGCGCTGGAGCAGTTTTTCTTCGGCATTCACCGTCCCAAGATCGTCCTGGTGGCCTCGGTGCTGGCCAACGTCGTCAACGTGGTGGCGATCTACATTCTGATCTTCGGCAAGCTGGGCTTTCCGGCGATGGGGCTGCAAGGGGCGGCCATCGGCAACCTGTTCAGCTGGACGCTGCAACTGGCCGTGCTGCTGGGGGCGTTCCTGGCCCCGGCGATCCGCCGGCAGTTCGCCACGCACCTGTGGCGGGCCGTGCGGCTGCGGCATTGCCTGGACATCTTCCGCATCGGCTGGCCGGCAGGCGTGCAGTTGTGCAACGACGTGGCCACCTGGGGCCTGTTCACGGCGGCCCTCGTGGGGCGGTTCGGCACCGAGCACCTGGCGGCCAGCACGGCCGCGATGCGGTACCTGGGCATCTCGTTCATGCCGGCGGTGGGCATTGGCGTGGCCACGACGGCCATGGTGGGCAAGTCCATCGCCCAGGGGCTGCCGGACCGCGCGCGGCGGCGGACCCACGCGGCGCTGATCGTCGCGATGATCTACATGGGGCTGTGCGGGATACTGTTCTACTTCTTCCGCCACGGGCTGGTGGAGTTCTTCGTCCGCGTCTCGCCGGAAGAGCACCTGAACGCCGCCCGCATCGTGGCCATCGGCCAGAACGTCCTGCTGTGCGCGGCCGTGTTCCAGTTGTTCGACGCGGTGGGCATCGTGTACATCGGTGCGCTGCGCGGGGCCGGCGACACGTTCTGGCCGATGCTGATGACCATCGTGCTGAGCTGGGGCGTGACGCTCGGCGGCGGGGCGGCCATGGTCTTTGCGGCGCCGCAGTGGACCAGCCTGGGGCCCTGGATCGCCGCCAGCCTGTACGTCGTGGCGCTGGGGGCCATGGTGGCCTGGCGGTTCGAGGGCGGGGCCTGGCGGAAGATCGACCTGCTGGGGCGCATGGGCCGCGCGGGACTGGCGGCCGCCACGACGCTGGCGGCTGCATCCACCGCCGTGGTGGAGGCGCCCCCGCCGCCCCAACTGCTGCCCAGCGACTTCGTGCCGCCGCCGGCGGACGACGACAAATCGTGACGCTCGGGCGGGGCGTTTTTCGCCAAAAGTCGGGAGCCGCGGGCCGGCGCGACTTTCACTTGACGGACGCCTGCGGGCTGCTAGAGTGCTGGACTTTGCCCGGCCGCACGGGCCGCGCCGCTAGCTCAGTCCGGTAGAGCAGCTGACTCTTAATCAGCGGGTCGAAGGTTCAAATCCTTCGCGGCGCATGGACGTCAGGTCCGTGTCCACGCCAATAAAAAACCCCTGCACACCTCCCTCGTGCAGGGGCTTTTTCAAATTCTAACGTTTTAGCGAATCTCTCAAACCGTCCGGCCGCTAGTGCGTCTGCCCGGGAATATTGGCGCCGGGCAGCAGCGGACGAACGCTTGTGTTAAAAGACTGGTTGCTGCCTACTATCCAAAATATCGCTTGGCTGGTTCGGAACGCATAGTTCGACGGTGGGCCGTTCTTCATCAGGTTATAAAGCTTCGGATTGACAAAGGGGATCACCTGGCCGGCGGGATAGGCCATGTTCCACA
>Ga0187865_1003834_pt1 | contig 11818 bp, 16 predicted proteins | sample June2016WEW_11_1_2_FD_132989 | JGI IMG/M metagenome (GOLD analysis project Ga0187865, IMG submission 132989) | Peatland microbial communities from SPRUCE experiment site at the Marcell Experimental Forest, Minnesota, USA - June2016WEW_11_100 | ecosystem: Environmental > Terrestrial > Soil >...
AATCACACCCTCTATAATTGCCAAGATAGCGCCGCCAACTACCGCACCTGTATAGAATCGTTGAGATCTACCGTACGCTTTCAAAGAATCATCTACTAAACCAGCGGGGTATATAAAAAACTTGGCACTTCTGCGTCCCTCTGGGTTATTCTTAAAGCAGGTGTAGCCCATCACTGGGCTAGGCATTGATGTAATTGTTCAAGAAAGTGGCGTTTGTCCACTTGATGATTCCGCTAGTGAAGATAGGTAGGTAGTCGGTGTCTGACCACCCGTGATATTCTTCGCTAACATCAAATACTTTAATTTTCACGATATACTCCTTATATTTAAATGACGGACTATACCTGCTTTAATTCTCTGACAGTAAGTAACTCTGGCGTGTTAATTTAGTTACTAATTATCTAACTAATCTTCTCTGCTTTTGTTATTGCAGAGAGTATTCGGCGGTTAAACTTGTGCCATTCATCTGGCATTTTAACTGCTTGGTCGTATTCTACAAGAGCCTCACGGACAACTCTTGCCTGGTCTTCTGTAAGCTCTAGTTTGATGCGCTTATTCATGTGCGGCCACTAGGCTTTCAATTTCTTTGGCCATTGTGAAAATTATGTCGCATAGTTCTTTGTGTGTTTTGTTCTGCAAACCGACAAATAAACTTTCGTCTTCGTCTATATCTGCAAAATCTTTGATGATGTCATTTACTGTCATCTTAAACTCTTTTCTACCAGAGCTACTTACTATCAGAGATAGATTGTCAATTGGTTGAGCCGCCTTATTAGTGTAAGCTTAAAGTAGATTATACTAGCTGACTTTGGGACGGCTCAGTTGTTTACTTGCTGCGTTTGTGATGTTATCGCCGCGCCTACATCAACCTTACTATGGCGTGTCAGGCGTGTCAATAGATACCACACAAAACTACAACACTTCAATCTGTTAAAATCTTTATATTTGACACGCCAGTCGTGTCGCGGTAAACTGTCAGCATGAGTGATACTACATTATTAAAGGATGGACGCATTACAGTACGCGTTAGAAGCCATTTAAGGGCGTTATTAGACGCTGAGAAACAAAAGGTGGTACTTATCAACGATTTACTAGAAAAGCACTACAAGCAGCCCCTAGTGGCTAAGAAGGATAAAAGAAATGAGTAAAGATAAAAATCCACTGCCGCTCCTAAAAATCAGAAGATACCTATAATAAAAATCAAGTTCAGTTATAATAAAAATGTAAAAACAGATGGAATGATATTATGAAACGAAAATCAAATTGGGGTGGATATAGACCTGGTGCAGGTAGACCTAAAGGGCATAAAGCACCTGAAACACTTCTTAGAGAGGCTGCCGCTAAAGAGTTTAAAGAGCGTGTTGCCAGGCATGCAGATGAGTTATTTAATGCTCAATATGACTTAGCTGTAGGTGAAAAATATCTTATGGTTAGAGAGACTACTGGAATGGGTAAAAATCGTAAAACTGTTACCTCTATAGTTACAGATGCGGAGATTATTAAGAGCTTCTTAGATGGTGAGTTAGAAAATACAGATGTAGAGTATTATTATATGACTACTAAACCGGCTAATAACTTGGCTCTCGACTCTTTACTTAACAGATCATTGGGTAAAGCAGAAGATAAACTAGACATCACCACTGGAGGAGATAAGATAGCCCACGAGCCTAACCCCGAACTAGCTGATAGATTCAGTCAGTTTATGGAAGGGGAGACGTTAGATAGCTAGCTATATAGGTATTTTACGACATAAGGTTTTGGTGCTTGACTTATAGTAATCTACCTATATACTTATATATATGCCTAGTGTAATGATTTATATAAAACAGCAGGACTACGATAAGTGGCTAACAATCAAGAAGAAGTCGGAGTTTATACATAATGCCCTGAATCAACCTAATGGGTTAGAGGGCTTGGCAGACATCATAGATGACAGTACCGATGTTGGAACTTATGCGTCACTAGAACCGGCTACCGAACCCCCCAGATTCCCGGGCGACAAGCCTCACATTAATTACTTAAAGAAAGGTAAGAAGTGACTAGTCAACAAATATTAGAAAAAGCTTGGCAGATTGCTACTGATAGAGCTTACGAATTTGACAACCTAGATAAATGGCAGGTGAAAGCTGTAAAAAAAAGAGGATACCGTTTATACAAACTGGTATCAATTTGTGTTTACTCACCAAGAGCTAACTAGAGTGATTGATGCAGAACGCATTATTTTTTCCCACGACTTCGCTAAGGCTTTATGGGGTGAAGAAGAATTACAGCACGTTAATCAGGCTTTTAGTAAAGTTGTAAAAGACGGCTGGAGACGCCACCTCCAACAAATGGTCATAGCCGAAGACCCAATTAAATACCTGGGAGAAAATCTTGAGTGAACTTCCCTTTGTAATTATCCACGAAGCCCTAGAGCAAGCCAAGGAAGCTGGTAACGCTTTACTCAAACTATCCGACGTGACGATTATCCTACAAGTTCTACCCGAAGAATTAACTAAGTACGCTGAAGCCCATAGTGATTGGCCGCACATTCAAGCGATGAGATTAGATGTTCTAAGACAATTAGACTAAGAGTAGTACACTGTCCTTAGATGGATGATAAACTTATAGCCTCAAGCCCCTTAGCGTGGATTGTTCTAAACTCTTTCGTTAATGAAAACCAAGTCCCGATTGAATACAAAGACCACCGTTTTTTAATTCAACCTATGAACGACCTGTCGCCGGACATGGTTATTAAGAAATCCGCACAGGTTGGCTTCTCGGTTCTGTCAATCCTAAAGTCTATCTGGTTGTGTAAATACATGGGCTTGAATGTTATCTACGTTCTGCCGACTCAGAACCTAAGTAAAGACTTTGTAGCACCTAAAGTTAATCCTTTGATTATGGGCAACCCAGGAATAGTAAAGTTAATAACTCAAGACAGAGAGAACCTTAAACGCATAGGCGATAGAAACTTATTCTTTAAAGGTGCGGCGAGTGAGAGGGAAGCGATTGCAATTACCGGCGATCTTTTAGTGTTAGATGAGTATGACCGTATGCCCGATATGACGATTGTTAATACTTACGATTCACGACTTCAAGCTTCTAAGTATGGTTGGCGGTGGCGCTTTTCCAACCCCTCAATGGTGAACTTTGGAGTTGATACGCTTTACACTGATTCAGACCAAATGCACTGGTTTATTAAATGCACCTGTGGGCATGAATGGTATATAGACTTTGACAAGCAAGACGAGGAACTTAATCACTATGTAGACCAAGAACTTAAGCAATATGTTTGCGGCAAATGTCATGCAGAACTCACAAATAAGCAAAGACGGAATGGTAGATGGGTTGCCAAGTTCCCCGACCGTAAACGTAGAGGTTATTGGATTTCACAGCTAATAGCTCCTTGGGTTTCAGCCGAGCGTATCTTAGAACAAAAGGAAGAATCGGGCATTGAGTTCTTTTATAACTTCGTACTTGGAAAGGCTTACACTCCGCAAGACATGGTTGTGGATAGGGATGCAATCCTAAGAGCTTGCTCTCCTTCAAACATAACGAAGATGCAAGTCGCTATCGGCGTAGACCAAGATGCCGGTGGTTGTTACTTTGTCTGTATGACTCCGCAGGGAATCTTTGACCATGGCTATGTGGATTCTTGGGAAAAGGTAGAGCACATGAAATTAATGTATAACGCTGTCGTAGTTTGCGATCCTAATCCTTATCAGGCGTCACCTAAACAAATGGCTAATAAATACAGTGATTGGTACTTGTGTTACTTCAAGACCTTAGACGGTCTATCTGCGGTGCAGTGGAAAGAAAAGGAACAAGTTGTTTATGCTGACAGGACGAGAGTTATAGACATAAGGGCTAACGAAATAGTCAATGGACGCTTACTGTACCGGGAAACTCCCCACAAACTTGAAGACGTTATCACTCACTGGAACAATCTTTATAGAACTACTGAAGAAAAAGAAGACGGGCGAGTTAGAAGTATTTGGGTTAAGAAAGAAGACAAACAGTCTGATTATCCATTCGCTGAAGTTTACGCTCGTATTGGTTTGAGTCAATTACTTGGCGGAGAATCAATGTTTATAGAACCAACCAATGAACCTGATGCCAAGGTAACGAACATCTCCACTAAGGACGGTTCTACTATGACTGTGGACTTTCGTGATATATTTGAGGAAACCATGAGCGACATGCAATGAACATCTTAACCGTAGTTAGACTGGAACGGGACAGGCAATACCGGGTTTTAGTTACCTTGATGCGGACCGATAGACCTCGTCAATGGAACTTTCTTTGTAATAACTGTGGCAGTAAAGTTATAGAGCTCCAAAATGTTGAGGTTAAAGCGATTGATGATATGTACGACCCTCAGAACCTACAAAATTGGGCTATCGGCAGGCACTGTAAGGGGACTGATAAAAACGGCTTGTCTTGCCGATATTCGTATTTCTTTCATGTGCAGTGATATACTAAGCTCAGAACAACCATTAACAGATTAGAATTTCATGTCAAACCAAAGCAATCCATTCAACCAAGGCCAAGATATCTACCAAGAAGAGTTTACTGAACTCTATTTACAGGACGAGCCTTATGAAACAGTCGACCTATCTATGTCCGATGATGACTTGGATAAAATGCTTATTAGTTCGCTCAGTGCTGATAGAGACCACTGGAATAAAGCCCCATGGAATTTAGAAGATACCGATATAACTAATACCGCCTTCTTATTGGGAGACCAACTTAATGAAAAAGATTTTCTAAAGAATGACACTAAGTATAAAGACAATCGTATCTTTTCTTCTGTCCGAGCAATCCTAAGCTACGCCACTAATCAACTAGCCAAGCCTGAAATTGTACCAAGCAAAGGCGATGAAGTTTCAGTTAAAGGCGCAAGAGATATTGGTTCGGCTCTGTATCAACACTCGATGGACGAACAGGTAGACCAGAAAGTTAAAGCGGCGGTACTTAATCTTATAAGTAGAAAGCGTGGTTATCTAAAACTTCGTTGGGACCCGAACATTGGTTTGAATGGAGATATAGTGACCGAAGTCTGCAACCCCGAAGATGTTATTATTGACCGCTTCGCTGGATATTTGCATAATCCTCAAAGGATTTATCACCGTATCCGCTGTACTATTGATGAATTATGTGCTCGGTTTCCGGCTCAAGAAGCCATGATTAAAGAAGCCTTTTCGGTTCGTAGAGGTGTGTTCTCTCAGATGTCCCGCATGGTGACTTACTGGGAGTGTTGGTTTACTTATAGTGATACGGACGGCAAACCAGCTGAGGGTGTGTGTTGGTTCATAGCCGAGAAACATTTAATCCTAGACAAGATGCCCAATCCCAACTGGGTGTATTTTAAGAGCGATAAAAAAGCCAAAGAAGCTAATTTGACTTCAATTCCGCCTAAACCTTTTATCCAGTTTAATTATATAAATACTGGACATTCATTTATAGACGAAACTTGCTTAGTAGAACAGGCTATGCCCCTTCAGGTAATGCTGAATAAAAGACTAAGGCAACTGGGGGATAACCTTGATTATGCCAACGGACGCTGGCTGGCCGATAAAGACGCTTTCTCTCAAGAAGATGCTCGTAACTTGATAAACAAAGGCGCTAAGACTGTGGCAATGGTGGATATGAAGAAGGTTGCCGAACCGCTTAAGAATGTCGGACCCCAACAGTTTAGCCCTCAGCTTGAAAATACCGTATATGATGCCCGCAATGAAGTGGATGAAATGATGGGTACACCTTCGGTCTTTAAGGGAGCGCAACCGACCACCCAAGATACTCTAGGTCGAGATTTACTAATGAAGCAACAAGCCGGAGCTTTACAGGACGACCTAGTTAGAGCTATCTCCAACACAATGGCTGTTTATTACAAGATTAAGCTTCAACTGATGAGAGTCTATTACACCGATGATTACTGGTTTCAATGCAAAGGCGGAGACGGAGATTACGAGTTTATTCTATTAAACGGCGAGAACCTAGATTCTAATGTTAAGGTTTCGGTTCAAGTCGATTCCACGCTTCCGCTAGATAAAGCGATGGTACGCTCCACGGCGATGGAATTGTGGAATGCTGGACACGCTATTGACTACTTAACTATGATGCAAGACCTCGGTTTGCCTAATCCTGAAATTAGAGCCGAACGCTATCTTAAAAGTAACATTGACCCAATTAACTACCTTAAATCTATTCAACTGTCGCAGATTGATACTGAAGCTGAAGCCGATATTCAACTGCTTATCGCCAACAAAGTACCCGAAGAACGGGATAATTACTCCGAGGATTACTTCAACTACTACAATCAAGTTGTGGCTTCTAATAGGTTCGCTAAACTTCAAGGTGAAGACCCGAAGGCTGCTCAACGGGTGGTTGCCTTCCTCATGGCTATCCAACACACGGCTATGCAATCACTTAATCTGCAAGGCGTTATGCTCGACGAGGCTGGAATCAGTAACGCTCCAATGCCAATGCCTCTGCCGAAGACTACTATCCGAGTTAATGCTAACCCTGACCCGCAAACTGCCGATACGATTGCTACCCAAAAATCTGGAATTACCAACCCGCCACCTGTGGGGCAGGCATATCAACCACCAGCCGCACCGCCAACTTCGCCACCTGTACCCACGCAATAGTGTGCTAGAATATAACCATTAACAAGGAGAGCCCTTACATGTCCGACAATGACAATAAAATAGTTGAAGACAAAAAGCCCACTGAAGAACAAGTTAAAACCGCCAATGAGCTTGAAAAAGCCAAATGGGAGGGTGATTATTCCGAGGAAGACTTAAAAGTTCCTTATAAGCGAGAGGAAGATGATGGAGATAAATCGAAAGACTCTAAAACTGACGATGGAAGCGCTACAAAAGGTGATGCTAAAGCAGGAGATGACGCCGAGAAACCTACCGAAGCGCCAGCGGTAGAATATACCGAACCAACTCCTATATTAACCGTGGAAGACCCCGGCGAATTTAAGCCTGGCGACTATTCTTTTAAGGTTGTACTTAAAGACGGTAAGAAAACGACTGTTAAAACCCCCCAAGACGCTGAAGATATAGCCGAAGACCCCGAAAACTTTGAAACTCCAGCTCAGTTAATGGATTTCATCAATAAACAGAACAAAATGAACCGCAATTTAGAGCGTGACGAGGAGAAATACCAAGCCCAAAAGGAACAATTTGAGTCACAATCGGCTCAAGAGTCTCAGCGCATGGAAATTGTTGATAATGTCGCTAAAGAAATTCAGTATTTGCTGGATAAAGGCGAACTTCCGCAGATAACTGATCCTGAAGTTAGACGTAGATGGGAAACTGACCCCAAAGCCTCGCTAGATAAGGAGTTCATCAAGAACCCAGGCGTAGCCGAACAGATTCAGTTAGTTAATAAAATAGCCGAAGAGCGTGAAGCTCGTGTTAAGGCTGGACTTTCTCCCAACGTATCGGCTATAGACATGTGGCGAGAGATTAAAAGCGAAGTTGAAGCCAAGAGTAAAGAGAATAAAGCTGCTGGTGAGTCCCGTAAAGCCGCTGGTTCACGAGTAGCTGGGACTTCACCTGCCGCCCAAGCCCCCTATGTGCCTAAAGGCATAGCAGTTGGCAATCCTAATGTCTTCAAACGTGACCAAGCTGTTTGGGACGACTAAAAATGTGCTTGCATTGTTAAAATAGTTAGTGTTACTATTTAACTATGGATAGCCCTTCGGGGCTATTTTTTATTTACTAAAGGAGACTTAATATGTCAGCAACGGCACAAAATGACAGGGTCAACAACATCACTTTGCAGGACTATAACGCAAGCGTAGTTGACACTGTCAGCAAATCTAGCGAAATTATGAAGCGAGTAGTTTCTCGTCCTGAACGATGGAATGGTCGCAGCTACAGTTCACCAGTTTTTACTAATAACTCACAACTCGGTCAGTCATTCAGAGGTAGTGAAATTTTTGATACCTCTATTGACTACAATACAGCTCAGATGACCTGGTTCCCGACTGGTTACGCTCAGCCTGTCGGTGTATCGGTTGTTGAACGCTCTATCAACGCCACTCCTTCCGGTGTGGTTGACCTATACAAGTCTTCATACCAGTACGCTCAGAACTCCATGATTACGGCACTTGGCCAAATCTTCTATGGTTTCGGTTCTGGTAATGACTTTGACGGTCTTGGTCTGATCGTAGACGATGGTACTTCAACCTCAACCTATGCTGGACTAACCCGAGCCACTTACCCGACAATCAATGGTTATGTCGTAGCCGCTTCTGGCGGTGTACTTGACCTAGATGTGATGGCCTCCGCCGATGACGGCGCAACCATCTCCGGTAACGAAAGCGAAACACCAAATGTCATCATGGCGACTCAGACAGTTTGGAGCATTTACGAATCTTTGCTAACTCCAACCGTTTTTGCCCACTACGAGGGTGACGGTGGTTCATTTGTAGACGGTTCTACAGCTGTTAAACAGAGTGTTAGCCAAGCTGACTCTTTGTGGCTGAAACAGGGTGCAACAAGTGTATCTTACCGTGGCAAACCCCTAGTAAGAGACCAAAAATGTACTTCCGGTCAGATGTTCGGTCTTAACGAAAACTGGTTCTACTTCAAATCTTTGAAAATGATGGGGCTAGACTTAGTCGCAACACAGGAAGATGTAACCGCTGGTGCTTACAGTTCTTACAAAGTTAGCGCCTTCCAGTTCCGTGAGCCAATCATGCCAGTCAACCAGCTCGCAGAAGTGGGAATATTTGTTATGTACGGTCAATTTTACTGTGAAAATCCCAACCGTAATTTCAAAATAACAGGTATAACGACTAGCTAGAAGTCGGAATCTAGGTACTTGACGGGATACATCGAAAGGTGTATCCTTTTAAGTATGAGTAAACGCATTAAAGGCTTAACGGAATCCAATATCCGCCGAATGTATGATAAAAATAAATGGTCTACACTTCGCATAGCCAAAGAATTAGAGTGTGATGATGAGTCTGTCAGACAGGCAATGAAAAGATTTAATATAGCTATTCGCAATAAATCAGAAGCTTTAAAACTTCGTAAGATGACTAAAGAGCATAAGGCTAAAATAACAGCAAATGTATTAAAATTACATAAAGGTAAGTTTGGAGACAAGCATCCCGCTTGGAAAGGTGGCCGATACATAGACAGCTACGGATATGTTATCAGACGCATAGACGGAAGAGTCATCAAAGAACATAGATATGTTGTGGAGCAACACTTAAAATATAAACTTAAGACTTGGCACGAGGTACACCATATTAACGGTATTCGTACTGACAATAGATTGGAGAACTTGGAGGTTGTTGTTAATGAACATAAGCGCAAAGATTGGTTAAGACGCAATGCCCAAACAGCGAGTTAAAATAACCCCTCAAAAGTTACGCCGACTATACTATGTAGAGCATAGAAGTGCAGTTCAGGTAGCAGGGATATTTGGGTGTTCTAGTACGACTATCAAAAACTACCTAGATAAATATGGGTGGCGAATCAAACGACAGTCAGAAATCATGAAAGGGCGAAAATTATCCGAAGAACACCGCCGAAAGATTATTGAGAATTTAAAAGGTGTTAAAGTTTAAGATTACGCTAAGTTAGTTGACTAATCTTTAGAACTATAAGATACTGTCTTTAGGACAGCCCTGCAAGGGGCTTATTTTATTTAAAGGAGATTTTATGTCACTATCAGCACTCGTACAAATCACCGACCAGGACGCTTACACAACAGTTAGCACCCAAAGCGCAGAACTAAAGGGTCAAGTTGCCTCAACCCCAGATGGTCGTATCTTTAGCTACACTCACGCTGGTGCAAGCAACCTAGCCGCAGGCAAGATTACATCCCCACCAAATGTCACTGCTAACTATGTAACTCGCACTCTTTCAGTAGCTGCTGCCGCTGGCGCAAACCAGATCACAGTTACTCTAGGCACTACAGCCACTCAAGACCAATTTAAGGGCTGGAACTTCGTAGTCACTGATGGAACTGGTAAGGGTCAAGGCTCTTACTACATCACTGGGAACACCGCTGCAACTTCAGGCAACAGCAACACAACAGTCATCAATATCAGGGACGCTCTGAATGTAGCCCTAGATACTACAAGTGTTGTAGGTGCTTATCCAAGCCAGTTCAGCGCACAAATCATAGCCGACCACACCGCAGCCCCAGCAGTTCCAGTATCAGGCGCACCAATCATAGCCGTAACCGCTACTTACTTCTACTGGACTCAAACTGGTGGTATGGCTTCAATCCTACAGAATGGTACTATCAGTAAAAATGCAGGGGTTATAGCCTCCAGCACAACCGATGGTGCAGTAGATACAGAAGGTACTTCAACTGTTACTCGCCGAGTAGGTTACATGCCTGAAGCAGGTGTCAGCACTAAGTACAGCCCAACCGTTCTAACACTAGATTACTAAATAAAGTTTCCTCGCCTTTTACCGGACTTGATCCGAGAGGGAGAGATACAAAGGAGAAACAATGTCAAATTTAGCACACAACTATATGCCAGCCGTCAGATACGGCGCTCAATGGCTACCTAGCGAGATTTTAGGTCTAGGTGGTCTAGGATTTACTGGAAATGTTTGGTACGTCAAACCAGCCGATGGTGTTGACACCAATAACGGCCAGACTCCTAGCACAGCTTTTAAGACGCTATCACACGCTCTTTCAGCAGCCACAGCCAATAACAATGATGTGATTTATCTAGTAGCCGAAAGCAACACTGCTTCCGCTACAACCGATTACCAAGCCACAACTTTGGACTGGAACAAAGGCTTAACTCACTTAATCGGTGTCTGTGCGCCCACAGCCGTTTCGCAAAGAGCTAGAATTGCTGCTCTTTCAACAGCTACAGGTGTAAGTCCAGTTCTCAAAGTCAGCGCTAATGGATGTTTAATCTCCAACATCTCGGTATTCGGCGGGATCACCAGTGACGCAACTTCGCTAGGTGCTGTACAAGTTACAGGAACATGCAATGTCTTTGACAATGTGAACATTGCAGGTATGGATAATACTTCGGCTGTTACAACTGGTGGATACTCACTACGCCTCACAGGTGCTGAAGAAAATGTTTTCCAGGGTTGTACGATCGGGCTAGATACTATTGCCCGAGACAACACTACTCAAGGAGAAGTCTGGTTTGATAGCGGTGCAGTCCGAAACGACTTCATTGACTGTACTTTCCCAGCTTTCATCTCTAACGTCTCCTACACGCACGTTACCTTTACAGGTACAACTTCAATAGATCGCTACACCAACTTTGTACGCTGTTTGTTCTACTCTGGCTCAACCAACGATGCCACAGCCCAAACTCAAATCTTCGGTTCAATGGACAATTTTACTCAAGGCTACATCAATATCAAAGACTGCGCTGCCTATACCCCAGGAGCTACTACAGCTGTTTGGATAAATACAGGTACTAACCGCTTGAAGGTTGCCAATGGGCCGCTGCCGGTCAAGACTGGTGGAGAGGCCGTAATCATTAACTAGTCCTAACTAAAGGAGAATAATATGGGAACACACATTAACGCATTTCACGCAGACGTAGAGGACGCTAAACTCGGAGTTGTTAAAGCTCAAGGTGAACTTGAAGCAGCCGAAGCTCGATTAAAGGCTCATCCTGACTATGAGGTTTTAGTTGAACCTCTTGAACCAGTCGCAGAAAAACCTGTTGCCAAACCCAAAGTGGTTAAAAAGACCGCCAAGAAAGTTGAACCTCTTGAACCAGTCGCAGAAAAACCTGTTGCCAAACCCAAAGTGGTTAAAAAGACCGCCAAGAAAGTTGAACCTCTTGAACCAGTCGCAGAAAAACCTGTTGCCAAAC
>Ga0187865_1003835_pt1 | contig 11810 bp, 12 predicted proteins | sample June2016WEW_11_1_2_FD_132989 | JGI IMG/M metagenome (GOLD analysis project Ga0187865, IMG submission 132989) | Peatland microbial communities from SPRUCE experiment site at the Marcell Experimental Forest, Minnesota, USA - June2016WEW_11_100 | ecosystem: Environmental > Terrestrial > Soil >...
GATGTGGAAGAAATAGGCAAAGGTCATCCACGCCGTCATCCCGGGGGAGATGAACCGCTGCAACACCAAGCTGGCTTGAAATCCAAAAAGCCGCTGGTCGAGTCCAATCAAAACCTGATCGCGGTCCGTGGTGACCATCAGCAGCGTCGCGTCACCCCAGAGGGAGTAATACATCAGCAGGATTACAAGGAAAGGAAACCAGTCACGGATGATTTCCCAAAACGGCCGGACAAAATCTAAAGGCCCCTCACTCCCGACCGCAGGGCCGGGCCTTCCCGCCATAAAGTAATGGACCAATTCCTTGGCGAGCAACAGCGTTACCGCCGGGATGATGATGAGGACGTCGGCAGGACTGAAGTTCTGGCCTTGCAGGCCGCGGAAGATGATTCGGAGGAGGAGGTTAAGAAGGAAAAAAATGAGGGCGACCCAATCCTCCAGCCGCACGTTAAACGTGAGGCGCGGGTGCCTGTCATGCTGAGCCCGTTCGCTGCGCTCACGGTAAACTACGCGAAGCATCTGCAGTATCTCCTTGAAAACAAACCCATGCAGATCCCTTCGCGTAGTTTACCCTGAGCGGCAGAGCGAGATCCTTCGCTTCGCTCAGGATGACAGCGAATGGACTCAGGATGACCTGGTCGGCTACTGGTCATAGAGCCCTTTCAGCGCCTCGAATCTCTCCCGCGCGGGCGGAGGGAAGGGGAATTTCACCGTCTCATCGAGCACGGCCAGCGCCCGCTGCCGATCGCCGCCAAGATAAAAGGCGCGCGCCAGACCCTCCACAGCGGCTTGATTATCGGGAAAAATCTGAAGCACGGCGAGGAAACTCTGCTGCGCCTCGGGATACTTTTTCTCTGCCGTGTAAGCAAGGCCTTGCAAAATATAGGGCGCGGCGTAGGAAGGATTCTGGCGAATCAGGCGAAGGGTGGTGGCCACGACCTTGTCGTACTGGCCCAGAAAGAACGAACAGAGCGCGAACTGGTATTCGTCCACCTCATCCAAGTCGCCCTTGCCCAAGGCCCGCACTGCCGGTTCGTCATCCACCACCGACTGAAGCTGTTGCAGGCGCATTTTCGTCTGTGTCAGGGCGTGCCAATAGCTCAAATTGTTGGGGCGCAAGCTGACGGCCTGGATGGCATTGGAATAAGCTTTTACCAAATCTCCGCGGCTCAGGTTGCTGTTGCAACTCCACATGTGCACTTCTGCGGCCACATCGTTGCCGGCATACCACGCCCCCAGTCCCGCCATGGCCAGGATCAGCGCATAAAGAGCGGGTTTTATCCAAACCTTCCGTACCGCAAGACCGGCCACCGCCTTGCTGGAAACCAGCCCCAGAAAAACCAGCCCCAAAACCTTGACCGCTTCCCAAAAAATAAATCGTATGACTTCCACGCGAGCTCACCTTGACCTAGAAGTTAGGAGTTAGAAGCTAGAAGTTAGAAGCGAGAAGCTAGGAGCTAGAAGGCAGGGGAAAAGTGGGCTACATTCTAGCTTCTAACTTCTAACTCCTAACTTCTAGCTCCTAACTTCTCGCTCCTAGCTTCTAGCTCCTAACTTCTAGCTTCTAACTCCTCTTTACTGCACGAGACCCAAATCAATGCGGGTCTTCGGACCCAACGCGGCGTGGCCGTCAGGCCCGACAACAAAAGGCTCGCCCGAGGGGTCAGGCGGAATCCCACGCAGGTAGCCGGCCGCTACCAAGTCTTGCAGGGAGTGAGCTTCGTGCCCTTCCTTCTGCTTGTAAGCGACGAGCAAACCGTCGAGTTCTCTTAAGGACTCTTGGGCATCAAGGGCGGCGAGGTGAATTTCCGCACTGTGGCGAATGGAATCGTTCCCGGCCGTCCGAGCAATTTCTGTCCAAAGAATGCGCGAGGTTTCAATCTCCCCACCCTGCGCCGCCACCGAGGCGGCGAGCACGCGCATCCAGGGCAGCGCGCCGGGCCGCTCGCTTCCCGTCTGAAATGCCCTGGCCGCGTGCGCGTAGTCCTTCATGTCCCAATAGTAGATGAACCCCAAATCCTCCCATAAACGCCAGTAATCAGGGTTGGCGACGATCCCGCGTTCCAGCAAGTAAATGGCGCGTTGCGGATCCCCCGCGCCTTCCGGCGGCTTTCCCGCCAAGAAGAGGGAGCCAAACCGGTAGGCGATCAACAAATGCGGGTCAAGCTTCGTCGTGATGTCCAGCAAAGTCCCGAGAAGCGCAAACTCCTTGGCGTGGGCCAAACGGTGGCGTCCATAGTATTGCACCGCGCGGGTCCAGTAGATGGCGGCCAATAAGCCCGAATATCCGCCGCTTAACCGCGAAAACCTCGCCTCCGAGGGCAAGAAGATGAGTTCCTCGCGTTGGCCTTGAGCCGAGCCGAGCTGCTGGTCAATGCTCTGCTGGAGCGGATAGAGGCTGAGCAAGCCGCCCGCCACAATCAAAATGAGAACAGTCCGAAGTCCGGAGTCCGGGGTCCGAGGTCTGGAGTTCAGAGTCTGAGGGCCGGGGTCCGGACTCGTACTTTCGGACCTGGGACCTCCGACTCGTGATATCTGACTCCGGACTCCGGACTCCGGACCTCGGACTTGTTTCATCTAAACTCCCGCTCCTCAAAAATCAGGACGGCTCCCGAAAGCAAGACAGCGATGTAAAGGAGGGCGTAGCAGGTGTTCGCGGTGATGAACAAGCCCGGAATTCTCACCCCGTGCGCTACTTGATCGATGACATTGAAATCGCGGAAATTGGGCAAGAGGTAGTAAAGGACGGCGGTCACCTTTTCCAGAACCGGACTGCCGCTCTCCTGGCCGAACCAGCGAATGTCGCTCGAAAAGTTGCCGATGACAAAGAGACAAAAAGTCAAAACCGCAGAAAGAATCGACGTAGAAATGCAGGAAAAGAAAATTGCTATGCCGACGACGATAGCCAATTGGAGCAGAATAAAGTACACCGCGATCAGGAGGGAAAAGTCTTGTAGCGCCAAGCCGTTTTTCTGGATGGCCAACGCAACGTAAAAACCCGCGGTCATGATGGCGGTATTGACAAAAAGTGTCAGCAGTAGCCCTGCATACTTGCCCAGGATGAACTCGGCACGGGTGACCGGCTTGGAGAGGATGTTATAAATCGTCCGGCGATCAATCTCCTTTGATACCAATCCGATACCGATAAAGATCGCGATCAGCAGGCCGAAAACGGAAATTGCCCCCAGGCCCAGGTTGACCAGGATGATCTGCTGCACACCCACCGAGATGCTTCCCAAAAGGACCGCCGCGCCAATCATCAGGAAGGCGAAGACAATCAGGTTGTAAAGGACACGTTCGCGCACGGATTCCTTGAAGGCCCCAAGCGCGATGGTTACGATCCGTCCCATATTCAAAGTCCGAAGTCCGAGGTCCGAAGTCCGGGGTCCAGTGTCTCAAGTCTGAAGGTCAACAATTCACCGAGTTTGGACCTCGGGCGTCGGACTTCGGCCTCTTTACTCTTCACTCGTCACTTGTCACTGCACTTCGTAGCCGGCGACACCTTGGCTAGGAAGTAATCTTCCAGTGACATTTTTACCGGAAGCAGGGAAACCACTTTCGCCTTGCCGCGCAACGAAATCGCCAAGACCTTTTCGGTGTTGGCCTCCTCGCGGACTTCCAGGCGCACTCGATCCCCCGTCCGAACCATGGAAACAACGAGGGGGCGCAACTCCTCCAAAATCCCCTCGTTGGGATTCTCAAGAATCAACTCAGTCGTGGAAGCTCCCAAACTCAAGATTTGGCGAAGTTCCCCGCAACCTTGCAGGTGGCCGCAATTGAGGATAGCAACTCGATCACAAAGCGTTTCCGCATCCGACAAAATGTGCGTCGAAAAGAACACCGTCTTCTTTTCCTCGCGCAATTGCAGAACCAAGTCGCGCACTTCTCGGCGCCCGATGGGGTCGAGACCAGTCATCGGCTCGTCCAGGAAAACCACATCGGGGTCGTTGATAAGGGCTTGCGCGATGCCCGCTCTCTGCACCATCCCTTTGGAAAACCGCCGCAACGGCACGTGCCGGGACTCGGTGAGCCCCACCCGCTCCAAGAGTCGATTGACGCGCCACCGCAGATCGTCTTTTCCCAGTCCGAAGAGCCTGCCCGCGTAGTATAGCAACTCTTCCGGCGTCAGGTGGTCGTAGAAATACGGATGCTCGGGGAGGTAACCGACACGCTGGTGCATCGTCGTGTCATTCAGTTCCTTGCCCAAGATTCGCGCCGTGCCGGAAGTCGGAAAAACCAAGCGGAAGAGGATTTTGAGCGTGGTGGTCTTCCCCGCCCCATTCGGGCCCAGCAAACCGAAGACTTCGCCCGACTCCACTTGGAGGTTCAGGGAATCCAAAGCCCGTTTAATCCGCGTCTTCCAGAATCCTACGCGATATTCTTTTGTCAGCCCGTTGATTTCGATGGCTAGCATAGCTCAGAACCACTGACTGGCTGAACACCGCCAATTTTCTCGCTACCTCTGGAGCCCGCGTTACGAGCGCTTCAGCCATTATATCTAACCTCGGGCAGAGACCGTGTATCTACTTTCCGACTATCTGCCTTTGAAGTTCCCGGCGGCGGGGTGCCCCGGGTTGAGTTTGAGTTCCTTGTGAATGGCAAAGCCCATAAGCATGGCCAATGCAAGGCATACCCAAATTTGGGATGATCGGATGATGCCCAAGAGTGGCCTTCCTAATTTGATTTTCTTCAGCGCCGTGCCGACCAGCATGGCGAACCCGACGGAGGACAAGGACAAGTAGCGGCTGTGGGCAAAGTTTCCGTTGCCAAGAATCTGGGCGTTCAGAACCGGAAGGAGCGGAAAGATCAGCCAGGGAATCGCTAGGGCCACGGGGCGCGAGCGGGACGCCCATTTCCAGAGCCCCGTGGTCAGCAATAGGCTACCGGGAACATCGACCGGCGCTTCCGAGGCATCACGGCCCAAGACGCCCCGCGCCTTGTGCCAGCCCAGCGCTTGACAACCCTTCATAAAGGGTCCGTAAGTAATGTACGGGTTGTCTCCACAAAGAAAAAGGGGAGTCTCGCGACTCCCCTTCCGGAAACCTTTCCCTGCTCCTGAAAGAATTAGCCAGCGATCGGCGAATCCGTAGCAGCAGCCCCGCTCGTCGAATTCTGACGAATCACGCCGGACTGGTCGGTGAAATAGTAATTCGTGCCAGTCGAGCTGGTGATGGGAGCGGCGTTAAATGAGTAGGTGTTGATGCGGCCGGTGGAGTCACTGGAGCCGGGGGCATACGTGAAGCTGTATCCACTCTTGGACCCGGCGGCCAAAATGCTGTCAATCAAACCCGCAGCGGTGGAAGTCGGGTTCGCAGTGCCAGTCGGCGGTTGCAGATTGGCCATGGTCTGGCTGAACCCAACGTTGTACGTGGAAGAATAAGTAATCTCAGCAGTGTTCAATGTGCGTAAGGAACCCACGGCTGAGGCTTGGTTTGCAGCAATCCGCGAACGAAGCAGGTTCGGGATGGCGATTGCGGCGATGATCAGGATGATCGCCACGACGATCAACAATTCGATGAGCGAGAAGCCCTTAGAGATCTTTTTCATTCAATCCTCCTTTAGTAACTTAAGTGACCACTTGGAAACTTCCAGGCAATACTCACCTCCAGGTAGGGCAACTTGCCTTCCAAGTCGCCACTCCGCCTCCCCAAAAGCTGTTCTAATTTTGCTTTTGTTTCAATGGGTTAGAAAAAGCTCTCGGGGCGATAGGTCTATTGTTACTTTTTCCGGGGCGAAGGGTGCCGCTTTTTGTCGAACCGGGGCGACAAATCGCGTCATCTTCTTCGCGCCGCACAGAGGCGTTGGGTGACGCTTCCGCAGGGGCAGAATCGCTCCTCCTTCCGCTCTTCTTTACCTGGAAATGGTGGTAATTCCCGGTGGCGACATCATCACCACCGCGCCTCGAATGAGGGGGCCCTTCGGCGGGAGGGATTCCAAGACCTAAAACCGGCTGGCCTTACAAAACAGCAAGGGGAGTCTCTCGACTCCCCTTTATTAATCCTTTTGAGTTGTCCCGGAACCTTAGCCGGCGATGGGCGAATCTGAGGCCGCAGCAGTCGTCGTCGAATTCTGACGAATCACCCCGGACTGGTCGGTGTAATAGAAGTTCGTGCCAGTCGAGCTGGTGATGGGAACGGCGGTAATTGAGTAAGTGTTGAGGCGGCCGGTCGAGTCGCTTGCGCCGGGCGAGTAGGTAAAGCTATACCCGCTCTTTGACCCCAAGGCCAGAACGCTGTCAATCAGGCCCGCGGCAGTCGAAGTCGGGTTCGCAGTGCCAGATGGCGGAGCGAGAGAGGCCATATCCACGCTGAAACCTACATTGAACGTGGAGGAATAGGTGACCTCAGCAGTGTTCAGTGTGCGTAAGGAACCCACGGCTGAGGCTTGGTTTGCCGCAATGCGTGAACGCAGCAGGTTGGGAATTGCGATGGCGGCGATAATGAGGATAATCGCGACCACAATCAACAGTTCAATCAGCGAAAACCCTTTGGAACTTTTGTCCATTCAATCCTCCTCGGCTATTCATGACTCCCTGGTTAGTGCGCGGTAGTCATCTCTTAGTCACTAGAGCAACTCACCCGCCAAGCCTACGTAAAAGAGCCTTTTCTTTAAATCTCCATGCTCTTTATTATGAGCAAGATTGATCTCGGGGGCCCAAGGAATTGTTAAATGATCTCTCGGGGGGGAGGGTTTCGTCTATTTATGTCAAAGTGCCTGACAAATACTGTCACCCAGCGGTACCCTGAGCCCCGTGTTAAACGAGTACTTCATCGAGTTTCTGGAGAGAAATTAGTGGGTGGTTGGGTTCCAGGAGGAGGCATGTAGCCCGGCGGAGTTCCCTTCTGTCCGGCCGCCTGCGCCGCTTCAATTTCTTCAGCTTGTTCGCGGGCGGAGGTGTTGGCAGGATCCAGATCCATCTCTTGATGGAACTCCGACAGCGCTCCGGGGAGATTTCCCTGCAACTTCAAGATAACGCCCAGGGCAAAATGATAATGATCCGCGTCGGGCCGGATGGTAACCGCGCGCTGGACATTGGCGGCGGCGGCGTTAACGTCGCCCATCTTCAATTTCGTCAGCCCCAGGTAGAAAAAGGCATCGGGGCGGCTGGCGTCAATCTGCACAGCGCGGCTCAGGTAGCGGTCGGCTTCGGGAAGCCTGCGGGTCAAATAATAGGCGTACCCGAGGTTGTAGTTGACATCCCAATTGTCCGGTTGGGTCGGCCAGATTTCGGTGTAAATCCTGATGGCTTCGTCCAGATGGCCCTGGTTCCCGAGCAGTCCCGCCAAATCCATGTTGGAACTGTGCCCCTCGGGCGACATGGAGGTGACGTAGGTGAAGAAGGTAGTCTCGTTGGCATAACAGGCTGTGGCCTGGACGACCTCCAGGCCCATGGCCAATCCGATTATACCCGCAAGTCCAAGCTGGACAGCGGGTTGCCCCAAAAGTCGGCCCGGCCCAAGTCTCAAATGCCGCATGCCCAGGGCCGCCAGCATGGCGAAACCAAACGACGGCAAGTACAAATAACGGTCATGGACAAGATGCCCTTCGACAAATGCCCGCAGGTTCAACACCGGCAAAATGGGTACGACCAACCAGATTGTGGCCACCGCCGCCTTGGGGGATCGTTTGCCCCAAAACCACAGGCCCGCGCCCGTAATCAAGACCGGAATAGCGGGCAGCAGAACGTTCCGCACATCCAGGTGAGAGTAGTACTCCCGGGAGTAGAAGGGACTGAGGTGCGTGGGCCAAACCAGATGTTGAAGGTAGAACCAAAGCACTGATGGCCACGTCAGGAACATGCTGAGAAAGGAGTGCTCCTCCCTCGGGTTCTGAAACCCTTGCAAAGAAATGACCCGTGCGACCATATAAATCGCGAACAGCGCCAGGTAAGGAACAACGGCCCTAAAAGCATCGAGAGAACGTCCCACCCAGGCACCCCACCAGCGTAGGGGCACGCCATGGCGTGCCCCCACGGGAAAAGCATCCAGGGAGCGTCCGCCCCAGGCGCGCCACCGCGAAGGGGCGGTCGGCTCGCTCCAGAGAAGCTCACAGGCAAAAATGATAAAAGGAAGGATAACCGCCGTCTCTTTTGAAAGGGCGGCCAGCGCATATAGCGCCAGCGAGGCCGCCAAATAAGTTCGCGCGCGGGCGGGTTCGGCTCGCTTTTTGAGGTAACAGAGGTAGGAGGCGAACAGGAATATCGCGAACAGGGGTTCGGTGACGCCTGAGACCCAGGCCACGGCCTCCGCGTGGGTGGGATGCAAACCGAAAATCAGTGTGGCGAAAAGCGCGGCAAGGCGGTCCTCCAGCAAACGTGCCGCCGTGTAGTAGACCAGCAGCGTAACCCCCACGTGACAAAGGACCGTGCAAAGGTGCCAGCCCCACGGTTTTAGTCCGAAAACCAGATATTGCAGCCGGAACCAAAGCAGAAAAATCGGCCGATAGAAGGTGCCGCGAAAGACCGGATGCTCGAATGCCCAAACGTCCGCGGTGAAATAGCGCGGCAAATACTTCCAGGATCGCAGCCAAGTGTTTGCCAGAATCTGGAAGCGATCGTCGTGAACGAACTGGAACCACAGCGTGTCGAGGTACGCCAGAAATACCACCGCCAGGACTAACGCCAGCGCCAGGGTTGCCGCCCGGTCGCTCAACGGAGCGCCGGGAAGTTGACTGGCATTCTGTGCCGTTTCACCTTCCAGGTTTTCTCGCTTCGATCCCAACACTCGCCTCTCTTCAGTCGGTTCGTCCCCACCAGGAGGCATTTATTATGCCATAGTGGTAATCTCCAGGGGCGGTTCGTGAACCGCCCTGGCGGAAACGCCCTGGCTGGCGCAGAGCGCAGCTCTGCGCTTCAGTGTCCTATATTAGCGCTGGTCATGCCCACCCACAAACGCCCTCTTGCGCCTGGGAATCTGCAATTCTTGACCAGCAGGACCTATCATCGCCGCGCCAAGCTTTTTGGGAGTGACCGGCTGGCCCGATTTCAGCCTTGTCTGTGGGCCGCAGAGCTGCGCTCTGCGCCAGCCCGCGGCTATCCGTGATGTCGCCACGGAGGAAGACCAAGCGTAGGTTCTTCGTGCCCTGCAAGGGCACCAGATAGTAGCCGGGGGCAACGCCCCCGGAAAGCGCGACGCGCGAATCTCCGACCCTGAAGAGGTCGAACGGTTCGGCCCCTTCAGGGCCGGAACCGAATTTTCCGGGCTTCCTTTCCGTAGGTTTCATCCCGCGTGGCCGGACCAAACGAGGCCTACGGCTAATGATGTTGTTCTCCTTCGGGGAACAAAGCTGAGGCCTGTCCGCTTCGAACTGAGTCACGACTAGCCACTTGGCGTCGCTCGCTTCCTCGTAGCCGATGCGGCGGCTGCAAATGGACCGCCGCCAACGCGCCTTCATGGAACATCCTCGTTAATTCCCGCCGGCCCCAGGAGCTAGTGTAGTGCCCACGAAATGCCTGGACAACGCTTCGGCTGTAGCGCTGGCATCCTGCCGGCAATTGCCCCGATGGATCGGGGCGCGACGTTGTCCGCCCAGTTGCCGGACCCTGCACTAATTCTCCCGCACGAACTGTGGTGAGCAACCATGACCAGACGTCTGAGCAATATTGAACAGACATGCGAGTCACCCTCGATATATAAAACATCGGGGGCCGTAGGATGGCTGCCCAGGGTGGATCGAGGAGAATGTTATGCGCGACGTTTCCGCAAATACTGTTTTGCTGGTGGACGACGATCCGGTCATTCGGGAACTTCTGTCGGAGCAATTGGAAGAAGCGGGCTTCAAAGCAGAACAAGCTGAGGACGGAATCGACGGCCTGGTGAAACTCCGGGATAAGCTTCCCCAGGTCATCATCTCCGACCTTCAGATGCCCCGCATGTCAGGAATCGAGTTTATCCGGGTGGTGCGCCGGCGCTTCCCTTCCATACCGGTAATCGTCCTCACGGGATCAATCCCCAGTGAACTTCCAGTGGAAATCAAGCCTGACCGCTGGTTCGAAAAGAATGCGCAACAGATCCCCGAACTGTTGCAGGCCGTCCACGATCTGGCGCGAAAAACGCCCGGGGGCGCTTACCTCCCGCAAGTGATCAGCCTCCCCGTGCGGACACGCCCGGGGGGCGCCGGTTATTTCGTTTTGACCTGCACGGACTGCCTGCGCTTATTCCAGGTGACGAGTACGCCTGAGGATAAGACGGTGGAGCGGACCGCCGTCTGTGTCCACTGCGAGGCCCGTGTACCATTCTTGATCGAAAGCTCAGAGCCCGCGTGAGGCGGCACGCGCCCCGTGGGCGACACGCTGACGAGTCCCGTGCCCGCCTGGTTAGGTCCTCTTTGGGTGCGTTCGCAGTCAATCAAAGCGCCGTGTGGGCAGAGCGGGTTGGGGACTTCTTGGGGCGGTCACGGGACGACGGTCACGTGTCCCGGTTGTAAGATCGGGCCTTTGGAGGCATCTCATATGAGTAGACAGACGCTCACTTTCAATTCCCGGTACTTCCTCAAAAGGATCGGCAATCAAAAAACGACACGGGAGTACCAAGACCGACAAGCCATCTATTCGCAAGGGGACGCGGCGGATGCGATGTTCTACATCGAGGATGGCAACGTGAAGCTCGCGGTTACATCGCCGCGCGGCAAAAAAGCTGTCATCGCCATTTTGGGGCCAGGCGACGTGTTTGGAGAGGGTTGTCTGGCAAAACAACCGCTGCGGATGTCGACCGCAACCGCGATTCAACCCTCCGCTATCGCCCGCGTCAATAAGGGGACTCTCGTTCGCCTAATCCATCAAGAGCCTGCCTTTGCAAAGCTCCTCATCTCCTACCTGCTTTCTCGTGTGGTTCGAGTCGAAGAAGATTTCGTGGATCGACTCTTCAATTTCAGCGAGAAACGCCTGGCCCGGATTCTCTTAATGCTGGCGCATTTTGGCAAGGGAAGCACAACCGAAACTGTCCATCTCGGAATCAATCAGGAACAGTTGGCCCAAATGGTCGGCACCACCCGGTCGCGGGTCAGTCATTTCATGAACAAGTTCAGGAAGCTCGGCTTTGTCGATTACCATGGCAACGGCGCGTTGACGGTCCATAGCGGTCTCCTCAGCGTCGTCCAACACGACCAGCCTTCGGGCCAAACCCTCGGTCATTCCCATCCGCCCCAAACGGTAGTTCCCCCCTCATGAACTGCGCTGAGCAATTTTGGCCAAACGCGTGAGCCATGCTGTACAGACACGCGAACCACACCGGGCTATAAACGTAACGGGCAGGGGACTCGCGAGAGTCCCTGGCTGAGAAGAGCGAGAGAAGGCATAGTCGGCAGGAGAGAGCCGGCAGGTGTCGCATCATCCGCTCAAGCAAAGGAGGCGTATGCACATTCTCGGGTGGGTCGTAGTAGGGCTGATCGCAGGTTGGGCAACCGGGCAAATCATGAGGGGAGCTGGAAACGGCGTCTTTATGGACATCGCGCTGGGCATAACGGGGTCGCTGATTGGTGGGTTCCTCATGCGATCGATGGGCTATGCCAGCCAAGGTGGCCTGCTTTACAACATCCTCGTGGCGATTGGGGGGGCCGTAATCCTTACGGTCGTTGCTCGGTTCTTCTTCAGGGTCGCGAGGGCGTAAGCCGGCGTCGGGGTTAGATTCGCCTGCCTTCGGAAAATAGCAATGTCGGCCAGTAGTCCTACAGTTCTGAATTGGGAACATCGGACACTCCGGTCAATAGGTGTGATTGCAAAAAAGGAGCTTTAAATGAAAAAACTTACTTTGATTCTTCTGTTGCTGGCGTTCTGTGCCACGGCATTTGCCGGTGAGAGCCAACTGCAAAAGGCA
>Ga0187865_1003841_pt1 | contig 11793 bp, 13 predicted proteins | sample June2016WEW_11_1_2_FD_132989 | JGI IMG/M metagenome (GOLD analysis project Ga0187865, IMG submission 132989) | Peatland microbial communities from SPRUCE experiment site at the Marcell Experimental Forest, Minnesota, USA - June2016WEW_11_100 | ecosystem: Environmental > Terrestrial > Soil >...
AAGCAGGAAACCTTCGTTGCGGTCTTCAATCACCGACATCATGGTGAAAATCGCGGTGAAGAGCACGATCATCACCAGCGTGCCGGGATAAAAATAATTTAGATAGTGCTGCTGGCCGGCAGCCTGTCCGGAACGAAATGAAGTCCCGAAACCGCTTCCGATGACGACCCAGAACAAGAGTGGAGAAGCGATGACGCCAACCACGCGCGCGCGCTGCCGATAGAAGCGTACGACTTCGCGCCACCAGAGCGTGAAGGCGGGCAGCAGGACTCCGGCGGATGCGGGAGCGGCTGCGGGGAAGGTGGCGGTTTGAGTTGCCATTGTTTTTAGTTTAGCAGCGATGGGTGTGGAGGTGTCAGCTATCAAGTAGTTAGCGTCGGTCAGGGGTGGACTCCGTCACTCACCCTTTTCGCAGCGCACGCGAAAAAGGAGTACCCGGCGAATCATCCTGTTGGCCTTGTCGTTTATCAGCCCAAAACACGAGGGCCGACCCATCGGCGATCTTCAATTCTGTTCAGAACCCGTCAAAGGTGAGATGCACGCGGCTAGGGGTGCCTCTAATGGCGTTGGGGGACACAGTGCGTGACGGTAGCATCTTGCAGCGCACCGACCTTTCTGGTTTCGACGCGGGCCTTCAACCACTTGCGCAGGGGTGCGACGATGCGTTCCTCGGGGTCGGTGCCTGCACTGACGTTGGAAACCCATCCTGGTACTCCGAAATAACTGGCGAAACTCAGTTGCTGTATGTGGCCGTCCCTAGCGACAGCAAGGGTAGTGAGTTCACCCTCTCTGAACACTTTTCCACTGGGAAGGTTTTGATGGGTGCTTGCCTTCAGTTCCGGGAGGTCGAGGAGTTCCTGCAACTGCTTAAGGTCGGCTTCGTTCAGCGAATCCTCGAAGGCTCGCACCTTAAGTTTGTCGCTGTATCTTTGCGAGCTCTTTTCCATGCGGTATCGGCCGGAAGGATATACGACGACGCAGGTGTCCTCCACCGTGCCTGCGGCAATGTGATTGAACTGCCAGCGCATGAGGAATGAAGCTTGCTGAGGTGTTAAAGCCGCGACCGGCGACGCGGGGCTTTCCGAACCTATCTGGCTTGATGGCCCGGGTACTTCGGCGTTTGATTTCTCAAGTGGACGCAGGCTGAGCTCCGTCTTCCGAGGTGGAACGCAGTTATTTCGTCCGCTGTACTCGTCGAGTGTCGTGTGCGAATGCCTCTGCAGAGCATCCATCCACTTAAGCAGCGGCGTGATGAGGTTGTCGAATGGACGACGGGATTCCCGATCAAGAAAGGTCAGGTTCTGAGTGAAAGGAGAACGAAGAATGCTGATGCGCAGCACGTCTCGCTCAGTTGTCAACAGGGGGACGGCAATGTTCTGCTGGGCGAGCTCGGCCAGTTCTCTTTCGCTCAGCACACGCTTAACGTCAGCAAGTTCCGGTTCGTCGAGCACGCCTTCTAAGGCTTCGAAACGGCTGCCGGTCTGACGTTCCAGATGAAACAACCCGTCTCCGCGAATCAGGGCGCACACATCGCGGTCGGATGTGGTGCGTTGCAGCCGCACCAGGAAGGGAGGGGCCGTCGGGTCGGAAAAAGCGGGCTTCTGCGTCTGGCCAAACGCTGGAAGGTTCACGACCAGAATGAACCAAACATATAGACCATGCCATTGGAGCATCATTACGGTCCTCGCTGCCTCAATGCCCTGCGCTGCCGGACGCCCCACGCCTGACGGTCTTTTGTCAAGGGTGGGATTCCGCAGCCGTGTACCGCTTTCACTTATTGCCTTTCTTTCTGCCGCTTTTGGGCGCTGGCTCCGCGTCTTCGCTCCAGAAGCGGTGGCCGGTGCGATGGATGAAGACGTCTTCCAGCGTCGGCTTGCTTACGCTTAGCGACTGGATTTCTCCGGGGAAGGCTTCGACTACGTCGGGGACGAAGCGATGTCCATTTTCAATTTCGAGGCGGACGTGGTTGTCCATGACGGTGGCATCGACTTGAAACTTGGCGCGAATGCGGCCGGCCAAGATTTGCGGGTCGCGCGCTTCGAGCAGAATTACGTCGCCGCCAATCTCGCGGGTCAGGGCTGCGGGCGTGCCTAGAGCTACAAGGTTGCCTTCGTTCAAGATAGCAAGACGATCGCAGCGTTCGGCTTCTTCCATCAGGTGGGTGGTGACGATGACGGAGACGCGCTCCTGATCGCGCAAGATTTGGAGATATTGCCAAAGGTCGCGCCGGGCGCCGGGATCGAGGCCGGTGGTGGGCTCGTCGAGGAGCAGAACCTCGGGATGGTGGAGCAGTCCTTTGGCCAGTTCGATGCGGCGCTGCATGCCTCCAGAAAAAGTTTCCACGCGATCGGCGGAGCGATCGAGCAATCCGACGCGGCTGAGGATCACGTTGATTCGCGTTTTGAGCTCGGGGCCGCGCAGGCCATAGAGGTGTCCCTGATGCCAGAGATTTTCGTAGGCGGTGAGCTTGGGATCGACGCTCTGGGCCTGGAAGACGACGCCGATGTGGCGGCGCACCGCTTCGGGCTGGCGAACGGCGTCAAAGCCGGCGATCATGGCGCTGCCTGAAGTGGGAACCATGAGCGTGGAAAGAATGCGGAAGAGAGTGGTTTTGCCGCTGCCGTTCGGGCCGAGCAGTCCGAAGAGTTCGGCGGGGCGAACGTCGAAGGAGACGCCGTTGAGCGCGGTGCGGTCCTGGTAACGATGGACGATGTCGCGAACGGCAATTGTGGGTTGGCCTGCGGCTTGGGCGGAAGGAACTACGTCGATAGCTGTTGAGTTCAGGTTCACAGAGTATTCTACGACGGGAACGAGGCGATTATCAGCGGGGGGGGAAACCCGGGCTCTAATGGGGCCTCTGATTTCCCGCAGAGACGGGGCAAGCCCCGTCTCCACGGGCGGACGAACTTACGGCATCGCTCAAGCGATGCCCTGATACGAAACACTCATCTCGACACGAAAGTCACGCGGCGACGGGCTTCTGATCCGACCCGGGGACGCGCTCTTCGAAAGCAACCGGGACGTGGCGCCAGACCTGGATGGCTAGGATGACGGTCGTCGCAAGAAGCAGCGCGCCGACGGCGACGTGGATGACGGTCGAGATCACCATAGGCAGTTCGGGTTGCGCGGCGTCTCTTCCCCACATGACGCGGGTAATGAAGGCGAGAAATCCGAGGCAGAGTTGCGCGACCATCAGGACGAGCATGGCGATTGCCGGACGGCGGACGGCATCGACGTGCGGGTAAACGGAGATGGCGCGAACGGCAGTCCAGGAGAGGACGATGGCGACGACGGCCGCGTTGATGACGTGCGGCCACCAACTTAAGCCATGGTGGCGGAACATGGCGCCGAGGATCAGCTGCACGTAAAGCACAAAAATCGACAGCAGGGTCAGAGTGAAAAGAGCGGGGCGGCGCTGGTCGAGTTCGGCGCGCGGTTGCTCTTCGACCCAGCGGCGTCCGGTGAAGACGGCGATCGCAACGGCAATGCAAAAGAAGGTCTGCGCCACAGCGGCGTGCGCGGTGGAGATGGGCGCGGGCAGAAAGAATAAGACGGTCAGTCCTCCAAGGATGCCTTGCGCGATCACGGTCGCGAGCGCAGCCAGGCCCAGAAGGCGCAACCAGAGGCGTTTTTCTGCTACCCAGGTCCAGACGGCAAGGATGATGGTAAGCAGTCCTATGAATTCCGCCACCATGCGATGGCCATGCTCGTACTTAATGCCGCCAACCATGAGGGGCATTTTGTAGAAGGAGCCGAAGCTGGTTGGCCAGTCGGGGACGGACAAGCCGGCGTCATTGCTGGTGACGAGCGCTCCGGCGACGATGAGGACGAGGGTAGCGCAGGCGGTGAAGCCGGCGAAGCGGTGCAATCCGCGATGGTACGGAATTTCGATGGCTTTCAGGATAGCCCCCACGGAAACCGGCGATACAGCGGCGCCCGGTACGTTTCCCGAACGCATTAGTTTAGCAGACCCCCTAGCGGAACGGGTTCACGATGTGAAGCCCATCGATTTCGCGGGATTCTTGCAAGTCTTCCGAGAAAAGAACACGACAACCGGCTTGCTTAGCGGTCCGCAGAACTAGAGCATCCCAGAAAGAAAACCCGTGGAGCCGGTGCAGGTCAATAGCGGCAAGGATGTCGGCCACTTCGGGAGCGGCGACGTCGAACTCCGCGAGCAGTTCGACCTTCCGGCGCGCTTTACGCGCATCAAACTTCAGCTTTCGCGTGACGGTAACAAAATACTCCTGGAGCACCTGCAGGGACACAACGCCGGTCCCCGCACGCCGATGCTCGTACACGAGATCGCGGGCGAGTCGTTGTTTCGCGGGTGCATCGTCATCGTCTGCATAAACGAGGACGTTGGTATCGAAGAAGCTACGAGCGGTCATGAATTTCGTTTCGATCAAAGCGCCAGCCTTGCGAGTGGCCGCCGCCCGACAGGCGCTCGAACTCCTCGATGCTGCGCTCAGGATCGTCGTCGCCGGCGATCTTTTGCAGGTAGTCGCGGATCAGTTGATTGAGGCTCTTGCCGAGAGCGTTGGCTTTCTTTCGGGCGCGCGCGACAGTCTGCTCGTCGATGGAGAGAGTGACATTCATGAACACAGTATATGTGCACACGTATCCAGTGTCAATATGAAATTAGCGAGGCAACCCTTTGTTGTGCTTGTAAGACACTGATTATAGACATCGTTATTTTCTAAACCGAGCAGACTTGCTCAGCCGTCCGAGACGCGGCAAGCCGCGGCTAACGTGGGTTTTCGATCACACGATCACCCGATCTGAGTTCATCTAGGCGCACCTTTGCCCTTCGGTTCCTGAGTTTCTTTCTCTTTGTCTTTCGCCTTGAGCAGATCCTTCAGTTCCGTCAGGAATTCCTGCACGTCTTTGAAGTCGAGATAGACGGAGGCGAACCTTACATACGCAACTTTGTCGTAGCGGCGCAAGCGGTTCATAATCAGCTCGCCGATTTCGCTGGTTTTGCGCTCACGCTCGGCAGACTCAATGACGAAGGTCTCCGCTTCATTGACGATCTGCTCCAGCTTGCCGATGGGCACGGGGCGTTTTTCGCAGGCGCGCATCAGGCCGTTGAGCACTTTTTGGCGGTCAAAGCGCTCGCGGCGCCCGTCTTTTTTCACCACCATGTAAGGGATTTCATCGATGCGCTCGTAGGTGGTGAAGCGCTTTTCGCACTTGAGGCATTCGCGGCGGCGGCGGATGGAATCCGCTTCCTTGCTTTCGCGCGAATCCACGACCTTGTCGTTTTCAAACCCGCAAAAGGGGCATTTCATGCGCTTGGCTGCACCTGAGAAATGAAAGATGATTGTAGCAGGCGGCGAATCGCGTGATCTGGCCATCGAGTGATCGGATGATCGGAACCCAAGTTTACGGTAGCTTCTTGATGACCCGATGGCCCGATCATCTGATCACCCGATTGACACGCTCCTTGCTCACGACGTGGTCTCAATTGCGGCGGCTTCTTCGGCCTGCTCGGTTTCTTCAGAGAGCTTGCGCAACGACAGGCGTTCGTGATGCGAGAGCAGCAGGCCGACGGGAACGACGGCGACGAACGTTACCAGCCACAGCATGATGCCGCAACTCGCGGCCAGTTCCGGGGGAACGTCGAAGATGCGTTGCAGGGCCGCGATGGTCGCCAACTGGGATCCGCCGCCGATGCCGGGCAATTGGACCAGGGAGCCGATCATGCTGGCGCCCATGAGCACCAGCACCTGCGAGCGGTGAATATTCAGAATGGCCACGCCATAGGAGTGAGCCACTTCCTGGTAGGCCACGATGATCATGAACCACATCGCGAGCGAGAGCCCGATGAGCGCGATCAGCGAGAGCGGGCTGTGAATGGTGTTCAATCCGCTGCGAAATTCGCGGACGCGGGTGGCGATCTTGTGTCCGAGATTGGCGGCGAGGTGAGAAAAGCGGCGCTCCACCCAATCGGCAATGCCCTCGCCCTTCCAGCGAACGGCTGCCGCTGCGAGTGAAATGGCCGCAACCGCGGCGACCAGTAAAAATCCACCTTCGCGGAAGCGGCTATAAAAGGGAAGCGAGCGTGGGCCGGCAGCGAAAAAGATCGCGCCCACCAGCAGTACGGTGAATGCGCCGATATCGAAGATGCGTTCGACCGCCCAGACCGCCAGTTGTGACGAGACGCTCAAGTTCTGGCGGCGCGCAATCAAATAAGGGCGGATCAGTTCGCCGGGGCGCCCCAGCAGCGCTAGGCCGGTGAAGCCAATGATGGTAGGCGCAATCAGGCTGGCGCTGGAGGCTTGCGGGCGCACCGGGCGAAGGAAGATCTTCCAGCGAATGGCGCGCACCGCGTAGGCGAGGTAAATAAGCGCGGTGCCGTGCAGAATGTGAATCCACTTCTGCGGGCGGGTCTCGCGGAACCGGGCCCAGTCAAAGTTTTGCCAGGTTCGGAACTGCAGATAAACCAGCACGGCCAGCACCAGGAAGACAACGGCGTAGACCACGTATCGTTTTCTCTTCATTCAGTTTTGTTCATTCCGTCTAGAGCGTATCCCTTTGTGTGGGGACGGGGGCTTGCCCCGTCCAAGCGGGGCATAGCCCCGCTTCCACACGATAGCCGGCAATTGTGTGGCCAAGCCGCCAGAATGAAGGTAAATGAGAGCGGAGGCAGGGTCAACGTGAGGATGGTCGACGCTAGGATGGTCAACGCGGAGGTTCGGCGGCAATGGCGGTGGCTGCGGGTTTCGGAGCCCGCTGGGCGCGGGCCGGGGCTTTGCTCGTGGCTTTAGCGGGGACCTGTTTCTGTTTTGCTTCTTTTTCCTGGGCGATCTTCTTAGCGTTGTATTCGTGGACGATGCGGGCCACGTACGCACGGGTTTCGCGAAATGGCGGCACTCCTTGATACTGCTCGACGCGCAGCGGGCCCGCGTTGTAAGCGGCCAGCGCCTTGACCAGATCGAAATTGTAGCGCTCCAGAAGTTCACGCAAGTAGCGGCTTCCGCCGGCGACATTGGCTTCGGGATCGAAAGCATTGCCGACGCCGAGTTGGTTGGCGGTCGAGGGCATCAACTGCATCAGTCCGAGGGCGCCTTTGGGAGAAACGGCGCGCGAGTTGAATCCGCTTTCGGCGTGAATGACGCTGTTCACGAGGTCGGGATCGAGATGGAAGGTGGCGCTGGCGGTATTCACGACTTGATTCAGAGCGAGCGCGGATTTCGCGGGCTGCGCCGGGAAGGAAATGGAAGCTTGCGATTCCGCAGGCACCGGCAATAGGAACTCCTTTTCGTATCCGGTGATCTCCTCGGTGGGCACGTCGGTAAAGCTGGAATCGTCGGCGGAGAAATAGAGGCGAGTCGTTGTTCCCATCACCAGGCGATGCTCGTGGCGGATGCTGAAGCCGTTGCGGAGGATCGCTAACTCGGAGGCAGCGGCGGGACGAACGAGCTGAGTTACGACTACCGCAAAGAAAAGCGCAGCGGCCGCGATTCTTACAGCCCGACCCATCGCTAATGGTCTTCTTCGAATCATTACAAGCTGCTCACAATCGTTGGTCCGACGATCACTGGTTCGCCGCTCTGGTCAACGACTACCGGTTCCAGCGCTTTGCCGTAGAGCACGTGCTCAATAGCGGCAGTTACTCCGCTTTCGGCATTCGAGCGGGTCAGCTTCCAGCCGCGGCTCCGCAACTCTTCCGACGCATTTCCCATGATAAAAGAGTGGCCGGCGAAGGCAAGCATTTCAATATCATTATAGTTGTCACCAACGGCCATGACCTGCTCGCGGGTAATGCGCCGGTAATTGGCCCAGCGCTCGAGCGCGTGTCCCTTGGAACAGCCGGCGTTGAGCACATCGACGATGGAAAGATCGCGGCCCGGGTACTCGGTGCGCAAAACTGTGATGGGCAGGCCGCAGGTTGCGAGGACTTGCAATGCGCGCTGCATGTCGGCGATGGGGCCGCAGAACATGGCCTGCACGGGATCGGTGGTGAGCGCGTCCTCGATCGGGACCACGAATTGGATGTATTGCATGTTTTTCTCCAGCCATCGCTGGATGCTGCCTTCGAGCTTGTCCAGGCGCTCGATCACGATGGTGCCCGGGCCTTCGCTGTCAAAAGTGAGAACGGTCTGGCCACGAAATTCTTGCATCACGCCTACGAGTTCGAGGCAGGTCCCCTCAGGCAGCAGGTCGCGGTGGAACGTTTCTCCGGCGAGGGAACGGGTGATGGCGCCATTGGAACTGATCAGCCAGAGATCAAATCCCAGCTGTTGAGCGATGGGCAGGGCAAAGGCGTGGCGGCGTCCCGTGACCAGGATGATCTCGATGCCTTGGGCGTGCGCGCGCCGGAGCGTTGTAAGATCGGTCTCTGAAATCTGAAATTCGGGGTTCAGCAGCGTGCCGTCAATATCGATGGCAATGAGGCGGAGGGAATCGGCAGGCACAGATAATTTTAACATTGGGCGCGTCGGTGGAGAGCCGGGCGCCCCCGCCCGGCTGAACGGGCGAGATGCCCGTCGCTCCACAGGATGACTCACCACGCAGTCCTATGCGACAATCATTCCCCACGGAGGCTATCGATGAAATTGAGATTCCTTCTTCTGTTCCTGACCTTATTTCCGATCTCGTTGCCTGCCCAACCCGCGCCCGAAACCGGCAAGCCTTTCGTCGTCGAATACTATTACAAAGCTAAGTGGGGATATGCGGACGAGTTTCTGCGGCTGTTCAAGAAGAACCACTATCCGCTGCTGCAGAAGCAGGTGGAGATGGGCCGCATACTCAAGGTCTGGATGGACCAGCCGCGCTACCACACGACCGAAGACGGGCGCTGGGATTATCGCGTGACCATCGTGTTCAAGAACTCGACGGCCGCGAATGAGCCCTTCGACGAAGACGCGCTGAAGAAGCAGCTTTGGCCCGACCAAGCCACGTATGTGAAGGAAGAGCAGCGGCGGTTCGAAATTCTTGACGGACATTGGGACGTGCCCATCAAGAGCGTGGATCTGGATGGGAAGTAAAGCCGTCTCGAATACCGGCGAGGGAACACCACCCAATGCGCGGTAGACGCTATTGAAGTGCTTTTCCTGCGGATTCAGGCGTGCCCGTTTGCAAAAAGCCCACCGGATACGAGAACATACTCGGTTTGCATACATCCCACAGTTCCTACAAGGAAGCAGCCACAATATGGCGAAGCTGAAAAAGTCCTCCATGACAGTAAAGACAGCGGCGAAGACAGCAGTGAAGAAGGTAGCGAGTGTCGAAGTGAAGTCCAGTGTCGAAGTTAAGTCCGCTGAGGTCAAGTCCTCAAGCAATGCACCGAGCGCCACCGGCCACGCGATCGAGCCTGCCAAGGGCAAGCTGGGCGTGATGATTCCAGGCATGGGCGCGGTCGCCACGACGTTTGTTGCGGGCGTCGAAGCGGTGCGCAAGGGAATCGCCCACCCCATCGGCTCCCTCACGCAGATGGGAACCGTCCGTCTCGGAAAGCGCACCGATGGCCGCTCGCCGAAGATCAAGGAATTCGTTCCTCTCGCCGGGCTCAACGATCTGGTCTTCACCGGCTGGGATATTTTCGAAGACAACATGTACGCCGCCGCCCGCAACGCTGGCGTGCTGGAGCGCGACCTGCTCGCCAAGGTAAAGGGGCGGCTCAGCGCCATCACTCCGATGAAGGCCGTATTCGACCACAACTACGTCAAGAAGATCGACGGGCCGAATGTGAAGAAAGGGAAGAACAAGCTCGACCTGGCCGAGCAGCTTCGTCAGGACATCCGCGACTTCAGAAAGTCGAGCCGCGCCAGCCGGCTGATCACTATCTGGTGCGCTTCGACCGAGACCTTCATTAAGCCGAGCGCCGCTCATCAAAGCGTGAAGGCCCTCGAAAAAGGGATGAAAGAGAACGACGAAAATATAGCTCCCTCGATGGTGTATGCCTACGCCTCGTTGATGGAGGGCGTGCCCTTCGCCAATGGCGCGCCGAACCTGACGGTGGATATACCGGCGATGCACGAACTCTCGCATGAGCGCGAGCTTCCCATCTGCGGCAAGGACTTCAAGACGGGCCAGACTTTGATGAAGACTGTGCTGGCTCCCGCGTTCAAGGCGCGGCTGCTCGGGCTGAGTGGATGGTACTCGACTAACATCCTGGGCAACCGCGACGGCGAAGTGCTCGACGATCCCGGGTCTTTCAAGACCAAGGAAGAATCGAAGCTCGGCGCGCTGGAGCACATTCTGCAGCCGGCTTTGTATCCCCTGCTCTACGGCAATATTTTCCATAAAGTTCGCATCAACTATTACCCGCCCCGAGGCGACAACAAAGAAGGTTGGGACAACATCGATATCTTCGGATGGCTCGGCTATCCGATGCAGATCAAAGTGGACTTCCTGTGCCGCGACTCGATTCTTGCGGCGCCGATCGTGCTCGATCTTGTGCTCTTCCTCGACCTCGCGCAGCGCACGCCGGAGCTGCGCCGCCTGGGTATTCAGGAATGGCTGAGCTTCTACTTCAAGTCGCCGATGACCGCGCCCGGCCTCTATCCCGAGCACGATCTGTTCATCCAGTTGATGAAGCTGAAGAACACTCTGCGCCACCTGAAGGGTGAAGAGTTAATTACGCATCTGGGGCTGGAATACTACGACTAAAAACGGCTTGTGGAGGGACGGGCGTCCGCGCCCGTCCTTCGCCTGCACGGAGGGTTACGCCAAGTCCAAAGCCATTTTCAGAGCAGCATTGAGTTCCGCAATCTTAGTTCTGGACAATGAACCGATGTATTGCGTGAGGTCGGTTTTTCGCAGGCTGACTAGGTTGTCACACATGATCCAGCTGGAATGCTTAAGTCCTTCGGCCGGTCCGATGGCAACTTGAGTTGAAAGATCCTCGCTGGTGCTGAAAACGGGAGCGCAGATCACTGTGGAGAAGCGGGACTCGATCAGCACTTGTCGGCTCACCACGACGAAGACCCGATAAGACTTCGGATCGCCGTGCGGCTTGTGCACCCGGTATAGGTCTCCACGTTTCACGTTCGCCCCTGCGTCGCTTTCTTTGGGTCGGTTAGTCGTCCGCCACCTGATAGTCGAGCACGTCAGCGGCTTCGGTGTTCAGCCGATCGGCTGCCTGATTGATTCGCTCCAAGTCCCGCGCATTAGCCTGGGCGCGCACCTGCTCCCGCAAATACCGCCGCAATACGCGCTCAATGAATGCGGAGCGCGAACCTTGCGGGCCGGCCAGGCGATCAATCCCGGTGAGAATCTCACGCGAGAGTGTGATGGAAGTCTTACCTTTCATACTACTATCATACTACCTAAATCTGTAAAGTCAACGTACCCTAAGGTTGGAGCGTGCTTGTGAAACGGGGGCAAGACGCCCGTCTCTCAGAGCTATTCATCTGTGTCGTAGGCGTTTTTCAACCACCTCTTCAGTTCGTCGTCAATATCGGCCTTTGACTTGATCTCGATCCTCCGCGTGATGCGGTCTTTCTTCTCGTAGCCGCCGGTATCGATCAGGCGCTTGGTCGTCTTCATGTTGCCCAGCGCGAATCCGAGATCGATTCGCGTATTCGTCGACGGCTTGATCTGCGCGAACACGTGATTACGATAGAACGGCACCATCGTTTTGCACGGGCACGCCTTCACGTCGTTGCCGAGGGAAAACCCGAGCTTCAACAACTGCTCGTACAGCGGACGCAGCGCAGCGCGCCGACCGGAGTACTGCGCCTCTACCCATTCGGCGGCAGTTTTCAGATAAGCGTCCGGCGAGTCTTCCTCCGTACCTTTGCCTTCGAGGCGCTCCGCGATCCACGACGCGGAATTTGTGCCCAGCTT
>Ga0187865_1003843_pt1 | contig 11788 bp, 11 predicted proteins | sample June2016WEW_11_1_2_FD_132989 | JGI IMG/M metagenome (GOLD analysis project Ga0187865, IMG submission 132989) | Peatland microbial communities from SPRUCE experiment site at the Marcell Experimental Forest, Minnesota, USA - June2016WEW_11_100 | ecosystem: Environmental > Terrestrial > Soil >...
GTCTCTGCTCAGGCAAGCCAACGAGGCGCTGCTCACGACACTCCGAAGCCGACGGCACTCTCCGGTCCAGTTTCCGGCTCTCTTTTGTCCGCCAAGACCGGCTTTCCGGCTGAGCTTCTAGGGGTCGACCGCGTGCGGAGACCCTCCCGCGCCCCATGATATACTGGCGCGCAAATCGGGTTGACAGAGGAGAAGGACATGCACGAAATCGAGATAGTCTATTGCGCGGTTTGACACTACACCGACCGGGCCGTCAGTCTGACGGCCGAACTGCTCGGCAAGCACGAGCCTCAGATTTCCGGCATCCGCCTGGTGCCGTCGGACGGAGGTCGGTTTGAGGTGAGCTTGGACTCCCGGCTGCTGTATTCCAAGCTGGCGACCCACCGGCACCCGGAGCCTGGGGAAATTGCCGGGATAGTAGCCAAGGAACTGGGTCAATCCTAGCTCCTCGACCATGGACCCCACGCAAGAAGGGCAAGCGATGGCCGGCAGGGGACGCGTGTTTTCCGGCGCCCGCCCCACGGGGCGCCAGCATCTGGGCAACTACCTGGGAGCCATCCAGAACTATGTGGCCCTGCAGGCGGATTACGATTGCGTCTATTGCATCGTCGACCTGCACGCTCTGACCACCCTGGAGGACTTCAGGGAATTGCGTGACAACACAGCCCAGATGGCGCTGGACTGGCTGGCGGCGGGAATCGACCCGGAGCGGTCCATTGTTTTTGTGCAAAGTCATGTCCCTCAAGTCACCGAACTGCACACCATCCTCTCCATGTTTGTACCCCTTGGCAAACTCACCGACCTGCCGACGTTCAAGGAAAAGGCCCGTCTGCAGCCTCACAACATCAACTACGGCCTGGTCGGATACCCCGTGCTGATGGCGGCGGATATTGCCCTGTACAAGGCGGACACGGTCCCAGTCGGAATCGATCAGGAGAGCCATATCGAATTCGCGCGTGAGGTCGTCCGGGCCTTCAACTTCCGGGTAGGTCGTCCGGTCCTGATCGAGCCCCAGATGAAGACGACGGTGTTCCCCAAGGTTCTGGGAACCGATGGTCAGCAAAAGATGAGCAAGAGCCTGAACAATCACATCGAGCTGGCGCTCACTCCCGAGCAGACAGTGCAGCGGGTGATGACCATGGTAACCGACCCCCAGCGGACTCATCGCCATATCCCTGGGCGACCGGAGGTCTGCAACGTCTTCAGCCTCCACCACTCGTTCACGCCCTCCGCTGAGGTCGACCAAATCGAGCGCGACTGCCGTTCCGCAGCCCTCGGATGCGTGGACTGCAAACATCGGCTGGCGGAAGGGATCAATGCCGAACTGGGCGCCTTTCGCAAGCGACGGGAGACCCTGGCGCGGGAACCCTCCCACGTCTGGGATGTCCTCGCGGATGGAGCCAGCCGCGCCTCCCAGATCGCCTCGCGGACAATCTCGGAAGTCCGTGAGGCGCTCGGGCTCCCCTAGGCGGGGCGCTTTTCACTCCGGACGGGTTCTTTCGGAACGGATGACCGATGCGAGCGGTGCTCCAAAGGGTCTCCCGGGCCCAGGTCTCAGTCAGCGGCCGCAAGGTGGCCGAGATCGGGACGGGGTACGTGATCCTCCTGGGAATCGAACCGACCGACGGCCAGCTTGCGGCGGACCAGTTGGCGGAAAAGTGCGCCCAATTGCGACTTTTCCCCGATGACCAAGGCAAGACGAACCGGTCGATCCGCGACGTGGGCGGCGAGGCCCTGGTGATCTCCCAGTTCACATTGCTGGCGGACACCCACCGAGGCCGGCGACCGTCCTTCGCGGGGGCGGCCTCCCCAGCCCAAGCCAGGCCGCTGTATGAGCACTTCGCCGGGTGCATGAGGAAACTCGGGGTCCCGGCTTGCACGGGCGAGTTCGGCGCCCACATGCTGGTGGAGATTCAAAACGACGGGCCGTTCACGCTGGTTCTGGATCAGCGGGGGGAAGAATGAGCCCGTGGGCCGCGCCGGGCGGTCCGGAATCCAAGGCGCCGTAGCAGGGCCTCCCGTTCCCGCCAGTTCGGGTAAACCTTTACTCGCAAGGAAAGGAACAGGTCTCGGCCCAGGGCCGACTCAATTTGGGCACGGGCCTCCGTGCCAATCCGCTTCAGGCGCTCTCCCCCCTTGCCGATCAGGATCGGCTTGTGGCTCTCTTTTTCCACGATCAGGGTCGCGTCCACAAAGGTTTTCCCACGCTCGCGCTCAAGAAACTGATTCACAATCACGGCCAGGCCGTGAGGGACTTCCTCCCGCACTTGACGGAGCGCCGCCTCCCGAACTAGCTCGCCGACGATCTCTCGTTCCGTGGAAGCGGTAACCTGCTCGGGCGGGTAAAGCGCTGGACCGAGGGGAAGACGAGCGACCACGGCCTGGAGTAACTCGGGGATCCCCTGGCCCGAGGCCGCGGACACCCTCCTCAACGGCACCCCGGGGAGCAGCAAGCGAATCTCCTCCGCCAAGGACGGGAGATCGGCTGGAGAAATCAGGTCGCCTTTGTTGGCAACGGGGAGGGTCTTCTCGCCAGCGCCCAGCGCCCCAACCCGCTGCGCCACGAGCCGGTCCTCCGCCGCGAGAGGGCGGCTGGCATCCAGGACCCACAGGATCAGGTCCGCGTCCTGCAACGCCTGCTCTGCCGTCTGGGCCATGACTTCGCCCAGCGCGTCGCGGGGAACATGAAACCCCGGGGTGTCCACCAGGACGGCCTGGGCCTCGGGCAGGGTCAAGATTCCGATCTGGCGAACCCGGGTCGTTTGGGGCCGTCGGGAGACCGCAGCCAGCTTCTGGCCGATCAAGGCGTTAAGCAAGGTCGACTTGCCGACATTGGGACGGCCAACCAGGGCGACCACCCCCGACCGGTGCCGGCTGGATTCTTCTCTTATCATGCGGCCATTGTAGTCGCCGCAGAAGGTTTGCGGCCACCCCTCCTTCCCAAAATGAGCGCACCCGGTCAGGGTTCCTGCCGGGTGCGCCCACCCTTGCCCTTTCGGCCAGCCCTACGGCTTCTTGAAGAAGCCCATCAACTTCATGGAGAGACCCAGATCACCCGCCAGCTTGAGCTTACCCTGGGCAAAGGCCGCCATGCCATCCAATCCCCCGGTCACAATCGAGTTGAAATCCTCGAGGGTGGAGGTTAGCGTGAGCCGGGGGGTGGGCGCCGTCCCCGGTGCGACCGTGCACTTGCCATTGCCCAGGTTCATGACCCAGTCCCCGCCTCCTTCCCCGGTCAGATGGAACTGGACCACGGCGTTCACACCCGCCGCCTTGTCGGGAAGGAAGTTCGCTGCCATTCCCTCCAGAATCTGTTTGGACGATAGACCAGCCATGCCTGCCTCCTTAGATTGAGCCCGAATTCCGTTAGCGGCCGAGATTCTCAAGAACTCCCGCGGCTCCCATGCCGCCCCCGATGCACATGGTGACCAGGCCATACCGGGCGTGCCTTCGTTTCATTTCATAGAGGATCTGGGTGGACAACTTTGCTCCCGTGCAGCCCAAAGGATGCCCGAGGGCAATCGCCCCCCCGTTGACGTTCACTCGCTCGGGATCCATCTTCAGCTTGCGGATGACGGCCAGGCTCTGTGCCGCAAAGGCCTCATTCAGCTCGATCAGATCGATCTGCTCCAGCTTGAGTCCGGCGCGCTCGAGGGCTCTTGGGACAGCGGCGATCGGACCCACGCCCATCACCTCGGGAGGCACTCCCCGGACTGCGAAGGCAACGTAGCGCGCCAGCGGCTTCAGTCCCAGGGTTGCAGCTCGTTTGGCTTCCATGAGCACGAGAGCCGCCGCCCCGTCGGAGGTCTGCGAGGAATTGCCAGGGGTGACCGTTCCTCCTTGCAGGAACGCTGGCTTGAGACGGGAGAGGGCCTCCAGGTTCGTGTCCCGACGTGGCCCTTCGTCCGCCTCAAACTGGAACTTGCGCGTCGCCGGCCGACCCTCCTCGTCCAGCCCGGCCACCTCGACCTGGAGCGGCAGGATTTCCTCCGCAAACCTGCCTGCGGCCTGAGCCGCGACCGCCTTCTCATGGCTCCGCAGGGAGAAGCGGTCCTGATCCTCCCGGCTGACCTGGTACTCCTTGGCGACCCTCTCGGCGGTCAAGCCCATGCTGAGATAGACCCCCGGCCAATCGAGGGCGAACTGAGGATTGGGACTGAACTTGTTTCCGGTCATGGGCACCATGCTCATGGACTCCGTGCCCGCCACAATGACAACCTCCGACTGCCCCGCGAGAATCTCCTGCGCCCCCATCGCGAGCGCCTGCAAGCCCGAGGAGCAGAAGCGGTTCACCGTGGCCCCGGGAACTTCCACCGGCAACCCTGCCCGCAGAGCCGCAATCCTTCCGACATTGAGCCCCTGTTCCGCTTCGGGAAAAGCGCAGCCGATGAGCACGTCGTCAATCAGCTGGGGGTCGAAGGAGCCGGCCCTTCGGTAGGCCTCCTGGATCGCGGCGGCGGCCATCTCATCCGGCCGGACCGTGCGCAACGAGCCGCGGGGTGCCCTCCCCACCGCGGTTCGAACGGCTGAAACGATGACCACCTCGCGCGCCGCCGGAGCCCGACCGGCCCGCGGCCGTGAGGTTTCCCTCGCCGGACCGGGCCGAGACCGAGCCGGCCGGCTCCTTGCCTTGCGAGACTTCGAAGCCTGGACTTTCGTCGCTGGCATGGATCACCTCCTACCCCATCCTGGTCCTGTCGGTCGGAGACGGCCCCCGCCTCCTAGTTGCGGAGCGGTTTCCCAGTCTGAAGCATGTGCCAGATCCTCTCCTGGGTGCGGGACTCTCCGCACAGCGACAGGAACGCCTCACACTCCAAGTCCAAGAAATACTGTTCGTCCACCCAGGCCGGGGAAGCCAGCTCCCCGCCACAGAGCACCCGGGCCAGATGCCCGCCGACCACGGCGTCGTACTCCGTGACCGCCGCGCTCTCCCGGAACATGTGCAGGCCCACCCGCAGGGCGGCCAGGGCATCCCGGCCCGCCGCATACACTTTGAATGGGATAGGCGGGCGGTAGCCGGACTGGGCCAGATGCAGTGCCTCGTCCTTTGCCTCCGAGAGCAAATGAGCCCGATTCATCACCAGCCGGTTCTCCAGCGAAAGGAACCCGAGACTGCGCGCCTCCTCCGCCGAAGTGGAGGCCCGCGCCTGACCCACGGTTTCGAAGATCCTCTGCAGGGCCGGCAGCGCGTCCGCCCCCCGGTTCTGCATGACCGGGCTCACCAAGCGCCGGACCACTTCCTTGGTGCCCCCGCCCGCCGGGATAAGCCCGACCCCGACCTCGACCAATCCCAGGTACGACTCGGCCGCAACCACCGCGTGAGGCGACGCCATGGTGATTTCGCAACCTCCGCCCAACGCCATTCCGGCGGGGGCGGCAATCACCGGGCGGCTGGCGAAGCGAATGCGCATGTTGATCTGCTGAAACTGGCGGATGCCCTGCTCCAACAGGTCCCAGGCCTTGTTCTGTGCTGCCACCCCCACGTAGGCCAGGTTGGCTCCGACGCTAAAGTTGTCCGCCTCATTGCCGATCACAAGGCCTTCGAATTCCCCCGCCTCCAACCGGTCCAGAGAGCGAGAAAGCATATCCCAGATGTCCGTGTCCAGGGCATTCATCTTGGTGTGAAACTCGACGCAGGCCACGCCTTGCCCCAAGTCGATCAGCGAGGCCCCGTCGTTCTGAGCCAGGACCGCGCCCGATTCGGATTTCCTCACGGACAAAGCCACCTCGGAGGGATCGACTGTGATCTCCCGGTATCCCTTGCGGGCCGGTTCGTACACGCCGCCCCGGCGCGCGCCAGAATTGGCGTAGAAGCTCTCCTTCTCCGAGGCCAGCATTTCTTTGACCCAGTCCGCAGGAGGCGCCCCGGCAGCTTCCATTTGCCGGGCCGTCTCGCGCACCCCGAGGGCATCCCAGGTCTCAAACGGCCCCTGTTCGTGGGTGAACCCCCAGCGCATCGCCTGATCCACTGCCAGGGGCGAGTCGGCGATCTCCGGGAGGCGATGGGAGGCATAGGCGAGACCGTGATACGTGGAGGCCCGCAGCAGCTCCGAGGCCCGGTCCTCCGCGGCCAGCAGGGCCTTCAACCGCTCTCCCAGCGGCGCGATGTCTTTGGCCCGCCCGACCGACTCAAATCGCGGTTTGGCGGGAGGCTCGTACTCGAAGGTCTTGAGATTCAGGGACCAGAACTCGCGAGCCCCTTCCTTGCGGACCTCCTTGTAGAAGCCTTGCCCGGTCTTGCCCCCCAGCCAGTTGCGATCCACCATCGTCTTGAAAAGATCCAACACTGGCTGCGAGACCATCAGCTCGCGCGATTCGTCATTGGGGACAACCGGGTAGAGGTTGCGGAAGACGTGGTAAAGGACGTCGATTCCCACCAGGTCGAAAAGGCGGAAGGTGGCCGTCCGCGGATATCCGATCAAGGGCCCCGTCAGAGCATCCACCTCGTCCACGCTGTACCCGTGGCGCAAAGCATAGTCCACGACAAACAGCCCCTCCATCGTCCCCACCCGGTTGGCGATGAAGTTGGGGGTGTCCTTGCAGATGACGACCCCCTTTCCCAGGCGCTTCTCGCCGATCCGGCGCATGAAATCCACCACCTCGGGGAAGGTGTCAGCAGTGGGGATAATCTCCAGCAGGCGCAGGTAGCGGGGCGGGTTGAAGAAGTGGGTCCCCAGGAAATGGCGGCGAAACTCCGCCGTGCGGCCCTGGGCGATGCTGGTCACCGGGATCCCTGAGGTGTTCGTGCTCACGATCGCGGTTTCGGCACGCACCGTGTCCAAGCGGGCCATCAGCTCCCGCTTGATCTCCAGGTTCTCGACAATCGCCTCCAGGATCCAGTCCACCTCCCGGAGCTTTTCGAAATCGTCCTCCAGGTTCCCAATCGTGATGCGGGCGGCCAGGTCCGGAACGAAGAAATCGGCCGGCCGGGACTTCAAGGACCTCTCCAGGCCGGACCGGGGAAAGCGGTTGCGCACCTCCTTGTCCGAACGGGTCAGCCCCCTCTTCTGTTCTTCGGGGGTCAACTGGGGTGGAACGATGTCCAGCAACAGGACCGAGACGCCGGCGTTGGCCAGGTGGGCTGCCAGGGCGGCGCCCATCGTGCCCGCTCCGATCACCGCCGCGCGTCGCATGGTGTAGGTCATCATGGCCTCCTTTCAGAGGTGAGTCAGACTGGCCGGGAAGGCCTAGCGGAGCTCGCGGCTGCCGTAGCCCAGGATCCGGCGAGCGACGACCAGCCGGTTGATCTGGCCTGTGCCTTCAAAAATATCGTTGATCTTCGCGTCGCGGAACCATTTCTCCAGGAGCTGCTTCCGCGAATACCCGATTGGTCCCATAAGCTCGACCGCACGTTGGGTGATCTTGGTGACGGCGTCCCCAGCCTTGACCTTGGCCATCGAGGACTCCAGAGAATTGGGCGTGCGCTGATCCGCCATCCACACGGCCCTCAGAACCAAAAGCCAAGCGCTGCGCAACATGGCCTCCATGTCGATCACCTCGCGCTCAATGTTGGTCAGTTTCTGGCGTGGGACGTCGTAGCGGATCTGAACCCCAGCTTGAGTCAACAGGTCCTTCACCAACTCCACCGTGGCGCGAGCTACACCCATGGCTGAGGCAGCGACCAAGGGCCGGGTCGCATCAAAGGTCGCCATCGCCCCCTTGAAACCTCCGGCGGTGGTAGGCCCCTTCGCCACCTCGGGGCTACCGAGAATGTTCTCCAGCGGCACTTTGCAATCCTGGAAGACTACGGAGGCCGTATCGGAAGCGCGGATGCCCATCTTGTCTTCCAGCTTGGTCACCGACATCCCCGGGGTCCCCGCTTCGACCACGAAGGGGCGCATCCCCGCCCGCCCCGCGGAGGGATCAATCGTTGCCCAGACGACCACAAAACCCGGAGTGTCGACGAGCGATTTGTGCCCTGCCGTCACAAAGATCTTCTCCCCGTTGAGGACCCAGAAGCCCTCCTGGCGCACGGCGGTCGTTCGGATCGAGGCGGTGTCCGAACCCGCCTGCGGTTCGGTCATCGCCATGCAACCCAGAATCGGCTTCTCCTCCGTGAATCGCTTGAGAAATTTCTCCTTCTGCTCAGGCGTCCCGGTCGCCTCCACAGCGGCCGCTCCCAGTCCCCCTCCGGGAGTGCACAGGTAGAACGCGGCATCTCCCCATGAGAGGATCTCAATCTGATGAGCCAGGATCTGGTACCCCAGCCGAGGTCCCTCATGTCTCCCTTCGCGGGGCGCCAGGGATCCCGCCTGCGTCGAGCGCATCGCCATTTGCATGAAGTTGATGTAGTCCCAGGGAATCTCATGCTCGTGCTCATCGAATTGACGGGAAACGGGGCGCATCATGTTCTCCGCCACCGTCTGCAACATCACGCGCTGCTTCTTAATCGGTTCGGGCATTGAGAAGTCGATCATGGGCTGCTCTCCTTTTCAGAACCGCCCGACCTGGCTTGCGGCTGGGTGGGCGGATTGCCTCCGTCTAAACCATGGCTAGTCCGGTGAAGGTCGGGAAGCCACGGCCGTTGCGCATCCACATCTCGACTGGATGCTCGCGGATGTAGCCGTGTCCCCCCAGGATCTGCACGGCGCGGTCCGTCACCATCATGACCATGTCATCCGCCGCGCTCTTGGCCAGAGCGACGGCCCGGGTGGCCTCCTGCCCCGTATCCAGGGTCCAGGCTGCCTCCCAGACCAGCAAACGCGCCGCCTCGATCTCCGTAGCCATCTCGGCCAGCATGAACGCCACCGCCTGCTTCTGCGCGATCGGCACCCCGAACTGGATGCGCTCCTTGGCGTAGCTCATGGCGTACTCGTAGGCCGCTCTGGCAACGCCGACCGCCATCGAGGCCAGGGCTACATGACTTGAATTGAGCAGCAGTCTCGGATCGTGCCCTTCCTTTCCTCCCAGGCGGGCATCCTCCGGAAGACGGCAATCCTCCAGTTTGATCTCAAAGGTCGGGAGCGCGCGGATGCCCAGGTTTCCCTCGCGCTCGAGAACTGTGAGGCCTGGCGTCTGACGGGGCAGGAGAAAGGCCTGGCTCTTGCCTTCGAGGGAGGCCAGCACCAAAAGGTTTTCTGCCCGATCAGCGAAGGGAACAAAACACTTGGACCCGCTGAGCACGTAGCCGCCCTTCTCCGACCGGGCTGTGGAACGCAACGCCCCCGGGTCAAAGTCGAAGTCGGGTTCCACCCAAGCCAGGGACACCGGCCGGTAGTCTCCCCCGACTAACGGAGGCAGATACCGTTTCTTCTGCTCCTCGGTCCCCGCCAACAACAGGGGAAAGGCGAGCACCCCCGGGCCCAGAATGGTCAGAGCTCCAGCCAGATCCCCCCAGGCCAACTCCTCCGCCGCCAGAGCCCCCGTCACGGCAGAATGGTCCCCAAATCCCCCAAAGGTCTCAGGAACCGAGGCCTGGACGACGCCCAGCTCCCAACCTTTGGAAATCAGGGTATCGGGAAACCCACCCGTTTCGTCGGCCTCGTGAGCCGCCTCGCGCAAGTCTTTGGCGGCGTATTTATGAACGGCATCCACAAGCATTTTCTGCTCTTCGCTTGGTTCGAATCCGTACATCGTGCCTCCTCTCTCTACGCCCGACCTTCTTCCCCTCGGGCTCCCAACCGTTCGCGCACCCCGTAGGACCTCAAGCCCTGCCAGGACCGGCCAGCGACGCGCCGGTAATGAAGAGGCTGGTCCCCACCCGAGGCTCGCGAGGCGGCCTCCATGACTTCCAAGAACCCTCGTTGTTCCAGGTACTCGATGTGCGCACCCGCTTCTTCCAGCGCCAAGAGCACATCATATCCGTGCACCGCCCCAAATAGCCGCTGCGACACCTCGGCAATCGTTCGCGGTTCCTCCAGAAGGTCCAGAAGCCGCGCCAGTCGATCGGCGTGCAGTTGAAAGATTTGCTCCACCCGACCACGCAGGTCGGTGATCGGGCCTTCATGCCCTCCCAGGGCGAGGGTCACCTCCGGGTAAAGCGTCCTCAGCTCGGCGAGCGATTCTAGGTAGTGGGAAAGTCCGGTGAAGGGCATGAGTTGTTCAGGCGATTGATGGGGCGAGATCTGGGGCAGGACCATGTCCGAGCTGAGCAGGATGCTGCCCACCCGGATCACGACCAAGCCGGGGCAATGACCGGGAAGATGAGTCACCTCCAAGGCCCCGATGCGGGCATGTTTTCCCTCCAGCACCTGGTCGACCGCCACGGATCGGGAAAGGCTCTTGGCGAACGAATACAGATCCATCATCGACCCAAGCGATTCCTTCGCCACCCCCGCTTCCTGGAGAAAACCCCGCAGGCGGGCCGCCGTCCATGCCAGGCGCTCCTCATAGCTCGTGAGCACGCGCATGTCCAGCTCGTGCGCGGCCAGAGGCGCCGCACATCGGCCGCGAAGCCAGGCCATGCCGCCAAAATGGTCAATGTGGCCGTGTGTCAGCACGATCGCGGAAAGGGATTCCGGTAAGGGCGGCTCCCGGTATTCGCGCGAGATAGCCTGAAGCCCATCCAGAAGGTCGCTATTGCTCTCTTCCAGACCCGAGCCCGCATCGACCAGGATCAGCTGATCTGCGGCGCGGACCACATGGATCATGGCCTCCAGGCCGGGGAAGGCCCGGACCGGGAAGCGATAGACCCGCATCTCCGCGCCGGCCGGAAAACACTCAAGGGGAGGCATGGTCGGAACGCAGGCCCCGCAGGAACAGCCCGGAGAAAAACTCAGCCAGGTCCGCCGCCGACTTGGCCCCCCCCGGCTGGTACCACGTCACCATCCAGTTCTGGACAGCCAGGATGGCCCGCGCGGCCAGTGTTTCGTCCGTTTTCTGAAAGGCCCCCTTGCGGATGCCCTCGCGGATCAAATCCCGCCACAGGCTCTCAAAACGGTCGCGCCGGGCAATGTGACGGTTGCGGTAGCGCGGGGACAGATTCCGGTATTCCAGGAGAAGAACGGCGGCCAGGTCGCTGTGAACGGCAATATGCTCGGCATAAACTCTCATCGCCTCCCGCAGCTTTTCCTCGGGCGAGAGGTCGGAGTGCAGGACACTTTCCATGCCATCGATCAGAAGATCCAGAGCGCGATCGAGGAGAGTGACGAGGATTTCTTCTTTGCTGCGCACGTGGTGGTAGAGACTGCCCTTCTGCAGGTGCACCGCGTCCGCGATGTCCTGCATGGAAGTCGCCTGGTAGCCCTTCTCGCGGAAAATCTGGCCCGCCGCTGCCAGGATCTGTTCCCGCTGCAAGGAGCCTCCCTACCAACCGTTTGGTTGACAATTTCAGTTTAACACCGAGCTCAGCCCCAGTCAAGCAATTGCGTGGGTTCAGGACATATGAGACAGATGGGCTTTCGGGGCCGCCCAGGGGTGGTAGCGGTAAAGGTACTCGGCCGGGGTCTTTTTGGCAAGGGAGCGGTGGGGCCGAACATGGTTGCCTGCCCTGGACCCGCAGTCCAGGGTAGACCCTTTCCCAACGGTGAAGGGCGTGGTTGACGCTCGGCATGTCAAAGCTGCCTTCGTAGAGGTCATAAAAGTCCTCGGCATGGGTCTGATGAGCTCTTTCGACAAAGGCGTTGAGCTTGGGGGAACGAGGGGGAAGAACGAAGAGGCGGATGCCCTGGGCCGCACAAGCCTGCTCGAACTCCGCCTGAAACTCGCTACCCCCGTCCACCTGGATGGCTTTCACCGGGAATGGCATGCGAGCGGTCAGGCTGTCCAGGAAGGCCGTGGCGGTCTTGGCGGTCGCTCGCGAGTAGGCCTGGACCACGTCCCAGCGCGAAACCACATCCCTGGCTGTGAA
>Ga0187865_1003844_pt1 | contig 11783 bp, 12 predicted proteins | sample June2016WEW_11_1_2_FD_132989 | JGI IMG/M metagenome (GOLD analysis project Ga0187865, IMG submission 132989) | Peatland microbial communities from SPRUCE experiment site at the Marcell Experimental Forest, Minnesota, USA - June2016WEW_11_100 | ecosystem: Environmental > Terrestrial > Soil >...
AGAAATGCCGACAAGCAGCGCCAGCGCATCATCAAACAGGCTCGCAAATGGGGGCTGGTTCTAGTTCCGGAGACGCCTGTTCCGGTCGTTTAACCCCTGGGAAGCGTATTTGTTTCTTAGGAGTCGCAGAGACGCTGAGAAGAACATTGCGCGGAGAAGAATCTGGAGGAATAAGGGGTCGTGCGGGGATTGAGGCTGTACCCTGCTGGCCCGGGGGTTAGAGAGCGCGGAGACAGCGGAGACAAAGACACTTCGGGCGTGCGGAGAGGACTCGATGGGGAGTTCGTTGCGGCGGCCGGGGCTACAGGATGAATCGTGCGGACTTTCGCCGTGCGTTGTCCGGCCGCCAGTGATTCGAGCCGCGTCTACGAGTCAGGGATAGACGCTGGATAGCGCTATGTGAGCATCGATTCGACGCTTGGCCCTATGAAGACCTACGGGGAGCCGTTAGGCCGATCCCGCGGCATTATGGAACCAGTTCCAATGTCTCCCGTCGCCGCTCGGCGACGCGAAGCCTTTCTAGGGGCTGCCGGGAGTTCATTACCACCTCAAGTGCAACGCTTGCTGGCCAGCAAGAAAACCGTTGGGTCGGGCGAGTGGTACGCGCAACCCTCTTCCGATTACAGAATAACACTGGGGGGAACAGGGGCGAGGCACCTGGCTCAGGTAAGTGGCTTAGAATCAGCAAAAGAAAATTGTAATTTGTTGTGAACGGCAGAAAGCGCCGAGGGGGCCCCGATCCGGGTTTGTGCGGATCGGGGCCGTGACTAAGATCGCGCTACCAGCGTTTGCGCCCGAAGCCGCCACCACCGCCGCTTGAACGCTCCGCTTTCGGACGCGCCTCGTTAACGTTCAGTGCCCGGCCACCAAGTTCCGTGCCGTTGACGGCAGCAATGGCTTTCTCGCCCTCTCCATCGTTTGCCATCTCAACGAAGCCAAAGCCACGTGGCTGGCCCGTGTCGCGATCGGTGACAATGTTGACACGACCGACAGTACCGTGGGTTTCAAACAACGCACGGACAGATTCTTCCGAAGCCTCAAAACTGAGGTTTCCAACGTAAATATTCTTCACTTTAGTTTTCCTTTTCCGATTTGAAGGCGGCAAATTTGGAAGGTGGACGAAGGTAGCGGAAACAACGCTAAAGAGGTCAGCCTCGAATTGGCAGGAGCATCAAACCACAGTTATTATAGCACAGGCACAAGTGTGTTACAATGTTAAAAGGTCAATTCCTTCCAGTCTTCCGATCCGAGCGCCGTCCGACCCCGGCAAAGGCTCGGTCCTGCGCCGGTCCAATTGAAGAAAAGGAGTCTTCATGTTGTACGACAGCACGAAGAGCCTCTTGCAGAGTATTCTGCGGTCACTCGAAACGGGCGACGAGACCCGATGGGACGATCAAACCGAATCCGGGAATGAATGTCTTTACGAAATGCACCAGATGTCCGAGCCGCTGTACAAGGCGTATAGATCCGACGGCCTGAATGCCAACTCATTGGTGCAAAGCGCCCTCCCCGATAAACTGAACCGGGCCATGCCGCACGTCAGGACGATGGTGATTGCCATTCGGCATAAAGACCAAACCCGAGCGATCGAGAGCGGCAAGGCGGCTCTTGCCGAGATGAATGGCATTCGAGTGGCAAGCGGGAAGTGAGGCTGCCCCTTTCCGCCGGCGAAGCCGTGGGCGTATAATCTCCACTATGAGTCTCAAGAGTGCGGCGTTGTTCGCATTGATCGGCATGGCCCTGCTAACCGTTCTGCTGGCGGTGGGCTTCATCCGCGACGTAACGACCTTTCTGGCTGGCGCGATTGCCGCGATCACGCTATTGAAATCGCTGATTCATTTGCTGGCAAGCCTGAGTGCGGCAGTATTCCTGTACGTGTTCCACAAAGCGCAGTCTTGAATCCGAAGAGCGCACCACCGGCGGCAGCGATCCCGGACAGTCACCGCCAGCGCCGGCGTGACACGGCACGAATGTACCCAGGAGGAGTGCAGAAGCTGCACCTGGGAGTGCGGAATTTGCTGGAAGTCAACCTCCCAGATACTCGACGTGGGCGTACGTGCCTAACCGCGGGTTGTACGCGAGATACCAGCCGGGATGGTCGGGGTCCTCGTAGATCACGATCTGATCGCCAGCCCAGTTCCAGCCCGCGACGATGTTGTAATCGAACGCGGCGACGTCCCAGTAGAAGTTGTTGAACCAGAAGCGTTCCCGGTTTCCTCCCGCCAGCACGAATATATGTTGCGGTCCAAAGCCACCGCTGAATCGTCCGTGCGCAAACGGCTGAGCCATCTGGTAATGCGGATCGTTGCGGCCACTATCATGTCCGATCCATTTACTGTTCCTGGCGTCAACGTGCGGCACGTCCGGATGACCTTTCTGGTGCACGGCGATGTGGTTCTCGGTGGCGGCAGCGGGCTGCTGGCCGCGTGCAGGGGCCGAAGCGCGCGCGGGCGCGGAAGCCCTCGCGGGCGCAGGACCGCGGGCAGGAATGTGTCCACCGCCAACCGCCGCGGCGTGACCACCGCCGCGGGGCTGCTCACCGCCCCCCTTAGTCTGCTGGGCAAAAGCAGCCACACAAATCAGAAGTGATAACCCTATGATTTTTTTCACGTCAACCTTTCTGGCGATATCTCGCCGGTGAATCGCTTGCACGTGGCGTTCCACCAGGCTGAATTACGCCGGTGGTTGGCAGGCGAGCACCGCCTGCCCCGCCCCACCTATGCCACCTACGGCGCCAGGGCGCGCAGATCGTCGATCCAGAAGTCGGGGGCGAAGCGGGCCAGGTCTTCGGGCTTGCCGTAGCCGTAACGGACGGCGCAGGTCCGGACACCGGCGCGCTTGCCGGCTTCCATGTCGGCGGGGGAGTCGCCCACCATCAGGCAGTCTTGGGGACGGGCGCGGAGCGCGGCCAGAGCGGTCAGAATCACATCGGGCGCGGGCTTGTACGGGAAGCCGTCGGTGCCTTGCACGTGGTCGAAATACCGGAGCAGGCCGAATTGCTCGAGGACGGCGCGGGTGGTGGGAGTGCCCTTGGTGGTGGCGGTGGATTTGCGGCCGGCGAGCGCGGCCAGCGCCTCGGGAACGCCGGGGTACACGCGCGTCAGCTTGTGGCCGCGCGCCAGATAGATGGCGCGGTACTGGCGAATGAGCTCGTCGATCTGTTGGAGACTGTAGTCCGGAAAGATGTCGCCGAACAGATCGGCCAGGTGCCGGCCGATGTAGCCTTTCAGGAAATCGAAATCGACTACAGTGGGGCGTTCGGCGGCGGCGAGCACCTCCTGGATGGCGCCGCAGATGTCGGCGGCGGAATCCACGAGGGTGCCGTCGAGGTCGAACAGGTAGACCGGGAACAGCGGGATCACGCGGGCTGGGGACGCTCCCCTTCCGAGAGCCCGGGAACGCGGCGCCCGCCCTCGGGGCGGAGCACCTGCTGGACGTGGTCTTCGGCGTCCTTGCCGTCGGAAGCCGCGAACGGGGCCAGGGGCTGGCCCTTGATGAGCTGCATGACCTCGTCGCCATCTAGGATCTCGCGCTCGAGCAGCGTCTCGGCGATCTTGGCGAGCGCTTCGGCCCGCTCGTCGATGATGGCGGCGGCAGTGTCGTAGCAGCCCTGCACCAGCTTCTTCACTTGCTCGTCGATGCGGATGGCGGTTTCTTCGCTGTAATCGCGGTGCTGGGTGATTTCGCGGCCCAGGAAGATTTGCTCTTCCTTCTTGCCGAAGCTCAGCGGCCCGAGCTCGCTCATGCCCCACTCGCAAACCATCTTGCGGACCAGTTCGCTGGCGCGCTCGATATCGTTGCCGGCGCCGGTGGTCATGTGGTGCATGAATTTCTCTTCGGCGATGCGGCCGGCCATGAGGATGGCGACCTGGGCCAGCAGGTAATCCTTGCTGTAGGAGTGCTTGTCGTCGATGGGCAACTGCATGGTGACGCCCAGCGCCATGCCGCGCGGGATGATAGTGACCTTGTGCAGCGGATCGGCCTCCGGCAGCACGGCGGCGACCAGCGCGTGGCCGGCTTCATGGTAGGCCGTATTGCGCTTCTCGGCGTCGCTGAGGATCAGCGACTTGCGCTCGGCGCCCATGAGGATCTTGTCCTTGGCCGTCTCGAAGTCGAACATGGTGACGACCTTGCGATTCTGACGCGCGGCGTTGAGGGCGGCCTCGTTGACGAGGTTGGCGAGGTCGGCGCCGGCGAGGCCGGGCGTGCCGCGCCCGAGCACGGAAAGATCGACATTGTCGCTCAACGGGATCTTCTTGGTGTGCACGCGCAGGATGGCCTCGCGGCCCTGCACGTCGGGGCGGCCCACCACCACGCGGCGGTCGAAACGACCGGGGCGCAGCAGGGCGGGGTCGAGCACGTCGGGCCGATTGGTGGCGGCCACCAGGATTACGCCCTCGTTGGACTCGAAGCCATCCATCTCGACGAGCAACTGGTTGAGGGTCTGCTCGCGCTCATCGTGCCCGCCGCCGAGGCCGGCGCCGCGATGGCGTCCGACGGCGTCGATTTCATCGATGAAGACGATGCAGGGAGCGTTCTTCTTGCCCTGCTCGAAGAGGTCGCGCACGCGGCTGGCGCCCACGCCCACGAACATTTCCACGAAATCCGAACCGGAAATGGAGAAGAAGGGCACACTGGCTTCGCCGGCGATGGCGCGCGCCAGCAGGGTCTTGCCGGTGCCCGGAGGGCCGATCAGCAGAACGCCCTTGGGAATGCGGCCGCCGAGTTTCTGGAACTTCTGCGGTTCGCGGAGGAACTCGATGATTTCCTGCAGCTCTTCCTTGGCTTCCTCCACGCCGGCCACGTCCTTGAAGGTGACCTTCTTCTGCTGCGTGGAGTGCAGCCGCGCGCGGCTCTTGCCGAAGCTGAGGGCCTTATTGCCGCCGCTCTGCATCTGCCGCATCATGAAGATCCAGAAGGCGAAAATCACGATGAACGGGGAGAGGTTTATGAGGATCGAGACCCAGTTACCGGAAGAGCTGTCCTTGATTTCGACGTTGACACTGTGGTCCTGGAGCTGCTTGTACACATCCGGGTAGTTGACAGGAATGTAGGTGTGCAGCCCCAGACTGGGATTCTGGTAGACTCCGTGAACTTCACTTCCGTTGATGGTGACTTCCTTGACTTGTCCTTCCTGCACCTTGCCCATGAATTCGGTAAAGGTAATCTGTTGCTCGCGGCGCCCCTGGCCGGTTCGGACCACGGCGAACAACAATACCACCAGGCAGATGAGAACCACCCAGAAGATCAACGTCTTGATGTTAGAATTCACGAAACCTCCGCACCGGCGCTCCTACCTTCATAGACGCCTTCCCGGCCCATCCCGATTCCTATTTCGCTCATACGGCATCTTCCCGGATCCTGAGAATCACCTTGGCATCCTGCTCCGCCACCAGTGCGGCAGCCGGCCCAAAGCGCCGCGCCCAAACGATGGAAGGGCCGTCGGTGAGGACCGGCCAATGCCGGCGCTCCCACAGTGGGATACGGGCCTGTTGAAAGAGCGTCTTGATCTTCTCCTGGCCGGAGTACCCCACAGGCTGGTACTGATCGCCCGGCCTCCAGTTCCGCAGTTCCAGGGAACCAGACAGGCGTTGCCAATCCAAGCAACCCATCTGACTATTATACACCCAATCGGAGGACACAGAAGGTGCCAATTTATCAATCAGTTCCAAAGAAATCGTGAGATTGGTGCCGGGCACCCGCACGGTCCCCGGCACGGCCAGCGTCAGGCGGTAATTGCGGGTTTCCAAACCGCCGCCCAGCTTGCCGAAACGCAGCCACTCGAAAGAACGGAAGATGTCGAGCCCGGGCGCCTGTAGCCGTCCGTGCCCTTCGGTGCTTCGTGCGAGGTCCATCACCGACCGAATGTGCCCGAAATCGATGGCGCGCAGGTCGCCCTTGGCCAGTTCCATGGCGCGCCGCACCAGGCGGCGGGCCACCGCCAAGGGCAGCGCGGCCAGGACGGGGGCGCGGAGCAGAATGGCGCCGGCGTCGTCTACCGCGGTGAAGTGCTCGGCAGCCAGGCGGTCGATTTCGGCGTCCCACCAGGCCTCTTCGGCCAGCGCCCAATCGGCGGTGTTGGCCAGGGTCTCGCCGATGGCCGGATTCCATTCGCGCGCGATTTGCGGCAGCAATTCGTGACGGATGCGGTTGCGCGCGAACTGGAGGCCGCGATTGGTGGAGTCTTCGCGCCAGGCGATGCCGCGCTGGAGCAGGAACTGCTGGACCTCGGAGCGCTCGATCTCGATGAGCGGCCGGACAATGCCCTCGGACGTTACGGGCCGAATGCCGGCCAGTCCGGCGGTCCCGGAGCCGCGCAGGAAACGGAAGAGGACGGTTTCGGCCTGGTCGGAGCGGGTGTGGCCGGTGGCGATGCGCTGGACGGCGCCGCTGGAGATGGTTTCGCGGAAGAAGGCCAGCCTGGCCTGTCGCGCGGCCTGCTCGAGGTTGTCGGGCGATTGGGCGACGGGGGTCTCGCGCAGGGAGAGCGGCAGGCCCAGTTGATCGGCCAGACGACGCACGAATTCGGCGTCCTGGCGGGATTCCTCGCCGCGCAGGCCGTGGTCCAGGTGGAGAACGCTCAAATGGAGGCCCCAGCGGGGAGCGAGTTCGAGGAGGACGTAGAGGAGGCAGACGGAGTCGGCGCCGCCGGAGACGGCTACACCGACCTGCTGGGCAGGCTCGAACATGCGGTGGCGGGCGATGGTTTGAGCGATGCGCTGGAGCACGGTTGTCCCCGATTTCATTGTAGGGCAGGTCGGGAACCTGCCCCACGTTTGGCTGTTGGAACCATGTTATAAGAGAGATTGACATTTGGAATAGAGAGAGTTTTCCCGTGGTCCGGCAGTCCGCCGGACTTCTCCGGAGCGAGATCATGGAACAAACGGCAGACATCGCGTTGATCGGTCTGGCAGTCATGGGCCAGAACCTGATCCTGAATATGAACGACCACGGGTACACCGTGGTGGCTTACAACCGGACGGTGTCCAAGGTGGACGACTTCCTCAACGACGCCGCCAAGGGCCGGAAGACGGTCATCGGAGCGCACTCCATCGAAGAGATGGTGGCTCTGCTGAAGCGGCCGCGCAAGATCATGCTGATGGTCAAGGCGGGCAAGGCCGTGGACGACTTCATCGAGCTGGTGCTTCCGCACCTGGAACCGGGCGACCTCATCATCGACGGCGGCAACTCGCACTTCCCGGACACCATCCGCCGGACCAAGTACCTGGAGAGCAAGGGCATGTTGTACGTCGGGACAGGTGTGTCGGGCGGCGAGGAAGGCGCGCGGTTTGGCCCCGCGATGATGCCCGGCGGAAGCCCCCAGGCGTGGCCGCTGGTGAAGGGCATCTTCCAGGCGATCTGCGCCAAGACGCCGGACGGTGCGCCGTGCTGCGACTGGATGGGCGAGGACGGCGCGGGCCATTTCGTGAAGATGACCCACAACGGCATCGAGTACGGCGATATTCAGCTCATCTGCGAGGCCTACCAACTCCTCAAGGAGAGCCTGGGCATGAGCAACGAGGAGATGCACGCGGTCTTCGCGGAGTGGAACAAAGGCGAGCTGGACAGCTACCTGATCGAGATCACGCGCGACATTCTGGGCTACAAGGACGAGAACGGCGAGTATGTAGTCGATGAGATTCTGGACACCGCCGGGCAGAAGGGCACGGGGAAGTGGACCAGCGTCAGCTCGCTGGACCTGGGCATCCCGCTGACGCTGATCGGCGAGGCGGTTTTCGCGCGCTGTCTGAGCGCCATGAAGGCCGACCGCGTGGAGGCCTCCAAAATCCTGAAGGGGCCGAAGATCAAATTCGAAGGCGACCGGAAGGCTTTCGTCGAGGACATTCGCCAGGGGCTGCTGGCCTCCAAGATTGTTTCCTACGCGCAGGGTTTCATGCTGCTGCGCGAGGCGGCCAAAGAGTACCACTGGAATCTGAATTACGGCGGCATCGCGCTGGTATGGCGCGCCGGCTGCATCATCCGCTCGGCGTTTCTGGGCAAGATCAAGGAGGCCTTCGACGCCAATCCGAGCCTGAGCAACCTGCTGCTCGATCAGTACTTCTGCGGCGTGCTCGAGCGGTGTCAGACGTCCTGGCGCCGCGTGGTGGCCAGGGCCGTCGAGGCGGGCGTTCCCATCCCGGCGTTCACCACGGCGCTGGCGTTCTACGATGGCTACCGCAGCGCGCGGCTGCCCGCCAACCTGCTCCAGGCGCAGCGCGATTACTTCGGCGCCCACACCTACGAGCGGGTGGACCAGCCACGCGGCAAGTTCTTCCACACCAACTGGACGGGGAAGGGCGGCCACGTGGCGGCGGGCCAGTACGTAGTGTAGGGCGGGGAAGGGCGAGGAGAACCTTTTGGGCGCGGACGCAACGCTACTGGCATCGAAAATCCGCTTGCTGCTGATGGACGTGGATGGCGTCCTCACCGATGGCAAGCTCTACAATGTCCCTGGGCCCGATGGCGCCATCTTCGAAACCAAGGGTTTCGACTCGCAGGACGGCATCGGGCTGCAATGGCTGGCGCGGGTGGGAATCGTCACCGGCGTGATCAGCGGGCGGTTGTCGCCGGCGACGGCGGAGCGCGCGCGGCAGTGCAAGATGAAGTACGTGTACCAGGGGCACACGGAAAAGATCCCCATCGTCAACGAGATTCTGGCGGACGGCCAGTTCGACCCGAGTGAAGTAGCGTACATCGGGGACGATCTCACGGATCTGGTGGTGATGCGGCGCGTGGGCCTGGCCGTCGCCACGGGCAATGCGAGGCCGGAGGTGAAGGCCATCGCTCACTACGTGACGGGCGCCGCGGGCGGCCATGGGGCCGTGCGGGAAGTGGTGGAACTGCTTCTGAAGGCGCAGGACCGCTGGCCGGAAATCCTGAAGCACTACGAAGTTTCAGAGTAGACAGAATAGGAGAGCAAAATGAATCATGGTCTGAAGATCCGTCCGGATGGCGCGCTGGATTTCGTCTCGGTGGGCGCACTGGTGAACCGTCTGGACCCGGGAATCATTCCGTTCCGGAAGGCCACCGAATTCCAGATCCACGTCAGCGGCGGCGAGTTCAACTGCGCCGCCAACCTGGCGGACTGCTTCGGCATGCAGACCGGCATCGCGACCGCCATGGTGGATTATCCCATCGGCGATCTGATCGCGGAGCGGGTGCGGGCGATGGGCGTGAAATCGTTCTACAAACGGTTCAAGCACGACGGGGTGCGCGGCCCGAACATGGCCACCGTATACAGCGACCGCGGCCATGGCATGCGCGCGCCCGTGGTGTTCTATAACCGGTCGAACGAAGCGGGGGCGCTGCTCAAGCCGGGCGACTTCGACTGGAAAGCGATCTTCTCGGGCGGCGTGCGTTGGTTCCACAGCGGCGGTATTTTCGCGGCCCTCTCGCCGACCACCTCCGAGGTGATTATCGAAGGCATGCAGGCGGCCAAGGAAGCCGGCGCGGTGGTCTCGTTCGATCTGAACTACCGGGCGAAGCTATGGGCCATCTCCGGCGGCGAGGAGCGCGCGGTGGCGGTGCTGGACCGCATCGTGAAGAACGCCGACGTGCTGGTGGGCAACGAGGAGGATCTACAGAAGGGCCTGGGAATCCCCGGGCCGGAGGTTGCCGCCAAGTCCAAGCTCGATCCGAGCGCCTTTTTCGGGATGATCGACCAGGTGGTGAAAAAGCACCCGCAAGTGAAGGTCGTGGCCACCACGCTGCGCGAGGTGCGCTCCACCAACCACCACAATTGGAGCGCGGTGGCGTGGATCAACGGGCAAACCTACCAGGCGCCGACCGCCGAGCTGGACATTTTCGACCGCGTAGGCGGCGGCGACGGCTTTGCCTCGGGGTTCTTCTATGGTTTGCTCACGAACGAGCCGCCGGAAGAGTGCGTGAAACTGGGCTGGGCTCACGGGGCGCTATTGACGACGTTTCCGGGCGACACCACCATGGCGACGGTGGAACAAGTGCGGGCCTTCGCCAAGGGCGGCTCGGCGCGGATACAAAGATAGGAGCAGTGGGGCGGACCATCGGTTACTGTGGCCTGCCAACCCGCCGTGCTCTGGCGAGGCTTGACAGACCACGCAAGGCGATGGTCTGTCCCACCGGTGTCAGTCCGCCAGAGCGTCCGCCAAATGAGGTTGATAAACACAGCGCGGGTCCTCGGCCAGGAAATCCCCGGTCAAGGCGTAGGCCCGCGAGCGCGACCCGCCGCAGATGTTCCGGTATTCGCAGATGCCGCACTTGCCGCGGCGCTGGCTGGTATCGCGCAGAGCCAGGAACAGGCCGGAGTTCCGGTAAACATCGGTGAGCGAATCTTGCAGCACGTTGCCGCCGCTTACCGGAAAGAATCCGCTGGGAAAGATCTCGCCGGTGTGTGAAACGAACACGAAGCCCTTGCCATCGCTCACGCCCGCGGTTCGCCACGCCACGCCCTTGGCGTTTTGGTTTTCGGTAATGCCGTGCTCGGCCTTGATGCGCTGCGCCACGTAACGGCGGTAATGCATGGCCTCGGTGGTTTTCACGCCGAAAGGCGCGGTCTTGGAAAGCTCGTACATGAACTCGAAGACCTGCTCGTATTCCGGCGCCAGCAGATCGTCGCCTTCGGCCGCGCGGCCGGTCACGATGAGGAAGAACAGGCTCCACATCCTGGTCCGCACCTCCTTGGCGATCTCGGCCACCTCCGCCAGGCGCGCCATGTTCCGCCGCGTGACGGTGGTCTGAAGCTGGGTGTCGAGCCCGATATCGCGCGCATGCCGCAAGGCGAACATGGCGCGGTCGAAAGTGCCCGGGATGCCGCGGAACTCGTCGTGCGTGGCGGCGTCCGGCCCGTCCAGGCTGATGGCCATGCGGGCGATGCCGGCCGCCTGGAAGCCCTCGATGGCTTCCGCCGTCAGCAGCGGCGTCGCGCTGGGGGTCACATTCGTGCGCAGCCCGATCCGGACGCTGTAGCGGATCAGCTCGTAGAGGTCCGGCCGCTTGAGCGGGTCGCCGCCGGTGAAGACCATTAGGGGCTCCCCGAAGGAACGAATCTCATCCAGCAGCCGGTATCCCTGTTCCGTGCTTAGTTCGGCTGGACTCCGCTGCGGTTGCGCGGAGGCCCGGCAATGCACGCACGCCAAGTCGCACGCCTGCGTCACTTCCCAAATCACGAGCATCGGGGCTTGATCGAAGTTCATCCAGTCTCCAGTCTAGCTAAAAAACCGAAGAAAAACACCACACCCGCGCCAGCCACGGGTGTGAGCGTGCGTCATTTGACCCAGGTGGGTCGGGGTATCGTGCCGCCGTTTGGTTCGCACCCGATTCTTGAATTCAGCATCGTTCTAAGATGGTCATGATGAAAGCCCGCCGGCAAAAAGAGAGACCTCGCGTCACGCCAGCAAGAGCCGCGGTGGAGAGCCCCAGTTCCCTCGTTACCCGGCGAAGTCTGGCGGCGCCGCGGGCTGCTGATGCTGGCGCTGTGGGCGTTCGCCCTCCTGGCCTATTCCAATTCCTTTCGGGCCGGCTTGGTGTTCGACAGTAACCTGGCAATTCTACAAGATTCCCGCGTGCACGCTGCCACATCCGAGAATCTCCACCTGATCCTCACCGAGGAGTATTGGTACAACCGGACGACCACCGGGCTTTACCGTCCGCTGTGCACGTTCTCTTACCTCTTGAACTACGCCATCTTCGGCAACGGCCCCCATCCGGCCGGCTATCATTGGGTCAATTTCGCGCTGCATGCCGTCAATATCGCGCTGGTCTACCTGCTGGGCCTGCTGCTGTTCCAGGAGACCAAGGCGAAAGAG
>Ga0187865_1003845_pt1 | contig 11781 bp, 10 predicted proteins | sample June2016WEW_11_1_2_FD_132989 | JGI IMG/M metagenome (GOLD analysis project Ga0187865, IMG submission 132989) | Peatland microbial communities from SPRUCE experiment site at the Marcell Experimental Forest, Minnesota, USA - June2016WEW_11_100 | ecosystem: Environmental > Terrestrial > Soil >...
CGGCCCTGAATGGGCATTCGGGATCGATTGATCTTCTTTAGCCATCTCTAAAGCCCAGTTTACCCTCGCGAAAGTTTATGTAAAGGGGAATCTAAAAAGACCAGATGTCCAGCCCTTGGTGGTTGAAAAAGGGGCCCAGAGAAGCAGGGCCCCGAACCTGATGTGGACGGTAAGGCCAAAGTGAAAGTCCTTCCACGGGTAGCCCAAAAGAAAGCCCTATCCAGACAGGCTCCTTATGGGCCATCGCTTCGGGAAAAAATTCTTAACTGCCCAGGAGCGACTCGACCCTTTTCAAAGTAAAAAGTATAAACCAAATAAGTCATTTTTTCATCCGAAAAGAGAAAGTTCTTTAAAAAGTAGTGCGAGAGTGCTATAAAGATACTAACCTGGAGGTCGACAGATGGCGGTTGCTCCTAACGCTCAGGTTTTTTTATTTTTAAGCCAGATCCTGGGGGGAAAAATCGTGGATGCCGAAGACTGCCTCCTGGGAAAAATCTCCGACCTGGTGGTCAGCAACGCCGATTTGTATCCCCCCATCACCGGCATTTTCTACACGCCCGCGACGGGGAAAACTGCCCATCGCCTCCCCTGGGCCAAGGTTGTTGAATTCGGGGAACAGGTTTTGGTTTCTCCCCTGGACCTGCAAGATCAGCCCCAAGGGACCCTCCAGGAAGGAGAGCTCCTGCTGAAAGAATCCCTCCTGGATAAGCAAATTGTCGATACTCACGGGGCCAAAATTTTGCGGGTGAACGACCTCCATCTTTTGAAAATGAACCGGAGCCTTTTTCTGGTTCACGTGGATGTAGGCTTCCGTGGACTCATGCGCCGGATCGGCCTGGAGAAGGCGGCCGACAAGTTCTTTCAGTGGTTTTTCGACTACCATCTGGCCGACCACTTCATTCCCTGGAGGTTTGTTCAGCCTCTTTCCTCTCCCGACCTTCTGCGTCTGAAGGTTGCCCAGAATCGACTGTCCCTTCTCCATCCCGCGGACCTGGCGGACATCATCGAGGAACTGGATATTCACAAGCGTTCGGAAGTCTTTCAATCCCTGGACGTGGAGACCGCCGCCGAAGCCCTGGAGGAGACGGACCCGAAGATTCAGGTCCGGCTGATTGAAAACCTGAACCCGGCGAAGGCCTCGGACATCATTGAGGAGATGTCCCCCAGTGAAGCGGCCGACCTCTTGGGCGACCTTCCCAAAGAGAAAGCCGAAGGCATATTGAAAGAGATGGAGAAAGAGGCGGCCGAGGATGTGAAGGGACTCCTGGTCCATCATGAGGAAAAGGCCGGGGGATTGATGACCACTGCTTTCCCGATCCTCCCCCCTCACGCCACAGCCCGGGAAGCCCTGGAACTGTTGCGCCAGGATGCCGAAAACCTGGATGTGATCTACTATCTCTATGTAACCGATGCGGACGAACATCTTCTCGGGGTGGTCAGCCTGCGGGACCTCCTGATGGCCGCGCCCCAGACCCACCTTTCCGACATGATGGACCCCCGCGTGGTTAGCGTGAAGCTGGAAGAAAAAAAGGAGGAGATCGCCGATCTCTTCGGCAAGTATGGGTTCAAAGCCATTCCGGTCGTGGATGAAGACCAGCGGATTCAGGGCGTCATAACCTTCAAAAGTCTTCTGGAGGTTATTGCCCCCGAGTTAGGAAAGTGAATGAGATGGAAGAAGGGGATAGATCGCCTTGTCCGAAATTCTTTCTGGAAAAACGCAACCTGCCCCTGCTGAGAGAATCACCCGTAAAGGTTTTTGGAAAACCCTGGGGATTTTCTTCGCCCTCATCGGCCCGGGCATCATCACCTCCAACGTAGACAATGATGCCGGCGGGATCACCACTTACTCTCTGGCCGGGTCCGAATATGGCCTGACCCTCCTCTGGACGCTCCTCCCCATCACTTTCGCTCTCATTATCATCCAGGAAATGTGTGCCCGCATGGGCGTTGTCTCCGGCAAAGGCCTCTCCGACCTGATCCGGGAGCGGTTTGGCGCGAAGGCAACCTTTTATCTGATGATTGCTCTCTTCCTCACCAACCTGGGCAACACCATCTCCGAGTTTGCAGGGGTGGCTGCCAGCCTGGAAATTTTCGGGGTGAGCAAATACCTGTCGGTTCCCCTGAGCGCTTTTTTCGTCTGGTGGCTAGTGGTCAAGGGGAGCTATAAATCGGTGGAAAAGGCCTTCCTGGTGGCGTGCCTTTTTTACATCTCCTACATCATCTCCGGCTTTTTGGCCGGACCGGACTGGCACCAGATTCGGACCGCATTTTTCACCCCCACCCTCCGATTCGAACCCGGTTTTTTGACTATGGCGGTAGGTGTGGTGGGAACGACCATCGCCCCCTGGATGCAGTTCTACCTCCAATCTTCCGTGGTGGACAAAGGGTTGAAAACGGAGGATTACCAGTATGCCCGTGCGGATGTGATCTTCGGTTCGGTGATCGTAAACGTCGTGGCCTTCTTCATCGTTATGCTCTGCGCCGTCACCATCTTTCAGGCCGGGATCAAGATCGAAACTGCTAAAGACGCAGCCCTGGCTCTGGCCCCTTTAGCGGGAAAATATTGCACCTGGCTATTTTCCTTTGGTTTGCTCAATGCCTCTTTGTTCGCGGCCTCGATCCTTCCCCTTTCTACTGCCTATACCATCTGCGAAGCCTTCGGATGGGAATCCAGCCTGGATCGAAAATTTGCCGAAGCCCCCCAATTCTATGGGCTCTATTCTCTGATGATCCTCCTGGGGGCAGGGGTGATTCTCTTTCCCAATGTCCCCCTGATCCCGATCATGTTTTATTCCCAGGTTATCAACGGGGCGCTCCTTCCCTTCATCCTCATCTTCATGTTAATCCTGGTGAATGACCGAAAGATCATGGGAAGCCACACCAACGGATGGACCTTGAATTTGATCTCCTTGGTGACCATCGTAGTACTTATTTTCCTTTCGGGAGCGATGATCTGGACCGCCCTCGTCTGAAGGGGCTGCCATTTTGTCTTGAAAAAATCGGCTCACCAGTTGTATATTCTGACCCGGAGGGAGAAAACCAAGTTGGATCGAAGAGCCTATGAATAACGGCCAAACCGCAGGAGGTCTTAATCCCCAGAAGAGAAGAACCGCCTGGATGATCTTTGGACTTGGCCTTTTGGGGGCCGCGTTCCTTCTGGGAGTGTTCTTCTTCTTTCTCCCTCAGGGGGAAACCCTTTCTTCCGGCCCGGCCCTTTCGTCCTCCCCCCAAGAGACGCCCCCTCCGCCACCCGATCAGATCCTGGCCGGTAAGATTTCCAAGGGGCAGAATCTTTCCTCAGCTCTCCGGGCCCAGAATCTTCCCGCGGATTTGGTCGAGGCCATCGGGCGGCATCTGAAGACTCTGGTCAATCTTCGAAAGGTGAAACCCGGAGATTCCTTTGAGGTGCGCCTGAATCCCCGGGGGCAATTTTTAAGCTTTACTTATCAGGCCAGCCCGCTGGACCTTTACCAATTAAGCCTCAGCCCGACAGGCGAGTGGCTGGCCGCCAAGAAGGAAGTTCAGGTGGAAAAATGCTGGGTCCGGGTCTCCGGAGAGATCGTCTCCAGCCTTTTCGAAGCCATGGACCAGCTGGGGGAGCGAGACACTCTGGTCATGGATTTCGCCGATATCTTTGCCGGGGAGATCGACTTCCATTCTGACCCCCAGCCCGGGGATCGGTTTGAGATCGTGGTGGAGAAATATTTTGCTCAGGATACTTTTGTGAAATACGGCCGGATTCTCTATGCCGATTACCAGAGGGAAAGGCGGAGGCACCAGGCCTTCTTCTATGAGTCTCCGGGAAAACGGGGGGATTATTACACTCCTCATGGGGAATCCTTACGAAAGGCTTTTCTGCGTTCCCCCCTCAAGTTCACGCGCATTTCATCCGGCTACTCAAAATCCCGGCGCCACCCCATTCTGGGAGGAGAACGGCCGCATCTGGGCGTTGATTACGCGGCCCCTCCCGGGAATCCCGTCTGGGCCGTGGCCGATGGAACCGTGGCCTCCTGTGGCTGGAATGGCGGGTATGGGAAACAGATTGTGCTAAAACACCCCAAGGGGTATCAATCCATGTATGGCCACCTCACCAATTTTTCCTCTGGAATTTCCAAAGGAAAAACCGTCCAGCAAAAGCAGATCATCGGCTATGTGGGGTCCACCGGGCTCTCCACCGGCCCCCATCTGGACTTTCGTCTTTTGAAGAACGGAGTATTCTGTAATCCTCTGAAAGAAATATCCCCCCGGGCTCCTTCTCTTACCGGTGATCAGATGGCCGGTTTTAAAGCGGCCATTGACCCGGTTCGGCAATGGGCAAGTGATCCCTCAGCGCCGCAACAGCAAAAGGTGGCCTCCCTAACCTCCCGGGAGTTGGATAAGTCCCAAATAACCGGACCGAAGCGACATTAGGGCTCATTCCGTTCGTGCGTTTGTTGCGTTAACCGGAGAAACGCAAAAAACGCAAATAACCCAAGGAAGGCGAGGAACGGGAAAATGCGGGTTGTGATTCAGAGAGTGAACCGGGCTCTGGTTCGAGTCGAAGGAAAGATTGCGGGAGAGATCAGCAAAGGTCTCCTGGTCTTGCTCGGTGTGGGCCAGGGAGATTCGTCCAAGGATGCCGTTTATCTCCTGGATAAAATCATCAATCTGAGGATCTTCGAAGACGCGAAGGGGAAGATGAACCTTTCCCTCCTGGACGCAGGCGGGGAGTTGATGGTGATCTCCCAGTTCACCCTCTACGCGGATTGCCGCAAAGGACGCCGTCCTTCTTTCATCGCTGCCAGCCCACCCGAAGAAGCGCAGAAGCTTTATGAATATTTCGTGGCTGAGGCCAAGAATCGCGGCTTAAAAGTAGCCACGGGAATCTTCCAGGCCCTGATGGAAGTGGAGTTGGTCAACTTCGGCCCGGTGACAATCTTCCTGGACAGCTCCAAGAATTTCTGATACAAGAATACATTAACTTTCCGAAAATAATTTCCTCAGTTTTTCACCCAATCCCAATTGAAAAAGGAGGACTTTCCGAATGGTTGATTTCAGTCTGAATGAACAGCAAAAAGCATTTCAGAAGACCGCCCGGGATTTTGCCCAGAAAGAGATCGCTCCCGTGGCTCTAAAGTATGATAAGGACCCTGCGTTCCCCGGGGAGATCATAAAGGAGGCTCACGCCGCCGGCCTGATGAACCTCACCTGCCCCAAAGAATATGCCGGTCTGGGCATCGACCTGGTTGATGCTGCGATTATCAGCGAGGAGATGAACGCGGCCTGCTGTGCCATCACCGGGATGATCGGGATTAACTCTCTGGCCTGCGGCCCCATTCTCGCGGGCGGTTCGGATGCCCAAAAGCGCAAATTCCTCATCCCCCTGAATCAATCGGGGAAGACCGCTTCCTTTGGGTTGACTGAAAGGGAGGCCGGGTCCGACGCGGGAGGCCTGAAGACCCGGGTTAAACTCGAAGGGGACCATTACATCCTGAACGGTCAAAAATGTTTCATCACCAACGCCAGCTATGCAGCCCTTTATACCATCTTTGCCACCATCGACCCTTCCAAAGGAATCAAAGGGATCTGCGGCTTTGTCGTTCCCCGGGAATCGCCGGGCCTCTCCATCGGTAAGGTCGAAGACAAGATGGGGCAGCGGGCGCTGAACGTGGCCGAGGTTATTATGGAGAACGTGGTGGTACCCCGGGAGAACCGCTTGGGCAATGAGGGCGAAGGGTTTAAGTTTGCCATGGAGGCCTTGGATGAAGGCCGGGTGAACATTGCCACGGTCGGCCTCGGGCTGGCCCGTGCCGCTTTCGAGGCGGCCCTTTCCTACGCTAAGACCCGGGTCCAGTTCGGGAAACCCATCGGGACCTTCCAGGCCTTAAACTTCATGCTGGCCGATATGGCCGCCGCTGTGGAATCCGCCCGCCTGCTCACCTGGTATGCGGCTTCCCTGGCCGACCAAAAAAAACGGTTCACCCGGGAAGCAGCCCAGGCAAAGTTCTACGCCACAGACGCGGCCATGCGAGTAACCACGGATGCGGTTCAAATCCACGGAGGATACGGATACACCAAAGAGTATCTGGTGGAAAAGCTCATGCGGGATGCCAAGCTGACCCAGATCTACGAGGGAACCAACCAGGTCAATCGGATGGTCGCGGGTGGCGCCTTGATGAGATAAGAAAGACTCGTTGCTCGTAACTCGTCGCTGGCTGCAAGCAACGGGTAACCTAGAACGACCAACGAGAAACGAGCAACCAGCAACGAGTTACGGAAAGAAGGAAGTATGAAAACAGCCGAGCAGTATGTCGAGAGTTTGAGAAAATTGAACCTGGAGATTTACCTCTTGGGAGAGCGGGTGAAAAACCCGGTGGACCATCCCATCATCCGCCCCTCCCTCAATTCCGTGGTTATGACCTTCCAGCTCGCCGGGGAAAGAGAACACCAGGAGTTGATGACCACCCCCTCCCACTTGACCGGCAAGACCATTAACCGTTTCACGGCCATCCACCAGAGTTCCCGGGACCTGGTTCACAAAGTGAAGATGCAGCGTCTCCTGGGGCAGAAGACCGCCTCCTGCTTCCAGCGCTGTGTGGGAATGGATGCCATGAACGCCCTTTACAGCACGAGTTTTGAAACCGATGAAAAATACAAAACCTCCTACCACACCCGTTTCAAGGAATTCCTGCTACGGATTCAAGAGGAAGATCTGGTCGTGGACGGGGCCATGACCGATGTCAAAGGGGACCGGAGCCTGCGTCCCGGGCAGCAGCCGGACCCGGACCTTTACCTCCGCGTGGTGGAACGCAGAAAAGACGGGGTCGTGGTCCGGGGGGCTAAAGCCCACCAGACCGGGATGGTCAATTCTCAGGAAGTGATCGTCATGCCCACCATGGCGTTGCGGGAGGATGAGAAGGACTATGCCATCTCCTTTGCCGTCCCCACGGACGCCAAAGGCCTCTTTTTCATTTATGGCCGCCAGTCCTGCGACACCCGTAAGCTGGAGGGAACGACCATCGATGTGGGGAACCATCAATATGGAGGCCATGAAGTCCTGGCCATCTTCGATGACGTATTCGTCCCCTGGGAAAGGGTCTTCCTTTGTGGAGAGACCGAATTCGTCGGCCCCCTGGTGGAGCGGTTCGCCGGCTATCACCGCCAGAGTTATGGCGGATGCAAGGTGGGCGTGGGCGACGTACTTATCGGCGCGACCTCTCTGGCTGCGGATTTCAACGGCACATCCAAGGCTTCCCACATCATCGACAAGATCACCGAGATGGTCCATCTGAATGAGACCCTGTACTCCTGCGGCCTAGCCTGCTCTTCCGAGGGACATCCGACGAAAGCCGGGAATTACGAGATTGACATGCTCCTGGCCAACGTCTGCAAGCAGAATGTCACCCGGTTCCCTTACGAGATCGCCCGGCTGGCTGAGGATGTTGCCGGAGGCCTGATGGTCACCATGCCCTCGGAGAAAGACCTGCGCAACGAGCGCACCGGCCCTTACGTTGCAAAATATCTCAAGGGGGTAGCTTCGGTGCCCACCGAGCACCGCATGAGGGTTCTTCGCCTGATCGAGAATCTCACTCTGGGAACCGCTGCGGTAGGCTACCGCACCGAATCCATGCACGGGGCGGGTCCTCCCCAGGCTCAGCGCATCATGATCCGCCGCCAGGGCGATCTGGAGGCCAAAAAGGGTCTGGCCAAGAAAATCGCTGGAATTGGCTGAGGCTTACAGATCTTTTACCGGCTCCGCCATCAGCGACTTTCGCCATTCTATTTCACCGAAGTTCGCAATTGAAAAAATGCCGGCCTGGAAGTCAAGGAGGCGGGCCGAGTGGAGGCGTTGACTACAAAATACGACGAAGAGGCTATTCCAGAAAAATAATACTTCCTGGACCCAATCCAAGGATTGTCGAAATGAAGATTTCATCCCCGCGGAGGTAAGATCTTCCGAGGGAAAAAGAGGAGGCGCATGATGAGACCGTTTCGGAAAAGCTTTTGGAATAGGGTAAGTATCCTGGGAATCATCTTCGCTTTAGGGGTTTTTTTTCCTCCCCTTTATGCTGCCCAGAAAGAATTCAAGATAGGAGCCATCTTTCCCCTTTCGGGCCGCGGCGCCACCTGGGGAATGGCTGCCCAGAAGGCCATCACCGTGAAGCAGAAGGAGGTCAACGCTCGGGGAGGCCTCAAAGTAGGGGGGGATACCTATAAGATCGAAATTGTCTGGGAGGACGATAAATATAATGCCGCGTCTGGACGGATGGCCGCTGAAAAATTGGTTAACCGGGACCGGGTTAAATTCATCCTGGGTTCGCAATCCTCGGCAGTCATTCTGGCCGTTCAGCCCATCAGCGAACCCAACAAGATTCTCTTCCTGGTAAATTCCTATGCCAAGGAGGTGCTCGCCCCCGATAAGCCCTACACCTTCCGAATGGTTCTGACTTCCAACGAGATTCTCCAGGGAATGTACCCCTGGATGACGAAAACCTATCCGAATTTGAAGAACGTTGCCTTGGTTGAACCCAATGACGCAACGGGCTGGTCTATTGAGAAGGATTGTAAACGAATTGCCGAACAGAATCGGCTCCAGATTGGTTTCTCCCAATTCTACGAACGGGGGACTTCCGATTTTTATCCCCTCCTCAACAAACTGTTGGTTGCCAAGCCGGACTTCGTTGACTTTACCGGGGCAGCACCCGGAGACCAGGCTCTCATCGTCAAACAATTGCGCGAGCTGGGCTACAAAGGCAAAACCTTTGCGGGTACGACCATCGACCCGACTGATTTCTGCAAGATCGCGGGGGTGCAGAATGCGGAAGGTCACATTAGTAATACCCATGACCTTCTGGGAGCGTATACCACCGAGGGACAGAAGAAATACTATGATGATTATATCGCCATTTACGGAAAGCCTTTTGATCCGGTGACCCCCAAATACCATACCTATCTGGACATCCTCGTCCAGGCGATCGAGAAATCCGGGAGCCTTGATCCAACCAAGGTCAAGGACGTGATGGAGAAGATCGACGAGTGGCTGACGATCTTTGGTCCGGCCAAGTTCGGAGGAAAAGAGTATTACGGGATCAAGCGTCAAATTATCACTCCGGTCTATATCTCCGAAATGATCAATGGCAACCTGGTCAACCGGGGAACCATGATGCCCTCTCCTCCCTGACGCTCATTCGATGACTCTCAGCTTCTTCATTCAAGTTTTCGTGAATGGGTTGATGCTGGGGTTGACCTATGTCTTGATTGCCTCAGGTTTCAGCCTGATCTACGGAATCATGCGCCTCCTGAACTTCGCCCATGGTGAGTTCTACATGCTCGGGGCCTTTGCCACGTACCTCTTGTGCGAGCACCTGGGAGTAAACTATTTCGCGGCCTTGATTCTCAGCATGGTCATCATCGCCGCCCTGGGCGTTGTGGTATACCGCTTCTTCTTCCGCCCCTTCCGGGATCAGCATGATCCCAGCCTGGTCATTGCATTGGCCATTGCCATGCTAATTGGTGGCCTGGGCCTCCTAATTTTTGGCGAAAAGGATAAATCCGTCTCCCCGGTTTTCTCCGGGGTCATCAAGGTCTTCGGGGCTACCCTTTCCCAGGAGCGGATGGTGGTCATCCTCATGGCCATTTTCCTGATGGTTGCCCTGACTCTTTACATTAAGTTCTCTAAAACCGGCCAGGCCATGAGAGCTGTGGCTCAAGACCGGGAAGCCGCTGCTCTTCAGGGGATCGGGGTGGATTCCACGTTCCACCCTCTGCATGGCCATCAGTTCAGCCCTGGCCGGGGCAGCCGGGGCGCTTCTGGCGCCCCTATTTTTCGTTAACCCCTTCTTGGGGATGCATGCCGTGCTCAAGGCTCTGGTCGTGGTAGTCATCGGCGGACTGGGTAGTATCCCCGGGGCTATTGCCGGGGGGCTCCTCCTGGGTTTCGTGGAGAGTTTTGGCAACACATTTTTGGGGGATATCACCGAGATCCTGGGGTTTATCATGGTCATGATCGTCCTGCTCTTCCGCCCGCAGGGGCTTTTCGGCCATGGGTAAGAGAGGGCTGACATATCTAACCCCTATGGTCGCCCTGGTCGCCGTTCCTGCGTTCACTCAGGATCCTTATCTTTTGAACCTTTTGATTACTACGGGCATCTGGAGCACTTCGGTTTGGGGGGTCCGGGTCATCATGTCTACCGGCCAGCTGACCCTCGGTCACGCGGCGTACATGGCGGTAGGGGCTTATGCCTCCACCTTGCTTACGATGAAAGTAGGCCTTTCTTTCTGGCTGGCTTTTCCCCTGGCCGGGTTGATTTCTTCTTTTATTGCCCTCCTCATCGGCTATCCGACCCTGCGCATCAAAGGTGTTTATTTCTCCATTATCACCTTTGCCTTTGCCGAGATCATCCGTCTGATCATTGTCCATTGGCCAAGCCTTCTGGGAGGGTTTGGAGGAATTGCTAACATTCCCGCGCCGAGCTCCATTTTCTCTATCTCCTTCACCAGCCGGATTCCGTTCTATTACCTGATTCTGGGCATTTCGCTGCTTACATACCTGGTCATGGTTCGGGTGGATAAAAGCCGCATAGGAAAAATCTTCTCCTCCATCCACGAAAGCGATACCCTAGCGGAGTCCATCGGCATCAACATTATGAAATACAAGGTGACCGCTTTTTGTCTGGGCTGCTTTTTCGCCGGCCTGAGCGGAAGCTTCTACGCTCATTACTTTAACTTTACCAGCCCGGAGTTCTTCACGATCTGGCAATCCATTTATTGCTTGATTTTCGCGATCGTCGGAGGAGCCGGAAGCGTCTGGGGTCCCCCATTGGGCTCTTTATTTATGACCCTGGTTCCCGAACTCTTACGTGTGGCCAGAGAATATGAGCCGGTCATTTATGCCATTATTCTCATCCTCATCATGTTCCTGCTTCCCGGGGGATTGATCACCCTTCCGGACCGTTTGCGGGGGAAATAGAAAAAAGTGCATTTAATTTCTTAGGACGCAGATAAACGCAGATTAAATTCACTAAAAATAAAAAATCCTTACCAAATATGATGCCCCTGGAAATAGCTTTTTGGTCTTTATCTGCGTTCCTCTGCGAAAATCTGCGTCCCATTTGATTTTATGATTCTTGAGATAAGAGATATCAGCAAACATTTTGGGGGCCTGGCGGCGCTCAGCAATTTGAGCTTTCAGATCGAAGCCGGTGAGATCCTGGGTTTGATCGGCCCCAACGGGGCGGGAAAGACAACCCTTTTCAACGTTATCACTGGATTGTTCCGTCCAACCTATGGAAGAGTCTTTTTCAATGGGATAGACGTTACGGGCCTAAGACCTGACCAGGTAGCCCAGAGAGGGCTGGTGCGCACGTTTCAGAGTACCAATCTCTTCAAGCATAAAACCGTCCTGGAAAATCTGATCATCGCCCAACACCTGCAGGTGAAATCTGGTTTCCTGGGCCTTTTGCTTAACAGTATTCGCGCAAAATCCGATGAAACCGCCGCCCGCAAAAGCAGCCTGGAGATTCTTGATTACATGAATTTAGTGGACCTGAAGGACGAATTGGCCCAAAACTTACCCCATGGCCACCAGAGGGCCTTGGGTATGGCGATCGCCCTGGCCGCGCGGCCCCGCCTGCTGCTCCTGGATGAACCCCTCACCGGAATGAATCCGGAAGAATCGCGCAGGTTCATTGAATTGATCCGGGGACTCAGGGAGCGGGGGATAACTCTCATGGTCGTTGAGCACGACATGAAAGCCATCATGGGGCTGAGCCATAGAATCGTGGTCCTCAATTACGGTCGTAA
>Ga0187865_1003849_pt1 | contig 11771 bp, 9 predicted proteins | sample June2016WEW_11_1_2_FD_132989 | JGI IMG/M metagenome (GOLD analysis project Ga0187865, IMG submission 132989) | Peatland microbial communities from SPRUCE experiment site at the Marcell Experimental Forest, Minnesota, USA - June2016WEW_11_100 | ecosystem: Environmental > Terrestrial > Soil >...
AAATGGGGCATTCAACATGCTTTCGTTCTGCCCGTGCTCTGCTATCTCTATATCGCCTGTTACGGCTGGTGGGGATCGAAACCGGCGCGGATGGCCTCGGCGTAGACGGGCTTGCCGCGGAGCTGATCTTGCCTTGAACAGTGTCTGGCCGCAGAGATTTGCCCTCCGCCCGGTTTCTCCAAACGGCCGATTTCGATTAGGCGCAGTTCGCAGGGGATGCTGACGATGGCCTTCTGCGAGCGGGTTTCGCTGGCTTTCGAATTCAGGCTGAAGCAGAACCGCGTCGAGATCCCAGGTTACTTTGCATAAAACCGGTAGCGGATTGTCCAGCGCACCGTTTGGCCTGGCGCGACCCGAATGTGCACGTATGCCTCAGGGCAGATGGTTGTGGGAATCGACCAGAAGACGATCCGAGACGGCGGCAGGCTTCCGGACTCCTCTACGCCAACTCCAGTATTGGTGTTCTCGACCACAAAATCGAAGTCCGAGGGGCGGTCGGAGTAGCCGGTGATTGTGCCAAAGGCGCTCTGTCCAGCTTCCAATTCGCGGCTGTAAACGATCTGACTACCTTCGAGATGTACGCCATTTCCCAGCGGCTTGTCCGTCTTCGGCGTAAAGGGAAATCGAACGATCATGCCGGGTCCGGTTGGAGCGCCGTCTAACATGAAGAAGTCGTGATTGTAGACCTGGGTGTCGATGGTTTCCGTGCCGGTGTTTTTCAATTCGTGCTCGATTGTTAGAACCGGCTGGCTCGAGTCGAGCTTTAGTTTCTTTTTGTAAACATACGAGGTTCCAATTTGCGTGTTCAGATCCTGGCGGAACGTGACCTGGCGCTTGCCCGCGTGAACCGCCCACTTGCCGCCGTCGACCAACGGATAGCGCACGGCAAAATTAAATGGCTCTTCGCTCATGCGGCGTAACGCGCCGACACCCGGCTTAAAAAATATCCCGCCCGGGCTGGCCTGGTCATAGCCGGGTGCGCTTTCGCCGTCTGCCGCGCGGAATTCCTCGACCGGGCCGGTGATCGAGTCGTGATGTGTGGGGTCGTATTTGGGAAACCAGACACCGAAGTAGCTGTGGCCTTTGTAGGTCGCACAACCCACAACGCCCGACCAGTCGAAGCGCGAGTCGCGGTAGTAGCCATTCTTTGCATCGGGCAATAAAACGACCGCATTGACGATGCCGTTGCTTATGGTTACGCGCGGCGCACTCAACGGCTCAATCGGCGCGCAGCCAGCCGTAGTCGTCGCGCGCGCCGGCGCAGCATTGAAAGCGATAGAAGCAACGGCAAAACAGGCAACAGCGAAAATGCGAAGGTAGAGAACATTGAGATTTTTCATGCTTAGGTTTCCACGGTTCATTGTTCGATCTCCGATGATACAGGGCGACGCGCAGCTTCCGATCGGATGGCTACTCGAAGTGCTAGTACGATGAATTTTGCTCTCACGAAGCCCATGCAGGAATGAAGATCATCACCCTCCTCACTCAACCTAACCATGGCGCATGGGCCAAAATTGACTCAATGATCTGAGTCGTGACCGTTACACAATTCTGTTTATGCCTGTTGTTGACGCCGAAACTGAGTAGGGCTGACTCCATAGCGCTCGTGAAAGAGCCGCGAAAAGTAGAGTGCATCCGAAAATCCGACCAGTTCCGCCACCTGAAATACAGCCAGGTCCTGATTCGCCAGCAATTGCGCACTACGCTGAAGCCGCAGTCGCATTGCGTACTCTCTCGGCGGCGCTCCAAACTGCCGGGCAAAGCGGGAGCAAAAGTGAGATGGCGAAAGGTGAGCCTGATCGGCTGCCTCAGCCAGGTTGAAAGGTTGATCGAAGTGGGTCTCGATATATTTGCGCGCGCGCTCTAAGCGCGGATCGAGGCGGCGAGAAGCACGACCCATGCTGACGCGGCGTTCGATATCATGCCAGAAAAGCTGTAGCAACGCCTCGAGCATGTCGGGATCCTGATGAGGACTGCTGCGTAGTTCGTCACTGATCATCTGCAAATAACGGAGTGGCAGAGCATCGCCGGCTATATCAATGGGTACCCCTAACGGGACCATGGCGCCGCGAAGGGTCCGATCGATCCAGCGGCCTGTAACGCGCAGCCAAGAGTGATTCCATTTCCTGGAAGGATTGCCGTATACGTGCCTCGCTTCGTATTCCCAAATAATCAAGCGGTGCTTCGCGGGCAACCACTCACTTCCATTTGACGAAAGCGACCATGCCTGGTCATGAAACACCATGATGAGGCTCGGATACTTTGTGCCCTCGCCGCCATGCCGAATCACACCCGGAGGCATGATCTCGCAAATACCCATGGCCGGCACGTGTATCTGCTCGGACGCGGCATCGTGCAATTGATCGACGTAGATTTGAGTCTGGCGATACATGTCGAAAGATTATCCATAAAATACGCGATCGTGTCCATACCCTTTGCATAGCAACTTATCCTATGCTTTTCCAGCGCAGAAAAGCTCGCGACGGCGATGGAGCTGCCCACGCAGTCTTGCGCCAAGATAGGAGTATTCTACATGCCCAAGCGCTTGGTCTGTACCGCACTTGACACGATTACCTGGGAGGACTACGAGCTACCCGCAAAGTTGGAAACCGGCCAGATCCGCGTGCGCAATACGCACGGCGCTGAAAAACATGGCACTAAGATCTCCTTTGTCCACGGCCATGGTAATAAGCGAGGACAGTGGGATGCCACAAAGCAGATATTTGTACCGGGTGGCGTGGCTTGGAGTTATCCCATTCCACTGGGCAACATGCAGGTCGGCATCGTCGAAGAAACGGGGTCCGGGGTTCGCAACTACAAACAAGGGGACCGAATTCTATATTTTGGGGCCTTTGCGCCAACCGCGCTGATTACCGAGGAAGAGACCTGGAAACTGGCTCCCGATACTTGCTGGAAGGCCGCCACCTGTCTTGATCCAGCCACGTTTGCGCTCTGTGCACTCCGCGACGGAAATGTGCGGATCGGCGACTCTGTAGCTATCTTCAGCCTGGGAGCGATCGGCCTTATGGCGGTCCAGTTGGCCAAACTGGCTGGCTGTCATCCCATCGTTGCGATTGACCCCCTCCCGAATCGCCGCGAAGTCGCTATGAAAAGCGGCGCGGACCTGGCGATCGATCCCGTGAATTCGGATACCGGGCGACTTCTCCGCGAGGCGACTGATTGGCGCGGAGTGGATGCGGTCATCGAATACAGCGGCGCCATGGAAGCATTGCAGGCGGCCCTGCGCGGAGTTGCTTTTGGCGGCAATGTGGTTCTCGGTGCTTTCCCTGGCCCGATGAAGGCTGGCCTCGATCTCGGCGCAGAAGCGCACATGAACCGTCCCAACATCATGTTTAGCCGCACTGAAAGCGATCCGAATCGCGAGCATCCGAGATGGGACAACGTGCGTGTCCGCTCCTCGGTCCACGGCATGATCCTGAAAGGGCTCATCAACGCGGATTCCATTGTTACTCCCGTAGTAAAGTTCGGTGATGCACTGGCTGGCCAATACGACCAGCTTATAGCTGGTCCCGAAATAAGCATCAAGTTCGGAGTTGAATACTAGGCTGCAAAAGGAGACTTTTATGCCCGTAAACCAAAGTGTCGTCATTCCCATGATGAAGCCCAAGCAGATCTCTCTGAACGAGTTTATGCGGGAGATCAAAAGGATTGGCTATCCGGCGGTGGAACTTTGGGACCGTGGTTCCGACTTCGGTGAATTCGTGGAGGCCGCAAGAAGCAACGGCCTCCGGATCGTCAGTATGGTGGGCCACGAGCACGTGTCACCCACGGCGGGAACCCACGCAGAGGCTTTCAGCCGTTCGGCCAACCACGATCGGCTTGAAGCAGAGCTAAGGGAGTCGATCGATGTCGCCGCGCGGAACAACATTCCCGGAATCATCGTTCTCAGCGGCCATCGCAATCACGATGAGTCGGACATCGAAACCATGCAGGTCTGCGCCAAAGGGCTGCGGCGCATCGCACCCTATGCGGAAGAGAAGGGCATCAACTTGAACCTGGAGGTGCTCAACACCCTGGTCGATCATCCTCACTACGTGGCCGACCACACCGACTGGGCTGTCGGCGTCTGCGAATTGGTTAACAGTCCGAGAGTCAAGATTCTCTACGACATCTACCACATGCAGATCATGGAAGGGAATGTCATCGGCACCATTCGCAAATCGATTCGCTGGATCGGCCATTTCCATACGGCGGGAGTACCTGGCCGCCACGATCTCGATGATTGCCAGGAGCTGAATTACCGCGGCATTTGCAATGCAATTGCAGCGACTGGATACGATCTCTACATCGGCCATGAATTCATGCCGAAAGCCGATGTATTCCAAGCTCTGCGTGCTGCTTTTGAGACGTGCAACGTAGCGTAACGGTTCCGGCAAACGGCTTCGGAAGGCTTTACGAAGAAGGCGCAGAACAGCATTCCGCGACGCAAGACTTCGGCGGCCAACTGAAATACAACGAGTTGACCGCCGTAGAGGCAGATTCCAGCACGTGCAGTTTCCTGCAAGGAGATCGACTTTGACGTTGACCACCCTGGACTTCGTTGTCTTCTTTGGCTTCTACGCATTCGTACTATCGCTCAGTTTATACAAGAGCCGCAATGAGAAGACAGGGGAGGATTTTTTCCTTGCTGGAAGGCAACTCCTATGGCCCATGATCGGCTTTTCTCTTCTTGCCTCGAATATCTCGACGGAGCACTTTGTAGGGATGGCCGGACAGGGAGCAAGGCACGTTGGCTTTGCAATTGCGAACTACGAATTTCTCTGTGTCCCCAGCATGGTATTCATCGCCCTGGTGCTTCTGCCGCTCTTCCTCAGAATCGGAATCTGCACCATGCCCGAGTTTCTGGAGTATCGGTATAACTCCACAGCTCGCTCCTTCATGGCGATTTATACGGTCTTTATCTACGCATTCGTAACCATCTCCGCGGTGATCTACTCCGGCGGGCTCACCATTCAGACCATTTTCGGCGACCCGAATAACCCTAAACATCTGTTGTACGGCATTCTCATCGTTGCATCCATTGCAACGCTATACACGACGTGGGGCGGATTAAAGGCTGTGGCCTGGGCGCAGCTTCTGCAGGGATCTGCGCTCTTGATTGGAGGGTTCGTCACTCTCTACGAAGCCTTCCGCGCTGTCGGCGGCCTCGGTAAGTTCTATGCTTATAACTCTTCCAGAATGCACCTCATCCTGCCCGCGTCGGACCCTGTGCTGCCCTGGACCGCGCTCATCGTCGGATTCGGCCTATGGATTCCAGTTCTTTACTATTGGGGGTTCAACCAATTTATCACGCAGAGAGTCCTGGCCTCGCAGTCTCTGAAGCAAGGCCAGAATGGCATGATTTTTGCCGCCGGCCTGAAGTCGTTGATGCCATTCCTGATTATCGTTCCCGGGATGATGGCGGCGCAGCTTTATCAGCAGCATGTTTTCCCTGCAGGTTCAAACCCCGACCAGGCTTACCCGCTCCTGGTTCGCTACCTGCTTCCTGCCGGACTTAGAGGATTCATGTTCGCCGCGATAATTGATGCGGCGGTTTCCTCCCTGGCCTCAATGTTGAACTCGGCTTCAACCATCTTCACCATGGACTTATTCAAGCGACACTGGAAGAAAGATGCCTCCCCAAGGTTGATCGTGAAGGTGGGACGCATCATGACAGTTGTGTTCGTCTTGATTGGGACCTCAATTGCACCTATTCTCGGACAGCAGAGCTTCAACGGAATTTTTAGCTACATCCAGGAGTTTCAGGGATTCGTCTCCCCTGGAGTAGTGGCGGCCTTTCTATTCGGATTGCTGGTGAAGCGCGCGCCGGCTGCGGCTGGCGCGGTGGCGATGGCGTTGAGCCCGGTCATCTACGCAATCACCATGGTGCTCTTCGGTAATATACCTTTCTTTGTAGAGCACCATATAACGATCGTCAGCATCGCATTTCTTAACCGCATGACCATTTCCTTTGTGCTGCTGTTGCTCACGATGACGGTGATGACGATTGTTAGCCCGATGAAAAAACCGGTAGAATTCCCGGTGCTGCGCGAATTTGATATGACGCCGGCAGCCGGGTCCATTGTCTTCGGCGGCATAGTGGTTTGCGCCACCGTCGTCACATACATCCTTTTGTGGTAGCGCCCAAATAACAAATGTTCGTTGTTCAGTCAGCATGATGCAGCGAATCTTTTCCGTGCTAGCCGCGCCCAATAAGGATGGGAAATGCGCACAATGGTTTGCGACAAACTGAACATGACGCGCAATCCGCCCCCTATGCAAAGCGTAGCGCTACCCCAGCGCAGTCTGTGGCGGCAGATGCGCGGGCTGAGCACTTCGCGGCAGGGTCCAGACTATCCACGCGGCTACTAACGGAATCACCCCGAAGAGTATGAATACCGGCCGGAACGAGTAGTGATCAACCAGCCACCCGGTCAGCAGGCTGAAGATCATTCCTCCAATTCCCGACCCCATACTGGCGAATCCCCAGATGGAAGCCACGGCTCCCTTCGGAAATACATCGCCCGGAATAGCCAGCAGATTTGCGAGCGCGCCGGAATATCCAAATGTCGCTACCGAAATGAGAGCAATGCACCCTGCAGCGCCGCTGATTGCTCCCACAAAGATCGCAGGCACCATCAGCACTGTAAAGATAAGGATTGCAATCCGCCGTGCAGTTGCCGGCCCGGCTCCTGCGCGCGACAACCCAGTGAATACAGCACCTCCGGCAAGATTCCCCAAAGTGGCCGTAAAGAAAGGTATCCAGGCCGTTTCGCCGATCTGCCGCAGCGTAAATGAGTGGGCCACTTTGAGATATTGCGGGACCCAGAAGATGTAAAAGTACCAGACCGGATCGCTAAAGACCTTTGACAGGGTGAACTGCCAAAGAAACCTTGACCGCAGCAGGGTCCTCAGAGGAAGGCGATCCGCCTGATCCCCGGCACTGGCAGCATGCGGATCCCGGTAGATTGCAAGCCACCCGGCCAGCCACACGAATCCCAGCAGACCGATCACTACAAATGCTGTCCTCCATCCGTTCGCGAGCATAATCCACGCCAGCAATGGAGGAGCGAGAATGGCCCCGATGGATGCGCCGCTGTTGAAGATGCCCGAAGCATGTGAACGCTCCTCGGGGGGAAACCACTCAGTGATCAACTTCACGCCGGCGGGATAGTTGCCGGCCTCCCCAACGCCGAGAAGAAACTGAAAGATTCCGAGGCTCAGGGCGCCGGCAGTTAAAGCGTTCAAAAGCTCCGCCCCTGACCAGAACGCAATCGTCAAGCCGTAGCCGATCTTGGTTCCCAGTCGATCCAGCAACCGTCCTGAGACGCCATTCATGAATGTGTAGGCCAGCATGAAGGCAAATACGATGCGGGAATAGTTGGTGGCGGAGATTCGAAACTGCTGGAGCAGTACCGGCGCCATCACCGAAAGCGTCTGGCGATTGAGATAGTTGATGACCGTGGCGAGAAATGCGAAACTCAGCATCCACCACTTTCTTTGGTCTTTCGCGAACAGTGCTTGCATTCGGAATCTCATATATCGAATATCCTATGCTGTGTTAGAGGGTATCCATTACTGATATATCATATGTGCGGCCTGGTCAATGGGAAAGGGTGTTTGAGGCTCAAAGTGGCTCTGCTGATGCTGACATCCTCGATCTTCGCCGTCTGCGAGCAGTAGCTAAAGGCGGTAGAGGCTGGAGGCGCGGAGATTTGCCCGGATTATGACTGCGGCTGGTTGATCTGTGCGACCGGACCATTCGGTTGGACCCCGGCTCGACGAAAAACGGCGAGGGCCGCGAAGTCACGATGACGCCGGAAGTGGAGGAATTGCTTCGGGCGGCGGTGGAAGGCAAACGGCCTGACGATTGCGTGTTCACGCACGAAGACGGCAAGCCAGTCAAGGACTTCCGGGGCGCGTGGAGAAACCTGTGCGGGGCGTGACAGACCGCTGGATTTGTAGGAAATGCGGCGCTGCCCTAACCTGGACGAAGCGCGAATGCGGTGGCGGGCGAGTTCAGCGGACTGATTCCTCACGATTTCCGGCGCTCAACGGCCAAAGCCGCACGCCGATTACCGTTAGTGTGGTGCCCGGAGGGGGATTTGAACCCCCACGGCCGGTTAAGGCCTGCGGATTTTAAGTCCGCTGCGTCTGCCAATTTCGCCATCCGGGCCCGCTTCTATATTATGGGGCCGTTTCGGGCTGCCATGATGGGGCTGTTTCGCCCTTTCCTGCCGCCGAGTTCCCCGCTGGACAGCCCTGCCTTGCCGTACCTCAGGCGCCTGACCGGCGGATGTGCTGTTTCCACGACTTGCCCCGAAGCGCCAACCCCTCGTATCATCCGGCAAGAGCAACAACCATGAGCGAAATCGAAAGCAACACTGGCTTGCGAGTGAAGGGGCGGCTCATGTCGGCCTCGGAGATTGAGCGCACCCTGGTGCGCCTGGCGCACGAAATCGTAGAGAAGAGCAACGGCAGCGAGGATCTGGCCCTCGTGGGGATCAAGCGCCGCGGCGTTCCGCTGGCGCAGCGGCTGGGCAAGCTGATTTCGACCATTGAGAAGCGGCCCGTCGATACCGGAGTCCTCGATATTCAGCTCTATCGCGACGATCTTTCCACGGCGGACGTGCGGCCCGTGGTCACGCCGGGAGCCATCGGCTTTGACGTTGAGGGGCGCGACGTGGTGATCTGCGACGATGTGTTATACACCGGCCGCACCATCCGAGCCGCGCTCGACGCGCTCTTCGACCATGGGCGGCCGCGGCGCGTGCAGCTGGCCGTGCTCATCGACCGCGGGCACCGTGAGCTGCCTATTGAGGCCACCTACGTGGGCAAACATATTCCCACGAGCAGCCGCGAGATTATTGAGGTGAAGTTTCAGGAAGTGGACAACAGGGAAGAGGTGTTGCTCGTCGAGCGTCCCGGCTAGGGGTGGCAGCTCTGAGCTGAGCGCGTATTCTTTGCGCGCCGTGCGCGGAAAGAATAGGAAACCGTAAATTCTTCACCTACGCGGATCCTCGCGTGCGAGAGCGTTGCGGCCCGTGGGCCGCGGCGAAAACGACCAACCGGACCGGAGCCCGGTGCTCCGGCGACTCACTATGAATCAAGCCGCATCAGCATCCCGCCGCCCACTTACCACGCCACCTGCGCCCGCTCCGTTGTTTCCGTATAACTCTGGGTCGCTGCTTTCGGTACTCGACCTGACCGTGGACGGGGTAAGCCACCTGCTCCGGCGCGCCGCGGATCTGGAGAACGAGGACCCCATCGTGCGGGACCACATTCTGGCCAAGCGGAGGATCGCGCTGCTGTTCTACGAGTCGTCGACGCGGACGCGCACCAGCTTTGAGCTGGCCTCGAAGGCGCTGGGCGCTGACACCACTCTGGTTTCGAGCCTGAGCTCCAGCATCGAGAAGGGCGAGAGCCTGAAGGACACGGGCCTGACGTTGCGGGCGCTGGGCGCCGAGGCCATCATCCTGCGGCACAACGCATCAGGGGGGGCATGGTTGCTGGAGGAAGCAACGCGGCTGCCGGTCATCAACGCGGGTGACGGCATGCACGAGCATCCCACGCAGGCGCTGCTGGACCTGAGGACGATTCTCCAACACTTGCGGCCGGGGGTGAGCGGGGTTGGGCCGGAGACCCTCGCCGGCGTGACGGTGATGATCGTCGGCGACATCCTGCACAGCCGAGTGGCGCGGTCGAACATGCTGCTGCTGCCGCGGTTGGGCGCAAGGGTGCTGCTATGCGGTCCGAAGGAGCTTTTGCCGGAGCAGGCGGCGCGGTCAGGACCGGGAATTGAGATCGAGCGGGACTTTGAGGCGGCGCTCGCACAGTCGCAGGCGGTGATGATGCTGCGCATCCAGGCGGAGCGGCTGGCGGGGATGCAACTGGACCTGGACGAGTACAAGGCAAGCTACCAACTGACGGGGCAGCGGCTGGCCGAGCACGCGCCAACCGCAGTGGTGCTGCATCCGGGACCGATCATCCGCGGCATGGAGATCACGGCCGGGGTGGCCGATGGCGTACAGTCGGCGATCCTGGAGCAGGTGACCAACGGAGTGGCCATTCGCATGGCAGTGATGGAGCGCGCACTGACCGCGGAGAGCGGTACACCGGCGGGCAGGTCTTCGTCCGCGGGGTTGCAGAACGGAGGCCGCGCATGACGGCGCTGGCTATATGCGGCGGCCGGCTGATCGATCCGGCTGCGGGCGTGGACGCGGCCAAGGACGTGCTGCTGAAGGATGGGCGCGTGGCGGAGATTGCCGGCACGGGGAAGCTGAAGCACACCGATGGCGCGGAGGTTCTGGACGCGACGGGACTGATCGTGGCGCCGGGACTCATCGACATTCATGTGCACCTGCGCGAGCCGGGGCAAGCGTACAAAGAGACCATCGCGACGGGAACGGCGGCGGCAGCGGCGGGCGGATTCACCAGCGTGGCGGCGATGCCGAATACGACGCCGGTGAACGACTCACCGGAGATCACGCGTTGGATGCAGGCGCCGGAGCGCGGCGCCGAGGTGCGCGTGTTTCCGATTGCCGCGGCGACGCGCGGATCGAAGGGCGAGGCGCTGACGGACTTTGCGGCGCTCAAGTCGGCCGGAGCCGTGGCGGTGACCGATGATGGACGGCCGATCCTGAAGGACGGAATGATGCGCGAGGCTCTGGCCGCGGCGGCGCGCGTGGGACTGACCGTGATCCAGCACGCAGAAGATACGCGTATGACGCAGGGCGCGAGCATGAATCTGGGCCCGGTTTCGTTCAAGCTGGGGTTGAGGGGAATGCCTGCCGAGGCCGAGAGGAGCATCGTGGAGCGCGACATTCGGCTGGTGACGGAGCTGCGCGAGGCGCATCCGCACCTGCACGTGGCGCACATATCCACGGCTGGAGCGCTGGCCGCGGTGCGGCAGGCGCGGCGCAACGGATTGCGCGTCACCTGCGAGGTGACGCCGCACCACTTCCTGCTCAGCGAAGAACACGTGGGACTCTACAACACGCATGCGAAGATGAATCCGCCGCTGCGCTCGGCGGCCGACCGCGAGGCGTTGATCGAAGGGATTCTTGACGGAGTCGTCGATGCGATTGCCACTGATCACGCGCCGCACGCCCAGCACGAGAAGGAAATTGAATTTGAGCTGGCGCCGAACGGGATTATCGGCCTGGAAACCGCGTTGGGACTGTGCCTGCGCTGGCTGCACCGGGAGTGGAGGATGCCGCTGGGGCGGGTGCTGAACCTGCTGAGCGCGCAGCCGGCGGCGCTGCTCGGGTTGAAGGGCCGTGGGATGCTGGCCGTGGGCAGCTTCGCCGACGTGCTGGTCTTCGATCCCAAGGCGGAGTGGACGTACCGGGCGACGGAGGGGAAATCGAAGGCCAAGAACACGCCGTTCGATGGCTGGCCGATGCTGGGCAGGGTGCGCTGGACGGTGAGCGAAGGGAAGATCGCCTACGCTAGCGCGTAGCGCAGCTATCAGCTATCAGCTCGATTTGCGGCGAGCGAAGTGGAAAACTCTGCGAGAACAAAAACGTCAAAGCAGCTATCAGCTCTCAGCTTTCAGTTTTTCGTTCGAAGTTCGCCGATTTTGGCTTCAAGCGTTCGCTTCTCCGACGGCCGTATGACTTACAGGTCATATTTAAGAGGGGGTCCCGCTGGACTGCACCCCCAAAGTGAGACAGATCATATTTTGACAGTTTGCAGTGAAGGGAGGACTGCAAATGGGTCAAGAGTCGAAGTATCGGAAGTTCACGAAGGAGTTCCGCGAGTCGGCGCTG
>Ga0187865_1003854_pt1 | contig 11763 bp, 5 predicted proteins | sample June2016WEW_11_1_2_FD_132989 | JGI IMG/M metagenome (GOLD analysis project Ga0187865, IMG submission 132989) | Peatland microbial communities from SPRUCE experiment site at the Marcell Experimental Forest, Minnesota, USA - June2016WEW_11_100 | ecosystem: Environmental > Terrestrial > Soil >...
CCCCGTCCAGCATGATGGATACGACCGCGGGCCGCTGGAGGTTGCTCCGTCCTGCCGCTTTGATCCGTTGGTGCAGGTCGGCCGCGGCCGCCTGGGGGTCCATACGGGAGTAGACAAAGCCAATCAAATCGGAAAGCTGGTGGTCACGGAAGAATAGCGAGATGGGCTTCCCACCCGTCGCGAAGGCATGGGGGCGATAGAGTTCTTCCCCGCCTTGCAGGGTGCCATCGCCGCGCCGGTAAAATCCCATTTGCTTGGTCCGCCCCAGGACGCCTTCGTCCGTCACCGCCCAGACAAAACCTTCCTCGGCGGCCAAGCGCAGAACCTCATCGGAAACGCTGCCTTCGCTCGGCCACAACCCTTGGGGCCGGCGGCCAAAAACCCGCTCGTGGAGCGCCACCGCTCCCCGCAACTGGTCGCGCGCATCCTCCGGATGGCGGAAGCGGCGGCGCGGCAGCTTCACCCCTGGGTGCGACTCCTGCGCGATCGCCGTGTCGCAGAGCAGAGGCAGGATGGGGTGGTAAAAGGGGGAAGTGGAAATCTCGATTTGCCCGCGCTCGGCAGCCGTCCGATATTCTTCCAGTGTCACATTCAATAACTCTAATTCTTTCTTGCGAACAATCGTCTTGTCGCTTTCGCTGTAACCCCTTCCCTTCTTCACCAAGCGCACCACTTCGGAGTCGCCCGCCAGGAAAATCTCGTCGAACCATGCCACCTGCGAGAGCACCTGAAGGTCAACAATATCCTGGGGCGCGAACAACTTTGCCGCCGTAGCCGAGCTGGATTTCTGTGACTTCTCCCACAGCTCGCGGAAGCGCGGGTAACGGTTGAGCAGATTGTCGCGATTGATCTGAAAGGCGGAGGCGAGCAAGGCCTCGCGGTCGACCGCAGCCATGTCGCTCGCGGGCTTGAAGGCCAAATCGTAGGCGGGCTCATGCGCCGTGTCGCGGGCGTAATCCTCAATCTGCAAAACGAGGGAGGGTACCAGATTGAACGTGGCGTGGACGGAGGGGAAATCCCGCATGACCGCGGCCATGCCGTAGTAATCCTTCAGGGAATGCAAACGCACCCAGGGCATGGTGTAAACGCCCTCCGCCAAGTCCTGGTAGAAAGGCTGGTGCATGTGCCAAAGGAGCATGAGGTAGGTTGGAGGCATGAGGCTCGTCGAGGCCAATTCCTTTACGCAGTCGAAATCGGTGTGCTAGCATAACACGGGGCGGCCCGATAGGTAACCGATCGAATGCTCCCGCGAGCCGCTTCCCCTGATCGAACTTATGCGGATTCTGACCCGCTACATCCTGAAAGAGATTCTCTCCCACTCCCTGCTGGGGCTGCTGGTCTTCACCTTTGTGGTCTTCATCAGCAAGTTGGGCAACCTTCTGGAACTGGTGGTGCGGCACAATGTTCCCCTGCGCGACATGGCGACGCTGTTCCTTCTGCCGGTGCCCCAAATCCTGATGATGACCATCCCCCTGGCCGTGATGGTGGGGACGCTCATTGGGCTGAGCCGCATGGCTGCGGATGGCGAGGTCATCGCGGTGCGCGCCTCAGGGATCGGACTTGCCTGCTTTGTGCGCCCCGTCATGCTCCTGGCGGTAACGGGCTGGGCGGTGACCCTATGGATGGCCCTATTCCTCGCCCCCCAAGCCATGCGCAAAATGAACCGCATGGAAACCGGGCTGGAAGCCAGCCAGGTACCCTACGAGATCCAACCGCGCGTGTTCATCGAGCAATTCCCCAATCTACTGCTTTACCTGGAGGATGTAACCAGCTCCCGGTCAAGCTGGACCCACGTGTTTATCGCCGATCTGACCCAGCGCAACCAAGCCAAGGTTACGTTAGCGGAAAGCGGAGTGCTTGTCAACGAAGCCGCCCGCAACCGCTTTGTGCTGCACCTTGAGCAGGGTACGACGCACGACTACGATCCACAGCGCCCGGAAGAATACTCCATTGCTTCCTTCACGGATACGGAAATTCCCATCGACATTGAGAAGGGGGGCACGGAGGCGGCAGAGCGCAGCTCGCCACCCTATCTCAACGTCACCCAGCTTTGGCAGCGCATTCACCAGCCCCGCGATCACCAGCCCGCCCTGGTGGAGTTGCATTGGCGCTTTGCCTTGCCCGTGGCGGCTATCGTCCTGGCGCTGGTGGGCATCCCGCTGGGAATTTCCACGCGCAAGGGCGGCAAGTCCGTGGGCTTGATGCTCAGCCTCCTGCTGTTTTTCGTGTACTACATCCTGATGGCCTTCGGCCGGACCTTTGCCATGCAGGGGCACGTCTCACCGATCATCGGGCTCTGGTTGGCCAACGTCCTGTTTGCCCTGGTCGGCATCTTCATGCTCTCCAACGTTCACCACGTGCGGACTCGCCTGTTGGGCCTCCAGGATGCGTTCGATGACATCGTGAAACGCTGGCAGCAATGGCGCGCTCACCGGAGCCATTCGCCACGCCCCTCCGCCCTACCGGCGCCGGCCAAAGTCGGCGGGCGATTCCTGCAAATCCTGGATATCTACGTCATCCGCGGCTGGATCTTCTATTTCGTCATCCTTCTCATCACCTTCACGGATGTGTACATCATCTTCGATTTCTTCCAGGTTTTGGGTGACATCGTGCGCAACCAGATTTCCGCCCGAGTGGTGGTGGATTATTACTGGTTTCTCCTTCCCCAGGTGGTTTACCTGATGCTGCCGCTCAGCATCCTGGTGGCAACCTTGGTAAACTTCGGGCTGCTGACCAAAACCAACCAAGTCACCGCGATTAAGTCCGCCGGGGTCAGCCTCTACCGGCTGTCGGTCCCCGTGCTGGCCGTGACTGCACTGCTCAGCGCGGGCATGTTTTTGTTTGCCGACCGGGTGCTGCCGGAAACGAACCAGCGCCAGAACGGCTTCCGCAATCAAATCAAGGGCAAACCCGCGCAGACCTTCTATCGGCCCGGTCACCAGTGGATTTTCGGGACCTCCAGCCGCATCTACAACTACACCTTTTTCGACCCTGACCAGAATGTCTTCGCCAACTTCTCGGTGTTCGAATTCGACCCCGCTACTTTCCGCATGACCCGCCGTTTGCAAGCGGCACGCGCGTTTTGGGAAGGATCGATCCACGGCTGGATCCTGGAAAACGGGTGGGAACGGGACCTGACTGGCGACCGGGTTACCGACTACATGCCGTTTTCGGTGGCGACTTTCAAGGAGCTGACGGAAGAACCCGGCTACTTCAAAAAGGAAGTCAAACCGTCGGAACAAATGAGCGCGATTGAATTGCGCCGCTACATCGCCGACCTCAGCCAGAGCGGCTTCGACGTCGTCCGGCTTTCCGTACAGTTTTACCGCAAGTTCTCCTTCCCCCTCATCGCCTTCGTGGTGACCCTCATCGGAATTCCCTTCTCCTTTACCATGGGCGGCAAGGGCGCTCTGACCGGAATCGCCTTAAGCATCGGAGTTGCCATCGTTTATTGGTCAATCTCCAGCCTCTTCGAAGCGATGGGCAACCTCAACCAACTTCCCCCCGCCATGGCCGCTTGGTCACCGGACATCCTTTTCGGCCTGGCAGGAACCTACCTGTTGCTCCGCCTCAAGACCTAAGGGCAATACGGGTGACGAGTGGCAAGTGACCCGCAAGGGTGAGAAGGTTCCAGGGTCGAACACGGATCGGTAGTGGTACAGTTTGATGTAGAGGCGGCTTTATGCCGCCAACTGGCGAGGTAAACTCGCCGCTACAACATCAAACTGTACCACTACCACACGGACCGGTTTCCTTGACAAACCGTAAATAGAGCGTATTGGAGGCAAAAAGAGTTATCAAATGAAGTCGATGTGGTGATAAATCCAGGCAAACGTATTGTCGCACAGACCGACCAACAAGTGCGGGTACCGGAAACTCCAAATGTGCGAGGCAAAGCAGCCGGGGAAATACCGCCAGGAACGAATGGAGTCATTGGTGACAATCAGAACGTGATCGTCAAAGACAAACCCCAAGTCGAGCGTGGCCGCGTAGGTGAGGAAGGTCGCGGCCAGAATAACAGCCGACAACAGGGCGTGCGCCCAACGGGAGTCGCCAGCCCAGTGCCGTTGCCATTTGAGTTGCTGAGGGGGATCCTTGGCGTGCATGGTTGATGCCCAATACCATCACAAAGCGACGCGGGCTGTGCACAGTTTCTGCCTTGCGAAAACCCAGGAACGCATTGTATTCCGTTGGGGCGTGGATGCGCAGCTTTGGAGTGTGGCAGCTTGCTGCCGCTTTGCCGTCAGCCAGCTTGCTGGCTGGGAATTGTGCTCTCGTGTGAAATTCCCCGAGCAAGCTCGCGGGGAAAAAAGCGGCAGCAAGCTGCCACACTCCAAAGCTGCGCACGCCCGCTCGAAATGTCGACGCGTCGACCTGGGCGAGCGCGGCGGCAAAAACAACAGATGCCCGACTGAAGACGGCATGTACGTTTGCCGACCCTCAATCTGCCGCACAGACGCCCATGCGTCTTCGGTTCGTCACCAAAGATGAAAATCATCCGGATGGTTCCCCTCCTTGATAAGGAGGGGGCAGGGGGTGGTTGACCGGCTCGATTTGTCCTGTACCCCACCACCCCCCAACCCCCTCCTCAGCCGGGGAGGGGAGTTGTTTTCACGACAGCCTAAGAAAAATAGGCCACCAACCCCATAGATATCCGTGGCCTCAAAGAACTAATTAAAGTTATACTTTAAATCAAAAACTTCACGGCCCAACCACCGACAACACGACCGTGGCCAAGCTCTGGAACTAGTGCCTAATTGCATTCATAAGCCCGATTATTTATGGCTCCGGAAGGGCGGGGCTTTAGCCCCGCCGCCCCTGCGCAGCGGGTTGAACGGGCCTTCAGGCCCTGAAGCCACATCGCTTCAGGGGCTAAAGCCCCTAAAATCAACCCGAGTTCTACGACGGGGCTAAAGCCCCGTCCTTCCGCTCGGCGACAAATAGTGTCACTCATTTCTGCAACTTGGCACTAGCCGACCCGGCGCCCGGCTACGCCGTCGTGTAGGCCTTCTCCATCTGCTTCTTGACAGCCGCCTGGGCAGCCGCCAGCCGCGCGATAGGCACGCGGTAGGGCGAGCAGCTCACGTAGTTCAACCCCGCCTCGGCGCAAATCTCGATCGAGGAAGGATCGCCACCGTGTTCGCCGCAGATTCCCACCTTCAACTTTTCGCGAGACTCGCGGCCTTCCTTGGTGGCCAGCTTCAGCAGGCGGCCCACTCGCTTCGGGTCGAGCTGGGCGAATGGGTCCGAAGGCCAAATCTTCGCCTTCACATAGGCGTTGATAATCTTGGCGCAATCGTCGCGGGAAATCCCGAAGGTGGTCTGGGTCAGGTCGTTGGTGCCGAAGCTGAAGAACTCAGCTTCCTGCGCGATCTCGCCTGCCGACAAAGCGGCCGCTGGCAGCTCGATCATGGTACCCACCAAGTATTCGACTTTAACGCCTTTCTTTTTGAAAACTTCCGCAGCGACGCGGTTTACAATCTCTTTCTGCGCGATTAACTCCTTTACATCCCCAACGAGAGGGATCATTACCTCAGGTTTTGCTTCAATCTCTCGCTTCTTGCAATCGCAGGCCGCTTCGAAGATAGCCCGCGCCTGCATCTCGGTGATTTCAGGGTACATAATACCCAACCGGCAGCCGCGCAACCCGAGCATGGGATTGAATTCATGTAGTCCTTCAACTACTTCCAGTATCTTCTTGAGCTGTATGATCTTAGGACTTCGCTTCTTCGTCGCTTCCAGCGTCGCGATCTCCACCATCAACTCTTCCCGCTTGGGCAGAAACTCGTGCAGCGGGGGATCGAGAGTGCGGATGGTAACCGGCAGACCGTCCATGGCTTTGAACAGTCCATAGAAGTCCTTGCGCTGCATGGGCAGGAGCTTGGCAAGGGCGGCGCGCCGCTCTTTTTGGTACTTGGCCGCTTCCTTCGGATCCGGAGTCTCCTTGCAGGCCATGATCATTTGTTGAACGTGCGGCAGCCGGTCCTGGGCGAAGAACATGTGCTCGGTGCGGCAAAGGCCAATGCCCTCGGCGCCATACTCGCGCGCCTTCAGGGCGTCACGCGGGATGTCGGCGTTCGCGCGCACGCCCAGTTCTCTCGCCTCGTCGGCCCACGTCATGAATTCGGCGAAGACGCCGCTGTGGGGATCAGGCTCCACCAGATCGGCCTTGCCCAGGATAACGCGGCCCGTGGACCCATCGAGCGAGAGCCAGTCCCCTTCCCTGATAACAATCGCACCCACTTTGATCGTTTTGGACTTTTCGTCCACTTCCACGTCGCCACATCCTGCAACGCAGGGTTTGCCCATCCCGCGCGTCACCACGGCGGCGTGCGAAGTCATGCCACCACGCGACGTGAGAATGCCCACGGCCACTTCCATACCGTGAATATCGTCAGGCACGGTTTCAGCACGCGCCAGTACTACGGGAGATGCTTTCCCTTTGATGACCGCCTCATCGGCGGTAAAGACGACGCGTCCCACTGCCGCGCCGGGCGATGCCGGCAGGCCTTTGGCAATCACTTTCAGAGGCTTCTTCTCATCGAGAACGGGGTGGAGCAACTGGTTCAACTGCTCGGGCTCGACGCGCAGCAGCGCCTCGGTGGGGGTCAGGATGCCCTCCTTCACCATGTCCACGGCGATCCGCACGGCCGCGGGCCCGGTGCGTTTCCCGTTGCGGGTCTGGAGCATGTAGAGGCGGCCTTCCTGAATCGTGAACTCGAAATCCTGCACGTCCTTGTAATGCTGTTCGAGGCGCGTGGTGATTTCATGAAGCTGGTGGTAAACCTCGGGCATGATATTCTCCAACTCCTTAATCGGGATCGGAGTGCGCACGCCCGAGACAACGTCTTCGCCCTGGGCGTTCATCAGGAACTCGCCGTAAAACTCCTTGGCGCCGGTGGCCGGATCGCGCGTAAAGCCCACGCCCGTGCCGGAGGTTTCGCCCATGTTTCCGAAAACCATGGCCTGGACGTTCACGGCCGTTCCCAAGTCATCGGAAATCTTGTTCAGGCGGCGATAGGTTTGGGCGCGGGGGTTGTACCAGGAGCGGAACACGCCCTCAATCGCCATGTTCAATTGCACCTGCGGGTCCTGGGGGAAGTCCTTGCCGGCTTCCTTGCGCACTACCTTTTTGTAATCGGCGATGACGGCCTTTAGGTCCTCGGCCGTCAGGTCGGTGTCAAGCTTCACGCCCCTCTTCTTCTTCAGGCCGTCGAAAACGTGCTCGAACTTATCCTTGGGGATTTCCATCACCACGTTGCCGAACATCTGGATGAAGCGCCGGTAGCTATCGTAGGCAAAGCGCAGGTTGCCGCTCTTTTTCGCGATGACCTCTACCACCGTGTCGTTCATGCCCAGATTCAGGATGGTGTCCATCATTCCCGGCATGGAAAACTTGGCGCCAGAACGGACCGATACCAGCAGCGGATTCTGCGCATCGCCGAGTTTCTGGCTCAGCAAGGCTTCAAGTTTGGCCAGTGCTTCATCCTTTTGGCTGAGGATCTCAGCGGGCGTCTTGTTTCCAGCCTGGAAGTAAAGCCGGCAGGCGGAAGTTACAATGGTGAATCCGGGGGGAACCGGCAAGTCAGCGTTGGTCATTTCCGCCAAGCCGGAGCCTTTGCCTCCCAGGACGTCTTTCATGGCCCCATCGCCATCCGCCTTACCGCCGCCAAAAAAATAAACGTACTTCTCCATGATTGCTCCTTTCGAATTGTTAGATCTCAGTTGTCAGTTTTGAGTTCAAAGTCAGAAGTTCAGAGTTTATAGTTAATAGTTGATAGTTCGAAGTCGGGAGTTCAGAGTTCAAAGTCGAAAGTTGAAAGTTCAAAGTCGTTCGCCAGTCCTAGTCCGTTGCAAGGAACCCATGATTTTGGCGCAACTGCGGCGCTTTTGCAATGGGCAAAAAGCATCGGAAGTGGGTCAGTTTGCTGTAGCCGCGCTCGGCGCCTGCCCCGCCTTGGCGGGGAGCGCCGGAATCTATTGAATCAAAAGCCGGCGGTCAGAGACCGCCGCTACAAAAAACCAAACTGACCCACTCCCAAAGCATCGGAGGAGAGTTAACTACCGGAAGTCATCAACATCGAGGCCGCTTCCATCGATGATGCTCTTGAGGGTTCCCCTCGGGATTGGCTTGTTCCCGTGCATGGCGACAATCACTTGCCGGCCATTGGCATGACGCCATTTCCGGTGACTATAGTGACAAGTGACGAGTGACAAGTGGCGAGTGACAAGTGGCGAGCCGACAAAGGCCGAAATTCGAAAATCGAAACTCGAAAATCGCAACGAGTTTCGATCCTCGAGTTTCGATTTTCGTCTTTCAGCTATTTCCGCAAAATGCGCGATGCCCGACGATAACTCATCCAGCTTTTTCAGCAGCCGCAGATTTCGGAAGGTTCAAACCACAGTTCCAGGGCTTCCTTGGCGTTGCGCACTGCTTCTTCCTCCGTATCGCCCGCGGAAGCACAACCGGGCAGTTCGGGAAACACTGCCGACCACCGCTTGGTCTCGAGGTCGAATTCGACCAGCAATCGCAGCTTCATCGCTTTATCCTTTACCTCACCTATCGCACTCGACACCATGCCACAAATCGGCTCCCGCGCACAAGCGCATCGTTCACGGGATCGGAGCGGTTTTTCCAATGTCGACGCGTCGACATTGACGAACAGTGATAAGTGACGAGTGGCGAGCAACCCAAAGACGAAAATCGAAACTCGAAGATCGAAACTCGCTGCGATTTTCGAGTTTCGATTTTCGGCCTTTGCCGGCTCGTCACTCGTTACTGCCCTTCGATTTCCGCAAAATCCGCGATACCAGAAAACAGCTCATCCAGTTTTTTGAGCAAGCGCAGCCGGTTCTGCCGAATACTCCGATCCTCCGCCATCACCAGAACCTTGTCAAAAAAACGGTTCACGGCCGGGCGCAAGGTGGAAATCTCCTCCAGGGCACGCCGATAGTCCCGCCCGGCACGCCGGCGTTCAACGTCCTCAGCAATTCTGCCGTAGGCTTCGTAAAGGTCTCTTTCTTGCGGCTCGTTCAAAAGCTCCGGCACAACTTCACCCGCCTGCCAGTCAGCCGCCGTCGCGGACTTGGCCAGGATGTTACGAATCCGTTTGGCCGCTGCGGAGAGGGCCTCAAAATCCTCGCCTCCCCGCAATGCTTCCATTGCCTCAGCGCGCGCCTGGGCGTCGGCGGGCTGCTCTGCCCCTGCGGCCACCACCGCTCGCACCGTGTCGTAGCGGAAGCCGCGCACCGATTCAAAGTAATAGCGCAGCCGTTCGGCAAAGAAGTCCAGCACCCGGGCCCGCACCTCTTCGCGAGGCTTGGGCCACCGAAAGCCGGGACTCGGGACTCGGGACTCGGGACTCGGGCTGGCGCCACTTAATTCGTGGGACTTTCTCCCCTGGGCTTCAAGCGCATCAAGCGAAGTGTTTACTGCTTCTTTTAAGCTCAATGGGAGCGAAAACTCAAGTATAACTTTAAGGGCTCCATTGGCCTGTCGCCGGAGCGCAAAGGGGTCACTCGAGCCGGTCGGTTCGTACCCCACGGCGAAGCCCGCCACCACGCTATCCACTTTGTCGGCAAGGGACACCAGGGCGCCGATCATGGTGCGGGGCGATGCCCCTTCCGCGCCCAGCGGGAGGTAATGATCATAGACCGCTACGGAAACCTCTTCCGGCTCGCCTTGAGCCTTCGCGTACAGCCCGCCCACGACGCCTTGCAGCTCGGTGAATTCCTGCACCATCTGCGTGGTCAGGTCGCACTTCGAGAGATCCACCGCCCGCATGACCTGCTGGGCTTGGGTAGTTTTCAGTGTGCCGTTTTCTTCAAGTAAAACACAAATATCGTCGCCTATCGACTTCATGCGACGAATCTTATCGCCGTAACTGCCCAGTTTGGCTTGGTAGGTGACCTTATCGAGCCGCGACCGCCGGTCGCGCAGGGGCACTTTTTGGTCGGCGTTCCAGAAGAACTCAGCGTCGCGGAAGCGCGCGGCGAGCACCCGCTGGTGCCCTTGGCGAATCAGCCCCTTCTCGTCCGAGTCCATATTGAGGACCGCGACAAAATGCGGCGCCAGTTTAGCTTGCCCATCGGGCCGAGCGCCGCTCGGCCCTACTTCTTCCACGGCGAAGTATCTTTGGTGGTCGCGCATCACCGTAATCAGGATTTCGCGCGGCAAGTGAAGGAATCGCTCGTCAAAGGACCCCAGCATGGGGCGCGGCCACTCCGTCGAATTGGCGATCCAGTCGGCCAACCATTCATCCTGGACGATCTTGCCGGCGGTCTGGCCGACCACCGCCTGCGCTTCCTGAACGATGCGCTCACGACGCCGGTCATAATCAATTTCTACAATATGTTGCGTGAGTTTTTTCGCGTAATCCTTGAACCCTTTAACCGGTAGAGCCTTCCGGGATTTCGCCCGATGCCCGAAGGTGAAATTCCCCGTCTTTACGCCCAGGATTTTGAAATCGACCGTGGTCGCATGCTTCCCTTCTCCCAGGACGGCCACAATCCAACGGATGGGCCTTACAAAGCGGGGCGCTAACTTCTCCGTCCAGTACATGCTCTTGGGGAATGCCAAACCGAGAATGGCGCCGGGCAGAATTTCCGGCAGAATCTCGCGGGCAGGGCGTCCCTGGGTGGTTTTCCTCAGGGACAAGTACTCTCCTTTCGGCGTCGTTGTGCGGGTCAAATTTTCAAGGCGTGCGGAGTTCTTTTGCGCAAAGCTTTCCGCCGCCCGGGTGTAATTCCCTGCCCCGTCGATGGCGACTTTGACGGGCGGGCCGAGGATTTCCTCGACCTTATCCGGCTGCTGCGCCAACAAAGCGGGAACGTAAACCACCAAGCGACGCGGAGTCGAATATGTTTGTAGGGGCGCTTCCCGATCAGATCGGGACAGGTCGCGAAGCGCCCCTACTGCGGAATTATTTTGCGCCATTTGGGGCGGTTCGCGAACCGCCCCTACGCCTGTTTCAGGGGATGCGTCGGTGGGGGGCAACAACCTGGCTTGGCGGAGCACCGCCTGAACGCGTTCACCCAATCCTTTTTCGGCGTCGCGCAGGAAGCGTGCGGGAATTTCCTCGCAGCCGACTTCAAGCAGCAGGGGCACGGTAATTTTCGATTGCCGATTGATGATTGCCGATTGCTCCCCTTCGGGAATTGCCGATTTACGATTGTCGATTGTCGATTGCTCCTCAACCACCGAGCCGGCAATTGGGGATTGCTCCTCTACAACCACCGAGCTTCCAGTTTCGAGTTTCGAATTTCGATTTTCGATTTTCGAGCCGCCAGTTTCGATTTTCGAGTTTCGAGTTTCGACTTCTGAGGCCGTCATGCTGCCACCTCCGCGGCCGCTTGCCGGTCGAGGTAAATCGTGGCGACCTCGCAGGCGAGTTTGCGCACACGGGCGATCAGGGCCACGCGTTCCGTTACGCTGATGGCGCCGCACGCGTCGAGGATGTTGAACAGGTGCGAGCACTTCAAGGTGAGGTCATAAACCTTGCGCAGGGGGAAGCGCCCTTGAGCTAAAGTAACACCTTCATTTCTACCTCTATGTATTTCATTAGATTTGTCTTGCTTATATCCTAATTCGAACTCTGGCCGGGTAGCGCCGCCCTTTAGGGCGGCAGGTGCCGGGCTAAAGCCCGGCGTTAGGACAACCTGGAGAGCCAGACATGAGCTTGTTAAAGTTAGGTTTGCCCAAAGGAAGCCTGCAGGATTCCTCTCTGCAACTTTTTCGCCGCGCGGGGTACGAAATCAGTGTCA
>Ga0187865_1003856_pt1 | contig 11756 bp, 5 predicted proteins | sample June2016WEW_11_1_2_FD_132989 | JGI IMG/M metagenome (GOLD analysis project Ga0187865, IMG submission 132989) | Peatland microbial communities from SPRUCE experiment site at the Marcell Experimental Forest, Minnesota, USA - June2016WEW_11_100 | ecosystem: Environmental > Terrestrial > Soil >...
CGGAGACAAACTCAGGCTTGGAGCCGTCGTATGAATCGTCATCGTGTTCCGATCCAATGGCAATTTACTCGCAAGAAGGCCCGAACCACATTTGACTACACAATCACGCGGTCACGGTACTAGAGCACATCGTCGTTACTGAAAAGCAGAAATTACGGGCACTTGGGCAACCTCCTATGATCAGTTGCAGCGAATCACCAGAGCCACATCGGTTTCGAGCCAAAACGGTGGCGCTGGCGCATCTGTAGTCGCCAGTGTTTGGCTTCGGTACCGCACACCCGTCGGCTGTTCTCGACAATGACCGTCGTGCTGTGGCTGCGCACATCCACATAGGCAAATTCTGAACACAAACATTGTGATCGCTATCAGACTTTTCCCCTATGCAAGGCTCTCTGACGATCAACGCTTTTCCCCCATGACGACATGCGGTTTAAGAATTTCTGTCATTACGTCGGCATTCGCGTTTCGCTCCAGTCGCGGATACTTCGTTCCCTGGTGGTCGTGAACATCCGCTTGGAAGGCTTGCGATCCGTTTTGCACGGAGAGGATCACGGGCGCAGTTGAATTGCGATCAGCCGCAATGGCATCACGCAAAGCCTGCGGAGACCACGGACGTTGGTTCACGGTCAATACTTTCATGTCGGGCCCAAGGCCGGCTTTCCAAGCTGGAGAGTCGCGGACAACATCGACGATCGCGCCATCTTCCTGCAGAAGGAATCCCAAGGAAAAACGCTCCTCGACGGTCTGATGAACTTTGTCTCTCGCGGCCTGAACGGAGCCAACCTCATTTCCGTATACCAAATTCCATCCGCCGGAGAACAATCCCTCAAGCGGGGCCCGGTCAGTTCCAGTAGAGTTCAGCCGAGTCTGGAGAAAAACTTTCCAATCGTAGACTGCGATACCATTCAGGGCAGCCACCAGGTCTTCGAAGGTGTAGGTCTTAACGGCGAGAGAATTGCTCGGCGGCCCAAAGAACGCACGGCAGAAATCATCGAGGGAACGCTTTCCTTGTGTCGTACCCCGGATAATCGTGTCCGCCTCCAGCCAGATGAAGAGCGACTCGTCGTAATAATCGACCCCGCGGCGTAAGGACTGCCATTGCTCAGGAGCGTCATTAAGGAACTGGGCTGAAACAGCGGTATCCTCCAACGTCCTCCATTCCCGTCCTGAGCGATGAGCCGTCTGGGCGGCAAGCAAGGCGGCATAGTCTCGTGCCTCCTGCAACGTGAAGATACCCGAACGGGCTGCCAGGACCCAATTCAGATATCGTGTCAGCCCTTCATACACCCACAACAACTCGGTGGTTTGCGGTTCCTGAAAATTGCGCCTGGCCAACCCAGCTGGAAGGCGGTACTTGGCGTTCCATGAATGGACGTACTCGTGAGGCAAAAGATAACCATAGGAGAGGCGATAGGCGTTGTCCGAGAAGGACCGAAGGCCGATGCGAATATCACTGGACTGGCGATGTTCCAGGCCGTCGTCACCCAATTCATTGCTGAGAGCGAGCAAGAAATGGTACTGCGGGTAGGGATAGCCGCCGAACAGCGCACCCGCTTCCGCGATCAGACGGCGAAAGAGCGTCTGCCATTCCGCAGAGATATCTGTGGCCTCGGGGGTTTCTGCGGCGATATCGAGGAAAACCGGCGGCTCCGTGCCAGACCTTAGCTCCACGATTCGAAAGTATCTTCCGGAGAGGACAGGTGAGTCTACCAAGGTGGTGAGTGGAGTTTGTGGGAAGTCAACGACGCCACTTACGGTTTTAACAGACGCGATCGCGCAAGCCTGCTTCCATCCCACAGGAAGCCGAAGCTGCGGACGTATTGGAACTTCATCCGTTGCCGCTCCCTCCGGGTAAAGCACAACTGTGTTCCAATCAAGGACGAAGAGTTGGGCAGTCGCGGCATTGAGGTCAGAGCGATGGATGGGGGCGACCACATCCATCGCGACATCCAGAACGCTGACGTTGTCGGGAACAATAACGTGGAAAGCAAACATGTCCACCAGGTCGCGCTTCCATTCGAGCGGCCGTCCGTTGCCGCTCATTCTGAGACGGACGATATTGTTGAGCGCTCCGGTCGGGAGCTGGTAGGTGGGAATAGCCCATCGTGGGTAGACCAGCGTGAGTGGACCGGGATGCACCGGAATCGCGAGTTCGGAGTGAAACAGCTTGCGGGAAATGTCGGTGGCGTCTACGAAAAGTGAGATGGGCTGTTGCTCAGACGCAGTCAACCATGCAGGCGAGCCAAGAGTCAGTGACAATATCAGAAGCATCAGACCGCGGGAGCGACCGCGTTTTTTCTCTATCTTTGGTTTCATAAAGCGACCAAGCTCGCCCCGGTCGTGCCGTGCTGAAAAGGCCGAATACCCTGCAGCTTCAGGAACTCATGTCGATCGATTCTCATGGGCGAGAATTGTATTGGACCACAACTTCTCTGCCAACACGAATGAAGCAGCCCTAGCCAAGTTATTCAGATCGCAGCGTTTCAGCGCTGTCCTGTCATGCCGAGAAAGCATGGTAAGTGCAATCGCTCGACGAGTTTGGTGCACTAGTCCCGAGTCACGGGCAATCCGGAAGTAATGCCTCCAGACTGGTCCCGATAAACGCCCATTGCACCGTCCATCTTCAACCCACGACTCGGTCGTGAGATTTCAGTTGCGTTGCCGACTTCCCGGGACGAATCCGGCGCGGTCTTCGCTTTGGATTACTTCCGGCTTGCCGACAATCCACTCGCAACCTCCCACTCCCGCCCAGCCGTTTCGCGAGAATCTATAGCACCGTCCACGAGCAGCCCGACAACGCGAGAGCATCATCCACGGACCGGCGTCAACCTTTGGAGGCCATCTCTCTGGAATGTGCGTTGCGTTCGTACGGTACGTACACTGGTTCCCAGATATTCGCTTGGAGTTCGCGGTCCAGGTTATCTTCGCCGGCAACCTGCGCCTGGCCATCTTGAATTGCCTGGCTACCTACGGCCTGCGCAATCGAGCGACTGAGCTGACGCAAATCCGAAAGTGACGGCAGAAGGCTTGCCTTCTTATCCTTTTGTGTGGGGACGAGACGTGCCAATTCCTTAGCCGCGGCCATGACCATCGTATCGGTGACGCGTTTGGCTTTGGAGGCAATAATCCCGAGAGCAAGCCCAGGAAATATGTATGAGTTATTGGTCTGGTCGATGTGAACCTTCTTCCCACCAAGATTCACCGGTTCGAACGGACTCCCGGTACCGATCAGCGCCCGTTCTTGCGTCCAATCCAGCAAGTCCTGAGGAGTCGCTTCGCTGCGTGAGGTGGGGTTCGAAAGCGGGAAGATGACGGGTCGAATTGTGTTCTTGGCCATTTCGCGCACTGCATCCTCGGTGAAGGCTCCGGCTTGACCAGACACTCCGATGAGGACCGAAGGCCTGGCATGGCGGACCACATCCAGCAATGTGATTTCTCGATTCGGTTGTCTCCAACCCTGCACTTCCTGTTCTTTGCGCGCGTAGGGTAGCTGCTCGGGCCGCACATCTTTACCATTTTCTGTAACAAGACCGTAGCGATCGAGAGCGTAGAAGCGATTGCGAGCTTCCTGTTCCGGGACGCCCTTGTCCTGCATGAGCTGCGCTAACAGGTTGGTGATGCCTATGCCCGCGGTTCCGAAGCCAAGTACAACGATCTTCTGTTGCTCTAGTGGCACGCCCGTAACGTTGATCGCAGAGAGTAGCGTCGCGGTCACTACTGCCGCAGTGCCTTGAATATCGTCGTTAAAAGTGCATAGTTGGTTTTTGTAGCGAGCCAGAAGTCGAGCGGCATTCGAACCGGCAAAGTCCTCCCATTGCAAAAGAACGTGCGGCCAGCGCTTCTTCACGCTGTTTACAAAAACATCTACGAAAGCGTCGTACTCTCCGCCGCGAACCCGATGATGCTTCCATCCGATGTAAAGTGGATTCTTTAACCTGTCCTCGTTGTCCGTTCCCACATCGAGCAGAACCGGAAGACAATGCTCCGGATGGATGCCGCCGAGCGCAGTGTAAAGGGCCATCTTCCCGATTGGGATACCCATGCCTCCTGCACCTTGATCGCCGAGCCCCAGGATTCGTTCACCATCGCTGACCACGATGCATTTCACACCGTCGTAACGGGAATGACTCAGGATCTGACCGATACGATCTTTATTCGGATAGCTGAGGAACAAACCTCGTGGCTTTCTCCATATCTCACTGAAGCGCTGGCAACCCTCACCCACCGTTGGCGTGTACACCAGAGGGAGCATCTCTTCGATATTGCGAAGCAAGAGCGCATAGAACAGCGTCTCGTTCGTATCCTGCAGGTCGCGGAGAAAGCTGTATTTATTGAAGGAGTTCGGCTGATCCCGCAGTGCTTGAATCCGCCGCTCAATCTGTTCATCAAGACTCCCCACATGCGGTGGCAATAAACCGTGTAGGTCAAAGACATCGCGTTCGTGATCCGAGAAGGCCGTTCCCTTATTGAGACGCGGAGAATTGATCAGGTCAAATCCCGAAAGAGAAATCTGGTAGGTCTTGTTGCTTGCTGTCTGCTGTAATTGCTCGTTCATTTCCATCCCCTTCTAAATCCGGTTTAGCTTCATCAGCCTCGAAGCCGCGCGATAAGGACCACGGAGTGGTCCCTTTCGCTTTACTCCAATACGACAAGCTCAGAGCTGGATCTTGCATCAGAGCGGCTGCCAGGTCGTCCGGCCAATCGCGACATTCCGGTTCTTGTATTTCGGTCAACGAAAGAAGCAGCACTGCGGCCTCCGCTTCATTCTTCTCCGCGATGCGAACAATAGCGTCCGGATCGTCCATTCTTCCTAGTCCTGGCTGAAACGTATTCTGGGCAGGCAGAGAGATGTTGAGAACTGTTGCCGCAGAAGCGGGAAAGCGATCCAGGTGCGCTTCGAATGCCTCGTGCAGCACAACATCGCCAGCGTGCACTCGAAGGCGGCCAAGGTCGCCCGCTTCCTCAGAGCAACCCGAGAGAACGAGCGCCGCGTACGCATGTTTCTGAACGTGGCGGGCTAACGCAGAGGTACGGGTTGTTTGCAATATGCGCATCTGTGGCCAGCCGCTTCAATTCAGTATGCCAGACCCCGAGTGTTGCCAAAAACACCCCAATCACACCACACGTCCACCAACCAGAGATGTAAACAGGAAGGAACCGAATTACTTCTTGTTTGCCGACCATACATCCGCGATGATGCCCTCGACTGGCGGGGGCGTGTCCGCTGCAGGATACCGCGGGAGAGCAGGCCATCTGGTTGGATCGCCCCCGGCTTCAAGTCGTGTGCGGGTGCGCGAGGTAGTGCTGCCTCAATAGATCCTTCCCGTAGTCATTCCCGTTGGGCGTTCGCACAACACAGTGAATGTGCTGCTGGGTCGGCATCTTGGGATCGGCCGCAAACTTCGCCAGATTCGCTGGCCGCTGGTGATCGAATTCAATCAGAATCACAGGACTCTGAACGCGGTAATAGAAGGCGCTATCGGCCTGCGTGCCGCCGATCCAGGTGAACCATGTGTTGTCGATGTGCCGGTCAACTTCGTCCATCTTCACGCGGGTGTGTCCGTCGTCCATGTTACTGACGTAGAGGTGGACCAGATCGCGCAGGCGGCGACGTGCCGGATTCGTCAGATCGTTCGCGCGTAAGCCAGCGTAGTTCAGAATGACATTGTCCTTGAAGGCCTCTGTCAAGTTGTTGTTGCCTGTCTTGGAGAAGCTGAGTGTTGCCTGTTGGCGCTGAGCGTCCGAGAGCGCCCGCAGCATTTCCAAACCGTCGTTTTGCTCCTGTTGAAGGATCACCAGCCCCTTGTATTTGCCTGAGGTCGCCCGGACGGGCTCCGAACCCAGGAAGAGCGGTGTCATAACTACCTGATCGCCCAAGACGAAATAGTTGATGATGGCGTGATGGCCATCGAGCTGCCAGCCCCACGGTTCGGTTGCGGAGGGCTTGCCCATGATGGTGATGAAGTACAGCCATTCGCCGAGGAACACACGGTCGTCGGCCAATTCCGCGAGGGTCTCGTTCAAGCGCATGACGTTACGCGTCAACTCGAAGCCGTTCGCGCTAAGCGATGCGCGCATCAGGCCGAAGGCAGCATCCCGCTGTACATCGGTCATCTCCTGAAAGCTGATCCCCGGGCGCGCGTAAAAGTGCTGATTCATCCACTTTCGCCATTGGATGTCGTCGACCGGAAACATGGTTCTGGCGAGCTGCACGTTGGTCAAGGAAGCGATGAACTTCTCCGCCGCGTTTCGGACGGGTTCGGTGGAAACCCCGCTCGGGCTGATTTCAAATAGGCCAGGAATGACCTTCCCATCGGTCGTGATTCCCCGGAACGGTGCTGCGAGGCCTTCCTGCTCAGACTCCTCGGACATTTGGCGAAAGCGCTCAGCCCTATCGGCCGGAGTCTGGTTCTGGCCGAAGGCCCACGGGACGAGAACGGCCGCGGAGATCAGCGATGAAAGGAATTCGCGACGTGTGGCGAACTCCGGCTCGGGGTGGATATGGGTGTGACCCGGATGATGGAGCTTGTGTGCCACGTTCACCTCTGCAATGACAAGTCGCGGCAAGATAGCATGCGCGGTACAGCCCATGCAATCGAGGAGATCCGCTACCACTTCCCGGACAACTGCCCCGAAATTACTCCCCCGGTAGTCGTGAAGGGCAGAGCTACTTTGTAAGGATTCCCACTGGGCGAATGACGGGCAACCCTTCCATAATCCGGTAAGGGAAGGGTTGCCGACAAACCGCCCAGAACTCCGTCATCGCTTCCTGCCACACCTGTTTCTGGAATATCTCGCGCGACGGCAGTCTTGACGCGAACTCGATTCCGCGAGACGGACAGTCGATCACGATACATCACTCACTTACCTCAGCATCCGGCCGTAGACGTGCCCACGACGGCGTGCTACTTTGATCAGTTGAGAGTGACGCGCATCTGATCTGCGAGAGATGTCCTTCGTATTTTTGTCCCTTCCGAGCAGGCCTTAGCCGCAGCCAGTTTCCGGCGCTGTTGCAAGGGGAGCGTTTCACGGCGTATTGGATAGGGAGCGTTTATGGTGTCCACACCGTTCCGCTGCTCTCGGTTTCTATGTTACCTCGCTCTTTTCGCTGCGATCACCAGTAACCTTGCGCTCGCGCAATCCCAGCCCACTTTCCGTCTGACGCAGCCATACGACAGTGCCCGGCGCGTCACCCTGAAGGGCAACGTGCATCCACTGGCCCAGTCCCGCTACGATCAGGGCGCGGTTCCCGATTCATTTCCGGCTGAGCGCATGCTGCTACTCTTGCAGCGATCTCCCGCAAGGGAGGCTGCGCTTCGCCAGTTTATTCAGAGTGCCCACAGGCTGGGGAGCCCCAGCTATCACAAGTGGCTCAAGCCGGAACAGTTCGGCAAGCTCTATGGTCCGGATGACTCGGATATCGCGACCGTCACCGCATGGCTTCAGTCGCATGGTTTTTCCGTCGCCCGCGTTAGCAAGGGCAAGACAGCCATCGAATTCTCCGGCAACGCCGGACAACTTCGCGAGGCTTTCAATACTGAAATCCACACTTACCTGATCAACGGCGAAGAGCACCACGCCAACGACCGCGACCCGCAGATTCCGGCTGCGCTGGCACCTGTCGTTGCCGGCATTACGCCGATGAATGATTTCCACCCTAAGTCTTACGTGAAGGTTCTTGGCCAGGCCTTATACGACCGCAGCACGCACAAACTGGTCCCGCAGTGGACCTTCCCCAGTGGGTCTGACCTATTGGACTTTGGCCCCGGTGATTTTGCGCTCCAGTACGACCTGAATCCTCTTTACACAGCAGGGGTCACCGGAAGCGGCGTCACCATCGGCATTATCGGCGCGTCGAACGTTGATCCCACGGTTGTCGCCACGTACCGGTCATTTTTTGGACTCCCGGCGAGCCAGCTCAACGTCGTCATTGATGGCGAGGATCCCGGTCAGAACTACGCTGTTGTGGAATCCTATCTTGACGTAGAACTTTCGGGCGCGGTCGCGCCGGGAGCCACGATCAACCTCTATACTTCGGCAGGCACGTCGCTGCAGTACGGGCTCAACCTCGCGGCACAGCGAGCGGTCGATGACGACGTGGCTACGGTCCTCAGCACGAGCTATGGCGGCTGTGAGCAAAACCTGGGTTCGGCCGGCAATCAATTCTGGGCCGCACTGTGGGAGCAGGCGGCAGCACAGGGACAGACGTCGTTCGTCTCGGCCGGGGACGGGGGCCCGGCGGGCTGCGACAACTTTGATACAGCGCAAGTGGCGCAGGATGGCATTGCTGTCAACGGGATCGCGTCCACTCCCTGGAATGTCGCGGTGGGTGGCACCGACTTTTATTACAGCAGCTACAACGGCAGCGCTTCGGCGCAGCAGTCCCAACTGGAGACCTACTGGGATACTGTCCCCACATTGTTTCCCACGACATCCCTTCTCCAGCGTGTTCCCGAGCAGCCGTGGAACGAACCCTTTGGCCTGAACATTTCCACGGGTGGCGTTTATAACCCGAACTCGTCGACGATCGTCGCCGGCAGCGGCGGCCCCAGCAGTTGTTCGACGGGAGTGGAGGGATCGAATGGAACGTATTCCTCCTGCACCGGAGGCTATGCCAAACCGGCATGGCAGAGCGGCACCGGCGTGCCCGCGGACGGCGCGCGCGATCTTCCCGATGTTTCGTTGTTTGCCGCGGCGGGCGAGAACGACAGCTTTTCTCCTATCTGTACATTCGCGGGTGAGTGCATTGTGTCAGACGGCGATCTGACTATTACCGTCGTTGGGGGCACGTCGGTATCGTCACCTGCGATGGCCGGGATCATGGCCCTTGTCAACCAGAAATACGGGGCGCAGGGGCAGGCGAACTTCACCCTGTATCCGCTGGCTGCCCAACATCCGTCGGCGTTCCATGATGTCACGGTGGGCAGCAACGTGGTGCCTTGCCAGCCGGGCAGCCCCAACTGCACGCTCAGCACGGTCAACGACAACACGAAAGGCTTTTACACACTCGGCGGCTACTATGCGGGTCCGGGGTACGATCTGGCCACCGGCCTGGGCAGTGTGGACGCCAATCTCCTCGTCAATTATTGGGACTCACTCACCTTCAAGCCCACGACCACTACTCTCAGCCTCAGCTCGACGACTTTTACGCATGGCACTCCCGTCGACGTCAACGTGGATGTCACCGGGAGCGGAGGCACGCCTTCTGGAGACGTTGCATTGGTCAGCACCGCCAGTCCTGCTTCTGACACGGGCCTGGGCGAGGTCACTCTCAAGAGTGGAGCTGGTTCTGCCACAGTCAATAACCTTCCTGGAGGGCAGTACCAAGTCACAGCGAGATACGCCGGCGACAGTGTGTTTGCGACCAGCCGTTCGACTCCAATTGCGCTCAACGTCGCCGCGGAAAACAGTACAGTCTCGCTCTCTGGAAACACCTATAACTACGGCAGTAACTCGTTTACCCCGCTCTCAAATGGCGGCAGCTACCCTTACGGTACCTACATCGCCATCGATGCCCAGCCGCGAGGGGTAAACGCCGCGCAGGGTTCACTCGACGGTATCGCTACGGGAACGCTGACCTTTGCCGATACGGCAAGCTCTGGAAGCACCAGTTCCGGGGCGTTGAATCTTGACCGCACGGGCTTCGCGGAATGGGTACCTTCTGCGGGATTCTCAGTGGGAACTCACAATCTGAGCGCCAGTTATTCCGGCGACGCCAGCTTTAATGCGTCCTCCAGTTCCACGCCGCTCGGCTTCACCATTACTAAGATCGCGCCCGGTATCAACCTGTACGTAGGCCCGGTACTTGCTTTCCGAACTACTACGACGATTGGGCTCGGGACTGCTACGACACTCACGCTGATCGTCGGCATCACGGCTGTGGCTGCGCCGCCCACGGGCACGGCGACGTTCTACCTCGGCAATACCGTGCTGGGAACCGCCACGCTTGGGCCGCCGCCTTACTACAATCCAAGCGTCTCGGCTGCTTCTTTGACTGTAAACAACCTCCCGCTAGGAACGGACTCCGTGACTGCAAGCTACAGCGGCGACGTCAATTACGATTCCGGCACCTCTAACAATTCTGTCAGCGTAGTGGTAATGCAGCCGGCGACTGTGACGGCCAGCGCGAATCCGGCATCTCTGAATCCGTTGCAGAACTTTACTGTGACTGCAAACGTCTCCGGAGTGAATGGCCTACCGGCTCCGACCGGAGCGGTTGGCTTTTACGCCTACGGTCCGGGCGGTTCCTGGAGCGCTTCAGGCACGCTGGTGAATGGCTCGGCCAGTTTCACGTTCGGTGGTGGCGGGTACTGGAGCCCGGGCACGGTTTCTGTGGTTGTCGGGTATGGCGGCGACTCCACTTACGCGCCAGCCGATGTGGTCGTCCCCGTCACCATCACGACTCCGTTCACCATGAGTACGACTCCGGTTGTGATCGCAACGCCGGGCGCGACCACAGGCAACACCTCTACGATCACAGTTACTCCGGCCAGCGGTTTTACGGGCGGAGTTTATTTCGCTTGCACCCTGGAGTACTATCCCGGCGGAGCGCAGCACATCCCCACGTGCAGCATCCCGAGTTCGGTCAACGTTACGGGCACGAGCCCAGTCACCGCTACAATGACGATTAACTCGACGCCTTCCACGACCGCCGCGCTAAACCCCTTGCGAAGCGGGCCGCGCTGGCTTGCCGCTCAGGTGGGGACGGTCATGGCCGCATTTTTCTTGGGTGGGATCCCGGCACGACGCCGGGGCCGACGTCGCCTGGCGAGCTTCCTGGTTGTGGTTGCGCTAATCGCAGGTCTAGCGGGGTGCGGCGGCGGTGGAAGTGGTAGTGGTGGCGGTGGCACCCCGGTCCCTGGTACGACTCCGGGGACGTACACCTTCATGGTAGAGGGTTCGTTCACGGCAACGATTGGGACCAGCCAGCCGCAAATCGCCATGGTGAACGTCACGATTCAGTAGTTCGCATCCAGCATCCGAACTGAGGCAAAATATCTGACCTCATCCGAGACCTCGACAGTCCAAGGTCAAGTTCGCCCTATCACAACTCAGACCGCCATGTACTTCCTCTGACGCTCACCTTCAACGCTGCTGGCAAGGGTCCACACAGGATTAGATCAGTAGCGATCTCTCTTTTGAGTTGTGCTGTCCTGCCGCAGTTGGCCGAACCGCAGCACATGCTCGGAGAATTCAAACCCTTACACTCCGCGCAAAGTCCCGCGCCGGTCATGCTCTGGTCGTATGACGGGCAAACCGGAAGTTGACCGGAGCAAAGCCGACTTATCAGGATTGATTCTGCGACGGGTGATCAAGGGTTTTCCGAATTGTGCACTCAGATTAAACCGAATGCGCGCCCTCGCAATATCAATGGATTCAGCTCTAGATGGCGATTCCAGCCGGGGCGTCTTAGCCGCGCAATCGTTTCTATTCGCGCTCGGTCGGCAATAAAAACAGGGGGGGTTCACTTGCCGGCTTATTTCAAGCCCAGCTCGCCATTGTACTGTTGGGTAATCCCGTAGCACTCACAGGCGGAGTCTTCAAGTTTCTTGCGGTTCACGATCTTCACTGCGCCACGGGTGTACTCGATGAGCTTCTTCTTTTGCAAAACACCCGCTGCCAAGCTCACGGTAGGCCTATCTGTCCCTAGCATCGTTGCGAGAAAATCATGGGTGATGGGCAGCGACTCCGAATCCACTCTGTCCTGAGTCATGAGCAACCACCGCACAAGGCGTTGCCCAATACCGTGGAGCCGA
>Ga0187865_1003857_pt1 | contig 11754 bp, 11 predicted proteins | sample June2016WEW_11_1_2_FD_132989 | JGI IMG/M metagenome (GOLD analysis project Ga0187865, IMG submission 132989) | Peatland microbial communities from SPRUCE experiment site at the Marcell Experimental Forest, Minnesota, USA - June2016WEW_11_100 | ecosystem: Environmental > Terrestrial > Soil >...
AGGCATGAGATTGGAAGCCGAACCGGGACTGCCTCCGGTTCAGGCCGACCGCCGGCGGAACGGGTGGGTCATCGCTCAGTTGCTGGACAACTCTCTCAAGTTCACCCCGCCGGGAGGGCAGGTGAGGGTTTGCATCCGGCGCAGCGCTAAAAGGGTGAGGCTTTCGGTTGAGGACACCGGAATCGGCATTCCGCAATCCCGCATTGCCGAGCTCTTCACGCCGTTTCACCAGCTTGATGGTTCGACTACGCGGCGTTACAGCGGAACCGGACTCGGCTTGGCGCTGGCTCAGCAGATCGTGGAGGCTCATGGCTCTCAGATCCGGGTGGAGAGCGCCGAATCGAAGGGTTCCTCTTTCTCCTTCGAACTTGACTTGGCTCAGGGGTGACATTCCCTCCAGCCCACGGCCCCGAAGGAGCGGATCGGGAGCGCCATGTCGTGGGCAGGCCATCAGAATGCCCTGTTTGGGTAGGAACGATCTTCAAGGAGGAAGGGATGCCAGGTTTTTCCGATCCAAAGGGGAAGTACTTCACCGAGGTGATTCAGAAACGCGCCATTCCGGCTCGAATTCAAACGACACGCCAGATGATCCAAGGCATGGTGCATGCCCACCCCGATAAGCGGGTGACGGATGAGCTCGATGGCCCTCAGACCTTCCTGGCGGTCACAGAGGCCCAGGTATTCGATGAGCAGGGCAGACCCGTCGGCACCTTTCCCTTCCTGTCCGTCAACAAGACCCAGATCGTGTGGCTGGCGCCCTCGGAAGGCTCCACGGCGGAGGGCGGAGGATGAGCGGAAAACCAACCGTTACGCCGACGTCGGTGCTCGGCCCAGATGAGGTGGAGCGGTTACTCTCCTGGCTAAGGGACCAGGTGGCAGGTAGCTTGGACGCTTCCCTGCCTCCAGGGTACGCCCGGGAACTCGCCGCTTCCGAGATCCTGGCCCAGGTCTACTCCCGGACACGTCTCAACCTGAGTGAAACCAAGCGCAACGAGATTTTCTCTCGAGTGATGAGAGACCTTTTCGGATTCGGGCCCCTCCAGGCCCTGCTGGACGATCCGACGGTGACAGAGATCATGGTCAATGGCCCGAAGAGCATTTTTGTCGAGCGACATGGAACGGTGACCCCCGCGGCCGTGAGCTTCGAAAAGGAGGAACAGCTGCAAGGCCTGATCGATCGAATCTTGTTTCCCCTAGGGCTGGCCGCTACCAGCGAAGACCCCCTATGTGAGACGCGGCTCCCCGATGGGTCTCGGGCCACGGTTGCGATTGCGCCAGCCGCCGTCAACGGGCCCTATCTGAGCATCCGGAAATTCATGAGGGAGCGACTGACCCTTGAGAACTTGGTGGCCCTGGCCACGCTCACGCCCAACATGGCTGAGTTCCTGCGTTCCTGCGTGCGCGCCCGCCTTAATCTCCTGGTCTCAGGAGGACCGGGTGCCGGGAAGACCACACTGCTCAACGGCCTGGCCGGGAGTGTTCCCGAGGCGGAACGGCTGATCGTGGTGGAAGAGGCGGCCGAGCTCCATCTGTTGCTACCCCATGTGGTTCGACTGGAGGGTCGGATGGCGGGAGCACAGGGCAAGGGGGGGATTTCTCCGGCCAGCCTTCTGCGTGGGGCCTTGCGGATGCGGCCGGACCGCATCGTGTTCGGAGAAATCCGCGGTGAGGAGGCTGTCGCGCTCTTGCACGCCATGAACATGGGGCACGATGGCTGTCTGATGACCATCCAGGCGAACTCCCCACGCGAGGCCTTGGTCCATTTCGAGACCTTTGCCCAGCTGGCCGGGTTCGATTTGCCTCCCAAAGTGCTGCGCGAGCAAATCACTTCCGCGGTGGACATGGTCGTTCAGCTCTCCCGGTTGCGCGATGGGAGTCGCAAGATCACCTCCGTTTGCGAGGTGGCTGGAATGGAGGGGGAACAGGTGGTGATCAGCGAGCTCTTCAAGTTTCTGGAAGAGGACGCAATCCGCAGGGCAAGGTCACCGGACAGCTTCGCGCCACCGGCCTGCGACCGGTCTTTGCCAGCCGACTTGAAGAGGCAGGGTATCGCATGCCGATGGTCATCGGGTCGAGCAGTCCGGAGGCCCACCCGCTTTCAGCTGGGAAAACGTAGGTGCCCGCCAAGGGAACCAGGACTTGGGGAAGACCGGAATCAACCGGCAACTGCTCTGCTATAATCTCCATGCGGGTCGGAGCCAGCCATGCCTGCCGATGGATCTTTCGCATTGCGAGCAAAAATGCTCGGCGTCTTGATGAGGGATGCCCGAAAGGCCTCCGGGCTTTCACCGCAAGAGTGCGCCCAGACCATGGGAATCCCGCCATCCGCCTTGAATTCATGTGAGACGGGCCGCAAGTCTTTCTCTCTCCCTGAGCTGGAAGCGTTCGCCTTCGCGGTGAACCTGCCGGTGCTGCGACTCTTACACCCCGACAAGCTGGTCAGCGTGGAGAAGAAGGCCAGTCCCAACCTCAAGAGCATGATCGACCTGCGCCAGCGGATGATTGCCGTGCGCCTGCGGCAATTGCGGATCGAAAAGGGCCTGAGTCGATCCAGCCTGGCAGACCAAGCCGGTATCCCCAGCCGAAGGGTCAGCTCGTTTGAATCGGGCCTGCGGGCCATTCCGCTTCCCGAACTCGAGGCCCTGGCCCGGGCCCTCGGCACGGACTCAGAGAGCTTTCTCGAACCCAGTGGTCCTGCCAAAGAGCGCGAACTGGAGCACAAGGCGGTCGAAGAATTCCATAAGCTCCCCCGGGACATCCGCGATTTCCTGACCCATCCGATTAACGAGTCCTATGTCCGCCTCGCCATGCGCATGAGTGAACTCCCTGCCGAGCGACTGCGCACGATCGCCGAGGGCATTCTTGAGATCACCCTCTGAGCGACCCGCGCTTGAGGCGGAGCTCAGATCCATCTCCCCCTCTGAAACGTCCCACTACTTGGGCTGGCTCGCCCGGGCCCCGCTCGCTCATGAACATGTCGGTTGGCTCCCGACTGGCGACTGGATCGGCCGCGCGCCATCGTTGGCTCTGGTCTCCCCGGGTGGGTTACCCCTCGGATTCCTATGCGTTCCTCCTGACCGACTGGGAGTTGCGTGGATCCAGATCTTTGCCTCATCCACCCGACGCTCCCCCGGCGCCCATTGGGATCCCCTGTGGGCCGCAGCCCGCTTGCAACTCAAGAAAATGGCGGTCGAAACCGTCTGGGCTATGGCCAATCAACGTTGGTTCATTGACCTGCTCCAGAGAAGCGGTTTTGCACTTGCCAACCGGGTGATCACCCTGGCTGCGGGTCCACCCTCGCAGCCGAGGGCAGGCCCGGAATTCCAGGCGCTAGCCTTGCGCCGACTTTGTCCCGAGGACCTTTCAGCCGTTGCGGACCTTGACAACCGGGCTTTTGAGATCCCCTGGCAGCTGGATCAGGAGGCTTTGGCGGTCACCTTTCGGAACGCGCCCCTGGCTCGCGTAGCCCAAGCCGGATCGCGAATTGTCGGATACGAGTTATGCACCGAGACGCCCCAGGGGTGGCACCTCGCACGTCTGGCCGTGGATCCGGACTACCAGCACCGAGGGGTCGGGCGGGCCCTGGTCATCGACCTGCTCGAACTGAAGCTGCGCATGGGGGTCCGGGCACTCACCGTGAACACCCAGGTGGAGAATCACTTCTCCCTGCGGCTGTATCGTGTCTTCGGATTTGCCGCCACCGGGGAGACACTCCCGGTCTACTCCGCGACTCTCAGCTGACCCGCGGGCCTTTGCCTGGGCCGGCAGGTCTTCCAACCCGCGGCCGGACTGGACAACCCGGGCCATCTATGGGAAACTCAGGCAGGAATACCCAGCGGAGGACCTATGTCCAAGAGGCAGGAGCTTCAAGATGGCCGACGCCAAGCGGCGCGAAGGATGCGTCTCGCGGTAGTGGGAATCCTGGCAGGAGTGATCATCATCGTGGGGGGCATCCTCCTGTATCAGAACAGCCAAAACAACCGACCTGCCGGCTCCTTCGTGCAGATCACCCCGGCAGCGTATCCTCAGGCCAACGGGCGCCAAGTCGGCGATCCCAATGCCCCGGTCGTGATGCAGGAATTTGCGGACTTTCAATGCCCGTACTGCGGGGAGTTTGCCCGGAGCACGCAACAGCAAATCGTAGATCAATACGTCGCCACCGGCAAAGTGCTCTTCATTTTCCATAATTTTCCTCTCTCCAGCCTGCAACCGGAGTCCGGGCAGGCGGCCTTGGCCGCCATGTGCGCGATCGATCAGAACCAGTTCTGGCCCTATCACGACATGCTCTACGCCAACCAGACCGGAGAAAACGTCGGGGACTTTACCACCTCGCGTCTAGTCGCCTTCGCGGGGGCGCTGGGGATGGACAAACCTTCCTTCAGCCAGTGTTTGAACAGCAAGAAGTATCAAAGCCAGATCGATCAGGACATTGCCTTGGGAGATTCGCTTGGGGTCCAGTCGACCCCGAGCTTCGACATCAACGGCCAAATCGTGGCCGGGGCCCAGCCCTTCAACGTGTTCGCCCAGGCTCTCGACCAAGCATTGGCCGCCAAGGGGAAATAACAGTGAATGCAAAGGGCTGGCTTGACAAAAAGCAGCGCCCGTCTCGGCGCTGCTTTTTGCTTATCCCTCGGTCGGACCTATGCCTCCACCGGGGAACCCCGGCGGGCTGGCTCAGACTCGAATCCCCATCAACCTGAGTATCCAGACCAGAAGCGGTGCGACCAGAAGAGCTGGCAAGAGGCTTGCGGTGCGGAGCGGACGAACCTCAAGCAAGGTGATCCCAATCGCCGCCAGGAGAACGCCCCCCGTGGCCGTTAGCTCCTGGATCATGCTGGGCAGAAGGGATGCCTGAGCCCAGTGGGCCAGCAGCGTAATGGCTCCCTGGTATGCCAGAAGCGGAATCGCCGAGGCCATGACACCGACCCCCAGGGTCGAGGCAAGGGTCACGGAAGCAATTCCGTCCATCAAACCCTTGGTCGCTAGCAGACGATAATCGCCCAGCAGCCCATCTTGGATCGAGCCCAGGATTGCGATCGGTCCCACGCAGAAGAGCAGGCTGGAAGCGACGAAGCCCTGGACGAAGCGAGAGCCCAGTCCTCCCCCCGTTCGGGTGAGGAGCCCCTCCAGACGCGCTCCCAGGGAATGCAACTTGTCCTCCAGTCCGGCCACTTCCCCCACCAAGCCGCCCACCAGGAGGCTGACCAGCACGAGCATGGCATTCTCGGTCTCGAGGAACATCTGGATCCCGAGCCCGATGGTAAACAAGGCAATGGCTGCCATCAGCGTTTGCTTGATCCGAGCAGGGAAACGGGATCCAAGCAGGAGGCCCAGCAAGCTTCCCGTGATGACCGCTCCGACGTTAATCAGCGTGCCAATCATGCCGCCTCGCATGGGTTCCACGGCTGGACACGCTCCGCAAGCCGGTCCGCCCCTACCACCCCAAGACTGCCTTCGCCAGCAGGCCGGGCTCAAGGGCACCTGATATCGGCAGGGCTTACCCTGGAGCATGGCCGCAGGCCAGCCGGCGGTGCAAGGGATCCCGCCCGTGATCGACACGGACGCCCGAATCGCGGAGGGTGGCCCTTTTCCCGCCGAGATCCGGATCCGATCCGCCGGTTTCAAACCTTGGGGAGCACGATTGTGCTCTGGCCCTGGTACTTCCCCTTCTTGTCCTTGTAGGAGGTCTCGCAAATTGTATCGGCTTCGAAGAAAAGCACTTGGGCAATACCCTCTTGGGCATAGATGCGTGCCGGCAGCGGCGTGGTGTTGGAGATCTCGAGGGTGACGTATCCCTCCCATTCCGGCTCAAAGGGTGTCACGTTCACGATGATTCCACAGCGCGCATAGGAGCTCTTGCCCAGGCAGACGGTCAGGACGCTGCGCGGGATGCGAAAGTACTCCACCGTTCGGGCCAGGGCAAAGGAATTCGGAGGGATGACGCAGACCGGTCCCTGGAAATCCACCATCGAGCGAGGATCGAAGGACTTGGGGTCGACCACGGCGGAGAAGACATTGGTGAAGATCTTGAACTCATCGGCGACGCGAATGTCGTAGCCGTAGGAAGAGACCCCATAGGAAATCACGCCGTCTCGCACCTGGGCGTCGACAAACGGCTCGATCATTCGATGCTCGCGGGCCATTTGCCTAATCCAGACATCCGACTTCAAGCCCATGTCCCTCCTCCGCCGCGTCTCGTCCTGGGGCCGAGCGATTCCTTCAGGGACTGACGGCAGCCGCTACCCGATTGCGCAAGACACCAATCCCTTGCACTTCGATCTCAACCTGGTCGCCCACCTGAAGTCTGCCCACCCCGGCCGGAGTGCCCGTCAAGATGACATCTCCCGGGTAAAGGCTCATGATGGAAGAGATGTACGCCAACAGGTTGGGAACGGAGAAGATCATGTCCTGGGTCGATGCCAATTGGCGGACCTGTCCATTCACGCGGCAGAGGATGCGAAGATCCGCCGGGTCCAGCTCGGTCTCGATCCAGGGGCCGAGGGGACAAAAGGTGTCAAACCCTTTGGCGCGGGTCCACTGACCGTCGCGCTGTTGCAGATCGCGCGCGGTGACATCATTGGCGGCAGTATACCCAAAGATATAATCCCGGGCCTGATCGGGAGAGATCCAGCGCGCCCGACGGCCAATCACAACGGCGAGCTCCGCTTCATGCTCGATCTGCTCGGATTGAGGCGGAAGCTCGATCTCCTCGCCCGAGGCGAGCAGCGAGGAGGGCGGTTTGAGAAAAAGCATCGGAACCTCGGGGACGGAGGCCTGCTGTTCGCGAGCGTGGGCGGCGTAGTTACGAGCGACGCAAACGATCTTGCTGGGGGCAATGGGAGCTCTCAACCGTAACGAATCGACCGGTAGCGAGGCGGGCAGGCGTCGATGAGGTCCCAAGAGCAGACCGTCGATCGGACCCGCTTTCCCGCCCTCGGCCCATCCGTAGACCGCCTGCCCCGATTGGGGGTCCAGGTAGCAAAGGTATCGCATCGATTCCTTCCTTGGCGCCACCTGCCAGGCCACCCGATGGTCCGCGAGAGCGCCTGCTCGGGCCAAATGTGAGGGCGTCGGCCTGCGCCGGCGCCCTGCAAGTCTGCCCCTCTACAACCTGGCGGGCAACGGCCAGCGAGCCCGCTAGATCCCCAAGCCGAGGCTGCGCCTACAGCTCCCGCCGCTCGAAAATGCGAGCCCCGAGATCCTCCAGTGCGGCCTCCACCCGTTTGCCCTGGGCGCGGAAGCGATCCGAGAGCTTCCAGCGCAAGGTGGAAATGAGGATGTGCGTCAGGGCGATCAACGAAACCATAGCCAAAGTTGGATCGGCCGTTGCCTGGCCGGTAAGGACCACCTCAGCATAGTTGGCCGTGTCAACCGAAGCCAACGCCACGATCGCTGCGGTTTGGGCATTCTGTTGCCGGGCCAAGCGCAAGGCTCTGGCCACAGTGTCGCTCTCGCCGCTTGCATCCAACCCAATGACCACGTCTCCCTTGCGAACCAAGCTCAGCGAGCGGGCCAATTCGGATCGGCTGCCGCGTGCGACCCGTACGCCGTAGCCTCCTTCCTCAAGCGCGGAGGCGAGCGCTTCCCCCGCCGGCAGGCTACTGCGCTCTGCCACCACGAGGATGCGTTCCGATTTCTCGATCATGCTGACAAAGGTCTCGATGGTGCCCTCGCGCAACATCATGTGCGTGCGCTCCAGGAATGACCCGAGGTCCTTCATCAGGCGGTCAAGATACTCGCCCATGCTCGCCGCGGGTTTGACCTCGGCCGAGAGACGAAGGTCTTCGCGCACTCGCTCGCGGATCTCGCGCAAGAGTTCGGGATACCCGGGGTAGCCCAGACGTTGGGAGAAGCGCACGACCGTTGCGGGATCCACCTCCAGGAATTGCGCCAGTTCGGTGGCCGTCATGAAGGCCGCTTCGGTGTAGGAATCCAGCAGGAATTGAGCAAGCCTCATGAACCCCGGCGAAAGCGAAGGCATCGCCTCGCGGATTCGTTCCTCGTAAGGAGTCTTCAACGGGCCTCCTTTCAGGGCGCCCCCCTTCGGGGTCGGCAACCCCTTGCCACCTGAACTCATCCTATCACAGCCCCCTCAATCCTGCAATGGGTTCAAGGCGAATGGACAATCCAACAGCGAACCTATTCAGGATTGCAGGACTTGGGGACAGCCGCTTGGGAATCTCCCCCGACCCCCGGCCGGTTGCCAACCCAATGACGAAGGCCGTTCAAACCTGAAATGGGGACCCTGCGAAGGGCACCCGCGGCATTGTGCGCCACGGAATTTCCGGGAGAGAGTCTCAGTTTCTCGGGGCAATCCCCTTCCCGCCGGACGATGAGACGGGGTGCCTTTCCCGCGCTTTCCTGCAAACCATCCCATTCCTACCGCTCTCCAGCCTGCGGCTTGCGCTGGGAGCGACATCCGCCGAGTGCGCCCCATGCGGGCCCCGCAAATCATCCCGCGCACGCGTCCGTCCGACTTCCTTCCAGGCGAAGTGGAAATGGGATCAATGGCCTTGGAAGAAGATATGCAAGGAGGGACCGGAACGCGATGAGCTCATCCAGGCCGGGCGATCCAGATCGCCCGACACGAGAAGTGGGGCTGGCTTCTTCTCCTCTCCGCCCGTCGCAAGGGGCCGCAACGCTGGCGGGAGGGGATCTTCTCAGCGCGCACCACGAAGGCCCCCAGGGTTTCCAACCTTTCGATCCCCGAATGCGACCTCATGGCTTGGCCGGGTGGCCGGGGCCTCCGGAACCCCAGACCCGGAATTCCTCGAGGATCGAGCCACCCACAAACTCCCGGATGAGCGAGTCGTCAGGGATGAATTCGGTGGAGCAGGGCCGGACCCAGGAGAGAAAGGCGAGCAGTCGCTTCACCTCGACCCGTTCGGGTTCCGTGTCCGGGACCTGCATCAGGAGGGGCTCCGCGAGAGGCCGCAGGGCGGCGAGCTCGTACACCAGAGCCGAGTTGAACATCACGTCCGCGTTTTCCTGGTACGGGAAGATGTATCGTTTTTCCCCGCGACGCACGGACTCCCAGCCGCGCAGGGTGGTCAGCGCTTTGTGGCCCCGCGTGGTCGCATCGCGAACCAGTCGTCGAATCAGCCGCGTATCGGTTGTGGAGACCCGGTTATGTCGATCCAAGTTGAGCTGGGTTAGGGCCGAAACGTAGATGCGAAAAACCTTCGTGGATGGGAATTCGGACAGGAGAGCAGGATTTAGACCATGAATCCCTTCGGTCAGGATGACGGCATCCTTGGGGAGCTGCACCGTCTCTCCAGATTTGCGTGTGCCGCTGCGGAAATCATAATGAGGCAAGGTCACCTCGTCGCCTGCCAGCAGAGCCTCCAGCTGGCGGCCGAGCAGGTCGCGATCAAGCGCCTCGACGGTTTCAAAGTCCATCTGACCGTTCTCATCGCGCGGCGTCGCCTCTCGCTCAACGAAGTAGTTGTCCATTTCGAGGGGATAGGTCCGCAGCCCAAGCGCCAGCAGTTGAATCGCCAGACGCCTTGCAAAAGTGGTCTTGCCGGAGGCCGAGGGTCCCGCAATGAGGATGAGCCGAACCTGCTGTCGCTGGTCCACAATGCGGCGCGCGATATCCGCAATCTTTTGATCGTGAAGCGCCTCGGCGACCAAGATCAACTCCCGAACGCGTCCCCCTTCAACGGCCTGATTCAGCGTCCCCACATCCTCTACTCCGAGCCGCTGCAACCAAGCTCCCGTCTCTTGGAAGACGGACCGGAGCTTCGAAAAATCTCCGGCCGACTCGATCTGATCCGGAGCATGACGGCGGGGATACCGCAGGGTAAAGCCGGGCGGGGTATGGTCCAGCCGAAAGAGTCTCAAGTAGCCGGTCGAGGGCACCATGTAGCCATGAAAGTAGTCCTCGCGCCTGCGGAGCGTGTAGATACTGACCGAGTCTTTTTGCCGGGCCTTCAGCAATCGCACCTTGTCCTCGTAGCCCTCGCGCCTGAAAATGCGGATCGCCTCTTGGAGCGGGACCTGACGCCTGAGAATCGGCTCGTCTTGCGCGACGATCTCCTCCATCCGCCGCTGGATCGCCACTAGTTCCTGCCGCTCCAGGGGTTGGCGACCATAGATCCGGCAGTAGTACCCGCCATTGCTGACCGAGTGATCCACCGCCACGTCGGCCTCGGGAAAGAGTTCCCGGGTGGCTACCAGCAAGAGAAAAACCAGCGACCGACGGTAGATGCGCGCCCCGTCTGCCGAAGCAATCGTTACCGGCACGAAATCGCAATCCTCGCGGACAGCGAAAGTCAGTTCCCGCAGATTTCCGTTGAGAATCCCAGCCACCACTTGGGCCTCTGCCTTCGGCTCGGCCGCCCGGAGGAAGGTTTCGATGGGGGTGCCTCGAGTTCCCTCCAAAGTGCGACCGTCGGCGAAGTGGACCTGTATGCTCGGGCGGGGATCAGCAACATAGACGGGGTTGAGGGGTTGCTTCATGGGTAGCACCGCTGAATGAATAGGGCCTTCCTTGACAAGTGTTTCATCGGCTCATTATAATCTTCGCACTTTCCTCGGTAGCTCAACCGGCAGAGCGGGCGGCTGTTAACCGCTAGGTTCCAGGTTCGAATCCTGGCCGAGGAGCCTTCCCCGGCGCGATCGCTTGCAACCCGGCCCTGGGCCCCGAGCTGTTTTCTGGTGGCTTCCCTCTGGTTCTAAGAACGGGAACCTCAGAAGGGTTCCCGTGTTTTGTTCACCTGCCCCCGCGGCCAGGCCAGGACGAGCGGCAGGAGATACCCGCTCTGAGGGACGACAAATCTGGGCCGGGCAAGGCGATCAGAGGGAGTGCGGCTCTGGAGTCTGGAGGATGGAATCCAAGGCGCGGCCATAAGCACTGGGATCACCACGCGAGCCCTTTTTCGGGCCGCCGAATGAATCATCGAATTGTAAGGGCCGATCCTGGGATCGGCCCCTGAGATTCTTCTTCACCCTCTGCCAGTGAGGGCCGGCTACTCGTAGCGCAGGGCTTCGACCGGTTCGAGGCCGGCGGCCCGCGAGGCCGGATAGATGCCGAAGAACAGGCCCACCGCCGCCGCGAACAGCGTCGCCAGCAGGACCGAGGTCGTCGTCACCACCGGAACGAAGCTGGTGCCACTGGACGAGGCAATCCGCCCGATCACCCAGGCCAGCCCGCCCCCCACCAGGATCCCCACGATCCCGCCCCCCAGACTCAGCGTCGCCGACTCCGTCAGGAATTGGCCCAGAACATCCCCGCGCCGCGCGCCCAGCGCCTTCCGCAGCCCGATCTCCCGCGTCCGCTCCGTCACCGACACCAGCATGATGTTCATGATCCCAATCCCACCCACCAGCAGCGAGATCGCCGCAATCCCCCCCAGAAAGTCCGTCAGCACCCCCGTGATCTGCGTCGCACTCTGCAGGATGTCCGACTGCTTGGTGATCGAAAAATCATCCACCCCCGGCACGTCATGGTGCTGCGTCTCCAGCACCCCCGTGATCTCCGTCACCGCCGCCGTCACCGTCTGGGCACTGCTGGCCTGCACCAAGATCATGTTCACCTGGTCCGGGTTCGACCCCTGAGCCTCCCCCCGTCCCCCCAGCCGCGTCTGCGCCGCCGTCAATGGCACCAGAATCTGGTCGTCCGCACTGAAAAACCCACTGCCCCCCTTCGATACCTCTACCCCGATGATCCGAAACGGCTGGTTCTGGATCCGCACCGTCTGCCCCACCAGCCCGCTGGTCGTCCCAAAGAGCGTCGTCGCCACCGTCGACCCC
>Ga0187865_1003872_pt1 | contig 11694 bp, 10 predicted proteins | sample June2016WEW_11_1_2_FD_132989 | JGI IMG/M metagenome (GOLD analysis project Ga0187865, IMG submission 132989) | Peatland microbial communities from SPRUCE experiment site at the Marcell Experimental Forest, Minnesota, USA - June2016WEW_11_100 | ecosystem: Environmental > Terrestrial > Soil >...
CGCGCACGTCACGCAAGGCCCCGAGCAAGTCCTCTTTCCCGCCGGCGGCCCGGACCTTCTTCAGGTATTCTTCTTCAGGGCTAAAATCAACGCCGTTTTCCTTTACCAGATTCGTCACACTCTGGCTGGGCACGTAGTTGTTCAAGAGATAGAGAATATCGTCGTGCGTCAGCGGTTTATTGGAAGGGCGCGGAAATGCGGCGACGCCCAAGTTGGTTGCCAGCAAAATGATGATCGCCCACCTAGCCTTCGCCACTTGTACCTCCCTGTTTCTGCGGATGCCTAGTCTTCGCCGAAAGCATACGCTGGAAGAACAATCGAAAACAAGCCCTTGGGTTTGGAAGGACGGGGCTTTAGGGGTTGCGGAGAAACTCTTCCCTGCCTCCTCCGTATCCTCGCCGCCACACCCGGAAGCGAAAAGTTGTACCCCAATACCGGAATGCCCGCGCGCCCCATATTGCGGATAATGGTTTTGACGTTTTCCAGGTGTTGCGGTTTCTTGGGACCATCCAGCAGCACATCGTGCCAGTGAGCCGGATCGAGATTTTCGATGGCGTGCAATTCCAGCCCCCGGGCGTTGATCATTTCCTTCAGCGCCGCCAGTTCCTCATAACTCCAAAGCTTATTGGGGTCACCCGCGCGGCCCCACCCGGCCTGGCTGCCCACCGGCTGGTTTAGCCGATCGCCTCCCCCTGATGAAAGTAATCCCCCAGATGAACGACGATATGCGTGCAAGCACACTGCCGCGCAAAACGAAAGTTCTCCGGCGTGAGCATGTGACGGTACAAACCCAGACCTGGTTTCATAAGGACTCCCCCCGCAAAATGTGCAACCCCAAGAGATGATTTTAGACTAACTCAATTTTCCCCAGCCGGAAGCGATTTTCGTGAACCGCCAGATACCGACCTATTTCAGCGTAAAACGGTTGCTTCATTCGCCCAATGCGGATGGGATATAATAGGTCAGGCGTTGGGTAAGACGGACGCTCATACAAGATCATTCGTGGTTGCGCCAGAGAAGGCGGTAGGCGAAGAGAGTCATGCCAAAGATTCGAAAAAAATCGTAACTGACGAGGCGTACCAGCCGGTGGCCGTACAAATCGATTATAACGACTGGCTCATTATTGAGCGTTCTCTGGGCTTGCCCGATGATGTAGCTAGGGTGACGGACCTCTCACGATACCACGGGTTGATATCTCTTACCGAAGACCCGCTGGTCTATCAGGCGCGTATCCGGAACGAGTGGTCTTGAAAAGGGTTCTCGACACTAACGCGATTCTGTATCTTCTCGGCGGCAAGGTGGTGGGACCCCTTCCGCCCGCCCAATACTTCATTTCCGTCATTTCCGAGATGGAGCGGCTCTCCTATGTTTCCTTGGATGAGGCAGCTACCGCCCAAATCCGCGCCTTCATTTCCGCGGTCATAGTGGTTGACCTTACGCGGGAGATAAAGGAACTGGCTATCACTCTGCGGCGTCAACATGCACTGAAGTTACCTGACGCAACCGTTGCTGCAACCGCCTTGAGTCTCCAGGCACAACTCATCACCAGCGACAACAGACTGCTCCGTGTTCCTGGTCTGTCCTGTGAACGCCTCAAGCTTGCTTGATCCCACGACCTGTCAACATTCTGTCAACATTGTGTGTTAGCATAAGAAGACACACAGGAGGAACGTATTCCATCTCTAAACCATAAATTGCGAGCTATTCCGCTCGGAGGTCTGGGCGAATTCGGAATGAACATGATGGCGTATGAGTATGACGACGACGTGGTCATCGTCGACTGCGGCGTCATGTTTCCGGACGCCGAACTGCTCGGCGTGGACATCGTCATTCCCGACCTCAGTTACGTGCGCGCGAATCGCGAACGCATCCGCGCCATTCTGCTGACGCACGGCCACGAAGATCACATTGGCGGCCTGCCCTATCTGTTGGAAGAAGTTGATGTGCCGGTCTACGGCACTCCCTTCACGCTGGCGTTGGCGCAATCGAAGCTGATCGAACACGATCTGGCGGAAAGCACCGACCTGCGGGAGATACACCCCAGGGCGCCGTTCCAGGTGGGACCCTTCCGCGTAGAGTTCATCCACCTGACGCACAGCATCATTCAGTCCGGCGCGCTGGCCCTCACCACGCCGCTGGGCACGGTGATTCACACCGGCGATTTCAAACTTGACCCCACGCCCACCGACCAGCACGTCAGCGATCTGCACACGCTCGCCGACTACGGGCGGCACGGCGTGCTGGCGCTGTTCTCCGATTCAACGAACGTGGAACGCCCGGGCCTGACGGCCTCGGAGCGCGCCGTCCGGCAGCGCCTGTCGCACATCATCGGGGACGCCAAGGGCCGCGTGCTGATCTCCTGCTTTGCCACGTCCATGCATCGTTTGCAGATCGTCACCGACCTCGCGCATGAGTACGGCCGCAAGCTCTGCTTTGTGGGCCGAAGCATGTTTAAGAACTCCGAGATTGCCATGCAGATGGGCAAGCTCAACGTGCCATCCGGCATGTTGGTGCCACCGCAGGATTTGCGCAAACTGCCGCGGAACCAAGTTGCCGTAGTCATCGCCGGCAGCCAAGGTGAACCGATGTCCGCCATGGCGCGCGTGGCGGTGTCAGGCCACCGCTGGGTCTCGGTTGAGCCCGGCGATGAAGTGGTGCTGAGCGCCCGGGTCATTCCCGGCAACGAGAAGGCCATCTTCCGCATGCTCGATCACCTCTACCGGCGCGGAGCGCATGTGCATTATCACGATGGCAGCCAGCCGCCTGTACACGTCTCCGGGCATGGCAGCGCGGAAGAATTAAAGCTGATGCTGAACATCGTCCGGCCCAAGTACTTTGTGCCGATCCACGGCGAGTACAGGCAACTTTGGCGGCATATGGAAATGGCCAAGGAGCTGGCAGCGGTTTCGCAGGAGACTTTCCTGCTCGAGACCGGCGACGTCTTGGAGTTCGATGAGCAGGGCGCGCGCCGCGCCGGCCGCGTGCCCGTCGGCCGTATCTGCATCGATGGTGGAACACTGGACGAAGTGGAAGAGGTCATCCTCAAGGAGCGCCGCCACATTTCCGAAGACGGCATCGTGATTCCCATCCTCGCCATCAACGAGCACACGGGTTTGCTGGAAACCCCGCCGGAAATCGTCTCGCGCGGGTTTGTGCCCCTCGACGAGGCGAGCGAACTGGTGGGTAGCGCGCGGGAAGTCATCATGCGCACCATCGAGAAATCCAACCTCGAAGAAGTCAGCGACTGGGGCGTCATCAAGGAAAAAATCCGTACTGCCCTGCGCCGGCACTTCGATCAGGAAACCGGAAAGAGGCCCATGATTTTGCCGGTCATTATGGAAGTCTAATCCCTGTGCGTGGTGGTTCCTATGCTAACAAAGCTCACCATTCGCAATTTCAAACGCTTCGGCGAGGTCGAAATCGATCTCGGCAATCCGGTGGTCTTCATCGGTCCAAACAACTCTGGAAAAACCACGGCATTGCAAGCGCTTGCCCTGTGGGAGATTGGCCTTAAGCTCTGGGTGGAAAAGCGCTCCGGCAAGCGAACCCCGGAAAAACGTCCAGGCGTGACCATTAACCGACGGGATTTAATATCTTGCCCTGTGCCTGGTGCTAATCTCCTGTGGCACGACTTACACGTACGAGACGTGAAAAAGGTCGACGGCGGTCAACAAACCAGCAACGTGCGCATTGAAGTGGTAGTGGATGGGGTCAGTGAAGGCACCTCTTGGACCTGTGGGCTGGAATTCGATTACGCAAACGAGGAGTCATTCTATTGCCGGCCAGTTCGCGTGACCGACGATCCCGCGAGCGCTCGAATGGTCATCGCCGAAGAAGCCACGAACGTACGGATGGCATTCCTGCAGCCCATGTCAGGACTTCTTGCCAATGAGACGAGGCTCGACCAAGGTGCTATAAACGTTAGGCTGGGAGAAGGACGCACGGCTGAGGTTCTGCGGAACCTCTGCTACATGATTTACAACCGTGAGGGCCGGGATACCCGACTGGGTGGCGCACCGCGAGAGTTCAAGCAGGACATTGGTGAAGCTCCGTGGAACAGTCTCAAACGCCAAATCAAAAGGTTGTTTGGAGTCGAACTCGATCCTCCCGAGTACATTGCTGAGCGCGGTGAAATCGAGATGACTTACAAAGACGCCTCGGGAGTTCAGTTGGACATCTCTTCATCGGGCAGAGGCCTTCAACAAACACTTCTGCTTCTTTCTCACCTGAAAGTGAACCCCCGATCCGTCCTGCTTCTTGACGAACCGGACGCCCACTTGGAAATCCTGCGCCAAAGGGAAATCTATCAACAGATTACCGAGGCCGCCAGGGAACAACAAAGCCAAGTTATTATTGCGAGTCATTCGGAGGTGATCCTTGCTGAGGCTGCGGATAGGGACACCGTTGTGGCCTTTGTCGGGAAACCCCACAGGATCGATGATCGCGGCAGCCAACTCCTCAAGTCACTGAAGCAAATTGGCTTCGACCAGTATTACCAAGCTGAACAAACAGGTTGGGTTCTCTACCTGGAGGGTTCGACAGATCTGGCTATTCTGCAAGCGCTGGCGCGAGCCCTGGCACATCCAGCCTATGAGGCTCTCGAACGGCCCTTCGTCAGTTACGTATCGAACCAACCGCAGAAGGCACGCGACCACTTTCGCGGTCTCCGCGAGGGCAAGGCAGATCTCGTGGGATATGCCTTATTCGATCGAGTTGAGCAATCTCTTCAATCAGGACCGGGATTAAGGGAGTACATGTGGATGCGCCGAGAGATTGAAAATTACTTGTGCTCTCAGGGTACGTTGCTCGCCTCTGCCGCCGCCTGTGCGCACGACCAAGGCCCCCTATTCGAACAAGCTGAGAAGACCCGGTATATTGAGACCATGCAACGATGTATTGAAGATTACGTCCCGCGAGCTGCCCAGCGTGACCCCGGTGATCGTTGGTGGATAGATACAAAAGCGAGCGACGATTTCCTCGATCGCCTGTTTGAAGCCTTCTTCAAGGCTGTTGAACTCCCGAATACGATGCGAAAGACCAATTATCACGTGCTTGCTGGTTACGTTCTCAAGGACAAAATCGATCCTGAGATTTCACGAGTCCTGGATTCTATCCTGGAAGTTTCTCGGCAGGCTAAGCCCGCACCTGACCAGCCCTGAATTCTCGGACGCTCATGACCCATCCATGAAATGGAGTTTATTAAGGTATGCCACTTTACCAAGCCATTGTCCTCGCAATAGTTCAAGGCCTGACGGAGTTCTTGCCGGTTTCCAGCACGGCGCACTTGTGGTTAATTCCGTGGATTTTCAAGTGGAAAGACCCCGGGCTGACGTTTGACATTGCGCTGCACGCGGGGACGCTGGTGGCGGTACTTCTCTATTTCTGGCGCTATTGGCTCGAAATGATCAAGATGGTTTTGGGAATCGGAAGCCGGAACACTGGCGTTGGAATCGATTCAAGATTCACAACTCAAGATTCAAAAGGTGGCACACCCGCTATTCAGGATCTGAATCCAAAATCCAAAAGCGAAAATCCAAAATCAGCAGCGGGGTCGATGACCCTGCTCGGCGAGAATCGCCAACTCTTCTGGTACCTCGTCATCGCCACGATTCCGGCAGGGGTGGCAGGATGGTTGTTTGAGCGCGCCGCGGACGAGCAACTGCGCTCGCCACTCGTCATCGGCACGGCGCTGATTATCGTCGGCCTGCTGATGGGGGCGGGCGAGCGAGTGGGCAGCCGCGATCATGGCCTGGGCCAAGTCGGCTGGCTGGATTCCATCATGGTGGGCGTGGCACAAGCGTTTTCCGTCATCCCGGGAGTTTCGCGTTCGGGCTCGACTATGGCCGCGGGGCTGTTTCGCCGCATGAACCGCGAGACGGCGGCGCGCTTCTCCTTTTTGCTCTCGACTCCGATCATCGCCGGGGCCGCCTTAAAGAAAGGGCTGGAGATTCACCACTCCGGCCTGCCTGCGGACATGCGTATGCCCTTCCTGATTGGGATTATCGTGTCGGCAGTCGTGGGATATGCCGTAATCGCTGTGCTGATCCGCTACTTGGAGCGCCGGACCTTCACGATTTTCGTTGTTTACCGGGTCATTCTAGGCGTGATACTATTGACGATTGGATGGGGATTGCGTCACTGAGAAGAACTGTGACCAGTGACAAGTGACAAGTGGCGAGCATGAATAAACGGTCTTCCCTGGGGTAGTCGTCTTGGCTCATCAGTTGTCACTTGTCACTGGGCTGTTATGCGCCGGCTCGATAAAGAACAGTGAAAGGCCACGAGTAACGAGCAAAAACAACCGTTTCGGTGAGAGGCGGAGGGGATTGCTTGTCACTCGTCACGAGCCACTTGTCACTGTTTCTGAAAGTGAGGCAACCGATGGGTACCCCGTCGCCGGCATCTTCCTCGAAAACTAAGGAAGCAAGCTCCAAGACCCCAAAAGCACCGCTGCTTGGTTCGCGGCGTCTTTTCGAGTTGATGGGACTGCTCACGGGCGTAGCAGGCTTGCTGATTCTACTCAGCCTGGCATCTTACCTGCCCGAAGACCCCTCGTTAAACACCGCGGTGGCCACGGGAACTTTGCCGCGCAACTGGATTGGCCCCGCCGGCGCGTTGGTTGCGGACGGCCTATTTCAAGTCTTCGGCTGGGTCGCCTATTTGCTTCCGCTGGCTCTGCTGGTGGTGGGCACGCGCTGGCTTTTGGCAAGGCCTTTTGATGCGCCCCGCACCAAAATGCTGGGCGCCGGGATGCTAGTGGTTTCTTTGGGCGCGCTGCTGGAACTCTTTCCCTACACGCCGGCCATTCACGGGGTGTTACGGGGTGGCGGACTGCTGGGGTGTTTGGCGGCGGCGGGGCTGATCCACACTTTCAACCGCCTGGGCGCAAGCATTGTAGCCGCTACCCTCTTCCTTGCTTCTCTGTTTCTGGTCACCCGATTCTCTTTCGGCGGGGCGGCGGAATTCCTGCAAAGCAACTGGAGCCGTGTGCTGACCCCACTCAAAACGCGGTGGAGCGCCTGGCAGGAGGCGCGCGCTGCCCAAGCCGCGACACGCCTGCGCAAAAAGATGGAGCTGCAACGCGTGACGGGGAAACCGCCGGTGCTGCTGCAAAAGGTGGCTGCCCGGCAAGCGCCGCCGGGGCAACCCATCGCCGTGCCGCCCGCCAGCCCATCTACGGCCACTCCCCCGGCAAAACCGGAAGCCGAGGAGAAGCCTGGTCCTCCGCCCGTCGTGCGGATGCCCAAGCCTTCGCCCGCCAGCGCTCCCCCGAAGATCGTGGGGCGCGCCGCGCACGGGTACAAACTGCCCAACGCCACGTTGTTGCGGCCTCCCGAGGACGCGGAAGGAATCGATGAAGACGAATTGAAGGAACGCGCCACCCGGCTGACCGCGAAGTTTCTCGAATTCGGTGTTACCGGAAGCGTCACGCAGATTCACCCGGGGCCCGTGGTGACCACCTACGAATTCAAGCCCGAACCCGGCATCAAGTACAGCCGCATCACGAACCTCGTTGACGATTTGTGCCTCGCCATGAAAGCGGAGTCGATCCTGATCGATCGCATCGCGGGAAAATCCACGGTCGGTATTGAGGTGCCCAACCTGCACCGCGAGATCATTCACCTGCGCGAACTCGTCGAGTCGAACGAGTTCATGGGGTCGTCCTCCCGGCTGAGTCTCGGCCTGGGAAAAGACGTCACCGGCAAAATTCGCGTCGGCGACCTGACGCAAATGCCCCACTTGCTGATTGCCGGCTCGACGGGCTCCGGCAAGAGTGTGGCGATCAATTCCATGGTTGTTTCCATCCTCATGAAGTCTACGCCGGAGGAAGCGAAGCTGATCTTGATTGATCCCAAGCGTCTGGAATTGAGTCTTTACGATGGCGTCCCGCACTTGCTGACCCCCATTGTCACCGAACCTAAACGGGCTGCGAACGCCCTGCGCCGGGCCGTCATGGAGATGGACGATCGTTTGCGCAAGCTGGCCGAGCATGGTGTGCGCAACATCGAACAGTACAACAAAATGTTCGAGCCGGAATCGACCCTGAGCCTGTTTGACAACAATGGCGAGCGCGAGCGCCCCCTGCCCTACATCGTGATCGTTATCGATGAACTCGCCGACCTGATGATGGTCGAGCCGCAGGGCGTGGAAGAATCCATCACGCGTTTGGCCCAGATGGCGCGCGCCGTAGGGATTCACCTGATCCTGGCTACGCAGCGGCCCTCCGTCGATGTGATCACGGGCTTGATCAAGGCCAACATGCCGTCCCGCATCTCCTTCCGTGTCGCCTCCAAGGTGGATTCGCGCACCATCCTGGATTCCAACGGCGCGGAAGCCCTGTTGGGACGCGGGGACATGCTCTTTCTGCCGCCCGCGAGTTCTCGCCTCCAGCGCTTGCACGGGCCGCTGATCACTGAAGGGGAAATCGAGAAGGTGGTCAATTGGTGCAAATCTCAGTCGCAGCCTCAATACAACGAGGAATTCCTGGAACCCATTCACGACAAAGAGCAGGAGGAAGTACCGGTGGATGAGGAGGAGGCCGCGGAACTTGATTCCGTTTACGAAGATGCCGTCCGCATCGTGGTGGAATCCGGTAAGGCCTCGACTTCTCTGCTGCAACGCCGCCTGCGCCTCGGCTATGGACGCGCGGCTCGGCTGATTGACATGATGGAAAAGGACGGCATCGTGGGCTCTCCCGACGGCGCGCGCCCCCGCGAGGTGCTGAAGCGGCCAGATTGGCTGCAAGAGGTGGACCAATCCCTGCGCTAAGCTTTGGGGCTGCGATGAGCCCGCCCCGGGCCGTTCGGCTCGCAAGTGTCGGGAGTGTTTTCTGCGGGGCCGAGGCCAAGGCCGCCCCTGATGGCCGCTCGACATTTTCTTCTTGAGCCGCTGGCCCCGCCAGTGGTATGAAATGCTGGTGAATTGGCCCACGGCGCCGGGATGGCTGCAGATCCTACTAATTCCCCGGTGACGAAAGACGGAGGATGCGAATGGCAACCCCACCTTTTGCTCAGCAAAGACGGTCTTCACGGGTCCAATTGCGATGCCGTGTGAAGATCAGCGGAGTTGATCCGAAAGGGAATGCGTTCAGCGAAGAGGCAGAAACCCTCACGATTAGCAAATTCGGCGCGTGCTTGAGGATCGCCCGCCGCTACGAGTTGGGCCAGATCCTTACAGTTCAAACCATCGGTCAAGGCCACACGGGACAGTTTCAAGTGGTGTGGATGGGCCAGGCCGGGACTCGAGAGGAAGGACAGATCGGAATCGAGTGGTCAGAAGTCCGCCGCTTCTGGGGGATTGAGTTTCCGCCGGAAGATTGGGGCGGGCGTTAGACAGCAGATCAAGTCCCAACCTCTATGAAGGCAGAAGGCTCGCGCCGCATCACCACGCAAGCAGGAACCTGTCGGGAAGCACGAGTTCCACATCGCTTCCAGGATGTCATGTTGGATCGAACCTCTTGTGGTTCGATTCTGGGCTTCAATTCTTGACAAGGAACGAAATCCGTCTGAAAATGTTAGTAGGGACTTGAGTCGGACTGCGGGGCCTCTGCTGACCGCAGCGGTGGGTAAGGACTCGGCCCGGTCATACACGATCCTACGTGTGCCGCGGTAGCTCAGGTGGTAGAGCGCAGCCCTGAAAAGGCTGGCGTCGGCGGTTCAACTCCGTCCCGCGGCACCATCAAATCAACCCCTTACACCCAGAGTAAAGACAATTATGTCACTCGTCACTATGTGGAGACCTCATGCCAGGTTTTGACCGGCTTCATGACCTCCGTGGGTATCTTGAGGGTCGAGTAGATTTCTCGGTGGATCGGTTCCGGCGTGGTACCCTTGCGAATCTTCAGGACCCTTCCCTCCGGGGTGGGTAACACCACCGTGACCACCTGAGGGGTGCTGAGTTGTTGCCGCAGGGTCCACCACGAGGTGTGCATACCCCGCTCCAGAAAGCGTTTCTCGATGGCCACCAGGAGATGGTAGGCTAGGACGCAGAGGAAGACATGCGTCTGCGTGGGCTTTTCGAGATGGTGGAAGATGGGCCGCTCCCTCAGCGGGCTCTTCATCGCTCGGAAGGCGGCCTCCACCCGCGTCAGCAAGATATAGGTGCGCCAGATTTCATCCGCGGTCAGGTCCGGGCGGTCGGCCTTCAGCACGTAGCCGCCATCCAGCTTCGCCGCGATCGCTTGCTTCTCGCCGTCCTCTTCCCACGTCAAGGTCTCTGGCTCAGCGTGGTAGTCCATCCGATAGTAGCGGGCCACGCGCGGATAGCGTTCCTTGAGCCGGCCCATCGCCTGGTGAATCTTCTCCAGCTTGGTCAACTGGCCCTTCTCGATGCGCGCCTGCAAGCGCTCCAGGTCCTTTCGCAAGCGCTGCTCGTGGGTTTCCCGAAGGGCCCGGTCCTTGGCTTCCCGCTCCTCGCTCCGGCCGAGGATGTAGACCTCGTTCCCTTGCCGTCGGCGCTGGATGCGCACCTGCGATTTCTTCTGCGGAGGATGGCGCGGCGAGGGCTCGCGGATCACCTCTTCCCCGCCGTCCTCCTGCGCGAACTCTTCCCGCCACGCCTTCCGTTCCGGCGGTCGGCCCGCCACCCAGTAGTGATACCCGCGCGCCCGGATCTCCGCCAGGTTTTCCTCATACGCCATGCCCCGATCGACGACCACCGTCGCGCCCGGCTGGGGGCCCGTCCGCTTCTCCAAACTCGCCAACATCTCTCCCACCGTCGTCCGGTCTGGGCGGTTCCCTTCGAGGACTTCGTGCGCCTTGGGAAAACCGCCCAGGTCCAGCACCAACCCCACGACGACTTGCTTGCCATCAGGTCGCTTGTCGCGCGAGTAGCCTCGCTTCGCCGGGGGGTTGCGGAGGGCCTGACCCTCGAAGTAGGTCGAGGTCAGATCGTACAGGTGCCAGGTGTCGTCCAGATTAAACAGCGTCTTCTCGCGTGCCGCCAACGCCGCTTCGATCCGCTCGCGGTTCGGGTGCAACCGGCCCAAGTTGCGGTACAAGGCATCGTCGTGAAACGCCGAAAAGTCGGCGCCCAGGATATCGGCTAGAGCGGTACGCCGCATCCCGTCGGGCATCGCATGTTCGGAGAGGGGAAAAATCAGACGGTTCAAGGTCATGGCTTCGCTCAACCGGCAAGCGCGCGCCGACAGCCCTGCTTGGCGCAAGATCTCGCGGTAGTTTACTGTGAAGCGATGGAATCCACAGGGTGACGCGTTGATTAGACAGGACTTAACACGCGACCCAAGCGTATTACCCACCGAGTAGGGTAATACGTCGAGTCCGCGGCATTTCTCTCGATGAGTCAATGAGTTAGCCTGTTGATATTTTCGCCTCCCAGTAAACTACCGCTAGGAGTCTATCGGAGATAGATTTCGTTGTACGTAGAATCAACAACTTAGCGAGATTCAAGTGTCTGTAAGTTATTGATTCTTCGTCGAGAGACGGTTATTTCCGACACACTCCTAACGTGACACACCTCCCCGTATCGGTCATCGGCAGTTTCAGGTGAGGAAATGAATCAATTTGCTGACTTCGCAAATCGCAAATCACCCAATCACCAAATCACCCGATGACCCGATCACCCGACCTGTGGCACACGGCGCACGGGTTAAAGTCTGGGCGGGGGAGTGCCGATGAAAAAGGCGGGGACGATTGAGGCGCCGCACTGGCGGGCGTCGCGGACGGTCCCGGTTTC
>Ga0187865_1003874_pt1 | contig 11690 bp, 12 predicted proteins | sample June2016WEW_11_1_2_FD_132989 | JGI IMG/M metagenome (GOLD analysis project Ga0187865, IMG submission 132989) | Peatland microbial communities from SPRUCE experiment site at the Marcell Experimental Forest, Minnesota, USA - June2016WEW_11_100 | ecosystem: Environmental > Terrestrial > Soil >...
ATGAGTGGGCCGTCCCCGGCCAACACCAGCACCGGCCCCGACAGCCGTTCCAGCTCGCCGCGGCAGACCATCACGGCGTGGCCGGTGCCCAGTTGCGGGACCTGCTCCACCCACGTGACTGGCCAGTCGGCGGCGGGGAACGCCTGGCGGACGCGGTCGGCCTGGTGGCCGATGACGACGATCAGCTCGTCGCACCCGGCCTGGCGGCAGGTCTCCAGCACGTACGCCAGCATCGGCCGGCCGCAGACGGCGTTCAGCACCTTGGGGGCGTCGGACTTCATCCGCACGCCCTTGCCCGCGGCCAGGATGATCGCTGCGACAGATTTATTCTCTGGACGGTTCAACGTCTCTCCGCTTCGTCGAGTCCAATATTCCTACCCGGCCAGGACTCGAACCTGGAATAGAAGGACCAAAACCTTCTGTGTTACCAATTACACCACCGGGTAGTGGTTGGGGCCGGTCGCCCTTGGCGCCCGGGCGTGGCCGGCCCGATCTACGTGTTGCGGCGGGGGCTCCGTTCGGAAGCCTGAACGAGCGGCCGCAACCTCGCTCGCCCATTCCCGGCAAAAATCGGCCGGGGCACTCCGTGCGAACGGAAAAACGCCATAAAAAAACCGACGCGAGTCTAACGATCAGGCCCCGCGACTGTCAAGGATAAGTTGGCCAGGACAATGCCGACCGCCATCACGAGCCTCAAGCATCCCCATCCATCTTTTGGACCGGCCGGCGAATTCTTATCCACAACCCCAGCACTTATAACTGGAGGCTTGAAAGCTCATATCGCATGCCAAGAAGCTTTCACGAGCTCGACTACCACCCTGTACAGCCCCCATGGCAGGTGCAACCCTCTGTACAGGTCAGCGTAAAAGGACGGGATAGCGATATTGAGCAGCAATAAGACCTGCAACCAACGGGGCCATGAGGTCTGCCGATACCGACGAACCAGATAGCAGGCCGCCAAAAGCACTCCCAGGAAGCCCATCGAGGCCAGCCGCGACGTGTCGTACGCGATCGGCAGGATCACCAGGGGCAGCAGAATCGCCCCCAGTATAAAACGAACCATCCTGGTTTTTCCCTCCTTGTAGAGCATCCACGCCGCCACGACCGCAAGCACCCACCAGAGTTTGTAGGCAAAGAAGATGCCACTCAGAATACGCAAGGGGTGACTGGTTAATGATTGGATCACAGAAGGGGTGTCCAGAAAGGCTTGATTGACAACAATGTTATGAGTCATCAGAGCCGCCTTGACGTTAAAACCAAGGCTCATCAGCCACATCAGGAAATAAAGGGCCACCACGCACAACGCCTTCCATCGCACCTGCTTTGGAAAGGCCAACAGCACCAGCGGCACGAGGGTTAGAACGCTGATTTCATGCGCCGCCAGAGATAGAGCCACCACGGCCAGCAGCCCCCCGGTGGTCATGGGCACACATACGGCCAGCAACGTCAAGATGTAAAAGAGGTGCTCCACATAGCCCGGGGATTGGAAGTCAAACATAATGAAGGAACTCGTCGCCAGGGATAGGATCCAGATGCCCGATCCCCCCCAGAGCGACGGCTTCAACGCCGGTGCCAAACCCGTATGCCCGGGGCCACCACGTACATGGATCTCAAGAAAAAGCAGCGTCAGGAAGATCAGTCCAAACGTGCAAGCCAACGAAAACACATAGTAGAGCGGAAGCCCTTTCATCTGGAGCAGATACGCTAGGGCAGGAGTTAAGAGCCGCCTGTATATCAAATCAGTCGACTTAGAAAAAGGAGACATGCTCATCACGCTATACGGCAAACCATGAGTCCCGGCGTCGACCAGGTAGGGCACATGCACGGGCACGATGAGTGCCGCCAAAACCAGCATGAGGACCACGCTGCGCTTGGCCAGCCTCACCAGATCGTACTGGGCTCTCAAAGAAGAACGGTCAAGCCATACAGAGCGGACAATCGGTAGAAACAGGATTCCTGCCGCTATATAGAAAAGGAAGCCCTTAATACACACCAGGTTCTCGACGTACCTCTCTGTGAGTACATCCTTGGGCACGTGTTCATAGAAAGACGGAACCGTGCGGGCCAGAAGTGATTGAGCCAGACTTACGAGTGTCTCATAGCGGCAGTGAACCATACCAAAAAGAACAACAACCCCTGACCACAAGACCCATGGAGGCAACTTATCCTTTTCGCTTCGCCAGCGGATGAGTTCTAGTTCGTCGCTGGGTTCCTGCATCCCCGCATCGCCTTCCATCCGGCTTTGCCTTTCACAGTAGACCTGCAGTCCAACATTCGGGCTATTGCTCTACCCGGAGCTTCAGCCGGTTGGCGGTGATTTCCTGGAGCGACATCTTGGGATTCTTGATCTCCGTGAGCCGGTCGGCCAGCATCTCGTTGGTGTATTGGTATTCCACCTCGATGTGGGCCACGTCGCCGGTGATTTCACGCAGCCGGACCGCCTGAACGCCGCGAATCTGGGAAGCCTGGTCCTTGAAAAGCTTCCAGGACTCGTAATTCATGCTCGCGATGCTCAATTCGACGGTCCGCGATACGTTGGCGCGGTTCTTCCAGGCCTCCACGACGGCCTCCAGTAGCTTGGGGGCGCATTCCTTGGCCAGCTTGTCGAGGGCCTTGTCCTCCCCGCCGCCGCGCTGGAGCGTGGTGACGGTGACCGGCGGGAAGCTCTTGACGGCCAGGATACGGGCCGAGTCGGTCTGGATGACGCGGATGGTCAGCGTGGCCACGTACTGGTACATGGTCTGGCCGGCCACGTCGAGGGTCTTGCCGAACTTGGCGGTGGCCTGGCCGGTGATGACGACGTCGGCGTGGAAGCGGGCGCCCAGCGTGGCGACCTCGTTGGCGTCGTCCTTGACCGCGGCCAGCATAACGTCCCGCATGGTGACGGCGGCGGCGACGTTGCGGTCCATCAGGTTGATCCCCTTGGACAGCAGGAACTCCTCGATGCCGGACTGCACGATGCCGTTTTCCTTCACCTCGTAGGTGGGCTCGGCGGTTGTTTCACGGGTCGCTTCGACGATGGCCACGATCAGCCGCGGATTGTTCTCCTGCTCCACGGTGTGGGCGATGGAGGCCCAGTCCTCCTCGAACTTCCGCGTGGAGACCAGCGCGCTGACGCGAACGATTGTGACGCCGCCTTCCACGGTGGTCTTGACGATCTTGAACTCGCGGACGTAGCCGACGGTGTTGGCGAAGACCTTGTCGTAGACGGCCTTGTAGTCCCGCGTCTTGGACTGGGCCGTCAGAAAGACCCCGCAGGCCTCCTCAACGGCCGTCCGCAGCGCCTGGCCCTTGGCCTCTTCGACGGCCCGATCGCCCTCGCCGGCCGCCTTGCCGTTGGCGTCCATCCATTTGTCCACCGGCGGCTCGTTCTGAAGCTGGCCGGCGGCCGGCCCCGACATCCACGCCGTCACCACGGCCGCCAGGACCAGAATGCATGTTCCTCTCATCGCTTGGCTCCTTGCCAATTATTTTCTCACTACTTCGCGGTGTACTTCGCCTTGATCACGTTGGCGGAAACGTCGGTAATCTCCAAGGCAGGCAGGGCCTCGGCGAGCTTCTCGGCCAGCTTCTCCGCCGGCAGGTCCGATTCCAGCGACAGCTCAGCCACCTGGTTGTGGAAGTCGCCGTTGACCTCCGAGACGTGCTTGACGGTCTTGAGCTGCTTCTTGAGGTCGCTGTACTGCTGGAAGGTGATGCCCTCCACGTGCAGCTGCACCTCGCCCCCGCCGGTCAGCACGCTCTGCCAGGAGGTGAGGATGTCCTCCTGCACCTTGGGGGCCACCTGCTGGGCCAGGAGGTCCAGCGCCTTGGTGGCGGCCGACCGCCCGACGCGATCGACGCCGCGGGCCGGCCCGCCAGGTGTGCTGGAAAGCAACTGGGCCGTGTCACTGCGGAAGCAGCGGATGTTGCCCTCCGCCTGGTAGGCGAACAGATCGATGCCGTTGATCGCCCGCTGCGGCCCGGCCGTGCTGTTGGCCGTGCCGCTGATAAACAGCTGCGCGCCGAACCGCTTGGCGATGGCCTGAATCTTGGCGGGGCTATCCTCGGCGGCGGCGGCTTGGAGATCCTTCTTATCGATCTCCTTGAGTTGCTCCTTGTCCACCAGCAGGAAGCCGCTCTTGAGCAGCAGGTTCTCGATGCGGGTCTGGACCGTCGAGTCGTCCTGGACCTCCTCGCCGATCTTCTCGCGGATGAAGACCATGATCTTGGGCCGGCCCATCTGCTTCAGCAGCGTGGTCACCGTGCCCCACATGTCTTCGATGCCCTGGATGGAGACCTCGGCCAGGAGCTTGACCTCCACCGTGTCATCGGGCAGCGTGCGCGTGGCCAGGACCTTGTAGCTCTTGATGAACCCGGCCGCCCGCGCCAGGACGGTGTCGCGGACCAGCGCAAAGTCCTTGACCTCCGACTGCGAGCTGATGTAGGTACCGGAACCGCTCTCCACCGCCTTGCGCATGGCCATGCGGACGGCTTCGTCCTTGTCGGCCCCTTCGCCTGTGACGGTGACCTCCACCAGGTTGGCGCCCTTTTCATTTTTCACGACGTCCTGGCCATGCGTGTCCGGCCCGATCAGGGCCAGCGCCGCCAGGGCCGCTATGACAAACCATATTCTGCTCATGGGTTTCCTCATGACCTCTGGAGACCTTCGCGGAAATGATCGGCCTCCGCTCCCGCCGACCGTCCGGGCCCGCGGAAGCGGAGGCACGCTGAGATCGGAACACTACTTCACGATCATCTGTTGATCCACACTGACGCCCACCTTGCCGGTTTCCTCCGTCTCGACGTGGACGTCTTTCTTGTCATACGGACCGGCCAGCTTGCCGTCGCGGGTGATGTGGAACCACAACTTGTCGGGCGTATCCTCGGTCACCATGAACGAATTGGTGGCCCCGGCGCCGGCCGACAGCTGCAACTGGGCCGGCAGGTCGGACGTCTTGACCGTCACCGTGCTTGTGAGCCGGCCGCCGTTGGCGCCGACCTGGCCGAGGGTCATCGTCTCCTCAGGCAAGGTCACCTGAACCGTCCGAACCGAGTCGCTGTGGTTCGCGACGCTGAGCTGCACTTTCTTGGTGCAGCCGCCGGTCAGCATCGCCATGGCCACGAGTGTGGCTGTTACCGTCATCCATCGCATCATTAGTGGGTCTCCTCTTGGGTTATTTGACCTGGATCGACAGCTTGTCCTGGTAGTACAGGATCATATTCCACAGGGGCTGGAGGTCGATCTCGACCTTTACCTCGGCCGTGCCGTCCGGCAGCAGCTTCTCGCTGTTGGGCACACGATGGCCGCCTTCCTGGAAGGTCAGCATGGCGGTGCGGATATGGTCGTCCTTAGCCACAAAGTCCTTGACGGTGGTGGAGGACCCGATCATCAGGCCGTCGATCTGCTCCGCCAGCTTGCGCCGGCCATCCAGCTCCGCCGCACGGAAGGCCATCAGCTTGGCCTGGGCGGCGTTGGTGTTCTCTGTGTCCACGGCGGACTGGCCGGTGGCCTCGGCGATCGGCGGCCAGTTCTTGACTTGCTGGACCAGGGTAATCGCCTCTTGCCCGGAGGGCGAGACGTCCTTGAGATAGTCTTCCGGCGGCACGCCCATGCCGGTCTCGCGAATGTCCTTCTCTTCGGTGCTGAGGCTGACCTTCTCGATGTCCTGGGTGCTGATCTTGTTGCCCTTGTAGTATTCCTTGTGCCAGGTTTCGAGGTTCACGATCAGGTCCTTGAGGGTGACCTCCATGGTGACCTCGACGATCAGCTCATTGTCGTGGTAGCACTTGTCGACCTCGCGGGCGCCGCGGATAAACGCCGCCATGGCCGTGTTGATGCGGTCGTCGGTGGCGACGAAGTCCTTCACGGTCGTCTCGGAGGTAATCATTAGGCCGTTGATCCGCTCGCCCAACCGCCGCAAGGCTTCCACACGGGCGGCCCGCTCCGCCATCAGCCGGCCGCGGCCGGTGCAGTGGGCGTTCCAGTATTCCCAGGCCTTCTTGCTCATGATGTCCTGGCCCGTGGCCGTGGGATTGGCCGCCTGGCCACGTTCCTCAAACTCAGGCCTCGGGGCGCCGGAACCCGTCTCGCGGATGGTCTTTTCCTTGATAGTGACGTTGAGCTTTTCGATGTCCTCCAGCCGAACCTTGTCCCCCTTGTAGTATTCCTTGTAGAGCTTCGTCAGTTCGACCACCACTTCCTGGACCGTGACTTCCATCGTGACTTCGCAGGTGTTGTCGGGATTGTACTTCGGTTGGTCGACTTCCTTGGCGCCTTGCAGCCACGACACCATGGCCGAGTGAATCTTGTCGTTGGTGGCCACGAAATCCTTCACGGTCGTCTCGGACGTGATCACCAGGCCGTTGATGCGCTCCGCCAGCCGGCGCATCGCGTCGACGCGTGCGGCCCGCGCGGTTATCAACTTGTTCTGCGCCTTGAGCTTCTCATCGACGGCATCCGCCATCGCCAGCGATGGGGCCAGAATCAGCCCCGCCAGCAGCAGCAGCAGACTGACTCTCAGAGATTTGAGCATGCGATTCTCCTTTGTAGATGGGTTCCTATCGGTTGCGGCCAGGGGCGTCGCCGAAATAGGCCGCCGGACTTATTCGCTTGCCGCCGTGGTGGGCGCCTTCTCGGCGCTGCCGGCGTTTTCCACGCGCACACGCTTGCGGGCGTGGAGATACTGGTCTTGGGGCTCCATCTTGAAGGCCTTGTCGTAGCACTTTTCCGCCTCGCCCAGCTTGCCCATGGCCTCGTAGGTGACGCCGCAGTCGAAAATGGCCTCGTGGTCGTCGGGATGGGCGGCGATGGCGGTCTTGTAGAGATCCAGCGCCTCGGCGTAGTCGCCCGTCAGGGCCAGCTTATTGGCGGTCTTGACCGCCTCGCTCTTGCCCTTGTGGAGCGTCTCGGTCTCGACGATCTGGTGGGGGCTGATTTTGGCGACGAACTCCGCCACGCACTCGTCGATCAACTGGCTGATGATCTGATCCGAGGCTGGCAGGTTGCTTCCGCCCACGCCGATCAGCTTGGTCACGCTCGCGATTTTGCTGGCGTTGGCGTCGGTCTTCTCGCTGTCATATTCCCGCGTGGCGGAGACGGTGGCCAGCGTCTTGCTGGTCTCGACGTCGTCGATGGTGAAGGTGACCGCCGCCATGACGTACCGCTTGGTCCGGTGGACCTCCTTGACGCCCTGATTGAGAACGTCGACGGTGGTCTTGGTGATCTGCTCGTCGCGCGCGGTGACGTTGACATTGCCGTAGATCATGGCGTCCACGTGCGCGATTTTGCCGGCCTGGACGGCCTTGGCGGAATCGCTGAAGGCGGCCTGGATGTCCTGCTCGTCCAGGACGGCCTTGAGACGCTTGCGATCGACGAGCTGATAGCGGTTGAACTGCTTGTTATAGGCGTCCAGTTGGGAGGCCAGGCGGTCGGAGGCGATTTCCCCCCACTTGACCTCCTGATGGCCCTGGCCGCCAAATTCGGCAATGCCCAGAATGCGGATGCGCTCGGGAATCTCGTACTGGGCGGGACGGTCGTACTTCAATTGCAGCTTTTGGCCGCCGCCGCCGAAGTCGCAGCCGGCCAAAATACCCCAGGTCGGCAGAATCACCACAAGCAGTACCCCTAGACGCCCGGCTGACTCCGATCTCATCGAACGTCTCCTTTCCAGGCCTTAGCCTCCTGCGCAGGAAGTGAGTTGGGCCAATATCCTGCGCGCTGGGAGGGGGGTAAGTCCAGCAAAATCCGGCCCCTTCGGCGGCACTTGCCGGCGGCCCGGGGGACGGTTATTATGCCTCCCGTGGCATGCTTGTGCGGTGATTGCTGAGGCCGTTACCTTTACCCTAAATCATGGAATGGGCCCAATGATGATAAGATCCTTATCTCTCCCCCATCGGATAGCCCTGCTCGGCTCGTGCATCCTGGTATTGTCGGCGGCTGGCGGGTGCAGCAAGAAAATCTGGGTGACCCAGGTACCGGACTTTTACACGCCCAAGCTCCAGACCGTCGCCATCGCGCCGTTCCGCAACAAGACGAAGTGGCAAGGGGCCGGCGACATCATCTCCGACAAATTGGCGGCCGCCCTGGCGGCCAACGGCGCCTACCGGGTGTACAACCGCAACGACCTCAAGACGGTGCTGGACGAGCAGGACCTCCAGACCGCCCTGGGCGGCGGCGCCGCGGCGGCTGGGCAGCTCAAGAAACTCGAAAACGTCCAGGCCATCCTGACCGGCACCGTGACGACCTATTCCGCCACGTCCAGCAGCCAGAGCCGCCAGGACCCCGTCTACGCCACCGACAACAACGGCAACTCGTACGTCGCCGGCTACCGCCGATACGTCTATACCCGCAACGAGGGCAACGTGACCGTCACCGCGACGCTCATTCGCACCAAGGACGGCTCGGCCATCGCCGCGACCGGCGAACCGCTGTGGGCGCGCGTCTGGGCCGAGGGCTCGCCGCCTTCCAAGGACCAGCACGCCTGCGTGTCCGAGGCGGACATGAACGTCGTGGATCAACTGGTGGAGACTTTCGCGCCGGTGCGCAAGCAGGTCAGCGTGGACCCTGACAAGGCCCTGCGCCTGGCCAGCGAACTCTACGACAATCGCTGGACCTACACCGACACGTTCAAGGCCTCCGACAAGAAGATGTTCGTCGTGGTGGAGCTGCCCCCCGCCTGCGACCGCAACGACTTCAAGATCACCATCGTGCGGAAGGACCAGCATGAGGACCTGGTCAGCCAGCAGATTCGCTGGAGCAAGGCGCACCACAGCTTCGGCTACACCTTCGACCCCAGCAAGATCGCCGCCAAAGGAGGCGGCCCCGGCGAGTATGAGATCAAGTTCTACTCGGGGCCTGAACCCGTCCTGCGGCGAACCTTCCGCATCCGCTAAACGCGATGGCTCCGTAGGGCGGGAAGCTTGCCGAAGGCCCGGCGTAGCCCGTGCGGGCGAAGCCGGGCTTCCCGCGGGTAACAAGTTACCCGCCCTACAACGCTTTCATCGCAAAATGACAGACCTTACAGAACTTGAGCGTGCGGTTTTAACGAAACTCCTTGTGGGCGACCATCCGCTTTTAGATCAATTGCGCGCCCAACTGGCCAGATGCAAGGTTAGGCGACGAGAACTGACAGGCCACGGGTTTTATGTCTACCTCGATGTAAGCGATGTGCCCCCCGCTAACGATACCAAACTACGTTTTGGCGATGTAATTGCAGAGATAGAGGGAATGGCTGATGGGGCTGGGTTCGTACTATATATCGAACACGGGCGGCTACACATGTTGGAAGGGTATGGGTACGACGATCCCTGGCCGAATACGATTACTCAGTACACTTTGAAATACGATACAGGCGATCAGCGCGATTGGGCTGTGCTCAGAAAGGTGCTCGGCTGATCCCTGTAGGGCGGGAAGCTTGTCGAGGACCCGGCGTAGCATCTCTGGGCGAAGCCGGGCTTCCCGCGGGTAACAAGTTACCCGCCCTACAAGGCTCTTCCTAACGGAATGATCAATGTTGGAACGTATTACCCGGTGAGCCCATGAACGAATCAATGACATCCTATCGTCCGCTGAGCGATTGGGAACGGCGGATTATTCTGAGATTGCTTCTGGAGGCGCCATTTGCTGGGCGCGACAATCTTCTCTCACAAGTTGAGAATGCGATCGCTCGGTCCATTGACGAAGATGGGAGTATTAGTCTCAAGTGTTCGCTGGCGCAGAAGGCTCGCGTAGCGACTCGTATACCGGTCGAAGGCGAGGCTCAGGATAGTGATGGCGTGACGATTCACTATCTATTGCACGTGGTGGATGGGGAGATAAATGAACTGGAAGTCTACAAAGACGACTCTACAAGAGTATTGCGACAGACAGACCCGGAAGACCTGAAGGTGCTGATTGCAGGCTGACGGTCGACTATTCGGAGCTCCGTAGATAACAAGTTATCACCCCCCTGTGGCCCGAGAAAAAAATTGTGCGCGATGGGGCCGCTGGAAGCCCCACCGCGCACAAGAACTCACTGCAAGCTATTCAAGCAAGCCCCACAGGATCAGCTTGGCCTCCTGCTGGGGGTTCACGGACGCCTGGAGGTCCTTGCGGGCCTTGGCCAGATCCTCTTGAACCTTCTGGTGGGCTGCACGATAGTCCGCCACGGCCTTCTGGACGTCCTGCGGCTTGGCATCTCCGCTGCGAAGGAGCTTGTGGAGTTCCATCGCCTTTACGAGGACGTCGGGCAGAGGATGCTCGGCGCCCTCGGCGGCTTCTTCGCCGCCCTTGGCAGTTTCTTTCTCGCCTTTGACGGCCTCTTTTTCACCCTTGGCGCCCTCTTCGGCGGCCTCTTCGTGGCCCTTGCCGAATTCCTCAGGGCCCCGGCCGAACCTCTCGCGGCCCATACCGAACGCCGGACCCATGCCGCCCTCGGCACCCGGCCTGTGCATCAGTCCGCCCAGCATCAGCATTCCACCCGCCCCGCGTGACTCGAGCAGGAGCTTGGCGACCTTTTCGACTTTAGGCTGAAGGGCTTTCCATTCGTCGTCGGTGGCCCCCAATGCTTTTTGCATCATGGCGGAGGGGTTCGGACGCTCTTGGCCCATCTCGGGGCGATTCATCCGCTCCGGACCCCATTGCTCGCCGCGTCGTTCCTCCCATCCTTCGCCGCGTCGTTCTTCCCGTCCCTCACCACGACGCTCTTCCAATCCTTCGCCGCGATGCTCGCGGTCCCATCCTTCTTCTCTGTCTCGCCGATCCCAGCCGTCATGCCGCCACCTCGGCCCTTCCCTGTCGCCTCGGTATTCCTGGCAGCACGGGCAGCCGTCTCGATACTCCCGGTCGCGACCACCCTCTCGGCACTCCCGATCCCGATCGCCATTTCGGCACTCCCGATCTCGGTCGCCGTCTCGACACTCCCGATCCCGGCTGCCATCTCGACACCCGTCGCCGCGATGATGATGCGCCCGGGAAACGGCCAGGCCGAGAAAACCGACCGCTACAACGGCGGCCACAGCCAGCACGTACACGATCTTGTTTCGCCACATACTTAGGTCCCTTTCCAATGAGCCACGTCCAATACGGCTCAAATTCTTTTTCTTTTTCTTTTTTAAAAACTATTCCCCGCCAGGGGGAGCAGGGTGTTCTTCAGGCATCGAAGGGCCGCTCATCGAGGGGTTGCTCGTGGGATGGTGGCGCGGGCCGCGGAATTCCAGAGGCGGCGGACCGCCTTCCCGCCCGTGTTCCCGTTGCCGCTTCATCAGCTCGTCGTATTTGGCCGCCTGCTGAGGCGTGAGGATGCGCTTCGTGCGAGCCACCGCCTCGTCAAAGGCCTTTTTCCTGTCCGCCGAAAGCTCTTCGATCTTGCGGGCATGGTCCTGCTGGATGGCCTCGTACTTGCTTTGCTGGTCTGCCGACAGCAAGGCCGCGATGGCCTGGTCGCGCTGCTTGGCCAGGGCCGCCCGCCGCTCCTCCTGCTGGCGGAAGGACGATTCCATGGTTTCCGACCAGATTTTCTGCATCTGCTCCTGCTGGTCGCGTGTCAGGTTCAGCTCGCCCACCAGCCAGGACCGTGGCCGGGGAGGATGGCCCAATTCCATCATCAGCACGCCCAGCAGGGCCCCGGCCGCGAACACCAGCAGGGCCGTAAACGCCAACAGAAAGGAAGGCAGCCAAGCCTTGATGCGGATCATAGTCCGTCCTTTCCAGAAAGATCCTGAGCCATCCA
>Ga0187865_1003881_pt1 | contig 11676 bp, 9 predicted proteins | sample June2016WEW_11_1_2_FD_132989 | JGI IMG/M metagenome (GOLD analysis project Ga0187865, IMG submission 132989) | Peatland microbial communities from SPRUCE experiment site at the Marcell Experimental Forest, Minnesota, USA - June2016WEW_11_100 | ecosystem: Environmental > Terrestrial > Soil >...
ACAATCTCCTCACTTACTGGGTTATAGTCTTTGTTTCTTACCTCAATGCATTATAACAAATATCTATCGCCCAGTAAGTCTGTTTTGCATATCTTTTAAAAAGAAAAATCGCTTAGCTTAGGTAATAGTAATCTTGATTATTTTAAACTACGTTCCCTTTTACACAGACTCAACGTTCAGGATGGGGCATAGGCGGGTAGACTGCGGCTTCAACATTGCTGATCAGGCGGGTCCTATCAAAATAAGTTGCTTGACAGTTCCGATCCTTAACCACTCTGGAACATCTGGTAGTGTGACTTCAAGAAGTTCCTTTGGCTCAACCTTGTGAAGGCCACCCCCATATGCCCTCCCAGCCAGCAATAGCTCCTCCAGAGGAATTGCATTCAAGATTCTAAGAAGTTCAAGCATCCTTGATCTGTCGTTTCCGAGTAACCGACTGAGTCCCTCGGTTGGGTAAAGATGCAAATAGACATTTGTGGCAACGGCTTTTGACATATTAAGAATAAACCTAATTGGAGACCTCTTGTTGCCGTTTGATCGGCCCATGTATGTTGCCAAGAACAGGGAAGGCTGTCTCTTCTCTTGGAAGTACCAGACATCTTTGTTGGCACATAGGTACCGATTGTGAATGCCCTGCTCCATTCCCTTTTCAAAGTAGGACCACAATCCAGAATACTCTTCACGAACGACATGCGGAGGCTGATCACAGTCAAGCAGAAAGTGTAAATTCTCCAATAATGGCGTTCCATTTGGATCCGATTCGATAACCTCTTGTGTCAATAGTCTTGGACTTGGGAGAATGGGCTTGAGGAATGGCCTTGGTATCGAGTAACGCTCTATAGTTTCTTGCTCGATGATGAAATATTCGTTTGCTCCTGTTGCAATACCTCGATGCACTGAGAAAATATCCCTCAGCTTAAGATTGTCCTGATTCGGGACATCAGGAAGGTCGAAATGGGGAAGGGTCCATTTGAGCTTGCCCTTCTGGTCTTCGATGTTGAGAATCCGTGTATGGTCAGGATGCTCAAAATCTCCACCAAATGAAAAGCAGAATGATGTATTGAAGGCGGGACGTTTCTTCCTGTAGATAACGATACAAGATGAGACCAGAGCGTCATCAAACTGTACATTCTCTGGATCAAAATGGTGGATACTCAAGAGTGTGACCTGCTTCGTCAAATATTCGCGAAGTGCTCGCCCATAGTTTACATAGAGGAATTCGGCTGGCAAGAGCCAAGATGCTATTCCGTCCTTAGCGATGATTGAATCCGCGACCAACACGAAATATACATAGAGCCCGGAGAGACCGCTAACCGCCAATCCCATCTGTTCCCTTATTCTGGACTGGAGTGCGACCTTCGCGTCAGGTAACAAGTGATGATGCCTCACATATGGTGGATTCGTGCAGAGCAGATTGAATCGCGCGTGATTCACCGGGTTCCCTGTGAACAACAAAAAATCACCAATTTCTACGTGGAAATCTGAGCATTCCCAAAGACGCTTAGATATCTCGCCGTAGGCTGGATCAATCTCAACCCCCACCGCTTCCTTGATGACCCTCCCTTGGGACCCGTGACGCAAAGCCGAGAAGAAGACACCTGTTCCCAGCGCCGGTTCGATGAATGAGATCGGAACGTCCGACGGTAGTTCTCCTTTGGAACGCGCGAGGATCTGACAGGCTAAAGGAAAAGGAGTTGAGAACTGGCCCAGACGGTTTCGTTCCGCTGGTGATTTCGACTCGTCAATTTGCCGCTGCAGGAAGAACCGTTCCGACTCACCCGCTTCGGTCACAGTCACAGCATAACCCGCGGCTTCTTCTCCGGCTACCAAGTCTTTTTTTTATCCTCAGGAACTAAGAGGCCGCTAAGGTCATTGAGGCGATGTTCCCATACCCAGTCAATCCCCTCGGAGGCCTCATAACCGAGGTAACCGGGCTCGAAATATCCGCAAAGGAGGAGTAGAAAGCGTAAGCTCTTCCCATATCTTTCTTTCAGTTGAGAAAACTTCTGGGCTTCTTCCTTGCGCCTCTTGTTCATGTTTGTCGCATCTCCCGCGGACTTGGCCTCGATCAGAATAGGCATGTCGTCACGGCTGGAGTTGATAGGTTTCACGACACAATCACTAGGTATGTTGACAGATGCGGTTTTCTTTCCTGCAGGGAGTGAAAGCCGGAACGTGAAAGTGCCAGGTGGCATTTTGCCTAGGTCTCTCGCATCCTCGGTCTTGATTTGCCTGTAAGCATAGCGACGAAGCCATCGTTTGAGCGCGGCAAGTTGCCTCCTTTCTTGGGCATTTCGAATAATCGGATCGGAGGTAGCCCCGCAAAGTCTGTCAGCGATCACTGTCGCTGCTCTATCCGTTTCAATCCCTGAAGGTTTTCGTCCAGTGTCAAGCCAAGGTAGAAGATCCTGGTCAGCGAGTTCAGTGATGACATCACACATGCGCGAAAGAGCTTGTGTCAGATCGGTCTTTGACATACGAATAGGAAGACGCGGAGGTTTGTCATCCTTTCCTTCCATGGAATCAATCATTGCCCTGTTCACGTAGGCTAGCCCCATTAACCGATCACGCGCTAGAGGTGGCGCTGTGACCATTCGCAGAATGGGTAAGACTCCGGGGTTTTCTTGGAGGGTTTGGGGGGTGATTTGTCGCAGGTTTTCGGTCTTCCGGAACGCCTCTAGAACTTCTTTCGTCCTTATAACACGCTGGCTTCGATACGTTTCCGGGGCAAAACGGAGGAACCAGACGTTGTAAAAGTCAATTGACTGAGCTACGTCAGCCTTCCATAGATGTGGCTTATCGGAATTTATTGGCATTTCCGTTTCCGCTAATAGCCCGAAAAAGGGGGCCATGAGAAAAGGGGGAACGATGTGTCAAAGACAGCCTATTCCGATTATCAATCCAAAATCGATACCCCGGTATGCCAGCCAGAGTATTTTTCTAGGTTGCGGATCGCAGATTCGAGATTGAAGATTTATCAATTTTACTTTAATCCCAGCACATCTTGCATGTCGTAGAGACCGGGTTTTTGTTTTACCACCCATCCGACCGCGCGGATGGCGCCGCGGGCGAAGTTGTCTCGGCTGTGGGCGCGGTGGATGACTTCCAGCCTTTCCCCTGTGCCGCCGAAGATGACGGTGTGTTCTCCGACGATGTCTCCGGCGCGGATGGTCTGCATTCCGATTTCGGTCCGTTTTCTCTCTCCGATGATCCCCTTCCGCGCAAAAGTCCCTACTTGATCAAAATTGCGGTTCAGAGCCTGGGCCAAGACCTGTCCAATCTTCATGGCTGTTCCGCTGGGAGCATCCTTTTTCATCCGGTGGTGGGCTTCGATCACTTCCACATCAAAGTCATCTCCGAGGATCCGGGCCAAATCCGCGACGACTTTGTACATGACATTCACCCCCACACTCATGTTGGGAGAGAGAACACATGGAATTTTCCTGGTCAATGCCTTCACTTCCTCCATCTGATCGGCGGAGAAGCCTGTGGAGCCAATAACCGCACCTTTCCCATTTTGTGCAGCCACCTGCAAATTCTTCAGAGCAACCTCGGCAGTGGTGAAATCGATGATTACATCTCCGGAAGAGATGGTTTCCCGGAGATCTCCCACGAGGGGAATGCCCCACTCTTCCATTCCGGCGACCACACCTGCATCCCGCCCCAGGCTGGGGTGGTCCTTTCGCTCCACCGCCCCCACCAGATGGACATTGGAGGTTTCATGGATCGCCCAGAGGAGGCGGATCCCCATCCTTCCGGCTGCCCCGATCACAATGGCTTTCACAATTTCCATCTATCACCTCCGGTGATAAGTTGGGAGTAATGTAGTTCGGAGTTCGGAGATCAAAAATTAAAAGTTTGGGGTCCGAAGTAGGGGCGACCGGCCGGTCGCCCTTACATGTACAGAGTCCAAAATCAAAAGCCTTTACTCTCGTGCCTCGCTCCTCGAGCCTTCAGTATTGATATGCTTCTTCCCAGAGATCCCCCTCATAAACAACCCGGGTGTCTCCTTCGAGGAAGACGCGATCGAACCCTTCTCCTTGGGGCTGGAAGTAGATTTTGAGAATTTCCCCGCCGGTGCTTTGGACCTCTACCGGCGAATCCACCAGCCCGATCTTGGCGGCAATTAAGGCCGAGGCCACGGCGCCCGTTCCGCAGGCCAGGGTTTCGTCTTCGACTCCGCGTTCATAAGTTCGGACCTTCAGGTGCCTCCGGTCAACGGGCTGGACGAAGTTGGCATTCGTTCCGGCCGGTTGGAACCTCCCATGAAAGCGAATCTTCCTTCCCAAATCTTTCACCGCAACACCGGCCGCATCATCAACCAGCTTTGCGGCGTGGGGAACCCCCGTATTGATAAAATGAAGCTGATGGGTCTGACCATCGATTGGCACTTCTAGATTAAGCTTCAATCCCGTGGGCCGGACCATCTGCAGTTTTACCTGCCTTCCAGAAACTTCGGCCTCGATAATTCCGGCCAGGGTTTCAAAGGAAAGCTTGGGGGGTGCGATCCCCTTCAGGACGGCGAAACGGGCAACGCATCGCCCGCCGTTCCCGCACATCTCGGCCTCGCTTCCGTCGGAGTTGAAGAACCGCCATTTGAAGTTCACCCGCGACGAAGGCTCGATGAGGATCACACCATCGGCCCCAACTGAGACTTTGCGGGCACAAACCTTGCGTATAAGGTCTCCCAGACAGTCAGCGTCTAAGAGCTTCCGGCGGTTGTCGATGACGATGAAATCGTTACCGCTCCCGCTCATTTTGGAAAAAGGAATTTTGGACATTTTTACTCCCGCATTTAATGGGACGCAGATTTTCGCAGAACTTGTAGGGGTCACGCGAAACGCGTGATGGTTGCCTATGTGGCGGGCGGCCACCACGCGTTTCGCGTGACCCCTGCGTCAATATTCCGTCAATCTGCGTTCATCCGCATCCTAACAAAAAAATTATGCAAGAAAATCGGGAATGAGTTCTCCCCGGATCAGGTCGTCGTAATCTTCGCGCTGACGGATGAGGTAAAATTTATCCCCGGCAACCAGGACTTCCGCGACCCGGGGCCGGGAATTATAATTCGAGGACATGGAGAACCCATAGGCTCCGGCGCTCATTACCGCCAGGAGGTCCCCCTGCTCCACATTGGGAAGCTTCCGGTCCTTGGCCAGAAAATCCCCGGATTCGCAAATGGGCCCTACCACATCAGCCACGATTTCCCCCCGACCGACCCGCTGCACCGGCTGGATTCTCTGGTAAGACCCGTAGAGGCTCGGACGGATGAGATCGTTCATGGCCGCATCCACAATGATAAAATTCTTCTCATCGCCGGTTTTGGTGTATAAAACCCTGGTGACCAAAACGCCTGCATTGCCTACAATCACCCGGCCCGGCTCCAGGATCAGGGTGCAGTCGATTCCTCTCAACTCATTCAACATTGCCTGGGCATACTCCATGGGATGAGGGGGCTCTTCCTCGTTATAGGTAATCCCCAGCCCTCCCCCCATATCCAGGTAGCGGATGGTCATTCCTTCGGCTCTCAGCTTCTGGACCAGCTCTTTGGTCCGCTGAACGGCTTCCACAAATGGGTCCACCTCGGTAAGTTGAGAGCCGATGTGACAGCTCACCCCGATGACCTGGACGTTGGGCAGGGTTTTGGCCATATGGTATTCTTCGAGGGATTTCTGGATGTTGATCCCGAATTTGTTCTTCCTCAGCCCGGTAGAAATATAGGGATGGGTGTGTGGATCCACATCCGGGTTGACTCGCAAGGCTACCGGGGCTTTGGTTCTCATCCTTCCGGCAATCCGGTCTATGGTGACCAGTTCCTGGGACGACTCAACATTAAACATGAGGATGGGAAATTCGAGAGCGTACTCGATCTCATCCAGCCTTTTTCCTACGCCGGAATAAACGATCTTTTCGGGCTTGGCCCCGGCCTTCATGGCCCGGAAGAGTTCACCTCCGGAGACCACATCTATTCCCCCCCCCATGCGGCTGAAAACCCGGAGTATGGCAATATTGGAATTGGCTTTAGCCGAGAAACAGACCAGGTGGTCCACCTCGGAAAAGGCATTCTGAAAAGCCCGGAAGTGGTTCTCCAGCGTGTTCAGGCTGTAAAGGTAGAAAGGGGTCCCAATTTCATCGGCAATGGCTCGAATGGGGAATCCCTCGCAGTAAAGCTCATCCCCTCTATACTGAAAGTCATGCATCCATCTTCTCCCTGGAATAATTTTGATTTTATAACATAGAGTTGCAGGGAAGGTCAAAACAAATCTATTTCTCTCCAGGCAATTGGAACTGTCGCCTTTTTTTGCTTGACAAACAGGCCCCTCCCCCCCAATAATTCACCTTGTTCAAGTTCAAGGAAGTAAAAGGAAAAGCCGATAGAGAGGTAACGGGATTGAGTGGGCCTTCCCTAGGAGTTATCGCGAACGTATGAGTGGGAGAAAGCAGGTTAAGAAGCCTTTGCAGGAGCGGGTGAGACTCGAAAAACTCCTTAGGAGACTCTTATCCAAGTCCATCACCGTTAAACCCACAGGAATCGAAAGAGAAATAAACCACGCCTTGAAGATGGCCGGGAAAATTCTCCGGGCTGACCGCGGCTATCTATTCTCCCTCTCCGGAAAAGATGCCAAAATCGGCGGATGCCATGAGTGGTCCGAAAAAGGGATCACCCCCAGGCTTAAACCGATGGAAGGATTTCCGGCCGGGCGCTTCCCTTGGTTGGCAAAGGAGCTGGATAAGCTCAATGGTGACCATGCCCCCGTTGTTGAAATACCGCAGGAAGGGCCCAAAATTGCGGGAGAAGAACTAGAAAATCGAGAGAATGGGCTCGGTTCGCTTATCCCAGTTTTTTTCGGGACATCTTCTATAGCTTTTCTCGGGTTTGATTTGCCGCAAGCCGAAAAGATCAGCTCAAAGGGAATCATTAGCCAACTCCAGATGCTCGGAGAGATCCTGGTAGGCGCACTGGAACGAAAGCGGACCGAAGGGGAATATAGGGAGACCAAAGAGAAGTACCAAAGTCTCATTGAGAACATAAATGATGTAATTTTCTCCCTGGATAAGAACGGCTATGTCACATACCTCAGCCCGGTGATCGAGTCGTTGATCTCTTACCAGGTGGAGGAAATCATGGGTCAGCCGCTGACCCGTTTTGTCTATACGGAAGAGGTGCCCCTTTTCCTCGAAAACATTAAACGGAGCCTGGCCGGTGATCTGGACTCCTTTGAATTTCGCCTCAGCGATAAGAAGGGCAAGATCCGCCACATGCGGATTTCCAGCCGTCAGTTAATCCAGGATGGCCAATGCCAGGGATTGATTGGGACCCTGAGTGATATCACGGAGCAAAAATTTCTAGAGGTGCTCTTTACTCGGGCTGAAAGTAAATACCGCACCATTTTTGAAAACGCGGTGGAAGGAATCTTCCAGTGTACCTCTAACGGCCAGTTTATCGTGGCCAACCCCGCCTGTGCGCGCATTTTAGGTTACGACTCCCCCGAAGAACTAATCAGGTCCCACTCAAGTGACACCTTTTTTGTAGACCCAACCCGGCATGAAGAGTTTCAGCTCATTCTCAAAAACCAGGGTATCGTTCAGGGTTTTGAATACGAGGTGTATCGCAAGGATGGGAGCAAGATCTGGATTTCCGAAAATGCGCGGGTCTTCAGCGATGACACCGGGACGATGTTTTTTTATGAAGGGATCATCCAGGACATTACCGAAAGGAAAAAGTCTGAGGAGCAGATAAAGTTCTTGTCTTTTCACGATAAATTAACCGGTCTCTATAACCGCGCTTACTTTGAAGAAGAGCTGAAGCGCTTGAATACCAATCGGCAGCTGCCGATCAGCCTCATCATTGGAGATGTGAACGGTTTGAAGCTGGTTAACGACGCCTTTGGCCACCGGGAAGGGGATCAGTTGTTGGGGAAAATCGCTGTCATCCTAAGGGAATGCTGCCGCAAGGAAGATTTGATTGCCCGTCTGGGCGGAGATGAATTTGGCATCTTCCTGCCGAACACCAACGATCGGGTGGCCATGGAGATCACCAACCGGATCAACGTGGCCTGCAATAACGGCAGTCAGGGTCGGCTCCGGCTTAGCATTGCCCTGGGTGCTGTCACGAAAATGGATCTTTCTCAAGATTTTCGGACAATTATGAAGGAGGCCGAAGACCGGATGTACCGGAATAAGCTCTTGGAAAGCAAGAGTGTTCGGTCTTCCATCATTGCCTCCCTGCGCCAGTCCCTCTTTGAAAAGAGCCATGAAACTGAAGAACATACCCAGCGCCTCAAAAAATTGGCGACCGAAATCGGCCGGGCCTTCGGGTTGCCGGACAGCGTTCTGGATGAATTGACTCTCCTGGCGGCCCTGCACGATATCGGCAAGATCGGCATCCCCGAGGGAATCATCATCAAGCAGGGCAATTTGACCGGGGAAGAATGGGAATCCATCTGGAAACACCCCGAGATCGGTTATCGCATAGCCGGGCAATTCCCCGAATTAGCTCCCATTGCTGAAGCTATTTTAGCCCATCACGAATGGTGGAATGGGACCGGTTATCCCAGAGGATTAAAAGGCGAGGATATCCCGTTTATCTCCCGAATCATTTCAATTGTCGATGCGTACGATGCCATGACTTACGGTCGGCCGTATAAAGAGGCGATGGAGCACCAAGAGACCCTGGAGGAAATTAAAAGATTTGCAGGAAGCCAGTTTGATCCCCAAATTGTTGAAATGTTTTTAAAGATCATCGATGGAAAAGCACGAGTTTTATGAGGCAGCAGAAATGGCCCTAAAATGAGCTTTATTGGCTCACCTAACCTACCTCCCTTTCTGCTAAATCCCCTACGAAAACCCACCCATTTTATTATCCTCTACTTCCCCATGGCCAGGGACCGATTCCACATCCAGAGATAGAACGGTTTTAAAAGACCGTAGTCACGGAACAGCTTCCTTTTCTATTTCTTTAAAGAGACTGGGATTGTTAATAGAAGAGATATTGGTTAAGACAACCAACAGCCCTTTATCTTTTAAAATTTGCCCTATCTTTTCGATTATGGAATTCAGGTCCTTTCCATACATCAAAGAAAATCTGGAGAAAATTAGATCAAAACTCTCTCCACTGCGAAAGCTTTTTGTCAGGCTGTCCTATGGACGAGTTAAGAAAGCAGCTGGGTTTGCAGTATCAATAGCGGTGACAGTGATGTAATAAATCTGGCCACGAACCAGCCCAGTTAAAGTATAGCCCGTCACATTTCCCACGTATTTGCTTTTAGTGTAGGTTCCATGTGATGCACCGTAATATACCCAATACCCTGCCGGATCCGTATATAATAAATTTCGTCATTTTCTCTTAGCTCCCGGTTCTTATTCATAATGTTCATAATGGGGAGCCAGAAGGGAGCAGATAGTTTTTAAGGAAAAAAATAAAAGAGCTATACGTATCAGCCAGTTGGTTAGAAATAAGTGGTACCAATGGGCAAGAGAAAGAAAATATTCTTGGGAAAAGCCATTTACCTGTCAACTCTTTTGGGGCTGCTGCGTTTATCATAAGCAGGATAGGCAGCGAACCGAAGAACGGGTGGATTGCCGGCGGGTATCCTACGCCTGACACCTCCGCCTCCGTGAAATCCCCCAAAGGAACCGCTGCCACCTCCAGGGGAAGGCGCGCTAAAGACTCGACCCTGGGAAAAAGAAGACGAGCGGCTCTTCCGGGAGTGGTTCAAGAGGTCGCCGTTAAGATTACGGATATATTCCGATTTGCTTCCAAGGAGCCATGCTCCATTTGATCCAGGCTTCTTGAAGGAAAGAGATAAAGATATATTTCCGGCGGCTACGTATACCCTGCGCCGGCTTATGAGGTGAATGGTTCATGATTGGCATTGATCAGGAAGAGCGTCTTTTGGAAAAGGCCAAGGACCTTCTGAACGGAGTTGCGGAAAATCTGGACGGTCAGACAGGGCAGCGGCTGGAGCGGATCCGGACCAATGTCTTGAGAGCTGCCGAGGAAAAGGCTTCGGGGTTCTTTACCCCCCTGCGCTGGATCCTGGTCGGCGGCTTCGGTACGGCCACGATGGCAGCGGTGGCCTTATTCTTCTGGTTAAACCCTTCCCCCCGAGATTTCCCTGCGAAGCATGTTGAAGACTTTGAAATTATCATTTCCCGAGAGCCGATCGATTTTTATCAAGACCTGGAATTTTACCGCTGGATGGCAACTCCAAATGGGCCAACGGATAGGGCAGTTTAATTTCTAATAAAAAATGAGAGGAGTAAAAAAGTGAAGAAAATCGTTGTCGTTATGATGGCTGCCATATTGGCCACCGCCGGATTGGCCACGGCTCAGGACTGGGGCAAAGGCCATGGAATGGGAATGGGTTATGGTCCCCATTCAGGTGGCGCTCGGGCAGAGGGTTCTGGCCTATGGAGGGCTTTAAACCTGACTCCTGAGCAGATGCAAAAAATGCAGGCTCTGCGGGAAAGTTTCTTAAAAGAGAAAATCCCCTTGCGGAATGAGCTTATGCTCAAGCGACTGGAGCTGCGGGGACTCTGGGTGCAAACGAATCCAGATGAGGAAAAACTTCTGGCTAAGCAAAAGGAGATTAACGCCCTCAAAGCTCAACTCCAGGAAAAAGGAATCAAAAATCGTCTGGAAATGCGGAAGATTCTAAGCCCGGAACAGCAAGCTCAAATGGTAAACTTACTCAATCGACATGGGGGATGGCTTGGTTATGGCAGAGGGCATGAATTTGGCCCTTGCTGCTGTCACCACCACCACCGTCATCACCACCACTACCATCCAGAAGGCTGATCTAACCTCTACACCTGGGGGAGGGCTGATTGTTAGCTCTCCCCCCTTTTTCATTCCCAAGTCTTCTCTCCACGAGAAAAAACCTTGATGAAACGATAGGGGAGGGGGAAAGATGTGGAGTTGGTGCGATATCCAGTAGCCGTTGGATTAGTACCCCAGTAAGGTCATCGAACAGTTCAGTCCTTGGATTGATCTTCCTTCAGTATGCGGACCACAAATTTGTCGAGGCCCGTGCGGAACTTTCCCAGGCTTTGTCAGGGGGGCCGACGGACGGCTGGGAAGCTTGATTCCATACCCTGAGGGTCCTCTTCATCCTGAGAAAGCCCATTTTTCATATCTTTAGAATCTTCCAGAGGGGAAGATACGGGCTAATGTGAGTTGGGACCCGATGAGATAAGATTAAATCCCAAGAAGTAAGGAGGAAAGATGACCTGGGGAGAATTCAAAAGGAAAGTAGAAGAGCAGGGCCTCAAGGATGAGGATGAGATCCTCTGGATCGTGTGGCCTTCAGGGTCTCTTGAAAAGAACGGTGAGATACATTGCTACAGAAATGAGTTCGGCTGGGAGATCGTGGTTAAGAATGATGCATAAAAAGGGCGAACATCGGTAAAGCAATTCATGCCCCCAAATTTGTCTTGACATCTTCTTCTCAGGGATTAAAATGATTTAAATGGGAAATCTGAGCTTATATTGCCCAGAGTTTATTGTGAGAAAAAACCTCGAAAAATTCCGAGCCCAGATTCTTATTCTTTCTATCTTGATGTCCTTTTGTTTGCCCTATCTCCCATATGACGGTTTGAGTGAAATTCATTTTCTTTCCCCCCATGTGATTTTTGAGAATTTTGGGAATGTAGACCAGGAAGATCTTGGCCTGG
>Ga0187865_1003886_pt1 | contig 11664 bp, 10 predicted proteins | sample June2016WEW_11_1_2_FD_132989 | JGI IMG/M metagenome (GOLD analysis project Ga0187865, IMG submission 132989) | Peatland microbial communities from SPRUCE experiment site at the Marcell Experimental Forest, Minnesota, USA - June2016WEW_11_100 | ecosystem: Environmental > Terrestrial > Soil >...
TAATCCTAATCCTAATTCTAATCTTAACCTTGCTTAATCTTAATCGAATGGATCGCGCCAGCACTTCGATCGCTCTGAACCGGGCCGAGGGCAACGGCAAGTTCACGCCGCCTGATCGGTGCCGTTTTTTTGACATTGCGCGCGGCTCCGCGTTGGAATGTGCGGCCGCGCTGGATGTGCTGGCCTCGAAGGGCCTTTGCGACCTGGCTGCGGTTGCCCCTGGGAAAGAACGCCTGACCAGAATTGTTTCGATGCTCGTGGGTTTAATCAAGGCCAATTCTGATTGCCGGTTGCACGAAGGAGATGGGGAGCAGGAGCAAGATTAGGATTAAGATTAAGATTAGGATTAAGATTAAGATTAGGCTACCCAAAAAAAGTGAGATGCACCGCAAGAACATCATGCTCGGCACGGCGGGCCACGTGGACCACGGCAAAACGGCCTTGGTCAAACTGCTCACCGGCTGCGAAACCGATACGCTGGCCGAGGAGAAACAACGCGGCCTGACCATCGACCTGGGCTTCGCCCCCTGCCGGCTGGCCGACGAGCGCGTCGTGGGCGTCGTGGACGTGCCCGGGCACGTCGATTTCATCCGCAACATGGTCGCGGGCGCCCATGGCCTGGACGTGGTCATTTTTGTCGTGGCCGCCGACGACGGCATCATGCCCCAGACGCACGAGCACCTGCACATTCTGACCCTGATGGGCGTGCGCCATGGGTTGGTGGCCTTGACGAAAATCGACCTGGTCGAGCCGCAACGCCGCCAGGCGGTCATCCAGGACTTGCGGCTGCTGCTGGCCGGCACTTTCCTGGCCAACGCCCCCGTCTGCCCGCTCTCCAATATCACCGGCGCGGGCTTCGAGGGCTTCTTCGACGCCCTTAACGAGGTGGTGGCTTCCTGCCAAGAGCGGCCCAGTTCCGGCTTGTTCCGCCTCTGGGTCGAGGACGTGTTTACCATCCGCGGCCAGGGCACTGTCATCACCGGCATTCCCACCCGCGGCCGTGTCGCCGTGGGCGACACGCTCACGCTGCTGCCCGCGGGCCGGGGCGGGCACGCGCGCCGAATGCAGGTCTATGGCCAGGACGCCACCGAGGCCCGCGCCGGCGAATGCGTCGCGCTGAACCTGCCCGAGATCGACCATCGGGAAGTCCGGCGCGGCATGGTCCTCTGCGCCTCCGCCGCCCTCATCCCGGCGGCCATGGCCGAAGCCGAATTGCTCATTCTGGATTCCGTGAAGGGCAAACTCGACGACTTCATCGAAGCCCACCTGCACGTCGGCACCGCCTCGGTGCTGGCCCGGGTCGCCATGCTCGAGACGACCCAGATGAGCGCCGGCCAAAAGCAGATGGTCCAGTTGCGCCTGGCCGAACCCCTCCCGCTGGTCTCCGGCGAGCGCTATGTCCTGCGCGCCAACCTGGCGGGGCCGGGACAAAGCGGCCTGATTACCGTCGGCGGCGGACGCATCCTGGGCGTCAGCAACCAACGCCTCCGCCGGAAAAAGCAGTGGACCCTGGATGCCCTGGCCGCCCACCGCGATGCCTTGGATGACCCGTCCGCCTGGTGCGAGCTGATGCTGCGCGAAAATCGCCAACCTCTCTCCCTGCGCGACCTCGAGAAGAAATGCCTCCTGCGCCCCGATGAACTGGCGGCCCTGCTCGAGGCCCTTCGCGCCCAGGGCCGGGTCGCCGCGTTGCCGGGCGGCGCCTTTGCCCACCGCGCCGTTATCGAAGAGGTCGCCGCCAAAATGCTCGGGGCCCTCCTCTCGTTCCACAACGCCAACCCGCAACGCGCGGGGCCCGGCCGCGATGAACTCTTTTCCCCGCTCGGCGAGAATCCGGAAATCTGCGAGCTCGCCGCCCAGTCCCTCCTGGACCGCAACCAAATCGAGCGCCCCGGCCCGGTCTTTGCCCGCATCGGCTGGACCGCCCGGCTCCCGGACCGTGACCAGGACCTGTCGGACCAGGTTGCCGGCGCATTTCAAAAGGCCGGCTGGGCCGGCCCCGCCGCCGCCGAACTGGCGGTCTCTCTTGGCCAACCGCCGGACCGGCTGGAAAAGATCATTCACCTGCTTGCCGAGCGCGGCATTCTGGTCCCCCTGGACCAACGCAGCTTCATCCACCGCGAGGCCTTGGAGTCCGCCAAGCAGGCCGCCCTTGGCTTATTCACCAGGAAACCATCCTTCTCCACCATGGAATTCCGCGACGCGCTGGCCGTGAGCCGCAAATATGCCGTGCCGCTGCTCGATTATCTTGATAAAATCCGGTTCACCGTCCGCTCGGGGCACGACCGCACGCCGGGAGTGGAGGCGAAAAAGGCGCTGGGCGTCCAGCGGCAGGTGTAAGTGTTGCGCTTGAAGCGGCAACGGTGAACCGAGGCGTTCGTTGTCGGCCGCTTGACGGTATATCACATACGATGCTAGTGCTTGATTGCGGAGAAAAGCGATTTACGATCCGTGTTAATGGCTGGCTGGCGTTTCCGGCCCAACAGGCCGGTAGAACCCAGCCCAGGGCTGAGGCCGTCAGCCGATGCCCTGGGTACCCGTTTACAGAACCAAGCGCGCCCTGAAAGGGCGCCAAAACCGCAAAGCTATGCCACAGTCGCTTGCCAAGATCTATACTCACCTTGTTTTCTCCACCAAACACCGGGAGCCTCGCCTGACCGATGGCCTCCGCGCCGGCCTCCATGCTTACATGGGCGGGACGCTTCGCCAGTACATTCGGAATCAGCGCGAGCACCATAAGCGGGTTTCTTTCCAGGACGAATTCAGGGCGTTTTTGCGCCGTTATGAAGTCGAGTATGACGAACGATATGTGTGGGATTGAGGCCTGTAGCGCCCTTTCAGGGCGCGGGGCGGACGCTGGGAACCCGGCCCCAGGGCATCGGCCTGTCGGCCTCGGCCCTGGGCTGAGCTTTGGCGGCCCCTTGGGCCGCGCTCGGCGCGGTCCCGCGCAAGGTCCACCAGTTGGAAGACTCCGCCAAAGGGAGAAGGGATGAATTGTGGCTGTGCCGGCCAGCGAACGCACAGGGCCTTCTCGGGGTTGGCGCCCGAACCGGTACTTCTCCTTTGCCTTTCGGATGTTGTCATTCTGAAGACATTTTGTAAGGATTTGGTCCCGGGCCGGTTTATTTAGGTGAATGGAACAGATGAAATTAACAACGCAGGAGAAAACCGATGAAAATCACTAACCACCTACATAAATGCTGCTTGATGCTGGCCGCCCTTGGGCTGGCGGTCAACTGCCCAGCCGCCATTATCCGGGTGCCTCAAGATAGGCCAACGATCATCGCCGGAATTGCGGCAGCGCAGGAGGGGGACACCGTACTCGTTTCAGGTGGGGTGTATCAGGAACACAACCTCACAATCACGAATGGCATTGCGGTGCTATCAGGGGGCGGGAGCGGCGTTATCACGATTGACGGGCAAGGTGATGGTGGAACCCGGGTCTTCACCGTCAACTCGACGAGCACAAACTTGGCGACGATTTCGGGGTTCAGCATTATCAATGGAAACGCGTATCCAACGAGACTGGACGGGGCGGGGGTTCACTGGATTGCGGGTCCGCTGCTCATTTCGGACTGCGTCTTTTCCAACAACTACGCCGATGGGGGTGTGGTCGGGACTACAACCAGCCCACAAGACCCGACAAAGCTCAAGGTCGTGGATTGCGTTTTCAACAACAACAACGCGGAGAATTTCGCGGGTGTTATTGGCGCCACGGTTATTCGCTGCCTGCTCTACAACAACACGGGTTGGAACGATGCCTGTGTCCTCGCAAGTTGCAACTCCACGAATTGCACGCTTTACAACAATACTGGCGGTGTTCTTTCAAACCCGTGGACAACGGGCGGGTTAGGCGGTGGCATCGCCGTAAACTGCATCGTGTGGGGGAACTCAGGTTACAACGGTCAGCAGGTTGACCAGACGACGCCCACGACAGTCACCTACAGCATTGTGCAAGCTGGATACGCCGGGACCGGGGATCTCAGTTCAGACCCGCTGTTTGTGGATGCCGCCGGTGGTGACCTTCACTTGCAGACGAACTCCCCGGCGATCCATGCGGGCGATCCAGCGATCCTCAACGCTGATGGCTCTCGTTCTGATATGGGGGCCTACGGCGGGGATTTCACGGCACAACCGGCATCCTTTCTCACCAACGGCCTCGTGGCCTATTACCCGTTCAACGGGAGCGCCAACGACGCCAGCGGGAATGGACACAACGGAACCGTGGTTGGAGCCACTTTAACCACCAACAGGTTCGGCCAACCCAACGGAGCGTACCTCTTTGGCGGACCCGCCGCGTATGTCACAGCCCCGCTCAATGCCAACGTGTTCAGCAACGATTTCACCGCCTCGGTTTGGTTCAATGCCAGCGATATTGCTGACGGCTGGCCAACGCTGCTCTACGAGCAAGGGGTGTCCCCCGGTCTCACTCCACTTGCTTTCGGAATCGCGGGACTCACTTGCGGTTGCGATTCTCCCGGCTATCTGATTGCCGACGCTTCATTATCCGGCCCGTCCTTCAACTGGTTCTTGGACCGCAAGCAGCAGACGCCAATCGGAACGTACTGCCAAGCGGTTGTCACCAAAGCGGGGACCAATGCCGTTTTGTACTTGAACTCCCAAGTGGCCGTAACGGGCAGCGTGTCCAGCCCGATAACGCAGACGGGGGACACGCTTTGGATCGGAAGGCGGCCGGACGAGGATGTTCCCGGGGCTTACGTTTTTCACGGCATCATTGACGACGTTCGCATTTACAGCCGTGGCCTCTCCGCCGCTGAGGTCCAGGCGCTTTACCTATACGAATCAACCCCGCCGCCGCCGCCGCCGGCCTGCACGCCTCACGCCGCCACCGCCGCTGCAACCGTGGACAATGGCTTCGTGGTCGGAGCGACTCTCACCGACGGCGGTTGCGGCTACACGAACACGCCGTTGGTAAGAGTCCTCGGGGATGGGAGCGGGGCGCAAGCAGTGGCCGTTGTCAGCAACGGGGTTGTAACCGCGGTGAGTATTCTGGCGGCGGGGTCCGGCTACACCAACACCGCGATTATTGTCATTGAACCGCCCTTCATTCCCCAGCCTGCAATGCGCATTTCGGTGCTTTTGTCTGGAACACTGGTCACCCCGGTCATCGAACTGGACCTGGGGAACTTGTCGCCTTACGACAGTTACCAATTGGAGTTCCGCCCGGGTGCCGGGGGCACTTGGACAACTCTCGGCAGCCCATTTACCCCTACGGCATCCACGGACACCCAGTATGTCAACACCATTGGTGCCATTGGGTTTATCCGGGTCAAGCACGTGCCGTAGTCCAGGGCGCCCGGCGGGCTTCGCTTTTTCGTGCAGTGCCCTCGGCCCGGCTGGCCCGGGATTGGGTTCTACACTTGACAACGCCCACCCCGAGGGGCCATAAGGGCACAAAGCTGTTCAAATGCTCAACGCCACGACCACGAGCGAGGACCTGTTACGCCGCGTGAAGGATTGGCGCGAAGACGAGGGCTGGCGTGAGTTTTATCGACGTTATGCGCCGGCCATTGCCGAGCATGCCCGGCGTAGCGGGTTGACACCCGAAGAAGCCGAGGACGTCGTGCAGGCCACGATGGTCAAGGTGGCGACCTACCTGCCGAAATTCGAGTATGACCGGACGGTCTGCCGGTTTCGGACTTGGCTGAACCAGATCGTCAATCAGCGGCTCCTGGCGATCGCCCACGAGCGGCGGCGAATGCAACTGCCGGAAGCGGCGTGGGTCTATCTGAGCGAACTGGTGGCCGGCGTGGTCAATCCGGCCGCCGACCCGGTCACGCAGGCGGAGCTGGAGCAGCAGATGCTCAAGGTGTGCCTCGCCCGGGCGCGGGCCGGCGGGAAGCCGCGTCATTGGCAGATCTTCGAGGCGAACGCGTTGCAGGGTATGGATGGGGCCACGGTGGCCAATCGCTTCCACACCACCGCGGCCAATGTCTGGGTGATTCGCCACCGCCTGATTGGGCGCCTGCGAACGGAATGGCAGGCGCTGTTAAACGAACCATTCCGGCCCTGAGGAGATGCACGGCCATGCAGGAAACCGATGCCCAAGTCGAGGGATTCTGCCTGATTCGGATCATCTCGGATCGGGAACAGTCGAAGGTGTACATCGCCCGCGACTCGGCCGGGGCCTTGTGCGCGGTCAAGGTTCAAAACCGGCAGATCCGGCCGCACTGCCCACGGTTGATGCGCGCTATGCCCAACTCCAGCCACTGAGCACCCGCGAGGGGCTTTTGCCGATCCTCTCGCACGGGACAACGCGTGGCGGCTGGGTGTGGGAACGGTTGCCCTTGGCGGACAATCTGCCCGGCCTGACGCCGCTCACACAGGAAGGAGGGCTCGACCATTACACCCCGTTGACGCTGCGCGGCAGGAGCATCGAGCACGGTCCGGGCGCCGCCGAGCAGGTTCTTAAGTGGGGCTCGCGGCTCGCGGGGGGCCTCCGGGCTCTGCACGAGGCTGGCTTGGTGCATCGCGATGTCAAGCCGACGAACATCCTCTTCGTTCACGGCGAGCCTTGCCTCGGCGACTACGGGCTGGTCGGCAAACCCGGTAGCGCGAGTGATTTCAGCGGCACGGAGGGTTTTCAGCCCCTTGAGGGCACCAACGATCAGCCAGCGGACCTGTTCGCTTTGGGCCGGACGCTCTACGAGGCATGGACCGCCATGGACCGGCTGGAATTCCCATCGCTGCCGCCGGCCATCCTGAGCGCGCCGGACTGGAATAGTCGCGGCAGGCATCTTAACGCACTACTCTTGCGGGCCTGCCATGCCTTGCCCAGCCGGCGCTTCCACTCTGCCGCTGAGTTGATTGGGGCTTTGGAGGAGGCGCTGGCGGGCCGGCCGGCCCTCAGCAGGCGGAAATGGCTGGTCGCGGCAGGCGGCGCAGCAGCCGTCGTCGCCGTGGGTGGGGCGGCCCTCTTGAGCAGGCCCAGCCGCCTGCCACGACTGGTCTGGAAGCGATTGCGAAAACAGGGTTTCAACGTCGAGGGCTGGCTTGGGCACGCCGGGACGGCGGATTGGATCCGGAGGCGGCTGTACTCTGTGAGCGTGGATGTGCATGGCTGCACGTTTGAGTCTGTCGATCTCGACCGGTTTGCGATTCAGATAGCCCAGATCAAGAACGGTCCGCGAGTGGATCCCTCCACAATTCTGCACCCGGAGACAAGGTGGTTATGGGCCATCGAGGGCGGACATGGCGAGGTGGTTGCGCTGGAGCCGGAATCGTTGGAGACCAAACGGCTCGGGGGCGGCCCGACGACCGAGCGGCATTACTATGCGAAGACCTATTGGAACCCGATAACACGGCGGGTGGGGATCTTTGGCGGCTACGGCAATCTCGCGGCGCGAAACGACCGATGCGAATTCGACGAGAAAGCCGGGAAATGGGTTGAGGTTGAACCGGATCGCGCTGGCGATGGCCCCTGCCGCCGTGGCGTCGCGCTGCCACTCATTCCGGACCCGACCGGGAGACGCATTTTCCTCATCGGGGGCGGGGGCAGTCCCTCGGGCAAACAGGGCGACCGCGTCCCGGGTTGGAGAGGATTCGACGGCCAGTTCCATAAGCTCGACGACATCTGGGAACTGGACCTTGAAAAGCCAGCTTGGCGACAGTTGCTTCCCTTGGGCCAGTTCCGCCTGGGCCGGCTGCGTGCGGCCGTGTACCATCCCCGCCTAAACGGCTTGGTCTTGTTCGAGGGCATGGAACCCGAAGACGTCCAGCCGGGACCCGCCAGAGCGTTCTTGTTCCGACCCGGCGAGGACAAGCGCCCGATGGATTTGGCAGCCGAGGGAGACATCTCGATCCTGGCCACAGCGTGCGCTTGGACGATGGAGCCGCACACCGACGACATCCTCTTCTTTGCCAGCGACGGGATTTTCCGGGTGACCGTGCGCGAGCGGTAGCAGAGCCGGAGCATGACAACAGTCAAAGAAGGTTCGAGCAGAACCCAGAACCCACCAGGACCGGAGATACGCGGGTTCCGGCTCTCGCACAACCCAAATCAGAACCGCACTGGGCTGTTTATTGAGTTGCCAAAGCCCAGGCCGCAGGGCATATTTGACCCGTGGCGCAAAGTTGTTTGGACATCGTAAACGAAGTCAACCGTTGCCAGGTTGGCGCAATGGAAACGGCTGGCAGGGAACTTGATCCGTCGCAAACGGCATCATGCGACATGTTCGGCGTGCAGGTTAGGAATGTTGAAGCGGCCATAGTGCACACCTATGCGCTTATCGCCCACACGGCGATTAAGGAGGCGTCCCCAGATGCGGCCGCGGCGTTGTGGAAAGGCATGGTTGAGCAGTGCGACCAAGCCCTGCGGGTGCTTCGGATGTTCAAGGATCTATACCCCAACTGCGGGACGCCGGAATTGTACAACTTGACGCTGGACTATAGGCGGGAAGCGGAAGACCGGTATCGTCAAAACTCAGAGGACGCGCAATGTCAGATGGCAATTCCGGCGGGATTGTTTCCGAATCAGAGTGAGCCGAACTGACGAAACTGTTCCTCGGTTTCGAGGGGGCCGCCGATCCCTTGTCCTCAGATTGCCAGAACGCAAAAGCGGGGTTTCACTTCCTCCTGCGGGAAATCTACGTTCAAAGGGTCAGGCCGAGGTTCACGGACATAGATTTTTCCATTTTTGCGAGCATGACTCGCCGGATGTGCAGATCCCGCCTTTCCAAGCAAGGCCCCACTTTCCCCTGTCCGTAACCGCCCGCGCCAGCTCAATCCAGATTGTGACGCACCATGAAAACCGGGAAATGCTTCATTTGGGGTCTGGCCGCCGGGCTTGTCTTTGTCGGTTTGACGGTATATCAGATACGATGTATATGCTGACTTTGCTGCCTGGCTGCGCGAGACTGGAATTATGAAAGCTGCGAACCCCCGCCGCACAGCGGCCTGGAATAACCCGGCGCACGCCGGCCTGGACGAACGGCTAAAGCGCAAGCTGCTGGATCGGGAGATTCGTGCAGGCTATGCCGCCGAGAATAAACGCATCGAGCTGGTGACCCGGGCTTTAGGCGCGGACCCGCAAATTGATCTCGTGCCAGGAACGGCTTGCGCGTGACGAGGGACCTTGCCAAACGGCGGCGGGTGATGGAACGTTCGCAACGGCTGGGGCACTGTATATGCGACCCGCGCCGTCCGTGAAATGGGGTCAGACCGTAGATTGGTAGTTTCTTGCTTCGGAAATCCGCGCGGCCCCAGAGCCGGCGAGGGCGGTCGCCTTGCTGTCGAGCTTGGCCACCGGCAGTCAGTGGACTTCGACTTCTTTCCGGGTCGCTTGTCGCCTGCTGTCCGGAGCGCCACGGCGGCCACGGCTGGCCAGATGGCGTATGCAAGCTGGGCGGCAAAAGAACAAGGCAGGTTGCCACCTTTGTTCGTTGCCGCGGGATTAGGGCTTGCGAGCACTGGCTGACGGGCTTAGCCTGAAACGGGTATGATTGCCGATATTCGTCAATGCCTGCGGGCTGGGCCATTTGAGCCGTTTTCCATTGTCACCAGCAGCGGAAACCGCTACCGCGTCGCCACTGCGGACCACGCAGGCGTCAACCCCCAGGGAAGCCGCGTGGTGGTGTGGTTTGACGATGAGAGTAGCGTGACTCTCTCTGGTCTGCACATCGCCGCGCTCGAGAAAGAAGCCCCGTCGAAAGCCGAGGCCGCCTGACAAACGTCTAAGTCTCTCCTAAAAACGGCCTGCGCATGAAGCCGGACCTTGCCAAACGCCGGCGGGTGATGGAACGTTCGCAGCGGCTGGGGCACTGTATATGCGACCCGCGCCGTCCGTGTCCTTGCGACGTTTTTCGGGACCAGCAGATTTGCCCCTGCGCCGGGGAACGGCCCGACCCGGTTGATTGGTCCCGGCTCGAGCTCACCAAGCTCGTCCGCAATGCCGGATGCGCTTCCAAGATTGCGCCGGCGGACCTCGAGGCGGTGCTGGCGCGACTGCCCGAGGTCAAAGACCCGGCCGTGATTTCCGGCCTGGCGGCGGCCGATGACGCCGCCATCTATCGCATCGCCGAGGATTTGTGCCTGGTCCAGACCGTTGACGTGTTCACTCCATGCGTCGATGACCCGCACCTCTTCGGGCGCATCTGCGCCGCCAATTGTCTTTCGGACATCTATGCCATGGGCGGCGAACCGCGGACGGCCCTCAGCATCCTCGCCTTTCCCTCCGAGACCCTGGATGGAGAAATCATGTACCGGATGTTGGCGGGGGCGATGGAGACCCTGGGCCAGGCCGGGGTGGCGCTGGTTGGCGGACACAGCATCAAGGATGACGAAATCAAGCTCGGCTTTGCGGTGACCGGTGTCATCGACCCCGCCATTGCCGCCGCCCTGGCCGCGCCGCAGCCCGGCGACCTTCTGGTGTTGACCAAACCGTTGGGCACCGGGGTGCTGGCCTTCTGCCGGCAGGTGGGCCGCAACGCCGGCCCCGGGTCCGACGCCGCCCAGGCCGCCATGGCCACCCTCAACCGCGCCGCCGCCCAGGCCATGAAAGAGGCCGGCGCTTCCGCCTGCACCGATATCACCGGGTTCGGCCTCTTCGGCCACCTTCTGCGCCTGGCTCGGCAGAGCCGCTTGACCGCCCAGGTCTTCGCTCGAGCGCTGCCCGCCTTCGAGGGCGCTCTCGAGGCCCTGCGCGAGGGCGTCATTTCCGGGGCTCTCGAGCGAAACCGCGAGTTCGCCGGCGATGACCTCGAAGTGAACCCAGATGTCGAGGAGGCCCTGGTCCACCTGGGCTGCGATGCCCAAACCTCCGGCGGACTCTTGATCGCCATCCCGCCGCATCGCCTCCAGGCCCTCCAAGACGCCCTGGCCCGAGGCGGCGTCCACGGCTTCCTCATCGGCAAATTCCTGGGACCCTCCCGCGGGCGCATCCACCTTGTCCTTTCCGAAGCCGGCCAGGAGCCAACAAGTCCCCAGCCCGGCAACAACACTCAACCCGCCGAGGCGACTCTTGGCGCCGTTCCACCCATGAACTCATCCACTCATTCCGATGCGCACCCGGCCGATTGCTGCGCGGACCTTTTCGAGGCCAAAACTGCTTCCACCACCACGGCCGATGCCCAGCGGGCCTTTGGCGCCCTGCTCGGCGCCGCCCAGGCCCCCGGCGCCCTCGATGCCAGGACCAAAGAACTGATCCTCTTCAGCCTGGTTGTCTATAGCCGCTGCGCTCCCTGCTTCGCCGCCCATCGACAAAAGGCGCTGGACCTCGGTCTGACCCAGGCGGAATTGGATGAAGCGGCCTGGTGCGCCATCGCCATGGGCGGCGCCCCGGTGCGCATGTTTTACCAGGAAGCTACCGCACCGCTCTTGCGCCCCAGGGCCGGTGACAAAGAGGCCTGACGGCCTGAGCTTTCGGGCTGACGGCTTAACCCACCAAAGCCAGTGGGCATGTCAATCAAGCCCGACTTGACCATTGGCAACCGGCAGCAGGCCATCTATTTTTTCCCGGATGAATATCTTGGAAGAGCTGGAATGGCGCGGTTTGCTGGCGGATTGCACGGACAAGCCCGAGCTGGGCAAACGGGTCGGCTCCGGCCCGATTACCCTTTACTGCGGGTTCGATCCGACGGCCGACAGTCTGCACGTGGGGAACCTGGTGCCGCTGCTGGCGCTGCGCCGGTTTCAACTGCTGGGCCA
>Ga0187865_1003893_pt1 | contig 11646 bp, 8 predicted proteins | sample June2016WEW_11_1_2_FD_132989 | JGI IMG/M metagenome (GOLD analysis project Ga0187865, IMG submission 132989) | Peatland microbial communities from SPRUCE experiment site at the Marcell Experimental Forest, Minnesota, USA - June2016WEW_11_100 | ecosystem: Environmental > Terrestrial > Soil >...
GGTGGAGAAGATTCCGGCTACGCCAATGGAAATGGCTCCAATGCCTTCACCGTGGACGGAACCAACGCCACGAGCAACTACTTCGCCGACATTGAAGGCCGTTACCGCATCCCCTACCTGTATGGCGAGAACGCAATCCAGGAGTTTCAAGTCGCAGTCAGCCCGTACTCGTCGATCTACGGTGGTGGAGCAGGCTTTATTAATGCGGTGACGCGGTCGGGCGGCAACGCGTTCCATGGCAGTGCGTTCTATTACAACCGGAACTCCGCGACGGGGGCCAATGTCGCCCTCGATAAGGCCGCCGGCAATCCGAAACCGCTTGATGATTTGCAACAATTCGGCGCCGGACTGGGCGGGCCGATCCTGCGAAACCGTTTCTGGTTCTTTGTGGATTATGAGCAGCAACTGCGGAACAATCCGATTCCTGTCATCAACTCGGATTTGGCGACGACGCCGGCGAACTTAGCTGCTTTCTTGAGTACTAACTTTGATATTCCGGCCGGGACGACGCTGCCTCCGCCGAACGGGTCCTTGCCGATACCGAACATCGACACTCCGGCCAGTGTCTCGGCTGACCCGACCAATCCGGTATACCTTCAGCAAGTGTCGAACACGCTAAACGCGCTGAATTCTAATCTCGGCACCAAAGCCAGAAAGCGCAACGACCTGGTGATTACGCCCCGGCTGGATTATCAGGCCAGTTCCCGCGATGGCCTGTTCCTCAGCTTCAATGTGAACCGGTACAACTCGCCCGGAGGCGTCATCACCGACCCTACAGTGGCAAATTATGGAACGCAAACGCTGGCCAACGCCTACGTGCACACCTTCCAAGCCAGCCTCGGATGGACGCACACTTTCTCCTCCAAACTGCTGAACGAATTTCACGCGGCCACTTCACAAGACAACCAGATCTCGACACCGACCGGTTTGGCTCCAAACATCCCCACGTTGATACTGGATAGCCCGGCCGCTTTTATTTTAGGCAATGCTCCTTTCTCTGTGGGGAGGGTGTTTGAAAGACAGTATTCTCTGGCCGACCGTGTCGACTACGTGATTGGCAAGCACACGTTGCAATTCGGTTTCGATATGAATCGCGCCTGGGACGCGGACAACAATGATGGCGGCGCCGACCCGAACGCCGCCGTCCAGTTCGGGTCGTTCCTCGGCAGTTATGAATTTTCCAATCTGGAGGCTTTTGCGCTCGGCGAATACAACGTCTTCAGTCAGACTTCGGGAAACCCGACTTTTTCTTTTGCCGTGCCTTACTACGGATTCTACGTGCAGGACTCCTTCCGCGCCTTGCCGAAGTTGACGCTCGAAATGGGTTTGCGCGAGGACTTCCAGGTTTACCCGCAGCCGGCGGAAAATCCGGCATTCCCGCTCACCGGGCAGTATCCGAACCAGTTTCGACGCTTAGCGCCGCGCTTCGGATTTGCCTGGCAGCCCGAGTCGAAAACGGTAGTGCGCGCGGGATTCGGGCAGTTCTACACCAACATGAACGGCCTGAACTATCGCAACGCGGTGGTCTCGAACGGCCTAGCCTCACAGCAGTCTTCGATAAGTGTCAGTTACACCGGAGGTCTGCCGAACCGGCAGATACCAACGTTCCCGAATATCCTCTCAAGTAATTCCCCCTTGTTCGGAGCTTCTGAAGATATTTCCCTGGTTTCTCCGCAGTTTCGAGTGCCCTATATACTGCAGGCGAGTTTGCAGATTGAGCGCGAGATTTTTGAGAACACAACTTTAAGCATCGGCACCATGTGGAATCACGGCGTGCATCTGCTTTCCGGCAGCGCCTATGACTTGAACCTGAAACCGTTGCAAGGCACGACGACGTACATTGTCTGTCCTCCGAGCGCAACTACGCTGCCGTGCAGTGGGCAGACGATCACGCTGCCCAACATGGACAATGGACTGCTGACCGAAGGCCGCATCAACCCCAACCTGGGCCAGATCAACGAACTGATCAGCCCCGCGCAAAACCATTACAACTCTCTCTTCGTGCAGTTGCAGCATCGCATGTCACAAGGTCTTTCCTTGCAAGTTTCTTACACCTTCGCCAAGAGCATGATGCTCGATGGGATGGACTTCAACAATCAGTTCGACTTCAGCAATACCCATGCTCCCTCGCTACTCGACCAGCGGCGCCGAATTAGTTTTGCCGCCGTGTACCGCCCCGGCCTGGAAAAACTGACCAATTCGGACACCGGCCGCGCGTTACTCTCGGGCTGGAGGCTGAGCAGTGTCATGGAGTTCTCTTCCGGCCGTCCCTACGCGGGTTTGTTGGGTCCAGCGTGTTGCAACGCCGCCGATGACAACCTGAACGACACCGCCTTTAACCAAGACACCGCGAACACCGCGGCCGGCATCAATGGCGACGGCCCCACGCCGGGCATCGGCCTGAATTCTTTCTACGGCCCGTGGCTGGAGCGGATCGACGTTGGGTTGACGCGCAGTTTTGCGATCCGGGAGGGCAAGGAACTGCAATTTCAAGCGCAAGCGTTCAATTTGTTCAACCACGCCAATTACTACGTGCAGAACGGCGACGGGATCAACCAGTTGCAATACAACCCAATCGGGACCAACTGCGGCGACGGAGCATCGCTCAACCAGACCTGCTATCTGGTGCCCAACTCGGGCCCGGGCAATTTCGGATCCCTCCAGGAAATCAGCCCCAACGACCTGCCCCGCGTGTTACAGTTCTCAGCCCGATTCACGTTCTAATTGCATCTCGCTGAGACCTGACACCTGCGGCCTAAATTCAGAATTCCACATGAGCCCGCAGGCTCGGCACCACGACCGGCCCCCGGTCGCGGTTGTAACCGGGATTATTGATGTGCTGCACTCCGGGAGCGATATAGATTCCGCGCCAGACATGTGCCGTGTAATACGACTCGACGATGTTCTCGCGCCCGTAGTTCAGCCCTCCATCACCCAGCAGGAAACCAAGCCCGCCATCTGCCAGATACACCTGGTGATCTTTCTTGATCCCGTTCGTCACGAAGGCAATGCCGGCACGATCTTGCCTGCGATGCCACAGTGCGCCGTTCACCCCCACGCCCTGGTTGAACGTCGAATCAATCTCGGTGTAGGCAAATGACTCGGTTTTTCCGTTGTCCCATCCCCAACGGCCATATGCGGTGACGTTCCGCATGAGATTCTGTTCCAGGTTGACGCCAAAGCCATATTTGCGGGTGATGTGCCAGGGATGGTGGGTGATGTCCGGGACCGGCAGCACCAAGCCTTCTTTAAACTGAGCAACCGCATCGCGATAGATGCCCATATTGGCGTAGTTCGTGTATCCCAACAGGCGGACGACGCCCGCTTTTTTCGGTAGGACGCCATGGCGCAGCTCGTACTCCCAATTTTCCGCGTGAACTTGCCAGGGCCGCCACACCAGATCGATTCCATTCGCGACCTTCGGCATGAGCCCTTCGGCGAAGCGGAATCCCCAGTTGCGATCCTCATAGTCCGCCACAATACCGACGGTATAGCCGCGCGTATCGGCGGCGTAGTCAAAGGCTCCATTGTTGTCCACGGACCAGTTGTTGAATTGAAGATGCGTGTCAGAGCCTACCGAATTGATATCAAAGAAATCCGGCATGCTGAATTTGCCGAAGCGAATTTCCAATCGCCGCCGCGGCAACTCATCGAACAGCGATAGAAAACTGCGCTGGTTCTCAATCTTATCCTTGCTCAACGCGAACACTTTGTGGATCATGCCGCGCCCCAGGTACGGCACTTTACTCAACAGCGGATTGCGCACGATGTCCAGATCCGTATTCCCGGCCAGGCCCAGGCCGGTGCTGAGCGCTGCGCCGCCAGCTTCTTCGATGTCCACCAGCAACTCGGTGGAATTATTGAGCCGCACGCCGGTGTAAAGCGTCATCACGCGCGAAGTGGCTTTCTCATAGTAGGAACTCAGGCTGTTCTTCCCGCTGTAGTCGGCATGAAAGTCGGGGTGAGTTTGGAAGATGAAGTTCGCCTGCCCGGAGAGCCAGAATCGCGTGCTCCTGAAATGCGGCAGCATCGCTTCGGGATCGGCAACGGCGCCGCTGGGCGGGTTGGGAGGATTGTCAGCACTCGCAACTGGAGTGTCGCCCTTTGGCAAGGGTGCATCAGGCTGCTGCGCGTGCGCCGGGATTATGCACTTCGCGGCAACCATCAGCCACAACATGGCCAGCAGCATCCTTGCAGTCCAGCGTACCGATATGCGATTTTGCTTCCCCATTTCGCCCACGGCCCAATCGATCAGTATGTACTTAGTCGGTTAAAAGAACGTTACAGTTGTGGTCCGAGTTGCCTGTCCGGCATCCTAGCCGGTGCAATTCTCGGCGGCCCGGCTACGCTCGTGTCTAGTCGAGCATGCGATGCTTCAGATTCATGACGTCACGATAGGGAACCACACCGAGAATGATGTTGTTTCCATCGGTGACGGGAAGCGCCCGGAAACCATAGCGGATGAACGCGTCCGCTGCCTGCTTCATGGTGCTCTGTGGGTTGAGGCTGATGACGTTTTCGACCATCAAATTACTCAACGACACATCATCCTCAGCCATAAACAACTCCTTGATATCGATTACGCCGAGCAGTTTGTCCATCTCATTCACGACGTAGAAGTACATCACCACATCCATCGAGCGAGCCATTTCCCGAAATTTCCTGCGAACTCGCTGCACGGTCATGTCGGGCGGACATTTGATGAACTTGGTGGTAGTGAAATCCAGAATATTAATTTCATGCTTCTCGAGAATTTCTTCGATCTTCGCAACCTTGGCCGGTTCCAGCAGTCCGAGGATCGCCCTTTTCTCGTCAGCAGGCAGAACTGCCAGGATGTCGGCCGCCTGCCCGGAGGTCATCTCGCCGATGAGCTGCGCCACCCGCTCTTTCCGGAGAGACAACACGATGTCGCGTTGCACCGCCGGGTCAATCTCCTCCAGCGTGTCGGAGGCGTGTTCGGTGTCGAGACCCTCTAGAATGGTTACACGCTGGCCACTGTCCAACTTCTCCACGATGTCGGCCAGGTCCGCAGGGTGAATTTCGGAAAGCTCTTCTTTCACGATGTTCAACTTGACGTTTCCCTGGAGTGCCCCCAGCTGACGTGAAAGAGGTTGAACATAGGACCAGGGAATTAGTTTCTTCTTCGCTTCATCCGCTCGTTTGTAAAAATAGTCAGCCAGACTTCGAAACCCCACCTGGCGGAGCAATCCGTAGCGGCTGATGTCGACATCGCTGACATAGAGATTGCCGTTCGTCCGGACCAGCCGAATGTCGTAAACAACTTCGACCTCATGGTCCTCCGTGTCCAGCACCTTCTTGTCGATCAAGTAGTCCCGCAGCGGGACTTCTTCCGGACCCAGCTCACGCACGTAGCTGCCGGGATCGCCATTGTTCACGATGATCTCACGGGGGCTGAACGATCGCACTTTTGGAAACGGAACCAGTAAAGGCGCTTCGCCGAATGGACGAGCAATCTGGAAATGAGTGACTTCCGCGACCTTGCCTTGGTCGAGCGCTATCATATCTTTCAACTTGCCGACCTTCCGGTCGTTGAAGTAAGCGCGTGCTCCCAGAAGATCAGTCAAAAAGAAGATCTCTTCCACGGAGTTCTTGATAGTTGTTGTTCCGTTCATGAGACACCTCGACCTAGTGCAACAAAGTGATGAACTTGTAGACCATGATTCCAACCAGGAGCAACAGATAAAACCGGAGTGCTCCGAAAGAGAACCGAACCCCGCGCGTCATCTTGATATGAGGCTTGGCGTACTTTTGGTTGATGGCCCTGACCGCTCCAGCCGTGTTGCGAAAGAAGTCAAAAATCATTGTTGTTCTCCATGCGCTTCCTTAGCCACCGAGAATCTTCGGGAAAATCGCGCTGATCCCGTACAGAGTGGAAATGACGATGATCACTACGACAATTCCGATGTTGGCGACGTTCTGAAACAGAGTGTTCTTGTACTCGCCCATGGTCTCCTCGTTGTTGAGGAGCAGAATGAGAAAGACCAATGCCGCAGGCAGCAGCGTTACCGCGATGACTTGAACGAACAGAGTAATGAGTACCAATGGCGCACGCGGAATCAAGACAACCGTTCCCGCCAGAAACAAGTCGAAAAAGTAATAGGCATAGAACCAGGGTGCCTCCTTCACCTTGTGGTTCAAGGAGTGCGCCCATCCGAAAACCTCACCGAAGGCCCATGAACTCGCTAACGAAATGCAGATTGCGCCCAGGAACCCGGCATCGAACAGGCCAATCGCAAGCAGAGCTCCCACATGACGGTTGATCGGCATGAAGCGGCGGGCCGCTTCGGCGTCGTCGTTGATGATCTGGCCGGGAAGCAGCGTGGCGGTCAGGACAATGCAGCCTATGGCTACAACCACCGTCAAGAATGAACCTACGGCGGTGTCGATCTTGCCCCACAGCATGTCTTTTTCCTGCATGCCCTTGTCCACCACCGCGCTCTGCTGAAAGAAAATCATCCAGGGAGCAATGGTGGTGCCGATATTGGCCATGAGCAGGAAAAACAGGGCATTCGTAAATCCTCCCGGCGGCAGGTGCGGGATGAAGCCGTGCAGAATTTTGTCAACCGGAGGGTTGATCATTATGGCCGCCGGAATGTAGATCAGATTCAAGCCGCAGAATACGAGAGCGACCTTTTCCCAAGTCCAGTAGCGTCCCTGCAGAACCATGGTTCCCATGACGATCCAACTGATGATCACGGTCACAATTGGCGGCACGCCGAAGATGCTCATGGCCGCCGTCATACCGATGAACTCTGTGATCATGGTCAGCCAGTCCAAGAGCACCAGATCCAGAAGAGAGAACCAGCCCCAGAAAGCGCCGAAGGAATGAAAAATGGCCTCAGCGTGGCCCCGCTTGGTGACCGCCCCGAGCCGTACGGTCATCTCCTGGACGTAATAAGCTACGGGCCCCAACAAGATCAGGAACCAGATCAGATGGAAGCTATACTGCGCACCGGTCGCCGTGTAGGTGGTAATGCCTCCGGCGTCGTTGTCGGCAACCATAACGATAATGCCAGGACCGGCGATGATGAGGTACAGCCTGATCGTCTTCAGGAGCTTCCTGTACCGGTAATAAAATTTGGAAAGAATATTCACGTGCCTGGCCTCGATGGCCTATGAAGATGAATTATGAAATCGCTAACCGAGCCTGCGGGCCGGGAGTTGAATTGCACACCCGGCCCACAGCAACTTCGACGCCTGGCCGCGTCGCTTTACAAACCGTGGCAGGAGGAACGACCCGTGCGACACTCCAGCGCATCTGCAGCCTCCGGTTGCCATGTTCGTCGGTAACCACGACCCATTTCCTTTCCAACGACTGCTTGTGATCTCCGGCGTGTTCCACGCGCCTGAAATTGGATTCCTGGTACCGGGCCGCAGCCACGAACGGCGTCGTCATCGCTACTTGTGGAGCAAGTACAGTTGCGCACATGGTCGGTTTCCTCCTCTCCTTCGGTTGAGACCTTCCGTTTCCCACTACATTTCACGGCGTCTGCGGGTTGCGGCTTGAATGTCCTGTCGGTAGAACGGCATTCTCCCCAAACAGGCGCGGCTCACCGTTGTTTTCCAGCCTGGGCCTTCTTCTCGCTTTGCGTTGCCAAAGGTTCAAGCTTGGAATCTCCGCGCAGCCGATGAAGCAGGATGCCAACAAGCGCTCCCAAGCACGGAATCAGAGCAACGAAAATCCAAACCTTGAAAATCCAATGCACGGGCAACCCCCGTTACGCGGACTGAGACACTCTCGTCGGCAACAACTCAACCGCGGCTGAGTAAGTGCGCCGCAGTTCGCGCGTTTCGATTTTGTGGAAGGAGGAAGTGTGCCCGACGGCAGGGCCTCGATCCCTCGTGTTCTTCAGTTGTCAGTCAGAAGAAGCAGAGGCGAGGCGATAGGCGGGATACAGAGGCATATCGGGACACCTGACCGTTTCTTCTAAATCGGAAGGCCGCCGAACGTTCTCGGAGGCTCATACCCACTGCTTGTTTTCATAGATCCTTTTGGTAGTCTTAACGGGAGGTCTGGCGTTCCCGCTAGGAATTTTATATCATATCCCCCTAGGGTACATGTCAAGAGAAAAATGCAGGAAAATTCAAAAAGTTATAAAGAAACTTTATGAAAGACAAACTCCCGGAAATCTCGAAAGAAAAACAAAAGCTGCTTTCCCGGATCAAACGCATGGCCGGGCAAATTACCGCTGTCGAGCGCGCGGTGACTGAGGGTGACGAGTGCGCGGACATCTTAATGCTCCTGGCGGCGATTCGCGGCGGCGTCAACAGTCTGATGGCGGAGATCCTCGAAGATCACATCCGGCTGCACATTACGCATCCGGATCGCGCCACAGAATCGCCCGAGGAATTGACGGAAGATCTGATTAGTCTTGTGCGCGCCTATTTGAAGTAGGCCAGCGCCACTCGAGAATCAACGATGGACTGCGAACATAAGGGGGGACCTCGCCGAAACCCCCCGAAAACTAAAAAGGACAGCCCGGAGCCCCCCATGGCCGTCCTAATAAACCCTCCCGGTTAGAAGGGCAACTGTGGTTACGATAGCCGCGAGAGATTGCAGCAGTATTTCAATTTTGTGAAAGTCCGATGAATTCGATTCAGCGTCGCAAGGCGCCCTTGGTGGCCGTTTAGGCGTGAACTCTCTGTGCCCTGGATTACAAGTTGGTGTGATCGCTGCGCTCCGGCCTCGCACGCGCCGCTGTTATATTCTGAGTATCTGAGCTCCCGGACTTAGCTACCGCTGTGGAGGAATGATGGCCCGCAAGACAGAGCAATCCCGCAAGCTGCAGAAGCGAGCCGAACAGTTGATTCCCGGCGGCGTGAACTCCCCGGTGCGCGCTTTTCGCAGCGTGGGATGCGACCCGCTGTACATCGTACGCGGCCAAGGCTCGCACATTTGGGATGCGGACGGCAACGAGTATGTGGATTACATCGGCTCCTGGGGCCCGCTTATCCTTGGGCACGCCGCGCCCACCGTCATCGAGGCCGTGATCGCGGCGGCGCGTAATGGCACCAGCTTCGGAGCGTCCACTCCCGCCGAAGCCGATCTCGCCGAGCTGGTAATTTCCGCTTTCCCGCACATGCAGAAAGTTCGCTTCGTCAGTTCGGGGACGGAAGCGACTATGTCGGCCATCCGTCTGGCGCGCGCCTATACGAAGCGCAAATACATTGTGAAGTTTGAGGGCTGCTATCACGGACACGCCGACGCGCTCCTGGTCAAAGCCGGCTCCGGCGTGGCCACGCTGGGCATTCCGGGCTCGGCGGGTGTTCCCGAGGAATTCATCCAATTCACGCTCGCGCTCCCCTACAACGACACAAACGCGCTCGATCAAGCCTTCGAAAGATTTAAGGGCCAGATTGCCTGCGTCATCGTCGAGCCGGTCGTGGGCAACATGGGATGCGTGCCTCCGGCCAGCGGATATCTCGAAGCTCTGCGCGCCATCTCCAAGCGAGATAAGGCGCTGCTGATTTTCGACGAGGTGATGACCGGATTCCGACTAGCATACGGCGGGGCGCAGGAACTCTATACGATCCAGCCCGACCTGACCACTCTGGGCAAAATCATCGGCGGAGGCTTGCCTGTGGGCGCTTACGGTGGACCGAGCGAAATCATGGATATGATTGCTCCGCTCGGCCCGGTGTACCAAGCCGGAACGCTTTCTGGAAATCCGCTGGCGATGGCCGCCGGTTATGCCACGCTAAGCTACTTGCGCGAGCACAAAGATGTTTACGCGAAACTCGACAAGCTCGCCGCCGAAGTGGTCGAGGGAGTTGCCGCCGCAGCCAAAGATGCGGGCGTCTCCCTATGCCACAACCGCGTCGGTTCGATGTTTACATGGTTTTTCGCGGAGGGGCCAGTCACCGACTGGACCTCCGCCGCGAAATCCGACACCGAAGCCTTCGGCCGCTTCTTCCGAGCAATGCTAGAAAACGGAATCTATCTGCCGCCCTCGCAATTCGAAGCGGCATTCCTGAGCGCGGCGCACACAACGCAAGACGTGCAGCAGACGATAGCGGCGGCGAAGCAGGCGTTCGCACCGGCGGCGGCGTAGGAAGAGCAGTCGTTGGGAAACCGCGATGTTAATCCAGCAACCACTAGGTCGTCAGGTGCATCTTCTCCAAATGGGGACATTAAAACATCGAGGTGACAATGTCGCTCCTACGATCAGCAAGCATTATCCTGGTTTTTGTTTGCCAGTGCTTCTTCTTTACAAATGCAGCCTTCGGGCACCCGGCGTCGGGCATCGTCGTTGATTCTCAAGGTCATGTCTGCTTCATCTACTCGCGTCACGGCGTGATGCGCATTGAACCTTCCGGAAATCTGACAAACATTCATTCGGACAATGGCGGCCATTGGCTGGCGTTGGACGCAGCAGGAGTTTTCTCGAAAGTGACGCCAAAGAAATTCGAAAGGGTCACTCCCGATGGCGCTATACCAACCCTGATCTTTGCCAGCGGTGGCGCTCCCATTGTCGTTGGATCGGATGGCAATCTTTACTACGGAAGCAACGGATCGCAGGAGGAATCATTCCCACCTGGAGCCATGACTGTCGTGCGGCTGTCGGCGGCGGGCCACCAGGATCTTTTCGCGCCGCAGCTCAAGTCAAAACTAGCTGAGTTGAAGGACGGCATCACAGGTTTAGCCGCCGGATCGGACGGCTCCATTTACGTCGCCACATGGAATGGGATATTGAAACTGAACGGAGATGGATCCATTGCGAAAATACTGCACCCTATCACAGTGAAGGATTGCGACAGCGATCCCGCCGACCACAACCCGGCCAACGCTTCATCGCCGCTTCTCCGAGGTCTCGCAGTAGATGCTGGCGACAACGTGTATGTTGCCGCCACAAGCTGCCATCGAGTTCTGAAGATAACGCCCGACGGCCAGGTTAAGTCGATTCTGAAAGCGGAACGCCCGTGGTCTCCTACCGGCATTGCAGTAAGCGGCAAGGACATCTATGTTCTCGAATACACCAATGCCAATGGCCCTAAGGAGGAAGGCTGGTACCCCCGAGTCAGGCAACTTGCAATGGACGGAAAGTGGAAAACGCTGGTGACGGTTCCTCCAGAGAGTCCGTCAGCATCAAATCTTCCGAAATAGAATCTGACACCTCTATCCCGCTGCCGAAGGCTGACGGATGACAGCCCGCATCTCTTCCACCGTCACAAATTCGTATCCCTGATCGCGATACCTCCAAATCAGATTGTCAGTCGCTATTACCGTCTGTGCGCGGTCGGCGCCCAGGGCGCGATGTCCGCCATCGTGGAGCAGGACCACGTCGCCGCCGCACATCTGCCGCGCGATTTTGTTTTCGATCACTGCGGCAGGCGGAGCGTTCCAGTCATAACCAGTCACGTTCCACATCACCGTCTCCAGCCCAAGCACGCGCGCAATCCGCAGCGTCGCCGGTCGTCTTCCCCCAAACGGTGGACGAAACAAATTCGAATGCTTGCCGATTGCGTCCTGCAATGCTTGATGGCAATCAACCAGCTCCGCGCGGATCTGCGCCGCCGACTTAAAAATCAGCAACGGATGCGTGAAGGTGTGATTGCCGATGACGTGTCCCGCCTGCGCCACCGCGCGCGCAATATCGGGGCGCTGCCGCACGTAGCGGCCGATCA
>Ga0187865_1003898_pt1 | contig 11638 bp, 5 predicted proteins | sample June2016WEW_11_1_2_FD_132989 | JGI IMG/M metagenome (GOLD analysis project Ga0187865, IMG submission 132989) | Peatland microbial communities from SPRUCE experiment site at the Marcell Experimental Forest, Minnesota, USA - June2016WEW_11_100 | ecosystem: Environmental > Terrestrial > Soil >...
AACAACACAGCCAAGGACGATCAGATCATAGAGAACACCACCTCGGGAGTTCAGTGCCGTAACCATAGTTTCTCCTCCTTGATGCTCTGATGACAGGCGATGATCGCCTTTCTCCGCTGGTCCGCCGCTGCACCAGCGGCCTCCAAGCAAATCTCCCCTCGCCTTTCGGCTTTTGCCGAGAACGACTTCTATCCGCGTTCTGCCATACGTCGCCGGATCACGGGTCCGACAGAATACTTCCCACTTTCTCCCACCACACCGGGTATGGCGTGGGGTGCAAGAGCGACCACAGTTCTTTCGTTGATACTCTTACTTGAGGAGAGAAATGCGGTCCAGTTACATACGCTATAATTCCATCCAGCAACGCGACGCTAGCCGGGTCGTCGAGATCGAAATGGCAGGAGGCGACGAAAAGCCTGCCGCCATCTGTCTGCACTTCCCAGATTGCTGCCTTCCAAATCGGTTCTATATCAAATCCGACTATCTCCAAAATGGGGTGGAATGGTATTGGCAGTTTGTCGCTAAAGATTACGGTGTGGCCTTTTTCGAGAAGGGATTCAAATTGCCAATCGCAAAAGCCTTCATGAGGCAAGTAGGCGAACACCGGGTGTTCATTCACGACCGTGGCTAGGTCCATGTGTTGTCGTCCCGCTATGCCGATCTGGAACGTTGTGTCACTAGCGGGGAAAGGTTCGGTGCCCAGGAGGAGCACGTCACCGCCTGCGGCGAGATGATGCAGGTGCTCGGCCGTCAACGCGCTCACCACGCGCGCTTGCATTCCAAGATTCGAGCCGAAGGGTACAATGCCTGGATATCTGACCGCGAGTTTCTTCAAGCACTCCTCATCGGCAGCCGCCGCGAACCGAGGTGGCTGTTGGTTGGGAAAAACCCAGAAATCCCACTGGTTCGTTAGGTTGTAGCCTGAATCTTTCACCGAAACGGACAGCGTCAACTTGCGCGCTCTTTCCAAAGCAGGCCAAACAAAATCAAGCTCCCCGAGGCTCGTTACATGGCCGTCGGGCGCATTCAGCCCTTTCCGATCTCCTTGCAGAATTAAGCGCTCCCCATCGCTCACTTTCCAGTGAAGCGTACCCTGCCTGAGGGGCCTCCCGCCGTACAATGAAACCAGGACCGGCGCGGCGAAGCTCTCACCCACTCGAAACCGATATCGCCGCTGGTTGTCGAGCAGAACTACGCTCTCCCCGTTATATTGCTGTAGCTTCTCAGCAGTATCGCCGTACTTCAATTCGAAAAACTCGTTCAAGGTACCGCTACCGTAGTTGATTAGGTTCCAATGCATATCCCAGCCCCCCAGATTGTCATAGCCCTTGACCGCCTCGCACTTTCGGGCATTCTCCAGGAGGTACTTGCGGGCCATACTTTGCCAGCGGGCCGAGTTCTGGTAGTAAAGCGGCGCCATTTGCAGGCGGTTGCCCGCAGTCAGGGTCGCGCGAACTTGATGGTACATTGTATCTGGCGTCCGCCCCGTGTACCGGTTCTCAAGGCTAAGATCCAGATAACCGCCGATGATCCCCACTTCATGGGCGAGAACCGGCCGCGGGTAGGGGGCAAAACGTGTTTCGACAGTTCGCCAATCGGCAGCCATCAGGTTCTTGTAACTGAGCTCACCCCAAGTGTAGGCACCGAAAACGTCAGCGCTTTGAGCGAGTCGTTTGAAAAGGCGGGTGTGGTATGTCGATGGATCATTCTCACGGGCCGGAACCGCAACAAGGTCCTTGGTGACCCAGTCAGGATATTCGATACCGCGCAACGTCTCCATCGGCATGACTAAGCCGCTGGGATCGAGTTTTTTTGCTTCCGTGTACGTTTGCTCGAGGACACCAACCAGTTCAGGCGTACAGATTTGCTCATTGCCGCCACTGTAAATAACGACGGAAGGATGTATCCGCATCCCGCGGATCATCTCTTTCCAGGCTTCTATGCCAAGTTGACTATCTACCGGTCTGGAAGGCTCCACCTGAAGCAACATTCCTAATTCGTCCGCGGCCTCCAGAAATTCGCGAGGGGGAAACCAGGTGTGAAATCGAATGTGGTTGTAACCGACCTCTTTCAAGCGGTGGATCAGGTTGCGGTAAAATTCCACCGAGATCGGAGGATTGACGTTGGGCGGCCAATAGTAAGCAGAGTGTGCGCCTCGGAGCATAATTGGGCGGCCATTCAGGAACAAACTCTTGTCTCGGCTCACCAGTGAGCGGAACCCCGAACGTTGTATTCGGCGGTCCCATACGTTGCCTTGCGAATCCTCCCAAGTGACTTCGGTCAGATAAAGCTGCGGATCCCAGGTGCTCCAGGCCTTTACCCCTTCGAATGCTACCTCCCACTCGGCGTGGTAGTGCCCTTCGGAATCCGAAGCAGGCAGCGGAACGCTACCTTCTTTGATCAGACCACCGCTGAGGCTGCGGATCTGCCATCGCAATCGGGAGAGTTGGTTGCTCGGACCGCGGGGACCTCTCAGATCAACCCACCATGAGATGGTTGAGAGATCTCTTGCCGTATGGAGGAAAAGCGACTCAATTCGCCCCGGGCCACCGGATATGTGAAGATTCAGGCCACTAAAGAACCCGGTAGAATAGCCTTGGTAGCCGGAGAAGGAAGATCCCTTGAGACGCTGGAGTCCACCCACATTGGGGAGGTTAGAAATCGCCAAAATGATTTCATTGCTCTGGCCGTAACGTAGATGTTCGGTCAGGTCGCATTCAAACGGTGTGAGGTTAGCCGCGTGAAAATCGGCCTTGGTGCCGTTGACAAAGCAGGAGCAATCTGTCCGGGCGCCTCCCACGGTCAAGGTGACTGCCCGGCCACGCCAGCTCTCAGGTACTGCTATGCTCCGCCTGTACCAGCCGACACCTTCCATAATGGGGATACCATTGGCCACCGCAGGCTTTGCAAAATAAACGCTGGGCCACCAAGGAGCCCCTCTCATAGCATCCAGTTGATCATCCCAGTAGCCCGGCACCTGAACCTCAGCAGCGAATGAGGATGCAGGCGGCGGCAGCGGGTTTACCTTTCCAGCGGCGCCCGATGCAAGGTCGCGGCTATAGGCAAATTGCCATCTTCCATCTAGAGGGATGTCTTCTGGAGCTTTCGGCTGGCAGGCACTGACGCTCGGCCAGATCGAAAGAAACATAGCCACCAGGCATAGCCTCTGATTCCGAACCATGATGAACGTCCCTTTAACCTTTCTGGAAACTCAGTGTTTCTCCGCGCAGGGAAGAACGAAGTACAAACAAATAGGAACCGAAGCGTTAGATTCAATCTGATGCGGGAAATCTCCATCAGTCGCTGAGGGGGTCGGACAGCTTCCCAAGCTCCACGGTGGAAAGAGTGACCAGGGCACCCGGTTCGACTGTCATACTATGTAAGTCGGGTGGAGGTATCACCGAATTCTCGTGGTAGGGATCCACAAGCTCCGCAAAACGGAACGCTTGGCCCGGCCAATGCACGTGAATACGCTGAGCGTGACACGATCGGTTAAGCAGAACCAATGTCCTCGCGCCGCCATCGCCCTCAAAAGCAGTCGCCAGAACTTCGGAGTTTGAAGTTCTCGCTTCCAGCCTAACCATGCCTTCTCGAATTCGCCGGGTGTAAGCCCCGAAAACCCGCAGTTGATAGCTGGAGGGTTTCGGAACAAAGCCATTGGCCGGATCAGGTACAAACAAGCTGCGTGTCCAGCCATAGGAGGGTTGCTCCACATTCAAAAGAAGCCAACAGTAGAAAAGCGCCGAGGCATCCGCCAATGTCAGGTTCTTGTGATAAAGCTGCCCCATGGTCAGCGCCAGGCGATAGCTGCGAACCTGGTAGGGATCCAGGTTGACCGACATCTCGGTCGAGAGGAACGGCTTGTTGCCAATGCTGCGATGCCACTCCAAGAGTGTCCCATCGAATGCGTCCGGATCGAAGAAAGACTTCTGATAATCGTACATATGAACTGCTGTGTAATCGATAGCATCCCACACTTGACCGGACTGTCGGAACCCTTCAACACTTTTAATTCCCTGTGCAACAAATGCGGCATCCTCCATCTGCACTTTAACCGAGCGAAAGCCCGCGCGGTCAAGCTCCTCCCTCAGTCGCAAGGTCATTTCGCGCCAAATCTCAGGCGGTTGCGCGCGCTCGTTTTGGATCCCGACGATATCCGGTGGCGCGCCGGCGCGTTCTTTCGAGACTTGGCAATACCGGAGGATGGCCCGCGCGAATACCTCGGGCTGGGCAACCCCGGGATGGAGCTTTCCCTCATCATCTTTCCAATCCTGAACGGCCCACAAGGGTAACTGCCAAAACTCGAACAAAACATGGCCTCCGATGCGCCGGATAGTCCTCAGGTATTCAAAGTCGCTGACCTCGCCATTTGGGAAGTTATCACCGTAATAATGCGGAGTTGCATCCGCCAGTCGGTCCCAGTTCTGCATGTCAGGACCTAACTGCACTCCCATGGGGTACTCGCGGTGAAGCAGCAAGTTATATTGCGCCAATAATTCCCACCAGCGGCGCTTTCCCACCGAGCTGAGTAACGTGTAGGCAGTCGGAGTAGTAATGCCGCCAAAGCCCAGCATCGTCTGGTAGCGATGGCCCGGATTCACCTCCACCCCGGTCTCCCCGGTGGGCGTTTGCTCAAGGAATCCCCGGACGAGGCCTAATGATCCTGGTTCGGCGAGGTAGGCGAGTTGGTGGCGACTGACGTCCAGGACACAATGCTGCCGTACCACTTCTTTGCCGTTCAGGGCTACGGAAAGACCGAGCTTGTGATCGAGACTGACCGTGACGGCCTGGATGGCGCCACGAAAGGGAACAGTGGACTCAAGCCAGACTCGCTCGGGATGACGGCGGGCGGGGCTGTTGCCTGCTGTTTGTGCATCGCTCAGACCGGGAGAATCGTAATAGCGCTGGAGAACTTGAAGCTTTTCAGCCTCGATCCTTACCGTGAAGCCTCCCTGCTCTCCCGTAAAGATCCACTCCAAAGCGCCATCTTTGACCTCGAATTCCTCGATTGCCAATGTGCGCTCAAAGATTGCCGGCAACCATTCCTGAAAATAGACGCGGCGCAATTGGCGCCGGCGATCGCCCCAGTTCGATTCCAGTTTCGACGCGGCGTCGAATTGAAACGGCTGCCTCTTCACTGCTGCGTGCGGCCGCCATTCCGGAAGCTGCACGGGGATTCCACCAACATTGGAGTCGCCGGGCGTGAGGACCTGCGCGGAAACAGCGACCGCCCAGCCGATGGACATGACTGTGACGATCAGCCAATGCTGGAGAATCCGAAACAGACCGAAAGATATGAGTCGAGTATTCACCTTATATTGCGCGCTCTTTCTTGGGGTGCTGCACGCTGGACTTCGCACGGCAATCCAGGAACGCTAAGGCAGTTAGATTATCCTGAGTCCGGCATACGTCGGCGGCATTATCTTCTGACGAACCGGCCCCTGTGATCCGTCGGCGACGTCGGTATTCAACGGGCCTACTCCGTGGAGTAGGCCCGTGACGATTCAGAAATAGAGCTTTAGCGCCAATTGAAGGATGCGAGGTGAGCCCGCAGACGTGATTTTCCCAGTACTGCTACTACCCACACCGGCGTTTGGATTGCCAAGGTTGACGCGATTGAACGCATTGAAGAAATCCCCCCGCAACTGCAACCTGCGCGTCTCTCCGAGGCCAAGGGAAAACTCTTTGTAAAGCGAGGCGTCTACATCCGCCATCCCCGGGCCTATAAGGCAGTTCCGCCCTGAGGTGCCGAAGGTGCCAACGGCGTTATATGTGAAGGCTTGCACGTTGAAATACTCCTGTTCCTCCTGCTGCCTCGACCGGCCGCCCGGCAAGTATTTGTTGGGCAAGATCTGGTCGGCGTCGTCTGTGAGGCCTAGATAGGCATAGTCAATGGGGGACGTCACCCGGAAAGGTGTACCATTCTTAAGGGTAATAATTGTAGACATGTTCCAACGTCCCAGCACGCTTTTCACTGCTGTGTTATAGGCTGACAGGGCAGGCAATGACCATACCCCGGAGATCACGAGTTGGTTGGGGCGGTTGAAGTCTGAGCTGGCGTAATCGAGATCTCGGTTGAATGGATCGCGGTACGTAGAGCCCCCGGGGGAAACAACAGCCGACAAAACGTCTAAAGCGTGCGACCAAGTATAGTTAGCCTCGATCGTAGACCGAGACCACCAGCGGTTACCGGAAAAAGTCTTCCTGAGAGTAAGCACCAGCGAGTTAAAATTCGCGTTTCCGTCGCTTCCCACCTCGTCAAGGCCCGTGAACGTCGGGCCATAAGGGCGTCGGTAATCGGTATTCCCGCTGTTGGAGCACGGTCCCGCTACGGTCAGCCCGTATTGGCCCGCCTGGCAATTTCCGGGAATGTATACTGCCGAGTTGGGCTCGTTCTGCATTTCCAGATGTTCCGATGAGGAGCCGAGGTACGTAGCCCGCAAGAGCCAAGCCGTGCCGAGCTGTTTCTCAATACTGAAATTCCATTGGAACGTCAATGGCAAACCGAAGTTCGCAGCAGTTGACACCCACTTCAGCGGAAATGGCACGGCAGTGTTCCCCGCAGCCACCCCCGTACTTATCAAGTACGGATCAAAAGTCGCGTGACTGGTTCCCAACCCGAATGGGTTTTCGACCCCGCCGTACCCGTTTATGCTCGGATTCAGAGAGACACTGCTAGTGAAGGGGAAATTCGATTGGGCGCGCTGGTTGATAGACGCATCAATCGCTTGCCCATAGAACAATCCCGCTGCGGCGCGAATAGCCATTCGTCCCTTCCCAGTGGGATCGAAAGCAAAGCCGAGACGCGGCGCCCAATTGTTTACTTCCGAACTGTACCCATGCCTCGGCACTCCCGGATCCCCGGCTACCACCGCGCCTGTAGGCAAGTTCGGAAATTTGAGCGATTGCAGGCCGGGGCGGAACAGGGTTACCGCATTATCGTATTCCTCTACCCAGGGCAAATACGGATCGAAGCGAATTCCCATATTCACCGTAAGCCGCTTAGAAACCTTAAAGTTATCTTGGAAGTAACCGTTGACTACGTTTTGCCGCACAGCTTCATCAAACGTCCCATTGCCTGTGACACTCGAGGGAAAGCCCAACAAAAAACTTGCCTGTGTGAAGTTGGTGTATGCCGAACCATAATTCCAACTAAAGTTGATGCCCAACCTTTCCTCATTGAGTTGACTCCTCATGTATTGTACGCCCCATTTGAGCTCATGTCTCCCCGCGATGCGCGTCATGCTAAGCTGGTACTGAAAGTCGCTTGTATTGATCAATTGAAACCAGCCCGAGTATCCCATCGACATGGTGTTGAGCGCACTAAAATAATTCTCTCCTCCGGAAGGAACTCCTATAATCCCTAGCGCCGCAGCATTCCCCATCGTTGTTGGGCCGGGAGTGTCGTAAAACTGTGGACTGGAAAGTCGGTTGAAGGTAATATTCCAGGTGGCCATGAACTTCGGCGAAATGACGTGGGTGCCCGATAGGGTAGCGTTCTGGGATTTCTGGAACATGACACAGCATTGATAGGGTGACCCATAATTCAGGGCCGGCACGACTGTGTTGACCTCCGGCGTGGGTTTATAGAAATCGTAGAAGTATCGAAAACTTATGTGGTTACTAGGCGTAATCTGGTGGTCAATGCGTGCGAGCCATTGGGGCTCGTCGTAAAACGTCTCGGCCTGTCGATAGGTCAACAAGCCTGTAGTAGGATCGCTCGTAGGGAGAAGCGGCAGCCATTTACTATCGACCGGATCGAAGCGATTGAGTGGGATTATATTGCCTGGAAAAGGCTGGCCAGTAAGCGGATCAAGGACAGGCTTATTAGCGTTGGTGGCTATCCGTGTTAAGTTGCCCTGGTCCTCGGCCGCAGTGAAAGTCGTCGCAGAAGTAGCATAAGGAGTCTGCCGCAACCACGTTTCCTGCCAGGACACGAAAAAGAATGTCCTGTTTTTCCCATTGTATACACCCGGAATGTATACTGGCCCGCCCACGCTGAATCCGGCTTGGTTTCGTCTGAGGTTATCAGGTTTGCCGGGCGTGAAAGCGTTAATCGCGTTGAGGTCGGAATTTCGCACGTACTCGAAAAGGCTACCATGAAGCTCATTGGTTCCCGACTTGCTGACTGTGTTCACGACGCCACCTGACGCTGACCCGTACTCAGGGCTGAAGCTGTTTGTCAGGAAGGTGAACTCCTGAACGGCGTCCGGGTTTGGAAGAGGATTACTTACGTTCGTGTAACGGTAGCCGTCCGTGCCGCCGTCAAAGATATAATTGATCGAATCGCCCCGGCCACCGCTGGCCGAGGGAAAAATCTTCGCTGAATTCGCAACGAACCCTTGGTTGTACAACCCGCCCCCGGTATCGAGAACCCCTCCCGGCAACAGTGTTAATTGGAGCACATTTCTGCCGTTCAGAGGGAGGCTGTCCACCCGGGCGCTGTCCACAACGTACCCGACCTCCGCGGTTCGAGTATTCACGAGCGACGGTTGGCCGGTTACGGTCACTTGTTGCGTCATAGAGCCAATCTCGAGTTTCACCTTCATACTGATTTCGGCGTTTACCGCCACCTCGATAGGGGTTTGTACGTAGCGTCGAAAACCGGTTTTTCCCGCGCGGACCTCATACGAGCCTACAGGGAGCAAGGGAAATAAAAAGTTTCCAAGGTCATCGGTTTGTACCGCGCGCTCCGCCCGCGTACCTAAGTTGGTAATGGCCACTCTAACTTCTGGCACGACCGCGCCGGACTGATCGACTACAGTGCCGCGAATCGTTCCGGTCGGGTCCGTAGCGTGCAACGGAGAAGCGCAGTAGCCAAGAAGTATGACCGCCATCAGCGGCCCTACCCACTTTATTCTGGGGTTATGCATGTTGAACTCCTCCTTATTCCTTGCGAAATAGCCAGCAATCTATACCGGACGTGAACCGGTGTCAAGAAAAATTTTAAGCAATTGTGAAAACTTTTATGCGCAAATGGTCGATTCTCCAAAAGTTTCAAGAAATTCGTACATTCATGATGGTCACCTCTGCCCCAGGCTCCCGCAACCTATTGCTTTGGAATCATTGGCCTACAGTGTCGCCCTTTTGGATCCAATGCCCGTAGATATCCCCGAAGAAAGTCCTAAATGAGAGAGGTCAATGCTGGAAAACAGTCGGAAATCTCACACAAATGCCACGAATAATTCTCTAGCAGGCCTCGGGCGATTTGTGGTAACTTGCGTAACTGTACTTGGCGCCAAGTTGACCCTCGTGCGTACCGTTGAAGTTGCCGTTAGGTTTGGTTCGGCGGCGCCCACAGGGAGGCAAAACGTGGGAAAGAAGGGCACGTTCCAAGAAGTAGCGAAGATGGCAGGTGTCAGTGGGGCAACAGTGTCTCGCGTGGCCGCGAGAGCTGACCACGTCAGCCCTGAGATCACAGCTCGTGTTGAGAAAGCTGCGCAAATGCTCGGTGTCGACCTGTTTCGCCGAGGCCGATCGAAGGTCATTGCTTTCATTTTGAGTAACCGGAACGTGCTCCATCCCTTCCATTCCCATGTCCTGGTAGGAGCCGAAGCTTATTGCGCTGCGCGCGGGTGGAATACCCTGTTCCTCACGCTGCGGTACGAAGGGGTCGTCCCGTGGAAGGAACTGCATCTCCCGGAGATCTTGGAACGCCGAGACACTGTGGCCGGGTTTATGGTCGCGGGTACGAATTCCAAGAACTTGCTGGATCTCCTTACTCACAAGGGCATCCCTTTTGCAGTTCTCGGCAACAACGTGGTCGGCGAGTGGAACCCGTCGGATTGCGACGTGGTGTGGTTCGACGATGTGCAGGGTGCCTATGAAATGACTCGCCATCTGCTGTCTCTCGGTCATCGCAACATCTGGTATATCGGCAATACCCGCCTCCCATGGTATTTGCGGCGTTATGAAGGATACGCGCGCGCCATGCAGGAAGCGGCAGTCACCCCCCGCCTGAGCGACATCGCCTCTGATAATGACCGTGACATTGGCTTTCTTGCCACCAAGACGATCCTGGACCGGCGCGAGCCGGTGAGCGCCATCTTTTCGGGGGGCGATACCGCCGCCATAGGGGTTTATAGGGCGCTAAGGGACAGCGATTTGCGCATCCCCCACGACATCAGCGTGGCGGGGTTCAACGACATCGAGGCCTCAATCCTTCACCCGCACCTGACCACGGCCCGGGTCTTCACCGACCAACTGGGCAACCATTTGGCCGAGATGGTGCTAAAAAGGATTGAATCTCCTGGCCAGGGCCCCCAGCAATTTACGGTTCCTACGCAGCTGGTCAGACGTGAGTCCTGTGAGCCGCTCACAATTACCAAGGAAACCCAGAGCCGCGACGAGTCGCGGCTCACGGAGTCGACACCCGCAGTTTGAGGCAGGGTCCTCAGGGGGCTCCGGCGGTATCTTTCCCTTCGACTTGGGCGTCCCACCCGCCCGCAGATCATGCGTTCAGAACATAGTTCAGTGTCGGGGGAGTGCAGGCGGCGCGAGATTGTCGTCATTGTCCTCTTGTTTTTCTCCGCAGCCATAAACTAGCTCGATCGTCAAACGCTATTGATGATCGCTCCCCTCTTGCGTGATCAGCTTTCGATCTGGACCATCGGGTATTCGCGGATCATCTTCGCTTCATGATCGGATACTTGCTCCGCCGGTGGTGGTAGCCATAGTCGGGCTTTTGGGATGGCGGTCGGCGTTCGCGGTGGTTGGCGCCACGCGAAGGGAGGCATGGCCATGAAACGCGCAGCAACACTTCTTGTCTGGTTCCAGCTTCAGCTTGTGGGCGCTTATGCCCAGGTGGCGGTCAATTCCGCTACGACGCTGCTGATCGATCAGAACGAGCCTGTGGCGGGGCAGAAGGCTGCGGCAGATCTCGCGGCAGACATGCAAAAAGTCTTGGGTGCTCACATACAGGTGGTGCAACGCCCCGCTGACGCCAAGGCCACAACCATTTTGATGAAGGTCTATGAAGGCAAATTCAGAACTCCTGACCTCGGTGAAATCAGGGTGAGCCGATTTTGAAGACGAGGGTGAGGCGGGTACCCGGGAAGATTGTCTGCGTGGCATTGAGTTCTGCCAGCAGTTGTTCGATGGCCTGGTCATGAGCCGCCTGGGTGAGATGGTGGAGAGAGACGGTCAAAGTATTGCTGGCCAGGTGAGGGGTGAGATCGGCCTCGGTATCGAAAATCTGGCGCAGCAAGGCGCGGGCATCGTCAGGGCGGGCGATAGGCTCGCGCAGCAGCGAAGCCAAGCTGGATTCGGCGCGATAGGCGATCATCTTGATCGTATGGATGAAATGCTTCCGCTCGGTGCGCAAACGAGTAAAGCGGTCTTCTTCCGGCAATGACTTCACCGGAATGTGATGCGGGGTGTTCTTGCGCCATTGTTTAAGTTTCTCGATCTCCAAGTCTGGGTGTCCGATCTCTTCCCGCAGGTCTCCTTGGCGCTGCTGAAATCCCTGGAGTTCCCACTCCGTGGGATCCGCGGATAAGGCCCAGGCCCCGAACTGAGCGGCCAGGCGATGACGCTGGCCGGTCTTGGAACGGATCTGGCTGTCGAGCTTGCGCCACTCCGGGTTCACCACCTGGATGGCATCAGGAACGGGTTCGGTTCCATACTCAATCAGACGGTC
>Ga0187865_1003901_pt1 | contig 11629 bp, 7 predicted proteins | sample June2016WEW_11_1_2_FD_132989 | JGI IMG/M metagenome (GOLD analysis project Ga0187865, IMG submission 132989) | Peatland microbial communities from SPRUCE experiment site at the Marcell Experimental Forest, Minnesota, USA - June2016WEW_11_100 | ecosystem: Environmental > Terrestrial > Soil >...
GAGCCGATGGCCGCCGTGTCGGAGACGGCCGAGCCCGAGATGTCCCCGAAGAGGAAGCTTGCTACCACATTGGCCGCCCCGAGCCCCCCGCGAAGGCGCCCCACCAGCACCTGGGCGAAATCCACGATGTACTGGGCAATGCCCGCTTCGTGCATCAGCTTCCCCGCCAGCATGAGCAGCGGGATGGCCATCAGCGCCAGGATGCTGATCCCGTTGTAGACCTGCATGGCCCCCACATCGAAGGGGACGTCCCCGACAGCGCCGACGTAGAAGGTGGCCATGAATCCCAGCGTCAGCGCCACCGGCACCCCGATCAACATGGGGCCGAACAAGGCGACGAGCAGCACGACGGTCCGAAGCGGTCCGGTCAGCTGCACGTACTGCCCGATGGGCAGGATCACCAGGAAAAAGAACGTCCCTCCGACCAGCAGCTTGACCGCGGCCGCGGCCCGGCCCCCTGAAGCGAGATTGCGGCGCGCCCAGTGGAGGTCCATGATCAGACAGGACACCGGGATGGCCAGGAAGGGGATCGTCAGCGGCCAGCGGAGCGCATCGCTGCGCATCCCGGCCGCCAGCGGAATGGTCTGGATGCCGGAGACCGTTAGCGATACCAGGTAACCGAGAGCCAGGCCCTCCGCCAGCACCTTGGCGCGGGATTCCCAGGCCGGGGAGAGTTTCCGCACCACGAGGTCCAGATTCACATGCTTATCGTGCCGGTAGCCGGAGGCGATGGACAGGAAGATAGCCCAGCTGAAGACCATAAGCCCCACTTCATCGGACCATGCCAGGGAGTCGTTCAATACGTAGCGGAAGAATACGCCGACCAGCATGATGAGGGCAAACGCGACGGTGGCGGCCACAAAAGCGAAGGTACAGACCCGGTCCACACCATCGCTTATGGCGGAGAGGGATTGACCCCGGGCGGACGATACGGCGGCAGGCGCGGCCGTGATACCGCCCTGCTCTATTTTTTCCATGCCTCTTCCTTTCGCTTCCCAGTCAAGGCAAAGAAAGGCGTCTTGACGACGGCCTTCGTGGGACATTGCTCGGCCGGCTCTGGTCAGGTTGGGAGAGTTGCCCGACAAAAACAGAGCCCCGGGAGCGGTGCAGGGACTACGCTGCGCCACCACCCGGGACCCGTGGAGTTTCGCGGGTTTTCAGGGCTGGATACTTTCCAGGAGACCTGCCTAACGCGGGCTTAAATTGTAGATGTCGTGAGCGACCTTGAGGTCGATCTTGCCCTTGAACTCGTCGGCGATCTGCTGCCAGACCTTCTCCCGAACGGACAGCCACTGCACCATCTCATCTTTCGTGGGATGGTAGATGGGGACGCCCGCTTTCGTCAATTCCGCGATGGAGGATTTGACCTTGTCCCTCGCCCACTGCCCGGCCAGAGGTTTGACCTGAGCGGCAGCATCCAGGAGGGCCTTCTGCTGGGAGGGCGTGAGGGAATCGAACTTTTTCTGGTTGATGTAGATGGGAAGAAGATTCATCCGGAAGCCTATGGCCAGGTAGTACTTGGTGACCTCGTAAAGCTTTAACGACGCAGAGGGAGGAAGAGGGGTTGCGGCGTTGCCGTCGACCACGCCCTGCTGGAGCGCGGAGTAGACCTGGGCGTAAGGCACTGGAGTGGGGTTGGCGCCGTAGGCCTTCATCAAAGACATTTCGACGGGGGTGCTGGCGGTGCGCAGCTTCATCCCCTTGATGTCGGCAGGGACTTTCACCTGCTTGCTCCGCGTCTCCAGGTTGGTGCCGCTGACCTCAGCGTCGTACGTGTGGCTCGTGATCACCAGCACCTTGACGCCCAGGTCCTTTTCGAACTGGGCCAGTGCTTTCTTCCCGGCCGGATGGTTCTCCAGAACGTCGATATAGGCCCTGTCGTTCTTGAATAGGAACGGGAGGTCGAACTGGAGGTAGGCGTCCGTGAAGGGGGCCAGGTTGGATGTGGCGGTAAAGCCTATATCCACGCTGCCGGCCTTTACGGCCGTCGCCAACTGCTGTTCTATCCCCAGAGACTGGTAGAACGGCTGGACATTCAACTCACCGTTACTCAGTTTGGTCGCCAGCTCGCATAACTTACCGATAGACAGGGCCGGTGCCGTCGTCCCTTCGGGGTCGGAGGCTCCGGCTCGAAGAACCACCGGCCCGGCCGCCCTGACCGGAACGGCTGCCAAGACAACCAGCGCGCATACCAAGGCTATGGATACCAGATGACACCTGTTGACGAAGATCTTTGCCATTGTTCAGTCTCCTTTCAAAACTCTTTTTGTTGCCCTCCCTGAAAAACGCCAATCGCAGCGCGTGGCCGTCCCAGGTGCTACAGGATCCCTGAGCCCCTCGGGGTTAGATCCCACCTCACGTAAAGGGCTCGTGCGCCCATCGCTTACCCTTCGTACAAGAACTCGCTTTTAGGCGGCTTGAGTATAGGAAAAAAGGGGCTTGGATGTCAAGAAAAAAGGTCCCACTTCAGGCCCGTATAAGATACTGACCCGCCCAATCGATATCCAGCTCCACCAACCTGGATCGAGTGGGAATCCCCTCTGCACTCCAACCAAGCATCTGGTAATAGAGTTCTCGCGCCTCAGATAATTTCATCGGATCCACGATCACCCCTTCGAGATTCCCTCCTCTTTGCGATGTTGCCAGGCGCCTCGGCAAAATGTCATCCTCTTTGGTGAACCCCTCCCGGAGGTTGAAGATCTTCGCCAGAGTGATGCCCCTCTCTACGGTCTTCATCATCCTCCAGTGGCTCATGGGCCAACCTGTGGCGGCTTCAACCGCCTCACAGATCTCCTTTTTCTGATAAGGAACGAAAACACAAAGGAGGAGATAATTGCTCAGGTGTCTCCACAGCCCATACTGGTAGGTTAACCGTGCTTTTCGGGGACTCATTTCCGTAGTAGGGATGGATTCATTGACATCGATACCTGCCCATTCCTGAAAGTCGGGCCCCTTTTGCATGAGGTTGTCGTGCATGCCCGAGCAATGATCCGCTCCTGCAGGATTGATACTGTAGTGGAGACCCAATCCCTGCTTCAATCGCGGGTCGTGCATAGGAATTTCCAGGCCCTTGACCTGGACAGCAAATTCTTCCGCCCCGCGGCCAATTCTCTGGGCGGCAACCCGGGACCCTTCGGAAAGCAAACCCCCCAGACCTTGCTTTAGAACCATCTGCTCCAGGATCTTCAGCATGGCGCCGGCATTCCCGAAATTAAGCTCCAGCCCACCTGTGTCTTTGGCGGTGAGCAGACCCTTTTCAAAACACTCCATAGCAAAAGATATGGTAACTCCGGCGGATATGGTATCAATTCCAGCTCGATTGCATATTTCGTGGGCTTTACAGATGGCTGCGAGGTCCGAGATGCCGCAGTTCGTCCCAAAGGCACCCAGAGTTTCGTATTCAGGACCTCCATAGATAGAATCCACCGGGTAAGGGGCGTCTATTTTGACCCTTTTTTTGCATCGGACCGGACAGGCAAAGCAGCCGTACATTTCCACTCCGAATTGTTCGCAGACGGCCTGAGCGGTGATTTTCTTGACTTCGGCAAAGCTTCCATCCCGGAAATTGGTGGTGGGAACCCCTCCGGCCAGGCTGGATCCCTCCATGGGGAGACCCGTCCCGTATTTCCAGATCTGGGTTCTTTCTTTAAAATTTTTGGCCATCCAAGTACCCAAGTCGCGAATGAATTTTTCATTGGCCGTCGGAATTTCTGCCCGGCCGCGCACAGCGATGGCCTTCAGTTTCTTGGAGCCCATCACCGCGCCCATTCCCGTCCGTCCGGCCACGTGGGTAATGTCGTTGGATATGGAGGCAAAGCGGATCAGCCGTTCACCTCCCGGGCCGATTACGGCCGTGCGGACCATGCGGTCTCCCAGCTCTTACGGGAGGGCGAAATGCGTCGGAGCCACCTCCATTCCCCAAAGGTGTCGGGCATCTTTTAGTTCGGCCTCGCCATCCTTTATCCACAGATAAACCGGCGATTCTGCTATACCCTCGACAATGATTTCATCGAAACCGGCCTTTTTCAGCTCCACCCCCCAAAAGCCCCCCGCTTCAGACTCTCCGAATCCTCCGGTTTGCGGAGACTTGGCCCCGACGCTGTTTCGGGCAGCTCCCGGTAGAGGCAAGCCGGTTAACGGGCCCAAAGCAAAGATCAGCTTATTTGCCGGGCCGAATGGATTGATTCCTCCGGGCACCTCTCTGAGCAGAGTGGCGGCGATAAAGCCTCTTCCACCTAAATAACGCTGATAGTAATCGTCGGGTGGCTCTTCAACAGAAATCTTGCCATCACTCAGGTTCACGCGCAGGATACGGCCGTTAAATCCCTTCAAATTCCTACTCTCCATTTGTCGCTTTCCTCCTCCATCGACGATAAAACTCTTGAAATCACCCACAATGTACACATAACAGACATAGTGAAACGATACAGCGGCAAGGCGAATTTGGTCCTCAGGCCACCACGCTCTTTATCTCCGCGCCGCCCAGGCTGCACAAAATTCCAAAAGACTCAAAGTACTGAACCATCTCCAGCAATCGGTCCCGAGAGGGAGGCTCCACGTCAACGAGCTTGTATTCCCTTCCCAGCCAGTCGTATTTCGAAATTCCGTATTTGTGGTAGGGAAGAAGATTCAGCTCCCAGCCGCCGGGCAAGTCCTTCAAGAAATGGGCGATGTCCCTGAGGTTCTCGCGGGAGTCATTCATCCCCGGCACGACCGCGAGGCGCAGGATGAGAGGTTTCTTCAATTCCAGGCAATAGGCGGCCGCTTTTCGGATATTGTCCAGTATTTGACGATTAGAGCGACCCGTGAGTTTTTTGTGAATCAAAGGATCGGAATGTTTAATATCGATAAAGGCCAGGTTGGTGTGAGTGAGGATGGCTCGAAGGTCTTCCCAGCCACCGAAAGCACATGTCTCAATCGCGGTGTGGATGAGCTTATCCCAACACCGTTGCAAGATGTTGGTTGCAAAGGCGGCCTGCATCAGAATTTCACCCCCGGAGAGGGTTACTCCTCCGCTTCCTCGCCGGTAGAAGATGCGGTCCTTTTCCACCTTCTCCAGAACTTCCTCTACCGTCATCGTCGAACCGCGCATCTCCCGGGCTCCCATCGGGCAGACTTTGGTACAAATCCCGCAGTGGGTGCACTTTTCAAAGTTGCGTCCGATTTTTCCTTCTTCATCCAGAAAAAGAGCCTGCTTCGGGCAGGCGGGCAAACAGGCCTCGCAGGAGACGCACTTATATTTGAGGTAGACGAGGCTTGGCTCCGTCGTTTGGCAGAGAGGGCTGCTGCACCACAGACATCGAAGAGGGCAACCCTTAAGAAACACCACCGTGCGAATGCCCGGTCCGTCCTCCAGCATATACTTGGTGGCGTTGAAAACGGTTCCCCGTCCCCCGGAGGGTCCATCAGAACTTATCCCCCCAGACTCCAGGGAGTAAAGTTGTTTTTCCACCTTAGACAACCTTGGTGACCCTTTCCCACCTTTTCCGATTGGATAAGTCGCGGCCGGGGGAGAAAGAAAATTCATTCCCCCCTGATCAGGATGTCGGGCGTGAGTTCGCAGGGGCGGCTTCTCCGCCCCTGCATATGAACGAGACAAGAATAGCTCAAGTTTCTCTCTTTAATTGAACCGATGCTCGGAGCGGGAAATAATATCGTCCTGTATGTCTTTCCCAATGTCCGTAAAGTAAGCACTGTAGCCGGCCACCCGGACCATCAGCGTGGGGTAATTCTCGGGATGTTTTTGGGCATCGATCAGGACGGATTTGTTGATGCAGTTGAACTGAATGTGGGCGATGCCCAGATCATTCAGGGCGGTGCGGATCAGGTTGGCGAACTTTTTCAGCCCTTCTCGCTTGAACTGCAAATCGCTGAACTTGTCATACAAAAGGTCACTCTCTTCAGGTGCCGGCGGAAATTTCTTGCTGGCTTCCATGATCTCCCCTCCTTCAGTTTTCCAGGAACGTAAATTTATGGTTCTTGAAATTCTTTCTTCCTAAACGGAATGTCAGGCAAGACGTTTTAGAGACGGCCCTCTTTGGGCCACCCACAAATGAGCATCCCTGCCGATAAGGCAGGCCCCCCACAATTTTCTGCAGAAATCTGCGCAAATCTGCGTCCCATTGGATTCAATTTACTTCGCGACCAGTTCGGACCTGGAAATCCACATATTTAATATCGTTCCGTTGGTCTGCCCGGCATGGTCCAGCTTGCCGTAGGATTTGATCGCTGCGGTCGGTCCTTCTTTGTCCGTATGCTGCTCCGCGGAGATCGTATCGGCCAGTGGGACGCCTGCCTTCTTGCCATTGGGTTGCGCCCAGGTTTTCTTGCCGAAGCTCACGTTGGCCGCAACCATTTGAATCGAAGGATCCATATAATGGCCAAGATAAGTCTTATATTTTTTGGTCTCCAGGGCGTAAAAGTCCAGGACCTCGCGCGCCAGGAAGTCCGGCCCGTCCAGGTCGTTGCCGTATTTCGGCGAATTTCTCAGCTTTTCCCTCAACAGTTCATAGCCCTCGAAATCGGCGTCGATGGCCTTTAAGAGTTCGTCCATGGTGATCTCTTTGTTCTCGTAGACCATCGTCTTGATATTGTACAGGGAGTTCGCTATATCGGCTGTGCCCAAAATGGCCAGGACGGGGCCTACGGTCACCGGCGCTCCCCCTTCTTCCACGTCGAGCCCTTTTTCAATCGTCCCTTTAGTCAGGATGGTATAAACCGGCTTGAAATGTTCTTCAGACCGGATCTTCTCGGCGACGATCATGTTAGCGTGAGACTCCTTGATTGCGTAGGCCAACTGAACCTTGAAAGCGTTGAAAAAATCTTCAAAAGTCTTGAAATCTCGAGGATCGCCCGTCTTGGGACCGCACTGCAGCCCGGCCCCCCAGCCCCGGGCGCCTTTTGGTTTGACCCCGTCGTTCAACACCAGGCTCATCATGGCGCACATGTTGAGCATCGCGCTGTCCGTATGGCCGTACTGCATCCCCTGAACCCCGGGTTCAACGCAACCGATATAAGCCCCGTATTCGCGGATTTGGTCGAAGGAGTACTTGCTGGGGCCGTTCACCCCGGAGGCGCGGCCCATGAGCTGCTGCCAAAGGGTTTCACAATTAAAGAAACTGGGATGTCCCATCCCCATGGCGGCAAGCATGACCCCCTCATAGAGCAGATCATCTGGAGTCTTCGGGTGAAGCAACAGGGATACAGAAGGGGAGGTCGTGTGAACTTCCCGCATGGCCTGGATGGCCAGGTAACTCACCTTGTTGGAGGCGTCGCTTCCCTTCCGGTCCACCCCGCCGACGTCGAGCTGCTGGAATCGAAAATAACCGCGCCCGTTGATCGCCAGTTGGGTGGGAGTCACATCAACAATGTTCGTCACCTTGATGTAGAATTCCTCCAGCATCTCCCTGGCCGAATCTTCATTCAGGCGACCCGCTTCCACATCTGATTTGTATAGAGGATACATGTATTGGTCAAAACGACCCAGGCTGTTCGAGGGGCCGGTGCCATCGATACTCAACAGCAACTGGACAAACCACGCCGTTTGGAGAGCCTCATAAAAAGTCTGGGGAGGATTCCATGGCACCCGGCTTAACATGGCGGCAGCTTCTTTCAGCTCCTTCTTGCGGGCCGGATTGTTTTCCGCCCGGGCCTTTTGGGCGGCTCCCTCGGCGTAACGCTCCCCGAGCGTCCTGATGGCCTCCAGGACAGCCACGAGGCCTTCATAAAAATCCTTTTTGTCGATCGACTCGGGGTCATTGGGGTCAAGGGCCTTCAACAATCTTTGGGCCTTCTCGTGGTAGCCCTTGAAGCCGGTCTGGAAGAGGCCCGGAAAATCCGGCAGGAAATGAGACCCGGCGTTGTGGAGATAGTTGCCAACATACGCGATTCCACTATCCTGCATTTTTTCAGGAAAAGGAACCCGCTTGGCCCACTTCGCAACGCAGGTTCTGGGCGCCCAGTAGGGCAGATGGACCTCTCTCAGTTCTTTCTTGTCCTCTTCATCGATCTCGAAGGGGTCGTACGTTCGAGTGGGAATGATATCCAACTCCTCTATCATCCAGTGGGCGTGTTGTTCGATGGAAATGTTTTCCGTTCGGGGTTTCTTTCCTTGCCAACCCAGAATTCTCTCGTGGTCATAGATCACGACCGGGAGGGTGGCGATCGTTTCCGCCATGGCAAAGTACATCTTTCTTTTCTCGCTGCACCCTTCCATTTCTTTATAGATTTTCGTGAAACAACGCGCCCGATGAAGGTCCAAAGAAGGCCGGAAGGAATGGAGCAATCGATTGAGTTTACGAATCCGCTCCGTGCCCCCTACTTCCGCCGTCTTACTGTCCCTCCATTCCATCGCGATCTTCGAGCCAAACTTTGGAATCGGTTCCGGTTCCACCATTCCCCACCTCCAACTATCCCTTATTCCTAAGGGATAGTCCGCTCTAAATAAATTGACTGAATACCATTTCGTTGATAATTATATTGCACCGCTGAACGTTTTTGTCAATGTCCTTGTTCAGCTCGCCCATCCGCGGTTTTGAGAATCACTTATCTTTGGCCCAGGCCGAAAGGGGGTTATGCTCATTAGCGCCGGCGGGATCTGATCTACGACAAAGGACTTGCTTTCTTTCCGTAAAATGAGGCGGCGGTACCTGCCAATCGGGCAGGCACGGGGGCCTGCCCCTACATCTCTCCGCGCGTTTGCTCCCTGGGCATTCCGCCCCGGCCGATGGAAGAACCACCGCCTTGTGATAATGAGCATAACCCCCTTTCGGCCTGGGCCCGGGATTACTTTGAGTACCAAAATTTCTTACTCATTAGCCCAAGCTGGGGGTGGGCGAGCCTTGCTCATCTGGAAAATGGAATGGCATGGATTTTTCTCAGTGGGTATAATAGTCATTGCGCCCGGTTGCTCGAACTGGATATCAAATCGGCTCACCGTAATCCTAAAGGCCGCTGAAATTTCTCCAGGAAAGTTATGGACGAAAAAGAAAATTCCATCGCGATCACCCTTCGATCCTTCGTCCTACCGCCGGATTCCGAGGACGATTTCCCGATCGGCAAACCCCTGCCGCTGCGGGTATCCCCTGGAACCCCGGTGGGGAAGCTCCTGGAGAAGATTTTTGCTGAAAGGGTGAACCGGATCGGAATGGTAGCCATCAATGGCAAGGTGGTCGAAGGGAGGGCCCTCTTAGCGGATGGCGACAGAGTGGACGTGTATGAACTCCTCGGGGGCGGATAAAAGAGGGGCGACGCGCGCGGCTTACTCCAGTTTCCTCTCCCATCGCATATAATGCTTCACCTGGCGATAATTTTCTGATAGGAATTTTGGAAAGGCCAATGCGTGATTCGCTCGTCTTATCTCCCTGGACCATAAAATAACTTCTCAAGGAGAAAGGGATTCAATGAAAGGTTCGGGAAAATGAAAACCTGGCAGAGAGATTACCGGCAGAAATTAACCACGGCTGCGGAAGCCGTAAAGGTGGTCAAATCGGGGGATCGCATAGTCTTCTCTCATGCCTGCGGGGAGCCCAGGATTTTGCCGTCGGAACTGCTGAAAAGGTCCGAAGAGCTGAGGGACGTTCAGATCTTACACCAGGTTCCCATGGGTGAGGCTCTGTACTGCCGGCCCGAGTATGCCCGGTCCTTTCGCCACATTGCCCTTTTTGCAGGCGGGCCCACCCGCGAAGCAATCTGGGAAGGACGGGGCGATTATCTCCCCCGCTTCAATGTTGAAATTCCCTCCCTCTTCGAATCGCAATGGCCGGTCGATATAGCCATGGTTACCGTCTCTCCCCCGGACCGACACGGGTTTTGCAGTCTAGGGATTTCGGTGGACTGGACCAAGAAGGGGGTGGAATGCGCCCGAGTGGTCATTGCCGAGGCGAATAAAAACATGCCCCGGGTCCATGGGGACTCTTTTATCCATGTCTCCCAGTTTGATCATATCGTGGAGGTGGACGTTCCCCTTTATGAACTCAACAAGAAGAAAATTACGGAAGTGGAAGAGCGGATCGGCCGGAACATCGCCGAGCTGATCGAAGATGAATGTTGCCTGCAGCTCGGGATCGGCGGGATACCCGATGCCGTTCTGGCCAATCTGACCGGTTTCCGAGACCTAGGAATTCACTCCGAGATGATCGCCGACGGCGTCATGACTCTGGTGGGAAAGGGGGTGATCACTGGAGCCAAAAAAACCATCCACAAGGGGAAGATCGTGGTGACGTTCCTGATGGGGTCCCGTGATTTTTACGACTGGCTCGACGATAATCCCATGATCGAGATCCACACGGTCGATTACGTGAATGACCCTACGGTGATCGCCCGCAACAAGAAGATGATTTCTATCAATTCAGCCCTGGAAGTGGACCTTCTGGGACAGGTGTGCGCCGACACCATGGGACCGCAACAATTTTCGGGTGTGGGAGGGCAGGTTGACTTTGTCCGGGGGGCCAAGTCTTCCGAAGGCGGAAAGGCCATCATTGCCCTACCCAGTACAGCGAGGGAGAAAATTTCCAGAATCGTCCCCTTGTTCAAGCCCGGGGCTGCGGTGACCACCTCGAGGAACGATATAGATTATGTGGTCACGGATTATGGAATTGCCGCCCTCGCCGGAAAAACCGTGCAGGACAGGATGAAAGCCATGATCAACATCGCCCATCCGGAGTTTCGGGAGGAATTGACCAGGAAAGCGTTTGAGATTTATCACGTCAGAATCTGAATATCATGTGACATTCCCGCGAAAGCGGCAATCCATTTTTTCTACCTTGCATTTTGGATTGCCGTTTTTACGGGAATGACCAAAACTAAAGAATAATCAAATGGCTAAGCTGTTTCCGGGATAACAATTGCGACTCGGAAAGATATTTTTCGTGGTTTTTTTTAATCCGCATTCCGCAATGGGCAATGTGGCGGCCGCATCAGGCCGGAGATTGATGGACTACCCCTTTGTTCAACAGCTCCTGCATCTCTTCCTGGCTGTATCCTAACTCCTTAAGAATTTCAAACGTATGCTCGCCGAGCAGCGGCGCACGCCGCCGGATCTTGGGGGCTTCTCCGGAAATGTGGATGGGGGTCCTGATGATCTTGACCTTTCCCTTCTCGGGAACTTCAACCTCCTCCATGATCTGCCGGGATTGCACATGAGGGTCTTGAACGATTTCATCGATATTCATGAGCCGGCCACAGGGGACATTGGCCGGGACTAATATGGCTTCCAGCTCCTTGCTTTTGTATTGTTTGGTCACTGTACTTACCTCGGCGGATAATTCCGGCCGATTGCGGGCCCTTCCGTCCAGCGTTGAGTAACGCGAATTTTTGAAAAGATAATCGAGCTTGAGCGCCTGGCAGAGGTTCTTCCACATTTCATCCGTCGTGACGGCGATGAAAATATAGCCATCCTGAGTCTCAAAGGCCTGGTAAGGAGCCGCCGCCAGATATCCCGATCCCATGCGCGAGGGTAATTCCCCGTTCATCGAATACAGGGTTACGAATTGCCCCATCTGCATAATGGCCACATCCAGCAAGGCTACATCAAACCGCTTTCCCTTGCCGGTCTTCTCCCGATCCATTAAAGCAAGGGCAATGGCATAAGCGGTGTGGTTCCCCGCAAGGTAATCGACCATGGTGGGCA